>OLQH01000001.1_pt1 | contig 345409 bp, 299 predicted proteins | sample 1672671 | NCBI WGS metagenome assembly OLQH01 (sample SAMEA3136712, study PRJEB25190) | human gut metagenome | reverse complement strand
CGGCATGGCGCGCAGCCCGTCCGCCATCGTGCGGCACACCGCCTCCGCGTCGGAACCGGTCCCGGCGGATTCGCTGCTTGGGGGTTCGGCTCCGGCGGCGTCGGCCCATGAACCGTCCTCGCGGATTCCGTCATCGTCCGGGGAGGTCTCTCCGCTTGCGGGGAGATGCCCCGTAGGGGCAGAGGGGTTATTACGTACTAGGGACGTACTGTAGCTCACCAGGTGAGCTGGGGGTGGGGTCACAGCTGTGAACCGTGGTTCACCCGTGAGCTGGGGTTTTCCCGTGTCCCCGTCGCCATAACCACGGTCCACATGTGAGCCGTGGTTATCATCGGATTCCGTGTCGGAATCGGGGTTCACGTGTGGGCCGGGGCTTTCCGTTGCGGGCCGTCCTCCTCGGGTCGCGTCGATGTCGTTCGAGTCGAAGAAGTCGGGGTCGAGCTCCAGACGGTTCCCCAGGCACAGATCCCACACGACGGGCCGGTGCCACTCGCTGAAATGCCCGGCCTGGCGTTGGTCGCCGCGACGGATCAGCCCGTTCGCTTCCAGCCATGACAGGTGGCGTTTGACCGTGCTCACGCTGCACTTGCACCACGCGGCCAGCTTCCTGTGCGTCGGATGCGCGTTGCGCCCCTCGTCGTCGGCCACGTTCGCCAGACACATCAGCACGCGAGCGGCACCGTTGTGCCTGGCGTCCACGGGCGCGAACCTGAGCGCCCAATCGACCGCGTTCACGCTCATGCGGCACCCCCTCGGCGGGAGTCTTGCAGACGTGCGCGCAGCATGGGCACGCGCGGCACGGGAACGTCGAGCATCATCGACAGGTAGAAGTCGTGGCTGCCGTCCGACGGGCAGGCCGCCAACAGGCCCGAAGCGGAACCACGGGCCGGGAAGCCGCCATGACGCCCGGCACGCTCAAGCGTTTCATGCGCTCTCATGGCTCTCCTCACTCACGGAACCGGCCGACTCCTCACGCCAACGGGCCTCAAGCATGTCGCGGCGCGTGGCCGCGCGGCACAGGGCGAACGTCAGCAGATAGGACGCGGCGAGAACGAAAACGACGGCGATCACGAGTATGAGGTGCATCATCGGCCCGCCCCCATTGATCGCGCGAGGGAGGCCAGCAGACGGACCACGAGAAGCACGATGCCGACGGCCAGACGCAGGAACGGCAGCAGCAGGCCGAAACAGGCCACTGCGAGCACCACGAACAGCAGGATCACCAATTCCACCACTCATCACCCCCGCTCACCGAAGGATGCCTGAGCATCGAGAACGCCGCGTCATCGCCGCTGAGGGCCTCCACGTCGCGCATCAACGCGTCGATCTCGTCGGACACCATGCCCGCACCGGCCTCGTAGCCGCGGTTGAACACGCAATCCGACGGACCGCCATGGATCAGACGACGGTTCACCGTCCGAGCCGGCGACGAAGCGTTCCGCACGTCACGAAGCGCGTCATGCCGGCCGATCAGATAGGCGACCGCCATGACCTCCCTCACGGTCATCGACGCATCCACGGACAGGGACAACAGGGACATGTAGTCCCGGAAATTCGAGCGCTCCTCGTTATCGAGGGAACGCGCGCCAACGGTCATGGTCATTGCCTCACCTCCGCGTGAAGGGACCAGAAAGCGAAATCCCAGGCATCACGCGAGTTACGGTCGCACCAGCAACCCACACAAGCCAGGCCGCAGGCCACCGGCACCAAAGCGAATCCCGGCAGAAGCAGATTCCTCGCGGCAAGCAGAATCGCCAGAAAAACCACGCACGACAACGCGGCCAGCATCCAAGCGGCAAGACCCGCCAGCTCGTAGCGCCGGGCAGAACGTCGCCAATACAAAGATTCGGAAAATGTAGACGCCATGCACCGCGAACCATTCACGGGGGCGTTACCATCAAAATCAGAAGTCGGCACAGCGACTTCGGTTACACTAGACATTTGTGCAGCCTCCATAATCTAAAAGGCAATGCGAACGATTCACTGTCGCCAAACACCGGATCGTCCGACATTGGATGTGTTGCATACGCCCGGTTTCGATGCTCCAAATCGAGACTGGGCTTTTCCTTTATCAGACAGACACCTCCTCGTGATCACGAACAGATTCAGCAAACTTGGCTTCATAGGGAACCAAGTCCTGAACAAAATCTGACGAGAGACCGTAAACATCTCGTAGACGGCGACAATCGTCGAATTGCCAGCAGGTCTTCAGGTTGACCTTCTGGCTGATGCTTGGCTGAGATTGATTCAGCTGCTTAGCGAGCTGGGCATACGATATGCCATGCTCTCTGAGCCATCGCTTCATATTCGACATATTAGCTTCCTTCAACTGCTTAGCTTATCTAAGCAGAACCATACTACTTAGCTTGACTAAGCGCAAACGAAGCCCTATACTGCGTGTTAAGACTATTATCCTTAGCAATTTAAGGGAGAATATTATGACGATGGTTGACCCCGTACTCGTCGCCAGCCAGTTTGACGAGGATGAAGCAGAGGCAATTCTGCGATACAACATCCGCAAGTATTTAAAGGCAAATCGAGTATCCCAGAACTCCCTTATGGATGTGCTCAACATCACATCAGGAGCTGTCTCTCAGCTCATGACAGGCCGCACGCATTTCAAATATGGACAAGTTGCAGCAATTGCCAACTATTTGCATGTGTCTATGGACGATCTTTCAAACGCGACACAGTTCAATGAGGATAGAAACTTCCTTGAGCGCATGAAGAAAGAATACTCAGACAGCAAAAAGGCCTCGAATCAATCCGAGGCCTTCAATGAGCTCCTGCGGCTGGGCTTGAACCAGCGACCGTCCGATTAACAGTCGGATGCTCTGCCAACTGAGCTACGCAGGAATGTGCTTCCTGCACGGAATTGCTTCCGTGCACAAGTCACATATATTACACGCTTCACGCGTCTTCGCAAATCGAGTGTCGCACCGCGTGTCGCGATATCACCATTCGAGTTCCGCGATGCCCATCGGATGCTCGTTGACATCGACAGCAGTGACCTTGCCATCATGCATGCGGATCACACGGTCCGCAATCGGCGCGATCGCCGAATTGTGGGTCACGATCACCACGGTTGCGCCTTTCTTACGGCTCATGTCCTGCAGAATCTGCAGCACCTGCTTGCCGGTGTTGTAGTCCAACGCGCCTGTCGGCTCGTCGCACAGCAAGATCTTCGGATTCTTCGCAACGGCTCGGGCGATGGCCACGCGCTGCTGTTCACCGCCGGAAAGCTGCGCGGGAAAATTGTCGACACGATCGCCGAGACCGACGTCTTCCAACACTTTGACGGCATCCTGCGCGTCGGAAACGATCTGCGAGGCGAGTTCGACGTTTTCCTTCGCGGTCAAATTCGCCACTAGATTGTAGAACTGGAACACGAAACCGATATCCGTTCTACGGTAGGCCGTCAACTGTTTCGGAGAGTAGTTGGAAATGTCGCGTCCGTCGATGACCACGCTGCCTTCGGAATTCGTGTCCATGCCGCCCAGAATGTTGAGTACCGTCGACTTGCCCGCGCCCGACGCGCCCAGAATGATGGCCAGTTCGCCCTTTTCAATGCTGAAGCTCACATCATCGTTCGCGGTGATGGTGGTAGAACCCATTTGGTAACGCTTGTAACTGTGCCGCATTTCGATATATGCCATTTTGGTCTCCATTCCACGCTGAAAAATCCCTAACTCCCAATATTACGACTACAGTAGGGATTGTTGCCCATAAACGACGAGGAAGGGAACATTATGAACATCGCCGACGACGCCGACCGTTTGCAAACACTGCTGTACAGTGCCTACGACTCCGATACCGTGCGCGACATGGAACGTCCGCTGCTTGACGACGGTGTGCCGCTGATGCGCATGGCCGCCTCGGCAGCGGCCCACGTGACCATGACGCTGCTCGACGACGAGGATCTCACCATCGAAGATGCGCGCGTGACCCTGCTTGTGGGCGCGGGAGACAATGGCGGCGACGGCCTGTACGCCGGCGCGGAATTAGCGAACGAAGGCGCGCACGTCACTGCGATCGCCGTGGGCCGCTCCCTGCACGAGGAGGCTTTCAGCGCGTTCGTGCACGCCGGAGGCCGCATTCTCGCACTCGACCCCGCCGCCGAAATCCCCGGATGTACCATGGGCTTCTCCGCAGGAGCGGCCGGAGAACGGCTGCAGGCCGCAGTAGAGTACGCCCAAGGCTCCCATGTGATCATCGACGCAATGACCGGCATTGGCGTAAGCGGCGCGTTGCGCGGCGTCGCAGGCGCTATCGCATCCTCCTTGGGATTCGATAGCAAACTACCCGACAGGCCCGCCTTACCGAACAATGAACCCTCCTCCGATCTGCCGCTTGTCGTGGCGATCGACACACCGTCCGGCGTTGGCGTGAATGATGGTTCGCTGCCGGGACCGTATATTCCGGCAGACGTGACGGTGACGTTCGGCGCGATGAAGCCGTGCGCGATGGTGCCGCCCGCCTCGTATGCATGCGGACACCTCACTTTGGTCGATTTCGGCTTCGATATCGATGATTGCGTTCCCGCGACCGAAATGACGGATGGCGATTTCGTAATGGATTCGATCCGTCTGCCGCAGCTTTCGGACGGCAAATATTCACGTGGAGTGGTCGGCTTAGTGACAGGTTCCGCACGTTACCCAGGTGCAGCCGTGTTGTCTTCCGCTGCCGCCGCACGAACCAACACAGGCATGGTGCGTTATCTTGGCCCACAACGCACGCAGGATATGGTGCTTTCCTCGTTGCCTGAGGCGGTGATCGGCAAGGGACGCGTCCAATCGTGGGTGGTTGGCTCCGGCGTTCCCGCAGGCGATGACGAAGCGTCCGACTCCGACTTCCAGCGCAAAACCATAGCCGCGCTGCTAAAGCACTATGCGCTGCCGCAAGAAACCGACCTTGACGACGATGTCGATGCCAGGCATGCAGGCGCACTGGATATGCCACCAATCGTGGTGGACGCCGGAGCCTTGGATTTGCTACCAGATAAGGTGCCGGCTCAGGTGGTCGTCACCCCGCACGCCGGAGAGCTGGCCCGCATGCTGACTCGGCTGGGCGAAAACGAAGTCAGCGTCGACGAGGTGTGTTCACAGCCGCTTGCCTGCGCCCGTAAGCTCCGTGAGCTGACCGGTGCGACCGTGCTACTAAAGGGCGCGGTGACCATGGTGGTGGGCACTGATGGCGAGCGCAATGAGCGTGTGATTCTTTCCGGTCGCGCGCCGGCATGGATGTCTACCGCAGGATCGGGTGACGTGCTCGCCGGCATGTTGGGAGCCCTGCTCGCACAGCAGGACGACATGCTTGCTGAGGATCCGGCATTGGTTCCCGAGGTCGTGGCTGCCGGCGCCTACATGCATGGTCTTGCGGGAGCGATCGCATCGCAATCCGAACAGCGCGGATGGCATCGTCCGCAAATCTACGGTCATTCCAAAAAGCAGCATTTCGGAGAAATCGGCCATCCAATCATCGCCAGCGATATTATCGACAGTATTCAGCCCGCATTTTTACAATTACTTTAATTGTGCAACAAATTTACTGAATACCAGCCCCAACGTCGGTTACTTTGCGTTACACTGACGTTGCCAATCCGTATTTTGCAGGAAGGATTTTCATGACCTCCCCCAGTGCCAACGTCACCGATGTGGTCTTTGATTTTTGCGGCGTGCTCATCGACTGGCAGACGCGCGCATGCCTTGAAGGCAGGTACCCCCAAGTAGTTGTGGACCGTATTTGCGCAGATAATGATCCGTGCGGTTTCTACGATTATGAGGATCGTATGGACCATGGCGAAGATTTCGAAGATATTTATCCCGACGTGGTACGCGAGCAGGGTGAGGAGATCGCTGAAATTTTCCGCGATTACATCGAACGCTATGGCGATGCGCTCCCCCGCATGATTCCGGATATGGAACAGCTGCTTCGTGATTTGAAGGCTGCAGGCTACGGCGTGTGGGGGTTGACGAATTGGTCGCACGAGACGTTCCATTTTGCTTTCGAACGCTTCCCTCAGCTGGAGGAGTTGTTGCAGGGCACGGTGGTGTCTGGCGTGGAGAAGATGCACAAGCCAAATGCCGACATCTACGAACTGGCACTGAGCCGTTTCAATCTCAGGCCGGAATCCAGCGTGTTCTTCGACGACACCGCGAAGAACGTCACTGGCGCACAGGCCGTGGGTATGTATGCGTTCCGCTTTACTAACGCCGATCAGGCTCGCCGCGATCTGAAATCTTTGGGCATGGATTTCTGACTTTTTTCAAAACGAACACTTGAATTAGCAAAGAGGGCGGATCACACGCATGTGAACCGCCCTCGACCATTGGACTGAAGAAATTCAGATTCGATTCCTTCACTGTTTGCAATTGGTTCTCCTGAGTCCGTTCATTAAACTTTTCCAGATTGCCAACGGTGTTTGTCAACGTTGCATATCGACTGGTTGTGTCGGAGCGTCAGCGTCCCAGTTGCTTTAACATCACTGCGAATTCCGGCTGCGGCGGAACAACAGGTAGCTGTACGCATAGGGAACGAGCGCCGCACAAATCGCTATCGCCACAATAATTGCAGCCATGAGCATGTCGCCCACAGGCACGACAAAGCTGACAACGCCCGCTACGACCAATAACACTCCCAATACCATGAAAGAGATGCCACCTACACGCTGCGTACGCTTCCAATTGTTCTCATCAGCCAAAGCCCAAGGCGTTCTGATTCCGAAAGTGTAATTCTGGCGCATGCGCGGAAGGTAATTGCCTAAGCCGACGAACAGCGCTCCCAGCACCACGCTGATGATAAGTCCAACAGGACCACCGGTAGCTGGGATCACACCGAATGCGGTGGCTTCGGTGAACCATGTGGCACCGCACATAATGAGCGTGAACGCGATGACGAATCCACGATACAGTCCGCTGGCCTTCATGTAGTTTTCTCCCTTGGGATCCATCTTCGGGATGACGAGGAAAAGTCCCAAGCACAGCAACGGCAATATATCAAGAATCAACGTTACGGCACGCGGGCCATAACCATTAACCGAGCCATCAGCACCCCAATGAATCGGCACGTTTCCGGGAAGCCGACTATAGCAGGCAAGATGTGCGATGATGTTGACTACACACAGTGCAACAAGCACAATGCACAGATTGCGTCCGATCGGAGCGATCTTCTCCCCCGAATCAGTCTTGTTCTTGTCTTTGGTATTGTTGATGTTGTTATCGAAAGCCTTTTTGAAATCGTTCAAGTTGCTCCCGCACATAAGACCCTCCTTTATTTATTGTCTGTTTGATCATTCGCTTGATTGACGTTTCCATCGCTGTCCATGAATCCCATGAACCATCCGATCAGATCCTGCATCACCGTGGTGTTGAGACTGTAGATGATGTTCTGCCCGTGCCGTTCGTCGGTTACCAGTCCTGCGGTTTTCAACGTGGTCAGATGGTGGCTGATCGATGGTTTGCTCATGTTGAATTGTTCCGCGAGTTCGCCAGCCGTCATGTCACGTTCGCGCAGTAATTCCAAAATGCGCCGTCGCGTGGGATCGGAGAGCGCCTTGAATCCCTCTCCCGCCATGCATTCCTCCTTCACTTCGCAATGTTTAAACATTTTCTTATTTAGATAATTATCTAACTATCTACCGCGGACATGTATGCGTTACGTTTCGCGCATTATGGTGGGAAGCATGATTGATTGGAGCAGCTAGGACTGAGTTTTCACAGAAAAAGGCGCGCCTTACCCGTATGGTGGAGCAATGGTGCGCCCGGCATCTCACTTGACAGTCGCAAATTATGAAATCGTGGATCTGTCATAACGACCAGTTCACGATGATTCGACCTGTTTTAACGGTTGGTCGATAGTGATATGTCTTACTGCTTCTGGTCGTAGGGCGGGTTGATCATGCGGTCACGCCAATAGTAGACGTCATCATGCTCGCCGATTTCTCGATACACCTTGCATGGCTGTCCGAATGCGACCACATTGGTGGGAATGTCCTTGATAACCAGCGAGCATGCGCCAATCACCGAATTGTCGCCAATGGTGACGCCGGGAAGCACGGTAACGTTGGCACCCAACCACACATTACGGCCGATGACGACCGGCATCGAATACTGTGTGACCTTCTCGCGCAGGTCAGGACGAATCGGATGGCCGGTGGTAACGATAGTGCAGTTCGGGCCGATCATGGTATGTTCGCCGATATGCACTTCACCATCATCAACCAACGTGAGGTTGAAATTGGCGTAAGCGTGCGCACTGAAATACGTGTTGCATCCCCAATTGGCATGCAACGGCGGTTCGATATAAGCGTCCTCGCCGAATTCGCCAAGCAGTTGGCGTGCGATTTCGTTGCGTTGCGTCATTTGGCTGGGGCGGGTTGCGTTGAAGTCGTACAGCAGTTCCATCTGTTCCTGCTGCGCTTTGATCATCTCTTCGTCATCGCAGGTGTAGATCAGTCCGGAATTCATAGTGTCAAGCACTCGTTGCGGCACAGTCATGGCAGCCTCCTTGCAGTCGTTCACATTCCTTGTGATTATATATGAATCTGCCATATATAGGGAGTTACAGAGGCAACAAGACACGCCTTCGAAAACATGAGCAGAAGCGCGTCGCGTTCGTGGGTGGTGGGGTAGCATATTGTTGGTTTTGTCGTTTTGATTGTTAATCGCAAGTCAATAGTCGAAGGAGGATCATGACATATTCCAAGAATGCGCCGTTCCGCGCCGATGTGGTCGGTTCTTATCTGCGTCCGGACAAACTCAAGCAGGCTCGCGCAGATTATGTTGCAGGTATTATTGATGCCGCTGGGTTGAAGGCTGTCGAAGACAGGCTGATCGCTGATCTGGTTGCCAAGCAGAAGGCCGCCGGCCTGCATGTCATCACCGATGGTGAATTCCGTCGCGGCTGGTGGCATTTCGATTTCATGTGGGGCTTCAATGGCGTGGACCATGTCGCCGCCGCCCATCGCGTTGCCTTCCATGACGAGGTCACTCCCGCCGACACCGCCACGGTGACCGGCAAGCTCGACGGACACGATCATCCGTTCGTGGAGCATTTCAAGTTCGTCAAGCAGTTTGAAGATGGCAATACCGTAGCTCGTCAGACCATGCCTTCCCCAGCGCAGACCCGTTTCGTGCTTACCGGCAACAAGAACGCCTACCCGTACGACGAGTTCTACAAGGATGACGACGAGCTGACCGCGGATATTGTGGCCGCATATCGTCAGGTCATCGCCGACCTGTATGCCGTCGGCTGCCGTAACGTGCAGTTCGACGATTGCACATGGACCCGCCTGTGCGACAAGAGCGTGCGTGAGCGTCTCGGCTGGAGCGACGAAGATGCGGCTCGCCTGCAGCAGGAGAATCTCGACGTGATCAACGCGGTGATCGCTGACCAGCCTGACGACCTGGTGATCAACACTCATATCTGCCGCGGTAATTTCCATTCCACATGGCTGTCATCCGGCGGTTACGCTCCGGTCGCAGCCAGGCTGTTCGGCGAAGAGAACGTGGACGCCTACTATCTGGAGTTCGACGACGACCGTTCCGGTGACTTTGCGCCACTGGCTGAGGTTACCGGTGATAAGCAGGTTGTGCTTGGCCTCGTCACCTCCAAGAGGTCGGAACTTGAAGATCCGGAAACGATCAAGGCTCGCATCTACGAAGCGGCCCAGTATGTGCCGTTGGAGCGTCTGTGCCTGTCCACCCAATGCGGTTTTGCCTCCACTGAGGAAGGCAACAAGCTCACTGAGGAGCAGCAGTGGGCTAAGATCGCACTCGTAAGGTCCATCGCCGAAGAAGTCTGGGGCGAATAATCCAAGCCAATGCCCGGTACGACCAGCTTATGCCATGGTCGCACCGGGCATTGTGTTATTCGATGATGTGGACGCGGAGCATTGGGCGAAACGTATAATACGGAACAGCAATCGCGAAATCATAACATCGCAGACAGGGGAAGCTATGAGAAAAGTGGCTTTTATTTGCGTGCATAATTCATGCCGCAGCCAGATTGCCGAAGCGTTGGGAAAGCATTTACGCGGAACCGATTTTGATTTTTATTCCGCAGGTGTGGAAACCAAGCCGCAGATCAATCAGGATGCCGTACGACTCATGAGAGAGCTTTACGGCATCGACATGGAAAAAACGCAATACTCCAAACTGATTTCGGATATTCCAAAACCTGATATCGCGATTTCCATGGGCTGCGACGTGGGATGTCCCTATATCGGCAAGGCTTTCGACGATAATTGGAATCTGTCAGATCCAACCGGGCAAAACGATGAGGCTTTCATTACTGTTATCCGTCACATCGAAGAGAACATCATGAAGCTCTAAAGGGTCTTGACCAGCATCCGCTCGACGCCAACCAAGACCCTTCCAAAGCATTTTAGGTGAACACCATCGTATTGCGGATGAAGGTGTCGGCATAGTCGTACGGATGGTCGGCGACTTCCACGGCACTGACCATGCCTCCCCGGCCGCCTCCGGCATACCCCCCCCCAGAAAAGCTTGCCCAACCAGTAGTACAACTCACACTCATCAACACGATCCGTCATATCGAAGTGGCCTGCAAGGAAAGTTTCGCTGTGAGTTGCGCGGCGGGGACGTAATACTGATGAAGGCGATGCATGCGAAAGTGACGACTGGCCTAACTCACCTGTGAGCTTCGATGAAAAATACGTCCAGTGCAGGGCGTAAGTTCATAGCCAACACATAAAGCAGGGGGGCTCCCCTAACGGAGCTGAGATAGGCGAATGCCTGACCCTTTGAACCTGTTGGTTAACACCATCGTAGGGAGCGGAGAATGAGTGCCACAGCACACACGCATTGCCATCGTCAATTGGTATCCGTAAGAGTCAACGCAACAGGCGCGTCAACTAAACAGTCTGCATCGCGAAATCATTAATCGTAATTTCGTTTCCATCCCGTGTATCCAAGAATACGGGCGTGTCAGCATACCCATTTACTGACGAATTCAAATTTTCCCAACCCAAAACAGCATAATCAAGGGGGAATCATGAACAATTATCCATATGCGTCGATGCGAGACAGCTTCGACCTGAGTGCCTATCTTGTGGTAGGACCGCAGGATTGCAAAGGCCGACCGATCACCGACGTTGTCGATGATGCGTTGCGCGGGGGCGCAAGCTTCATCCAACTTCGCGCCAAAGACGCTGATGCGAAGGATCTTACCGACATGGCGCGTGATATCGCGCAAATCATCGAAGACAACAATAAGTCGGATTCCGTGGCATTCGTAATCGACGACCGTGTGGACGTGGTCTGGCAGGCCCGCAGCAAAGGCATCAAGGTCGACGGCGTTCACATCGGACAGACCGATATGGAACCGCGCGAAGCCCGTGCACTGCTTGGCGAAGATGCCATCGTGGGATTGTCGGCGGAAACGGAAAGCCTTGTCAAACTCATCAACGAATTGCCCGACGGCTGCATCGACTATATCGGTGCTGCGCCGTTGAATGTTTCCGTCACCAAGCCGGAAGCGTCCGTAGGCGGCAATGACGGTTCCGGTCGCACGCTTGACGAAGAGCAGATCAACACTATTTGTTCAGCCAGTGGTTTTCCGGTAGTGGTAGGCGGTGGCGTGACCGCAGATGATATGGAAATGCTAGCGCATTCAAAGGCGGCAGGCTGGTTCGTGGTGTCCGCGATTGCAGGAGCCGATGATCCGGAAGCCGCAACCCGCAATATGGTAGCGCGCTGGAAAGCCGTACGTAGCGACGCAAAGCACGGGTACGCACCACGCATGAAAGCCCAGAAAACAGCGGAAATCAACTCTGACAACACAGCCGACGGCGCATCCGGCGAAAAGAAGTTCACCAATGCGAAGGAAGCCAAGGCCGCATCCAAGCTCGCCAAGCAACAGCGTGTCGACATTGCCGCACGCGATTCCAAGCAGCGAGACAAAGCCCATATTCGTAAAACCACGCCGGTGCATTTCGAAAACGAATTCGGTTCCTACGATCTGCAAGTGCCGTACACCGAAATCAAACTGTCCGACACGCCTGGCGTCGGACCGAACGCACCATTCAAGGATTACAACACCGAAGGTCCGAAATGCGATCCGAAGGAGGGTCTCGCTCCCCTACGTCTGGACTGGATTCTTGACCGTGGAGACGTCGAGGAATATGAAGGACGTCGCCGCAATTTGGAAGATGACGGCAAACGCGCCATCAAACGTGGCAAGGCTTCCAAGGAATGGCGCGGCCGCCAGCATAAGCCGATGAAGGCCAAGGATCATCCGGTGACGCAAATGTGGTACGCACGCCACAACATCATCACACCGGAAATGCGCTATGTGGCGGAACGCGAGCATTGTAGCGTGGAACTGGTGCGCAGCGAACTGGCCGCAGGACGTGCCGTCATGCCTTGCAATATCAACCATCCCGAAGCCGAGCCCATGATCATCGGCTCGAAGTTCCTCACCAAGCTCAACGCCAATATGGGCAATTCGGCGGTCACTTCGTCTATTGACGAGGAGGTGGAGAAGCTCACGTGGGCCACCAAGTGGGGTGCCGACACTGTAATGGATCTGTCTACTGGCAACGACATTCACACCACTCGTGAATGGATTTTGCGCAACTCCCCCGTGCCGATTGGTACCGTGCCAATGTATCAGGCGCTCGAAAAGGTGGAGGATGATGCGTCCAAGCTCAGCTGGGAACTGTTCCGCGACACGGTGATCGAACAGTGCGAACAGGGCGTGGACTATATGACGATTCATGCCGGTGTGCTGCTGCGTTTCGTGCCGTTGACGGCGAACCGTATGACAGGCATCGTTTCGCGTGGCGGTTCGATCATGGCTGAATGGTGTTTGCAGCATCATCAGGAAAGCTTCCTGTATACGCATTTCGATGAATTGTGTGAGATCTTCGCCAAGTACGATGTGGCGTTCTCACTGGGTGATGGACTTCGTCCGGGATCGCTTGCCGATGCGAACGATGCAGCACAGTTTGCCGAACTGATGACTTTGGGCGAGCTTACCCAGCGTGCATGGGAACACGACGTGCAGGTGATGATCGAAGGGCCTGGCCATATTCCGTTCGACACCGTGCGCATGAACATCGAAATGGAAAAGGCGATCTGCAAGGACGCGCCGTTCTACACGCTTGGACCGCTCACCACTGACACCGCGCCCGGCTACGACCACATCACGTCGGCGATCGGCGGTGTGGAAATCGCCCGCTATGGCACTGCCATGCTGTGTTATGTGACACCGAAGGAACATCTTGGGTTGCCGAATAAGGACGATGTGAAGCAAGGTGTGATCGCATACAAAATCGCCTGCCATGCAGCTGATATCGCCAAGCATCATCCGCATGCCATCGACCGCGACAATGCCATGAGCAAGGCACGTTTCGAATTCCGTTGGCTCGACCAGTTCAACCTGAGCTACGATCCGGACACCGCCATCGCGTTCCATGATGATACTTTGCCGGCCGAGCCTGCGAAAATGGCGCATTTCTGTTCGATGTGCGGTCCAAAGTTCTGTTCCATGGCCATCAGCCAAAACATCCGCAAAAAATTCGGTAATGCCGAAGCGCAGGAGAAGCTCGTCGCCGACGCGCAAACCATCGCTGCCGGCATGCAAGCCATGAGCGAGCGCTTCCGCGAGCAGGGCGGCCATCTGTACCAGTAGACCAAACTGTAGTAGGTTTTTGTGACGAACGGGATTGTCTGGTGTGGCAGAAGGCCGGGCAATCCCTTTTTGTTGCTTGTATGGCGATACGGAGCACTCCGATAGAGGCACTCTTTTGAGTGTAAGCCTGACCCGTCAAGCCGGTCTGTCTCCATTGGGCGAATATCTGGCTGGTTTTGTCGAGCACGGTTTTGGTGGTTTCCAACTGTGTGCGGGCCTCGTCAATCTACACTTGCACAGAAACCAACTGGAATGATGCGGAGTCAATCTACGCTTGAGCGATGGAAAGCTGCGTCTGCGCGGTCACCGCTTGCTGCACCGCGTCTATTTCGCTTTGCTGCAATTGGTTTTTCGTATCCTCGATCTGTGTGATCGGTAGTCCACTATCCAGACAAGAGGGTATAAGCACTCCTCCACAGTCATCACATGGCTCTAACCTGAGTTTATGACTCTTCTTCAGCTGAAATATATTGTGAAAATCGTGGAATGCGGTTCCATGAACGAAGCCTCGCACGAACTATACGTGTCACAGCCCGCGTTGAGCTCATCTGTGAAGGAACTCGAGAACGAGCTTGGCATCGAGATCTTCACCCGCTCGTCGCAAGGCATCGCCTTGACCGTGGACGGAGCGGAATTCCTCACCTACGCGCGCCAGGTGCTCGACCAGGCGTCGCTGCTCGAAGAACGTTACAAGAACGCGAAGCCACGCAAGCAGTTGTGCTCCGTGTCCACACAGCATTACATGTTCGCTGTCGAAGCGTTCGTGGAAATGATCAACTCCATCAAATCCGACGAATACGAGTTCACTATTCGTGAGACGCGCACCAAAGACATCATCAACCAAGTGGCGAACATGCTTTCCGAAATCGGCATCATCTATCTGTCCGATTTCAACAAGGACGTGATCGGCAAGATGTTGCGCGAAAAGCATTTGGAATTCCATCCACTGTTCCGTGCCCCGTTGCATGTGTTCATTTCGCGCAGCAATCCGCTGGCCGGCAAGAAGAAAGTCACGATGGACGATCTGAAGCCGTTCCCGTTCATCCAGTACGAGCAGGGCGAGGAGGGCAGTTTCTTCTTCGCCGAAGAGGCGGTCTGGCCGGAATACTCTCCCAAGCAGATCAACGTGACCGACCGTGCGACGATTCTGAACTTCATCATCGGTCTGAACGGCTATACCGTGTGCACCGGCATCGATAACGGCGATCTCAACAATGAGAAAATCGTGACCGTGCCGCTTGACACCGATGAGACCATGCTGGTCGGCTGGATCACGAACGAGCGTGCGAAGCTGTCGAAGGCCGCGGAAAACTATTTGGAGAAGCTCAAGTCGGTGGTGTCCGACCATGGATACAACCTGATCGACTGAGTGCACTCATCGGCTGGATGCACTCTGCTATGAGATATGAAAAGTGCCTCGCACCGATGCTTTCGATTGGTGCGAGGCACTTTTTTACATGTTCGACTATAGGATCCTATACGATTCACCTATGGAATTCAGGCGCCATACTGCTTCAGATAGGCGTCGGCAGCGGCCTTGATATCGTCGGTCACGTACGCGGTGCCGTCAGCGGTTTCGATATGCTGGCCGGCTTCGAAGATCTCACGCACATTGGCGATGGCGAACACCGGGAAGCCGAACTCTGCTTCGACTGCCTTCACCGCGGACGTGTCGGAATCCTTGGTCTTTTCCATACGATCCACGGAAAGCACCAAGCTAACGACCTCCACATTCGCTTCGGCTTTGAGCTTGGGAATGACCTCGCGTACTGCGGTGCCTGCGGTCATCACATCGTCGACGAGCAGCACCTTCATACCGTCGGTCAACTGGGTGCCGACCATCATGCCGCCGTCGCCATGATCCTTCTTCTCCTTGCGGTCGAAGGTGTAGCCGACTTCCATACCGTGGTCGGAAGTCAAAGCGATTGCGGTGGAGACGCCCAGCGGAATGCCCTTGTAGGCAGGGCCGAAAATGGTGTCGATGTCGTCCGGCAGATTGCCTGCTTCGATTTCTGCCGCGATCTTCTCCGCATAGAATGCGCCGAGTGTGGCGATCTTACGTCCGTCGTTGAATGCGCCCGCATTGATGAAATACGGCGACTTGCGACCGGACTTCAGCGTGAACTCGCCGAATTTCAGTGCCTGTGCTTCCAACAGGAACTTGGTAAAACGGTGGTCGAGGGATTCAGTCATGTCATGCTCCTTTGATGAATAATCGAGGTCAGCGCCAAGTTTCGCCCTTGGCGAGCTTGTCTGCAAGTTCGGGGCGTGCGTCGAGTAGGTCGTCGAGTTCGCGGGCCACGCGCAATGGTGCGGTCGGTTCGAACAGTGCGGCCGCGCCGACTTCCACGGCGTTCGCGCCGGCATACAGGTATTCGAGCGCCTTCTCACCGGAATCGATGCCGCCGATGCCGATGATCGGAGTGTTCGGTAATGCGGAGCGGGTCTTCCACACGGCCACGAGTCCCATCGGCAGCACGGCCGGTCCGGAAACGCCGCCGGTCACATGGTCGATGATCGGCTCTCCAGTGCGAATGTTGATGCGCATGCCAAGCAGTGTGTTGATCATGCTCAGCGCGTCGGCGCCGCTCTCCACGGCCGCGCGGGCAGGCACGGTGATGTCGGTGACGTTCGGCGTGAGCTTGACAATCATCTTCTTGTCGGTGAGCTTGCGCAATCTGGTGATCAGACGGCTCAATGCCACCGGATCGGTGCCGACGCTCATACCTCCGGCGGATACGTTCGGGCAGCTCACGTTGATTTCCAGCATGTCGGCAGGCGAATCGTTCAGCTTGGACACGACTTCGACATAGTCGTCATCGCAGTGGCCGGCCACATTGGCGATGACCGTAGCGTTGATGGCCTTGAGTTTGGGCAGGTCGTCTTCCAAATAATGGTCCACGCCCGGGTTCTGCAGGCCGACCGCGTTGATGTTGCTGGATGGGCCTTCAGCGGTACGGATGCCGGGATTGCCTTCCCATGGCACCGGGGAGACGCCCTTGGTGGTGACCGCGCCCAGTTGGCTCACGTCGTAGAACCAGCGGACCGCCGCATACTGGAAGGTGCCGGAAGCCGTGGCGACCGGATTCTTCCACGGCACGCCCGCCACCTGCGTGGGATGCTTCCATTCGTACGAACCGTACAGGTTCTCATGCTGGGTATCGTCGATCATCTCATTCACCCCATCCCAAACGTTCACGAGTAAAGACCGGACCGTCGGAGCAGACCTTCAAACGTCCATCCAACGTGTCGACCGTGCACAGCACGCAAGTGCCATAACCACAGCCCATGCGCTGTTCCAAGCTCAGCTGGCATGCCATGTCACGCTTCGCGGCCCATGCGGCCACGGCCTTCATCATCGGTAGAGGTCCGCAGGTCAGAATCACCGGCTTGAGCTCGCCACCGAGCAGCTCGTCTTCGATACGGTCGAGCAGGGTAATTACATTGCCTTCGCTCTCGTCAATGCTGTACACCTTGTCGGCATACTTGCCCACGTATTCGTCGCCGAAATGCACATTACGGTAGCCGAACACCGCGGTGCTGACCGCGCCTTCGACGCCGGCAATATGCTGCGCCGCATGCACGAGCGGAGGCACACCAAGGCCACCAGCCACCAGCACATAATTGGACGGCTCCTTGGTTTTGAACGAATTGCCAAGCGGACCCATCACACGAATGGTGTCTCCCGGCTTCAGCTGCGCGAATTCGGCGGTGCCCTTGCCTACCACGGCGAACATGAGGCTGACTTCGTCGCCATCGGTTTCGCAAACGCCGAACGGACGCGGCATCAGCTTGCTTGGATCGTTGGAATATACGTCAACGAATTGTGCCGGCCTTGCATGGCTGGCGATGTATTCGTCACGGAACGTCAAACGGTACACACCGTCGGTCAGTTCCCGATTGTCAACGACCTCGACTTCATGCCGGCTCGGAAAAAAGCCTGCCGCAGTCGCCTCGGCAACGGTCGGAACGAACGTTGTTGCGGTGGTCATGAACTCCCTCTCTGTTACGTTCGATGGTTTGATGGTTGTTTTTCTTTCAGATTGAACAGTTGGCCAGTCGGCAAGCTACGGCAGGACCGCACGCAGATTGTCACGCATGTCTTTGGCTGCTTCACGTGCCGATTCGGCGACCAGGTCCAAAGCATCGTCGGCGCTCATGGATTCGGAATACTTGTCGGACTTCTTCCATGCTCCGATAATGCCTCGGGACGAGTTGACGAGAGCGCCCATGCCGTCGCGGTCGAACATGCCGGCCACGCCCTGTGCGGTACCGCCCTGGGCACCGTAGCCCGGCACTAGGAAGAATGTGTGCGGCATGCGCGCACGCAATGCCTTGCCTTCCTCCGGGTGGGTGGCTCCGATCACCGCGCCAACGTGCGAATAGCCGTTCTTGCCAATGGTGTCGGCGCCCCAACCTTCCACTAGATCGGCAACATGCTCGTATACGCGTTCGCCGGAGGCGAGTTCAAGTTCCTGCAGTTCGCTGCTGGATGGGTTGGAGGTGCGCACGAGCACGAAGATGTCTTTGTCGTTGGCGGTGGCGGCGTCGACGAACGGTGTGATGCCATCGGTGCCGAGGTATGGGTTCACGGTCACCGCATCCTCATGCCATGGATCGTAGGCGGTGTCGTCCAATCCTACACCGCTGAGGTGATGAGCATATGCGGCTGCGGTGGAGCCGATGTCTCCGCGCTTGACGTCGCCGAGCACATACAATCCCTTCTGCTTGGCGTATTCGCAGGTCATGGTGTAAGCGTCGATGCCTGCCGGACCGAGCGCCTCATACATGGCGATCTGCGGTTTGACCGCGGGAACGATGTCTGCGACGGCGTCGATGATGGCGCGGTTGAATTCGAAGAAGGCCACGGAAAGCTGCATGGCAGGTGCTTCCGCCGGATCTTCAACCTGCTCGCTGATCTCCTCGGCGAAGCTGGCCACGATTTGCGCTGGCACGAGCGCTTCGGTCGGGTCAAGTCCTACAACGCTTGGATTCTGCTTGGCTTCGATTGCTTCGATCAGGCGATCCATCAATCCTCCTTGTTAATACGACTGAAGACCAGTTTCGAACCGATGATGGTGGCGAGCGGCCGGCCGGTGACCTGCCATCCGCCGAATGGGGTGTTTCGAGCCGAGGAATGGAAACGTTCGGGATCCACGGTCCATTTCTCGTCGATGTTGAGCACTACCAGATCCGCGCGGTCTTCTGCAGGAACCTTGCCGAGGTCCAGCACACGTTTAGTGTCGTCGTCTCCGGGGACGGCGTCTGCGTATTCGTCAAGCAACGCTGTGATGTCGGCCTTGATGTGACCCATAAGTTCTGCTGGCGCAGTCGACATGAGTTCAATCAGGCGTTCGTCGGAGATAAAGCCGCCATCCACAAGAATCTTGTGGCATACGCCATACGCGCATTCAAGACCAATGATGCCGTTCGGAGCATCGAGGAAACCAAGGTCCTTCTCTTCCATGGTGTGCGGTGCATGGTCGGTGGCCAGCAGATCGACGGTGCCGTCAGCTACGGCTGCGATGGTTGCCTTGCGATCCTCTTCGGAGCGCAACGGCGGATTCATCTTGGCGAGCGTGCCGTATTTCAGCAACGCTTCATCGCACAACGCAATGTAGTGCGGTGCGGTTTCGCACGTGATCGGTAATCCTTCAGCTTTGGCCTTGCGAATCGCGTCGAAGGAAATCGCAGTGCTGACATGCTGGAAATGCACGTGCATGCCGGTTTTGCGCGCCATCTCGATATCGCGTTCGACGATCCTCAGTTCGGTGTCTTCGGGAATGCCGGGTACGCCCAGTTCTCGTGATACGGGACCCTCGTTGACCGCTCCGGTGTCGTGGTGTTCGCAATGCTCGATCAGGTACAAACCTGATTCCTTGACGTTGTCGAACACTTGATCGAGGATTTCCGGTGTTACCGCGGAACCGTCATCGCTGATGGCAGTCACCGGGTGGCACAGCTGATAGGCATCCTTGTTGTCGTCATCATGTTCCGGCAGGTAGCCGACCCAGTCGGCCACGTCGGTCGCTTCCTTGCCTGCACGCCCTTTGGAAGCGCATACGCACAGGTCATAGCGCACCGGCAAGGTCACATCATGGGCTTGTTCGTAATGCTGCAAATAGTCGATGACCGTGTCGAAACCGGCGTCAAGCACTTCGCTGGCGCCCGGTTCCCCCGCCGTCACCTTCACGCCATCCATGGCGGGAACGGTGTTCGGCATAATGAGCACGTTCGTATATCCGCCAGAGGCGGCGGCCGCGCAGCCGGAAACCATGGATTCCTTGTAGGTCTGGCCCGGATCGCGGAAGTGGACGTGGGGATCTTCGAATCCCGGGGCGATGGTCATGGCCGAAGCGTCCACCGTTTCATCAGCGTCGGATGGGACGATCAGGTCGATGACTTCGCCGGTGTTCCAAACCTTGATGTCGTGAAGGGTGAGGGTCATGGATCAGAACTTCGCTTCCTCATCGCAGTAGTCGCAGCGGTATTCCTGACGGTCGGAATGCACCAGGTGGAACATCTGCACGGCCGGCTCGGTGGTAGTCACGCAGCGCGGGTTCACGCATTTGATGATATTGACCACATGTTCCGGCAGTGTAGGCTGCTTTTTCTCTACGATTTTACCGCCGCGCACAATGCCGACGGTTGCGGTGCGTGCCACAAGGCCGAGCACGTCAAGGTCGATGGTTTCGGCTTCCTCTTCGCTTTCGATCTTGATGATGTCTTTGGTGCCGAACATGTGGCTGTCGGTGTTCATGATCAGCGCGAGCTTGGTCTTAGCCGGATCAATTTTCAGGTATTCGAGCACCTTGAGCGCAGTGCCGGCAGGCACATGGTCGATGATGATGCCGTTCTGAATGCTGGTGACTTCCATCAGGCCGCAACCTCCTTGGATTCAAGCGGTTCGTATCCCGGCAGTTCGTCTCCAACCACCGAGCTTTCCAATGCCATGCGCATGAGCATGCCGTTCTTGACCTGTTCGAAGTAGGCGGCGCGTGGGTCGTCATCCACTTCAACGGCAATTTCGTTGACTCGCGGCAACGGATGCAGCACAGCCATGTCTTTTTTGGCGTAAGCCATCTTGGCTTCGTCGAGAATGTAAGTGTCGCGCAGTCGCAGATAGTCGTCTTCGTTGAAGAATCGTTCCTTCTGCACGCGGGTCATGTACAGCACGTCGAGATCGCCGATTACGGAAACGAGATCCTTGACTTCCGTGTAGGAGCAGGAGTCGGTGGCGTTGATACGGTCGAGCACGTACTGTGGGGTCTTGAGCTCGTCCGGGCTGACCAACACGAAGTTCACATTGCCGAAACGGCACAGGGTTTCGATCAGGGAGTGTACGGTACGACCGAAGGTAAGATCGCCGCACAGACCGACGGTCAGATTGTTCACGCGACCGAAGCGCGACTGCAGCGTCGCCAAATCGGCCAAGGTCTGCGTGGGGTGCATGTGTCCACCGTCGCCGGCATTGATGACCGGTACGGAAGCCGCGCGGGACGCCACGAGAGCAGCGCCTTCCTTCGGGTGGCGGATCGCCACCACGTCTACGTAGTTGGACACGGTTTTCAGAGTGTCCGAAATGGTTTCGCCCTTGGTCACGGAAGCGAGCTGGGCGCCGGCGAAGCCGATCACCTTGCCGCCAAGTCGGAGCATGGCGGTTTCAAAGCTTAGACGCGTACGGGTGCTGGGCTCATAAAACAAAGTGGCGAGCACCCTGCCGTCGCAGGCGTGCGCCACTTCTTTACGATGAGAATCAATGTACTGCGCCTTGTGGAGTAATTCCTGAATCTGGCGAATGGAAAGATCATCCAATGTGATGACACTTTTCCCGACCATCGGCGTTTCAACCGCCTGTTCGAGTACTGAAGACAACGGCTCACCTTTCATGCAACTTGTGGTTGAAGGTGGCCACCCGAAGTGACCTAGCCAACTATAGCCTGAAATGCAGACCCCATCAGTTCACCGCGTGTTCATGAAGCATGCTTCAACGGGAGCGTCACGAAAGACCGTAGAAGATACGTTCCGTTACGTCGCGGGCTTTGCGCATTACTGCAAGCAGATCGTTTTCGAAATGCTGACCGCGATTCGCATCGTAGCCGAGATACACGGCGACACCTCCCAGCGAATATGAATCGTCCGGCAGAATATCGGCCTGATTGACGCGTCCGCTCCACAAATAGCTGCCGTTGCGCGCGGCAGTGCACATGCGCCATGCCTTACGCAACACCACGGCGTCGCCGGCGGAGATCAGCTTGCGATGTTCCAGCTCGTCCAATGCCTGCAATGTGCCGTTGACGCGCAGGTTGGCGTTGTCTCCCGCATGCTGCAATTGCAGCAGTTGAATCGTCCACTCAACATCCGATAGTCCACCCTTGCCAAGTTTCAGATGGCGATCCCTGCGTACGCCGCGCGGCAAACGTTCAGCTTCCATACGTGCCTTGAGCTTACGGATTTCAGCAATTTGTGTTTCCGTAAGATCGATCTTCGGATATCTAAGCGGATCGGCGATGTTCATCAGGAAGTCCTCGGCGAGAGCCGCGTCGCCTGCTGCGTACCGGGCGCGTAGCAGTGCCTGGTGTTCCCATGTGCTTGCCCAGGATCGGTAGTATTCCTCGCAGGATGCGTAGGAACGTACGAGTGGTCCGTTTTTGCCTTCAGGTCTCAAGTCCATGTCGAGTTCGATTTTTGGTTCGAATGTGGTTGGGCCTTGCAGGATCGCGCGCAGGTCTTCCTGTACTTTGCGTGCGAAGAGGTTGGCTTGGGTGTCGTCGGCGCCTTCGGCTGGCCGATAGATGATGATCACGTCGGCGTCGGAGCTGAAGTTGACTTCCCTGCCGCCGTAGCGTCCCATGCCGATAATGGCGATTGCGGCGGGTGCTTGTTCGAGCTGCATGTCGTTGATGCGATGCCGGATGGCCCATTGCAGTGACGATTCGACGGCTGCGTCGTATACGTCGGTCATGCCGGCGAGCGATGCTTCATCGTCGATCACGCCGCTCATCCATGCGAGGCCGATGCGTTCGATTTCGTGTCTGCGCATGGCTCGGATGGAGTTGGCGAAGTCGTTGATGTTGCCGACATTGCGTTCGAGCGTTGCCTTGGTTTGGATATTGAGGCTTTCGCGCGAGCGTGGTTGCAGGGATTCGTCGTTGCCGAGCCAAGTGACGGATTCGACGGATTTGTTGAGTGCGTCGCCGAGGAATCGTGAGTTGGATAGTACGTGACATAGGCGTTGTGCCGCTGATGGCGAGTCGCGTAGGAATCCGAGGTATTCGCTTTCGGAACCGAAGTTTTCTTCGAGTTTGCGCCAGTTGAGCAGTCCCATGTCTGGATTCTGCCCTTCGCCGAGCCATTGCAATACCGCGGGCAGCAGGATGCGGTTGATTTTCGCGGCTCGGGAGATGCCTGCGGTGAGTACGGTGACGTGACGCATGGCCGCGTCGGCGTCGGCGAATCCGATGGATTCGAATCGTTCTTGCGTGGCTTTCGTGGACAGTTCCACCTGTTCGTCGTCGAGTCCCGCGTTGATGGGCAGCATGGGCCTGTAATAGATGTCCATGTGTAGGTGGCGTACTTCGCGACGCGTCTCATCATATTTGTTGACGAGTTCTTCGGGATGCAGGTGAAACGCGCGTGCGAGTCGACGTAGTTCGATATTTTGGTTCAGCTCGTCGATGGTGATGTCTCGTTTGCGTTCAAGGCCTCCCGCGCTGGCTTTGCCGAGGTCCGGGAACAGGTGGGTGCGCTTGAGCGCCCACATTTGCTGTCGGTGTTCCAGTACTCGTTCGAATCGGTAGTCCCATGAGAGTTTTTTGGCTTGTTTGCGTGAGACGTATCCACCCTCGGCCAAGGCTTGCAGGGATTCGAGCGTGGAGCTAGTACGCAATGCCTCGTCGGAGCGCCCATGCACGAGTTGAAGCATCTGCACGGTGAATTCAACGTCTCGCAGACCTCCCCTGCCGAGTTTGATTTCGCGGTCTTTGAGCGGGTTGGGGATAAGATCTTCGACACGTTTGCGCATCTGCTGGCAGTCGTAAACGAAGTTGTCTCGTTTGGATGCGGTCCAGACGAACGGTCGGGTCATGCTCATATACGCTTGGCCAAGGTCAGAATCGCCGGCTACCGGGCGTGCTTTGAGCAGAGCTTGGAATTCCCAGTTTTCCGCCCATTGCTCATAATAGGCTTCATGGGATTCGAGCCGGCGTACCAGTGGACCATCCTTGCCTTCGGGGCGCAGTCCGCCGTCGATCTGCCAGAGAGTCGGTTCGGCGACGCCCATAATGACGGATTGGCATACGCGTTGCAGGGTGGTCGCCATTTTGGTTCCGACTCGGCTGAGCGTCATGCCATTGGTGTCCGCGTCGGCGGGTTCCACCACGTAGATCAGGTCCACGTCGGATACATAGTTGAGCTCCTGTGCGCCCAGTTTGCCCATGCCGATGATGGCGAAACGCACATGTTCGCTGCCGTCCACTTCATGGCGTGCGATGGCGAGCGCGCCTTCAAGCGCCGCGTCCGCTAGGTCGGAAAGTTCGGTGCTGATGCGCGGTTGGATTGTGATGGGATCGTTCGCAGTGGCATCTTGCGCCATGATTGCGGCGAGTTGTTTGCGATAGGTTTTACGTAGCGCCGTCGCAGCTTCGGCAAGTGGCAGGCTTGCGGTCGGCATGGTATGGTCATTGGGATCGGCTCCTACCGATTTGAGCACATGCGCTCTGCGCTGTTCGTGATTGTAAAGATGGCTTTCGCAGGCGTCATTGGCCGCGGCCTCCACGAGTTCGGGACGGAATCGCATGAGCTTGCCCATTTCATCGGATACGCCAAGCACGGTAATCAGTCGTATGAAAGAGTTCTCATCGGCGATGATGTTGGTGAAATCCTCACCTTGGCTTTGCACCACTTTGATGATGTCCACCAGGTTGCTGAGTGCGACGTCAGGATCGCATGCTTTTTCCAGCGTTGTCAGCAGCAGTCGCATTCTGTCATCGTCAATGCCGTCATTGTGCAGCTCATCGAACAATGTGCGAGCTTTGTCGAGATCTTGCAGCCCTGCTCGAATCAGATCGAGCGCTCCGAACTTGTGTTGCATGGAAGTCATGGTTTCTATAGTAACCGTATAAAACCAGGGGCAGTTGCGAAATACCCGCAACCGCCCCTGATGTTTGTTGCATCGCCTGAAATCAGACGAAGAATGGTTTGACGTTGGACCAAATACGTCGGCTGACGCATGGATGGTTCATCGTATACAGGTGCACACCGTCGACGCCCCGCGCTACCAAATCGCAGATCTGCTCGGATGCGTAAGCGATACCCGCCTCTTTAAGCAAAGCCTTGTCGCTTCCCCATTTATCGAGCATGATGCCGAGTTTTTCGGGAATCTTCGACTGACATTTGCTCGACATGTTCAACACCGATTTCGCGTTCATGACTGGCATGATGCCCGCTTCGATCGGCACGTCGATGCCTGCAGTCCTCGCTTTGTCGAGGAATCTCAGGAAGTCCTCGTTATCGTAGAACAGTTGCGAGATCAGGTGTGTCACGCCGGCGTCGACTTTCTTTTTGAGATTGTCGATGTCTTCTTCCAGTGTTGCCGCCTGCGGATGCTTTTCCGGATAGCAGGCGCCGTAGATCTTCATGCCCGGACGCTGCTGGCGGATATACACGGCCAGATCGCTGGCATGTTCGAACACTCCTGCCGGTTCGGCACCATCGATGCGGTCGCCACGCAAGGCGAGTACGCCGGAGACTTTGGCCTGTTCGAACATGTCAAGCGCCTGGTCGACGTCATCCTTGTTCAGATATTGCGCGGTCAGATGGGCCACACTGGGGATGCCGTATTCACTCACGGTGTGGGCGATGCGCGCTGTCAGCGTACGGTCGGATGATTTGCCGGTGCCGTAGGTGACGGAAATGAAATCGGGGTCCAACCCCTGCAGGCCATCCAACGTGTCGTAGATGGTACCCACAGGGGAGGTTCGCTTTGGAGGGAACACCTCGAGCGAGAACATTGGCGAATGCATGGCTGTTGTCTTGTTCCTAACGTTTCGCCTTACTTGGCCAGCTTGGCACGCACAGCCTGGGCTGCGGCCACGAGGTTTTCGAGGCTTGGCCAGGTTTCGGCGTTGCCGCGTGTCTTCAAACCGCAGTCGGGGTTGATCCACACCTTTTCGATGTCCATCTTCTTGAGGATTTCGTAGATGCGTTCCTCGATTTCCGCTTCGGACGGGATGCGCGGCGAGTGGATGTCGTAGACGCCCGGGCCAGCTTCGGTTTCGAAGTTGGCGTCGTGAATGGCGTCGAGCACCACAAGATCACCGCGGGAGGCTTCGAAGGAGATCACGTCGGCGTCCATAGCGTCGATATCGGTGATGATGTCGTTGAACTCCGAGTAGCACATATGGGTGTGGATCTGCGTGGTCGGCTTGACCGCGGAGTGCACCAGTCGGAATGCCGGAATGGCCCAGTCGAGGTACTTCTTGTGCCAGTCGGTCTTCCTGAGCGGCAGCTTTTCGCGCAGGGCGGCCTCGTCGATCTGGATGACCTTGATGCCAGCGGCTTCGAGGTCAAGCACTTCGTCGCGGATGGCGAGAGCCAGCTGCTGGGTCTGCTGCTCGTGGGTGATGTCCTCGCGCGGCCAGGACCAGTTGAGAATGGTGACCGGGCCGGTGAGCATGCCCTTCATCACATGGCTGGTGCGGGACTGAGCGTAGGCGCTCCATTCCACGGTGATCGGGTTGGCGCGGGACACGTCGCCCCATACGATCGGGGGCTTCACGCAGCGGGTGCCGTAAGACTGCACCCAAGCGTTCTTGGTGAACAGGAAACCGTTGAGGTTCTGGCCGAAGTATTCGACCATGTCGTTACGTTCGAATTCGCCATGCACAAGCACGTCGAGGCCAATCTGCTCCTGATGCTTGATGCAGGCGTCAATCTGCGCCTTCATGTATTCGTCGTATTCTGCCTTGGTGATCTCACCCTTGCGCAGCCTAGCGCGTTCGGCGCGCACTTCCTTGGTTTGCGGGAAGGATCCGATGGTGGTGGTCGGCAGCAATGGCAGGTTCAACGACTCGCGCTGTGCCTTCTGACGTTCGGCGCGTGCCGGCTGGCGTACGAAGTCCGCGTCGGTCAGGGCTGCGAGACGTTCCGCCACGTTCTTGTCGGCGGCAACGCGGGTACCGTCGAACAGTGCCTGGTTGGCGGCCAACGCTTCGGATGCCTTCTTGGCTTCTTCGCTGGCGTCGGCAAGGACCGCGATGTCGTGCAGTTCGCCAAGCTTTTCAACGGCGAAGGCGAAATGTTTGCGCACGTCGTCGGCGAGACCGTCCTCACCTTCGGTGCTGAACGGCACGTGCAGCAGGGAGCTTGCGGTAGAGACGGCTACGCTGTCGGTGACCTTCTTCAGCGCGTCGACGAGGCCGAGGCTGACGGCGTAATCGTTGCGCCAGATGTTGCGGCCGTTGACCACGCCGGCGAAGATGGTGGTGTTCTCGGCGACGCCAAACTTTTCAACAGCGGCGAGATTCTCATCCTTGCCTTCGTTGAGATCGAGTCCGATGCCGTCGAAGGCGAGCAGGTTGACGGTCTCATACACGTCGGCGATGTGGCCGAAGTAGGTGTTGAGCAGCACCTTGATCTTGCCATCGCGTGCGGGCAGGATCTTGGCGTACAGGCTCTTGAACAGTTCGACGTCGCCCGGCTCCTTGTCGAGCACGAGGTACGGTTCGTCAATCTGGATCCATTCGGCACCCAGTTCAGCGAACTTGGCCACGACCTCGGCGTAGACGGCGGCGACCGCGTTGATCAGGCCCTTATCGTATTCGAGTTCTTCGGCCTGCGGGTTGCGGGCAAGCTTGAGGAAAGTGTACGGGCCGATGAGCACCGGCTTGGTGGTGATGCCGAGCGCCTTCGCCTCGTTGAACTCGTCGAACGGCTTGGTGCTGTTGAGCCGGATGTCGGTGACTTCATCGACTTCCGGCACCAAGTAGTGGTAGTTGGTGGTGAACCACTTCTTCATCGGCAACGCAGTGACGTCGCCCTTGTCTCCCTGGTAGCCGCGGCCCATTGCGAAGAGGGTCTCTTCCGGGTTCTCGAAGGCGAGACGCTGGTAGCGCTGCGGAATGACGTTGAGCAGGATGGCAGTGTCGAGCATCTGGTCGTAATAGCTGAAGTCGTTGCTCGGAATCAGGTCGATGCCGGCGGCCTGCTGCAGCTTCCAATGCTTGGCGCGCAGTTCCTTGGCGGTGGCACGCACGTCGTCAAGCGCGGCGGCACCCTTCCAATAGGCTTCGATAATCTTCTTCAGCTCGCGGTTCTGGCCGATGCGCGGGAAACCGGAGACGGAAGTGAGAGCGGACATGAATCCTCCATCTGATATAAACAATGCAACCCGCTCAAGCTATCACAAATCGTCTTGCTATAAGACATTAAGAAAATTTGAGTGTCGTTATAATCATGGTTTATAGCGGTGAGGTTTCTGCATGCGTTGCCACGCTTGGAGTTTCGTGTTTCCACCACCTGAGTGTCACTCAAAGTAGACTCTATTTTTCTGCTTTCTCCGTATGATACACCCGCTGGAAACACGAAAACGTCCCTCCCCCAGCATCAGCTGAGAGAGGGGCGCGTGTTAAAAAACAGGTGCAAAAATTTCCACAATCACCCGAATGCGGGAATTTTCTCACACCCGAAAATCACTCACGGTTAAGTGTTGTGCCTGAAACAGGTGCAACGCTTATTTTTCGTCGGAACCGTCCATGACGGTGATCTTGAGCTTGTCGAGCTTGGCCTTGACGGCCTTCTCGACCGCGGCGGCGATCTGGTCGGGGTCGGCGCCCTTGCTTTCGGCGAGGGTCTTGACCGCCTCGGTCAAAGCCGCCACCTGCGTGACCAATTGGCTGGTCTTCGCATCGATGCCGGCCACACGATCCCCTAATTTCGCGCCGCCCTGCACCGGCTGCTCGACCACGAGGTTGCCCAAGGCGGACGCGTGGGTGTTCCTGTCCCACTGCGAAAGCCTGAACAGCTCCTTCTTCGTGGCGTTTGCCGCCGCGTCCGTGCCCTGCAGTCGGTCGCGCATCAGGACACCATTCTGATTGAAATTCCACACGTCTTCTGCCGACATGTCGTCTCCTCCCAATAATTCGTTCGCTCTTTTGATGATCCTGTCCACCGGAAGCGCGTTGACGCACCTGTCGGGACACCCGTAGTGGTCCGTGCCCGGCACCTCGCGGTGCAGGACGATATTGCCGTGCCGGTTGCCGCTGGCGTCGTGCCAGAGGGTCTTCCACCCGTATCGGCGGGCGATGTCGGCGCACAGTCTGGCGCTGGCCTCGACCTCCGCGTCGGTGACGGGGATCCCGTCCATGCCGCCCTCGTGCTCGATGGTCACGCCGCTGCAATCGGATTGCCAGTTGGCGTCGGCCCACGAGCCGTCGTCCTCGTCCACCCACTGGTAGACGCTGCCGTCGCCGCCGACGCCATAGTGCGAGGCGGCCTGGAAGCTGGAGCTCATGAAGCACGAGTCCGTGCCGGCCAATCGGCCGACCATGATATGCAGGGTGATGTGATCGACGTGCAGCCCGTTACGCCCCGCGTAGTGGTTCGGACTGCCACGCCATAGTGCGAAGCCTGCGCCGGTCATCAGAGATTACCGCCCGGCACAAGATCGGAGTCTGCCACGGTGTCGTCCGTGTCCGTCGATTCGGCTGATTCGGCGGCAGTCTTCGGCGCGGTCTTGGCCACGGCTGCCGCGGCGCTCAGGGCCGCGTTCTTCGCGGCGCTGACGCCGTTGACCACACCCTCCTTCTTCAGGGCGTCCACGAGCTGCTGTCCCGCGAGGCTCGCGGACGTGATGTTCTGGTTCTTCCACCAGCCGTACACGGTGCCGATCACGCCGACGACCGCGAAGAGGGTCGCGCTCACCTGCTCGTTGGTGAACGGGAGCGGGTTGAATCCGGCCAGGCTCAAGCCCGCATTGGCAAGGGAGAAGAGCGTGACGAGAATCGTAACGACGGCTTTCACTCGTTCGCCGGTCAATCCGGGAAGATTAGTGGTTTGTTTTTCGTTGGCGTGTTCCGCCATGATTGCCTCCTTCGGGCATAAGGAAGGCCGTCTCCGGGGAGACGGCCTTGAAAATAGTGGTCAATGCATGTGCGCGCCGTGATTGAACATGAGGATCACCGCGAGCAACAGCAGGTACGCTACGATTGCGATCATGAGATGCGTCATTGATTGTTCTCCAAATATTTTCGGCGAACGTGAGTGGCAATCCTGCATGCAATGAAATCATTCATTCCATGCAGGAATCTCGCCGTCAATCCTCGGCCCCGAAAGCGTGTTGACCCATTCACGAATTTTGTGTGCGGCGACATTCATACCCTTGGCATTAGGATGGATGTTATCGTGCATATATCCATTTGTCTCGCCGTCTGGCAGCCAGTCGAACCAGTCGCGCGCAGCATGGAACCCATTGCCCTCGAACAGCGTGTATACCTGATCGATGGCGTCGCTAAAATTTTTGACCTGATCTTTAGAATATGGTGTCTGTGGCGCAACCTCAGGGATGTAGATCAGTTGCGCTCCGGGCCATGCGGATTTGATCATGGTGGCGGTCTTTGTTATGGCGGCTTTCTCGGCATCAAAATCAGATTTGATGTAGTGTTCATCGTTCCATATTCCGACGAGGAAAACTCGACGGACTGTCTTCCCCTGCGTCTTGCCGATTGCGGTCGTGACCTGATCGGGGAATGCATGTTTGCTGTCCGCAGCGTTCTGAAACCCAGATCCATTGACCGCAACATTGACGCTTCCCACCCCGTCGGCGTTAGCGATCAGAGTCGTCCAGTTTTTATCCACCGGGGCCGTATCCCAAATCGCCGTAGTCGAATCGCCAATGAAGACATCGACGGCTTCAGTTTGTACCGGCGGCGCGGGCGTAGGTCTATCCATGAGGCCCGCTGCACGCAAGGCCTCAAGCAAGGCGTTGAAGTCTCCGGCAGTCGGCGCTGCCGTCAGGTCGGCGATTGCAGCGGCAGGGGTTACCGTACCCGCTTCGCCTTTAGCCCCTTTAAGGCTACCGACATTGGACCATGCCATATTCCACCCCTCCTAGGCGTTGAAGGCGTACACGTTGCCGGTATCGAGGTCAAGATACAAGCTGCCGACCGGCATTCCGGTCGATGTCGGAACGCCATGCCCATAAGTCCATCCGAGACCGTCCTTGCCTGGCGTACCATCCGTACCATCCGTACCGGGTTCGCCCTTATCGCCCTTCGGCCCCTGGATGGTGCCGACGTCCTTCCAGTCTGAGCCGACCGTATCCCACACGTACAGGTGGCCTTTAACCAAATAGGCATCGCCCGCATTACCAGTTGGATGTTCGGCCTTCAACGCTTCGAGGGAATCGTATGAGCCGAGAATGGTGACACCGGTACCGTCCTTGCCTGGCGCTCCGTCCATGCCCTTCTCGCCCTGCGGCCCCTTGAAGCTCACGCCGCCGATGACGTTGGAGACGTGGACGGTCGTGTCGTTGACGATGGAAGTGACCGTGAACAGGCTTCCATTGTTGTCGGAGATCAGATCTCCTACCGTCATCGGGGCGGATGGCGAGAGCACGCTCGTTGCCACATCACTGTTGCTTGAGATATCAATATTGGCGACGTGAAGACTCGTGCCAGCATCTCCCTTCGCACCATTCGTACCCGGATCGCCCTTGGGTCCTTTAAGGTTGCCGCCAGTCGCTTGCCATGCCATTTCGCAATTCCTCCTTGGAAATCGAATTATTTATTTTGTGAGATGTGAGATGTGAGAAAATTCAGAGCCGGAGCTGATACACGTCGCCCGTCTCAAGGTCGATGTAAGTGTCGCCGACGATGCCCTGCGTCAGGTCGGACGGCCTGCCCATGCCGCTGAGGAAACTCGCGCCACGCTCGCCCTTGCCGCCGAGCGTCACCCCGGTGTCCACGCCGAACACCACGTCCGAATCGACAAGGCCGGTTATCATCCACACCCTGCCCGTCGAATCCACGCACGTGTCGCCGACCGTCACGTTATCGGACGGCTTCAATTCGGCGGTGGGCACGTGCGCATCCAACGTGATGACGCCGGAATACACTCGCATGCTGTGCACGAGACCGTCCGACGTGGCGGACGAAGCCCACGACGCCTCGCCAAGCGTCGCGTAATCCAACGTCTGCACGCTGTCCGGCACGATCACGCGCCGCACGTGCGTGTAACCTTCGACCTGCTCGCGGATGGTCCAACACCAGTCCCTGCCGGTCGGCTGCAACGAAACGACCAGATCACCGCCATCCTCGGGCAGACGCGCCACGAACGGCAGCGGCAGCATGATGCTCTCGTCCTTTTGGACGACGCGGCTCGTCGGAGAGCAGACCACCAGTCCTCGTGGAGATGAGCCGCCGTCAGTCAGACCGTCCGGCCTGCGGAAACGGAATCGTATCCTCGTCATTGTTCCTCCTTGCCGAATGATTCAGGCATGATGTCGCCGCGCAGCTCGTCCGGCAGATGCGGTTTCGGATGCCGCTCAAGAAAGTCGGGGTCGACGATCTCGCAAAACTGCTGAAGCCAATGGAACAGGCTCCGGGTGTACTCCGCCAATGCGAAATACTTGCGCTGACGGACCTCCAAGTGCTGGATCTGCTCCTCCTGCGACTCCACCTGCTCTCGCAATGGCTTGATGACGGAATCGGTCAGGATGTCGCAGGCTTTCGCGGCGATGTCGGCAGTGTCCTTGCGACGGCTGGAGACCGCGCCGATGATGGCGCCCACTCCCCCGCCACCGACCAAGGTGACGAGCAGCGACGTCCAGAATTCCGTACTCGACAAGAGATCAAGCGGCGGCATCGGCTCCCCCATGGGTCGAGCCTCTTCGACTGCCATCCGCGCTTGGATGGCCGAAATCGAATTTGATCTGAGTCAACATAACCTCCTCAAAAAAAGAGAAACCCGCCTGAAACGACGGGAACAACAAAACAGACAAGGAAATAGGACGCCTAGCCCTCGGCACCATCACTACGCCAGGTCTTCACCTCGGTGACATCCGCCAAGTCGGACACGGCAACCGTCCTGGAATCCTTGGTGTCCATGTCGGCGACAACGACCTCGGCCGCCGTATCACGACTCGTGAAAGTCACGATCACGCCACGACGGTAATCCGTCCAGGTCTCACCGGACGCGTCCTTATGGTCGAAAGACAATCCAAGCCGCAGAAGCTGATAGACAAGACTGTCCTTCGCCGGACGCAAATCCAGCACTCCATCGGTTTTGACGACATCATCCATACTTACCTCCATATTCCAAAAATCATCTTGTGACGATCTGACGTCCGTCGATGTACAATGCGCCAGCGGTCGGGCCCGTGGCGAGCGTGTGGTTCCCCGCCCATTTCAGACTCCAGCCCGCGGCGGAGAGCGCCAAGCCCCAGCCCTGGTCGTTCGTGAACTGCAAGCCGCCGGAGCCGATGGACAGTTTTCCGTATTCCACCGTCTCCAGATCAAGACCGGTCCGGGCCGAGCATTCGACATGCGCCCCGTCTGGCGCGGTGATGCTGATGCCGCCCGCGCCGAGCTGGATATGATAGGCGACCGCCTTGTTCGCCGTAGGCTGCACGGTGATGTCAAGACCGTCCTGCGACAGGATCAAATGCCCTGAACCGACCCCATCGTCACCGGCCACCTGCAAACTGTGCCGGTCGATACGCGTAAGCAGGTTGCCGTCCTTGTCCAGCAGGTCGAAACTGCCGTCAGTGTTCACCAAAGCGCTCACGCCGTTGAACACGCCGTTTTTCTGGTGGCCGGCGCGAACGCCTGCGGAAGTGAGGCTGATGCAGTCCTCCAGCGTGCCGACGCGCGACTGGGCGTCGGAAGCGTTCGACTGTGCGGTGTTCGCCGTGTCCAGCGTGGACTGGTTCTCGGCCTTCGTGGCGAACTTGACATCAAGCGACTCATTGTTCTGCGTGACTTTGGAGCTGATCTCCTCCGTCACGCCATCCTTGGTCGCATACTTGCCGGAAACCTCGCTGGTGATCCTTTCATGCTCCACGGCGATGTCGGATTTCGTGGCGAGGCCACTGCCGTCCGCGCCCTCGTAGGATTGCACGACACCCAGCGCTATCGACTTGGACTGCTGGTCGACGTATGACTTCGTGGAATAGTCACCCGCCCGCTGCATGTCCTCCGGCGCAGGACTCCAATCTGTCGGCCTGCTGCCCTTCTCCAACTTCCACTTGCATTTCGGAGCTAAATAGATTCCGACATGGATGCTGGCCGCGTTCGCCGCAGTCGTGAAAGTCACGTGATCCGGGCCAAGAAAAGTTATCGAATCGACGAGCAGGCCGATCAGATTCCCGTCTGAGTCGAGCTGGCTTACCCTCCCAGTGAAGGTGGCGTCCGCCATATCGTCGTAGGCGGACAGCGTGTATTGCGTGGACGGCGATACGGATATTGGGGTTTTGGTGCAGGAGTCCCCGGTCCAATCGTCGTCGGACTGGGAGGCGTTCGCATCCGATGGCATTCCAGTTGACGGGTCTATGCATGTTTTTATCAGGTTCGAGTCCGCAAGCAGGTTCGTCCCGCCAATCGAAAGATTGCCGAAATCCGTTTTGGTGGCGTAGGTTTGCGACACTTCGCTTTTGAAACCGCTCAGATTCTGTTCGAGGCTGCTTGTGCGCGTGACGAGGCCGTCCGCTGTTTTCCCCACCTGAGTGATGTTCGCCGTGTTGGATTCCACGGTGCTTTTGAGGCTGTTGGCGGTCTGCACCGCCGATGCGGCTTCGGATGCCGCCTCGGTTATCCTCACGGACAGGCCGCTGGCGGTCTGCTCGACCGAGGACGCCTTGTCCATCGCGCCGTTCGCGGTCTTCGTCGTCTCCGTTATCTTCGAGGACAGCGAATCGCTCGTGGCCGACAACTCCGCCTTCGTGCTGTATTTCCCGTCCGCCTGGACGGTGGTCTGATAATCCTTGCTGATCGTGGCCTTCAACCCGTTCGCGGTCTGCTCGACGGTCGTGGCCTTGCTCAAAGCGTCCGAAGCGGTCTTCGTGGTCTGCGACACCGTGGACGACAGGCCGGTCACCGTCTGCTTCAGCTCGCTCACGCTCTTCACGGTCGTGTCGCCGCGCGTGATCTCTCCTTCGAGCTTCTGGCCGAACTCGGTCAGCTGCGTCCGCTGCCCGTTGACGGTGCCTTTGATGTCGGTGATCTGGCCGGCCAACTGGTCGCCGGTCTTGCTCAGGTCATCCGCTTTCGCGCTTACCTTGTCCACTTCCGCCTGCAAGTCGGCACGCACCTGGTCGGCCTTCGCCGCCGCGGCGTCCGCCTTCTGCTGCGCGTCCTTGGCGGCTTTGTCGATGTCGCTCGTGTCCACGAGCGGCAGCTGGCGTCCGTCATGGTCAATCCTGTTGGCCCCGTCCGACGTGCCGGCGCCGATGATGACGTCCGTGCCGCCCGTGCCGGGGATGCGCACGGTGCCCATCTTGTGGGTCTTCTGGGTCAGGGCGAGGCGCATGGCCTTCATGCCCAGGCTCAGGCCAAGCGTCGAATCGTCTGGATTCAATTCCACGTGAGAGGACACAGCCACCTCCAAAATGTCAGGCCATGGGATCATCCATGGCGTCGAATATCAGACTCACCTTGTCCGTCTGGTCGCCGCTCATCTGCATGAGCCGGCATTCGTACACGCCGTCCGCGAGACTCGGGAATCCTTGAATGTCCAACCGCATCGTCTCGCCGGGCCAGAAGCTGCCGAGCGGATGCAGTGGAATGCCGTCCGCGCTCATGTCGTTGACGTGGAGTTCGCCCTTGATCTGCATGAGCGGCGCTCGGTTTGCTGCGAGCACGCCGTCAGCCTGCTGGCGGAGCAGACCGGCGTCGGCGGCGTCGGTATCGGAATAGGTCATCTCCCACAGCGGGAACGGCTCGTGATCCCCGCTGACCAGCGACAGGTCCTCGGACAGGTGGCACAACTGCGCCTTATCGGTGCCGGAGCCGGACGCGTACACGCGGCTGACGGCACCCAAGTGGTCGATGGTGATGTTCTCCAACGTCCCGCCATACGGGCTGCTGGAGAGTTCGATAACGGTGTCCTGCAGTATGTCTGGGTCGGCGTCGCTGCCGGCGAGAAAGTCGAAGCGAATCGTGTCGCCGGACAGTTTCGGACGCAATTGCAGGTCGGGCCCGTTTTCCACGTTGGCGATCTTGTCCCACACGTCCGAGCATTTCAGATTCTGGATATCCCACGAATCGTATTCGCGCTGGTGCGAGCCCTTCTCGCCCCTGTAGTGCCAGTCGATGGGCAGTCCGCCGCCCGGCTTGGCGTTGGTGCACAGCCAGCCCGCCTCGGCCGCGATGGCGCGCAGGGATAGGTTGCCGAAGTTGATGACATCCGTGCTGGTGCTGCCATTGGCGGCTCCGTAGACTCCCTCGCGCACCAAGTATCTATCGCCGAGGAGCCCGTAAAGGCTGGTCAGGCTGAAATCCGTGTCGAGCGGGCCGTCCTTCCTCTGGCCGATGAGTCCGCAGAGTATCGGCGTGCCTATCGCATCCTCGGAATCCAATGGACTTGTCCAGCAGAGCGCGATGCTACGCCGGTCGGGAGCGAGGAGGCGTGAGCGTTCGCTGGGCGAGTTGGCTGGCACCGCGGTCCATGGCACCTTGAGTCCGCTCACCTCGTCCTGCCCCGCGCCCTTGGATTTCGTGGTCGAGAAACTGGAGTCGGCCACGCTGACCGACCAGCTGAAATTCGGCAGATCGATCGGACACATGATCTGCCCGCTGATCGTGTCGACGATGTACGCACGCCAAGCCATATCGATCCTTCCTTTAACCGACGTTCACTCCGCGGTCCCACACTTCCAGGGTGCGGCTAGGATAGTTCTCCTTCGAGTCGGAATGGCAGATGAAATACACGTTCTCACCCCACGCGACACGGTGGTTGCGGGTACGGACGGTGTGCCATCCGGCCTTCAATTCGACCAAGGCGTTGAGATGCACCTGCTGCCACGCGCGGCTCACCTGGAACTGGCCGCCGCCACCAGCCACGTCCTTGCCGTCGATCTGGAAGCCGACGTACCAGCATGCCATCTGCGTGGCGTCCTCGGTCGGCTTCTTGGGATTGTCGTGACGGCAGGCGCAGGCGGTCGCACGATACCTCAGTTCGATAAGCCTGTCGGTCGGCAGATAGAAATCAGTGTCCTGTTCGAAATAATCCTTGCCACCGTCCGAGAAATTCGACGGGCCTTCGTAGTTCCGCACATTGCATGCGAGACGGCCTCGCGAGGCGCCGTATGGCATGGCGTAGCGTTCAGCGCCATCACTGCTGCAGGATTTGGTCTGGGTCATGCCGGCTGGCACGAGCATGGCCGCCAACCGCACCACGTCGGATGGCACCTGGTTTATCGGAATGTCCGGGTCGGCGGCGGGAGTGCCCTGTGTGACACCGAGCACGACCTGGTTGTCGGCGTCGCCCTTGTCCAAGTCGTGGGCGCGCATCCAGATGACGTCATAACGCGAAAGTCCAGCGTTTCCCGCGGCGACAGCCGGCGTCTGGCCCCCAGGCCAATACGCGAGCACTGCCTCTCCCCGCTGGCCGTCAGGCTGGATGAGCGCCGTGCCGGCTGCGACGTTGTAGGTGAGTCCTGTACCGCCGGTCACATTCAGACCACAGATGATGCCGTCGCTCGTCCATTGGGCGCTGATGATATGCCGATGGACCTGCGGACTCACCCCATTGGATCGTGCGTCCGGCCTGATGCCTAAAGCCGTGGTCATAAGTGTTGAACCTCCAAGCAGATAAACGTTTAGATATACGTGTCACGTGATTCGCATGTGACCCAGCCGCTGCCGGGCGTGGTGAGATTGACGGTCAGAGCGCTGCCGGCGGGTATCGTCATCCACCCGCGCTGCGATAATCCCGATGTCACGTCCACGCCGCCCATGGTGGCGGTACGCGAGCGGGTGTCCAGGAGCACCGGTGTGCCGGCGTGAATTGAGCGGTTGAAGGCAAGAGTCGAACCCAGCCCATCACATGCCAGGCGAAGAGTGCAGCCATTCGGCCACTCGCCGTTAATCGAGTAGGTCGGGTAGGCGCGAGAAGTGCCCTGGTTCGGCAGACGCATGATTGTCGCACCATCGGATACCGTGCCATACGACAGCGGGTACGCAAGGCCGGCATTGCCGGTGCCGTAGCTCAATCCTCCGGACTGCACCACCGACGCGCGGGCCTCGCCGGAGTGCGCCAGTGCTGACAGGCGCTCGGGACGCTCGAACACAAGCGTGATGGTCGAATCGGCAATGCTGCCGGACCTGTAACCCGGCTGTTGGGTCAGTGTGAGGTATCCACCTCTGCAGTAGGTGTCCTCGGCGCTGTCGACCACACGCATCGTGACCTGACGATGCACGAGCTTGCGGACACTGTCGATCAAAGCGATGAGCGCGTCACGACTGGAGGCATTGGCATTCCAGTGCAGGGTAACGGTACGCGACGCATACGAGATGTCATCCTCATCCACGTCGTGTCCACCGTCACCTTGGCCGCGAGCCGTCACATTAACCTTCGCGGCGGGAGTCGACCACCAACCCTCGATGCCACCCTTCGCAATACACAGGCAATCAAGATCACCCGAGCCCTCGAAGCGTACCGGATCCAAGCCGGAGGCCGACAATTCAGCAAAATAAGCCATGACGGCCTCCTTATCGCAATTGGTGCCTTGCGGTTCGCACGAGAATCGATGCATCCGCCCACGGGTCGGAACGCTCCGGAATATTGACGTTGAGATTCACGGTCCGATCGCCCTTGTCTCTGACTTCGCCGCCGAAGACCTTGAGGACCTGCTCCCGCGTCAGCACGAGCTCAGGCTGCTTAGTCTCATTGGCGACGAGATGCCGTCCGGGGGGTAGGATGCCGCCACGGTCGTACAAGGTCGGCCGATCCCCGACGATGCCGCCGAAAGCGTAGCCGCCGGCCCTGTTTAGGGCCGACAGGCTGCCGTAACGGTGCAATGCGTAGTTCACGCCAGCATAGATGTTGGCGAGTGGATTCGTGATACCCAAGCTGCGGTACGGTCCCGCGTAGGCGTTGAAAGTACCTGGGATCGTCTGCATCAGGCCCTGCGACGGATGGCCGGCCTTAGCATTCGAATCCCAATTGTTGATCGCGTTCGGATTGCCGCCGGACTCCTGATTCATGCGCCGAAGGACGGTATCCGCCCAGCTCTCAGCCTGTCCAAGCTCCTTCAAAACGCGGATGACGAGACTGCGCCACTGTTCGACGCCTCCGCCCACGGCCCCATGGTATTGGCCGCTCTCGCTCTTGCTTTTCCACTTGTCGGTCAGAGATGAGGCGAAGCTCTTCGCCTTGTCGACCAGAGCGGATGCGGCCTTGACCGGTAATTGTCCGACCATCATGCCGAACTGGCCACCGCCGATGCCGGTAACCTGCGATTTGACCGGCGAGAGGATCTTCGACGCAACCCAGTCGCCCGGATTTTTCACGAAGCTCTGCACAGTCTCGGACAGGTTCTCAAGCCATTTCTTCGCACCGGACACCGCAGAGCCGACCTTGCCGACGATGCCGCCGCCTGCGAACCTGAGCCCGCCCATCATCATGTCCTCACGGACGGCCGCGACACCCTGACGGCGTGCGATACGATTCCAGCGATAAATGTTGGCCGCACCTACAGCACGCGTCCATTCTGGGACCATCCATGCCTCGCCGGGCGATGTCATCGCCGGAATGGAATCAATGCCTGGCGCGTAGCCAGGATTGATGCCACCCTCGGCGAATTTCACGTCCGGAAGCTTCAGGTTCAATCCGACGGCTCCCGCGACGGAATTCCATACCTTCTTTATACCATTGGTATAAACGGTGTTGACGATGAAGCTCACAGGCGATTTGGCGGCGTCCTTGACCTGATTCCAGCTTGACCGGATCCAGTCCTTCGTGGTGCTGAAAGTGTTGCCGATTGCGTTCACGGCATTGCTGATCGGCGTTTTGACGTTCTGGTTGAACCAGCCGCCGACACTGCCGAAAATGCCGGTTATGCCGTTCTTCGCGGATTGGAAAATACCGGAGAATGTTCCCGGAATGCCGGAGAACCAGCCGGTTATGCGCCACGGAACACCACCGAACCATGCGATGATGCCGTTCCAGACGGATTGCACCAAACTGCCGGCCGACGAGAACCATCCGCCGATCGCGTTTGGAATGCCGGAGAACCATGCGCCAATCGCGTTTGGAATGCCGCCGAACCAGTCGCAGACACCCTGCCAGCCGGATTCGACCCATTGCCCGGCCGAGTCGAACCATCCGCCTACCGTCGATGGAATACCGCTGAAGAAGCCGCCGATAGTCGCGGGCAATCCACTGAACCAGTCGGTCAGGCCCTGCCATTTCGCGCCGATCCAATCGACGCATCCAGACCACGCCTGCTGGACCTGATCCACGCCGGACTGTTGCATTCCGCCGACACTCGAAATGGCGTTACCGGCCATGCTCGGCCAGTTCAGCGGATTGAGATTATGCAGCCAAGTTGAATTCTTGACGCCAAGGAAGGAGGAATTCTCCTGCGTCTGCTGGTACTGCTTCTGGTATTCCTTGTATGCCTTGTCGCTTGTATCCTTGCCTTGGACGCCCTGCATGGCCTTCCAAAGCGTCTTCGGAGTGCCCTTCTGCAGATTGTTGGCAGCTCCGGCCAGCATGCTGCCGCCCAATGCGAGGGTTCCGCCCGCGCTGCCCAGCAGCTTGCTGCCGGTCTTGCCGCCCTTGTCAAGGAAGGAGGACACGGTCTTCGGGACTTTGAAGTTCTTCAACACGCTGCCGAAAGCCTTCAACGCCCTGCCACCGGTCTTGAACACGGAGACGATGTCCTTGCCGACGCCGTACACGTTCTTCAAGATCTTCAAGCCCTTGCTGCCGAGCCACAGGTAAATAGCCGTGTCGAAGATGGCTCCCTGCTGTTCGGCGCTCAGACTGTTCCACATCTTCTCGATGTCGGCGATGAGCTGGATGATCGGCTTCAAGCCCTCCAAGGCGACGTTGAGCGCCTTGATGGCCTTGTTCAAGTTCGAATGGTCGCCCTTCGACGGGACGTCGAAGAAAGCGCTGAGTCCCGGCAGGTTCTCGACGACCTGCTTCGCCGCATCACGCAGGTCAAGCAGATTCTGCTTGAAATTGATGAGCGTGTCACGGTCGACATTCTCGAAAGCGCGATTGAATTCGTAGGTGAATTCGCCGGTCTTGACGAAGTTCACCAGTCCGGCGTACCCCCATTGGATACGCTGGTAGGCGTCCTCGATGCCCGCATAGGAGTTTTTGTCGATTTTGAACGCCTCGGCGAACGCCTTGTTGACCTTGCCGGTCGACAGGAACGCCGCCAGACCATCCCACGCGCCGCTGAACCAGTCGGTAAACTGGCTGACGCGGTCGGTCATCGCGTTCAAAGCGCCGGTCAGCTGCGGTTTGACCTTGTCGAGCACGGTCATGCCGAATTTCTGGACGGCCGCCTCCCAATTGCCCATCGCGCCTTCGAACGTGGTGGTGGATTCGGCTGCCTGCTTGGCCACGTCGGCCATGCCAAGCTGAAGAATCGCCTTGTTGAATTCCTCGGCAGTGATCTCGCCACCGGCCATCGCATCACGGAAATTGCCCGTGTACGCGCCGTTCTTCTTCATGGCGTCCTGCAGTTTGCCTGACGCGCCAGGAATCGCGTCGGACAGCTGGTTCCAGTTCTCGGCGGTCAGCTTGCCGGCTCCGGCGGTCTGCGTCATTACCATCGCGACGGACTTGTATGCTTCGGCTCCGCCGCCCGCCACTGCGGTCAGGTTGCCCGCGGCCTCGGCGAGCTTGCTGTAGTTCTTCACGCCGTTCGACGCGAGCTGGGCCGTGGTGTTGCGGATGTCGGAAAGGTTGAAGACCGTTTTGTCGGCGTAGTCCTGCGTGCTTGCGGTCAGCTTCTTGATGGTATTGTCGCTCACGCCCGCGAAGCTCATGGTGCTGGCAAACTTCTGCGCCGAATCCGACGCGTCGACCATCGAAGAGCCAAGCGACGCGAAAGTGGAAACCGCCTTGCCGACTACACTGGACGTGAATCCGCCGACTGCGCCGGCCATCGCGCTGAACCTCGCGGTCATACGACGGCTCGTCTCGCCGAAACGCAATTGGACTTCGGACAGGCCGCTCGCGGAGACTTTCGCCGAATCGACGGCCTGCTTCCACTTCTGCAAGGCATTGCGGAAACCACCAGTCGCGGTGCTCGCCTTCTGCTGCGCGGCCACCAGCTGCGTCTGCGTTTCCTTCAAACCGTTTTGCGCGGCGCGGATCTGCTCCTCGGCGGTCTTGTACTCCTCATCCTTCTGACGAGCCTTGCTCCGCGCGTCATTAAGCCGCGCCTGCGCACTGATCGCCTGGGAGGATGATGTGCCGTATTTCGCGACGGTCTCGTTGAGCTTCGTTTCGGCGGCCTGCACGCGCAGTGCGGCGCTCTTCTGCTCGTCACGCGCCTTCGCAATCTGCGCGGTGGCGGTGGCCACGGCCTTCTTCGCGCGTTTTTCGGCGGCTTCAAGGTTCTTGACCTGCTCCACCAGCACGTTCGCGCCGGCCGCGCTGTTCATCGAATCGGAGAACTTCCTGCCGGCATTCCGGCCTGCCGCAGCAGCAGCCGCCGTCACACCGGAATTCAGTTTCGTTCCGAAAAGGCTCAGATTCGGCAGCACGTCAATCCACGCGGCTGTACCGGCCATGACCATTCACCTTCCTAATCTTACCGGCCCAAAGCCAAGGCTATGAGTTCCTTCCGCTCGCGCATATGCAATTCCCTGTCAGGGTCTTCCGCCACGGATCCGTCACGCCGTCGTGCGGGTGGCAGGATGCGTGGTCGAATATCCTTTTCGGTGATCTTGCGTTCCACCAGCGGATTCGTGTTGACTATCGTCAATTGCAGTTCGCGGAGCATTTCGCCGACGTCATGCGTGAGCCATTCGCATTCCGTCCACCCGTCGCCGGACACCGCCCGGTAGAACACGTTGCCGGGCGGCATATGCACGATGAGAGCGTGCAATGCGCGAAGGCTCAGATGCCCCTGCCAGTATTCGGCGATTGGGTCGCGTGGACTGTAGACCGCGCACAAGGCGGCCTCCAGTTCCTCCGCGTGCCCGTTCGCCGTCAGCAGGTCTACTGCCGTGTAGGGTTTCCCTCGGCATCCGTTTCAGTCAAATCGGAGCCGACCTCGTTGAGCAGCAGGACCAGCAGGCTCACCTGACCGCCCTCTTTCTCGTAACGCTCCCACTGGTCGCCAAGCAATGCCTTCGCCAGTTCGAATTCGTCATCGGCCTTCTGCGCCCTTACGAAAGCGCGCTTCTCCTCGTTTGTCTGGAAGATTGGCGAATGGATTTTGAAAACGGTGGCGTCCTTGCCGCCATCCAAAGTGAATTCGATCCATTCGGGAATCGTCGGATGCGATTCCAAGTACTTCGCCTTCACGGCCTGAAGATTGTATGTTGCGCCCATTTCAAATCCTTTCAAAAAAGCAGCCCTTTCAATGTGGTAAACAGTAAAAAAGAGATCCCCACAACGGTGAAAGGGACAAAAGCCATCGTGGGGAAGAATCAGAAAAAGAGCGGCTGTCAGGCTTCGGTCGAGACCTTCTCGCCCTCGTAGTAGCTCTTGTTTACGGCCGGGTCACGATAGAACGTGAACGTGGTCTCCTCGCCTTCCGCGTCGCTGCGCGAATGGGTCAGATCGCCCTGGTTCGTGACCTTGACCTTGTAACCCGCCTCGACGCGATAATGCGCGCCGAGGCCAGTGCCGTCCTGCATGAGGACGAGCAGACGATAGTAGGGGAAGTCGCTAATCGCGCCATCGGAATATTCGAAGCCGTTGTTCTTGCCGGCTGGCCACTGTGCGACCGGGACGCCATGGGCGACGGCCTTCACCCACGCGTTCATTTCCAGGAACGTGACCTGCAGGGTACGGGTCTTGCTAGTGATGTCGGAGCGAACCGGTTCCAGATCCTGTACGGCAGACACGTCGGAGGAGTCGATGCTTCGACTGATCTTCATGCCATCGGTTGAAATGTATCCGAGAATCTTGAAACCGTCCGGTAGGGCGTTCGGTTTGTTCGTGGTCTTGTCGAAGAATTCCGACGGCATGGCGGTGGAGTAGTCCGCCAATGCGAGCAGCTGGGTGCCCCACTTTCGGACGTTGCCGTTGTTGTCGTCGAGAATGCTGACCACATCAGTTGCAGCCATTATTTCCTCCAATCGTCTTGGTTATTTGAGGCTTGTTTTCGGTCGCATGTCGAGATTGGCCGTGGCGGTGCAGCGAAGCACTCCGGCCTTGTTCTCGTATGCGATTTGAGAGAATTCCGTGATTCGCGAGGCGTCGACGTAGCCGTATTGGTTTCCTCTTCCGCCGAGCCTGAAGATGGAAGCTTCGATACGTCCGGTGATGTCGGCCATCGACTTCCAGTCGGCCGCGTACACGTCTATGTCGACGCTTCGCGTGCGCGTATAGTCGGCACCCTGACCTCCGCCGGGCGCCGGCGTGACCATCACACAAGGCAGATGGTCTTTCATGTCATCCGGCAGCTTCGAAACCGCCGAGATGCCGACATCGTCCTTCAGCCAAGCGATCAGCAAAGGGAGCGGGTGGGGCCATTTGCCTTGCAGGAGCATGAGTCAGTCCCCCATCTCCGCTATCGCGCGGCGCAGGAAGCCCTTCTTCGGCAGCTTGCCTCCGAACTCCTTCTCCGTGGCCTGCTCGTCACCGACGATGACGCGGGCGAAAGGCCTCTGGATGTGGCTCGGCGACTTCGTACCGGGACGTTTGCCCTGTACGACGCGCACGCTTTCCGCATAATGCCGATCACCTTCCTTGAGGGCGATGCGCTTCACAACCGGAGCGAGCCGACGTGCCTTCGCGTTCAAAGCTGAGGTGACAGCCGGATTGGACAGCACGTTTTTGCGCATCCAATCCTCATCGACCATGAATTTCCCGCTCATGACGTCACCTCCGTCATCCACCACTCGGTGTGGTTGCCTATCCCGTCAGGCGTCACATAGTCGAATGCCGCCGAAGCGGGCTGGAAAATGCGGCCATTCCATTCGATGCGCGAATCGCCCGTGAGCAGACTCGCGACGAGATCGCCGGAATGGCTGAAGCACTTGAATTGCGGCAAGTGGTTCGCGTCCTGGAAGAGCGGCAGGTCGGTCACTGCGACCGGCTGCACGTTGCACCCCTCGAGCACGGTTTTGCGCGTCGCATACTGCTGCTGGCCGAATTCGTCCGGCTCGCCGTCCACGACTTTCGTCGTGATGGTGAGCGTATGTCCGTGGATACCGTCCATGTCAGTCCACCTTGTATCGTGCGACCATCGCCGCCCACTGGGCCGTCGTGCCGACCGTCAGAGCGGACGAATAGGTGCGCTGTTCGGCGCCGGTGGTGTAGGACACGAGTCCGGGCAGCGTCTGGTAGATGGCCGCGGCCTGTTCGAGCACGACATCCTGGATGCCTGTCGGTACCGGGTCGTAGCCATGCCGGTACGTGACCTCCATGCTCCGCCACTTGTCCGGAATCGGCCGGTCGAGGCGTATCGCGCCAGACGTGGACCATTCGAAATCAGTGACCTGCCGGCCGTCGATGACCAGCTCCGTCACCTCGTGCACCGGGAGGCATGGCAGTGTGAGAGCCCTGCCTCCGTCGGAGTCGAGGATGATGGTTTCTGTCATCATGCTGATCGGATTGTTGGCCTGTTCGCGGAATCTGCCGGAGGCAAGGTCCAAGGCGAGTTTGAGTTTCTCGTCATCGGCCTTGCCTCCGGTCTTCAAGGCGAGATCATAGATGGAGGCCAGCGGATCAAGCGTCGACTCCGCCATCGGTCACCTCCCGGTCACTTGTGGTCCTGGCTGGAAGTGGAATCGGCGGCGAGCTTGACCACGGCGAGACGCTTCGGTTCGCGGATGAAGAGCATGTTGCGTTCCTCCGCGCGCACGTAGGTCAGGTTGTGGCGGGCGTCATCCTCGTTCTGGTTGAACGCTTCGATGGTCAGCGGCACGTAATTGAGCAGCTGGACGGTGGAGAAGTCTCCCATGACGGCGGTGCCCTTCGGCAGTGCCTGCGATTCGATGCGCGGAATGCCCCACAGGGTGCTCGGACCCATCGCGAAGGGCCCCTGACCGTAGAAGCGATCCTGCTTGTCCTTCGTGAGGTCGATTGTCTCGTTGTCCTCCGGGTTCAGGACGATGGCCTGGATGTTGGTGCCGATGGCGGACAGGACGCGCTTCGCATGGCGCGCGGTGGTGAAGATGTCCGTGTCGAAGGCGACCTGCTGGGTGCCGGTCGTGTTCAGGATGCCCTTCTGCGCCACATCGGTCGAAGAATCGCCGTTGAGGATGGTCTTCTCAAGATAGGCGTTCAGGTTGCGCATAAGCGTCTGGTTGATGAGCGTGCTGATGATGCCGTCATCGTGCAGTTCCTGGTTGGTGACCTTGAAGCCGTCGGCGCAGGTCCATTCCTTCGCCTCGGCCATCTGCGTGCCGAGCTGGGATAACGGCTTCTCGGCGTTCTCATTGACGGATGCGGCGGCACTGGTCACGGAGATGAGCTGACGGTACTTGATGTACGGCGAATCGGTGGAACCGCGGGTGATGAGGTCAAGGAAGACGTTCAGCTGCGGATAGGTGACATCCGTGTAGCCCGGCAGCACGGTCGGGTTCACGGCGCCCGGCAGCGCGGTGGACAGCGGATTCGGATCCTGCTTGACGCGGATTAGGCTCTTGGCGATGCGCACCGGCGTGCGATCCGGGGTGGTGGCGTTCTTGAAGGCCTTGTAAGCGTCGGTGTGGATGAATGCCTCGCCGATGGACTTCGCCACGACCGGCTTGCCGGACACGTCGTCGGACGGTTCGGACGCGGCCAGCATGCTCTTCAAGGCTTCGGAAGCCTCATGCTCCTTGTCGATCCTCGCCTTCAGGTCGTCGGCCTTCTTGCGCAGGGAGATGATCTCCTCGTTCTCGTCCGCGGTGAATTCGCGGCCTTCACTCTGCGCCTTGTTGGCGATCGCCTTCACGCGGGCGATGGTGTCCTGCAGTTCCTGCTTCATGCTCATGTTGGAATCTCCTTCGGTGATGAGCTGTGTTTCCATTTCCGCCGCCCACGCGGTCAAATCGGGCAAGTTCTCGACGTCGGCCTGCTCGTCGGCGGTGTCCTGCGAGCGCTCCTCGCGCATGACCTCGCGGATCATGTTTCGGAGCTCGTCGCGGTCGAGTTGCGTTGAAAAAGGCCCCGGACCATTCGGTTCGGAGCCTCCGTTCGGATCTGTGGCCTGCTGACCTGTTTCGGTCGGCGGGTCCTCGCTTTTCGTGCTGACCAGTCGCGTCTCGGGGTTCGCGCCCTTGAGGCAGAGACTGACCTCGATAAGGTCGAATTTCGTGATACGCCAGACAAGATCACCGGACGGCGCGGTTTGCACGTCGTCATACCATGCTTCGCCGCCGACGCTGAATTCATGCACACGGCCATCCTTCAGCAGCTTGAAGCACTGCAGGCCATTTGGACTGCTCAAATCAAGCTGGCCATCTATCTCAAGGCACGTATCGGTCTGCCGCATGTCGGTGATGACGCCAACATTCGCGTTCGGGTCGGTCCAGTTATGGCTGAAGAGTATCGGGATGGTCTTGCCCGCACGGAAATTCGCGATCGAATCGTCGAATGCGTGAGGCAGCATCATGTCGCCCTGTGTATCGACCACGTTGAAGGTCGATACGACGGCTGTGAACTTGCCTTCGCCCAGAGACTGGCCGTTGCCCACGCCCATGGGCTCGGACTTGGCGAGAAGAGTCTTCCTCCGGCTCTCGGAAAGAGGACGCATGTCATTCCTGTGCATTTGCACCTCCAAGATTCTGCGAGCCGCTGTCATGCGGACTCGCCTGAGTGCCACCGCCACGGACGGTGTTCAGCTGAGTCAGGATCTCGTCGTACTCCTCGCCCTTTGGCTCGAGACCATGATCGGCGCGAGCCTCATTGACGCTCATCCACGGGCCGCCGACTGCGGAGGACGTGACCTGCGCATCATCTATAAAGCTGCCGCGCAAAGCGGATTCGATATTGAATTCGATGAACTGGCCTTTGAAGAATCGACTGCAGATCTGCTCGTTGAAAGCACCCTGCAATTGCTCGAACAACGGTCCGAGCGTCTCACGGTAGAGCGCGTCACGGAAAGCCTGCTGCGAAGCGTATTTCCCTTCGCGCGCGCCGACCATCTCCGGCGGCACCTGATAGGCGGACGCCACCTCGATATCGCTCAAAGTGCGTCCCTCGACCTCCTGCGCGTCCTTCGGCGTGAATTCCGATCCAACCTTCTGATATTCGATGCCGCGCAGGATAGGGCTCTCGCCCTCCTTGCCGCCTCCGTCCATCCAATTCGCCAGCTCGGTCTGCAACCTGCGACGTGCATCGGAGGACAAGGCCTTCTCGTCCAGATTCTGCGACCAGTAGCCAGGCATGCGCAGGCCATGCTTCCACAGTTGTCGACGCCATTTCACGGCCTCGGTATGTTCATCCAGAGTCTGCTGCAGTGTGAGCATCGGACTGATGCCCTCGAAGCTGCCGTAACCCTTGTCGCGGAAATATCCGAGCGTGGTGTCGTTATCATTGAATCGAATGTACCCGTCCGGGTTGGATGCCGGATCGGTGGTAGTGAAGCCGTCTGCCTCGTCGATGATGCCCGGACGCCTGTGGAATCGCCATTGCGAGGTCGGAAGCCTTTCAAGCGTGCCGTCTGCGTCGGAGTAGACGACCAGGAATCGGTCGAAGAGCATCAGATCGGCCACGATGTCGTGAATCAACCGGTAGGTGCTCGTCCCGTTCGCGGTGTTCGGATGATTGACCAGCTGATGCAATGGCCCATCCGTAAGCATCTTCCTTTTACCGTATGGCTCGCCCTTGAATGCCTGGATATGGACGCGGGCCACGTTTCGCGCGACGAATTCCACGACCTTGCGGACGCTCGGCTGCGTCGAATAAATCTCGAATGCGCGAGGGCCGCTCGACAATGGCATTCCGGGGTCGACCACAGGCCATGGACCGGTCACCGTAGCACCATTCCTGCCGGCGAAGTCGATGACACTGCCGGAGCCTTTGAAAAGGAGGCTCATTCGCTCACCGCCTTAGCAAGTTTCAAAATCACAAGACCGGAAACAATCCAGCCAAGAGGAATCCAGACCAGAAAACAGCCGGTGACGATGAAAGCGAGTCCGAGAATCTCCAGAATCATCTGCAGAAGGTCAAGCAAAAAGGCTCTCCGTCTCATAGATGCTCCTTTCCGGCGCCGGTCTGGTGAGCGCCTCGCTCAAGGCGTTCAATGTTGCGGCCACGCCGTCGATCTTGTCGCCGGAGTTCTGCTTGTCGGGCTGTACGTTGCCGTTCGTGTCGGTCTTGACGGCCAGATTGTCCACATTCCACCGCAGTACCGGATTGCCGTGGTGTCGGAAGAGCGGCGCGTCCTTCGTGCCGGTGAGTAGCAATCGCTGCATCTCCTTGAGCACCGGGCTCAAAGTCTTCGTGCCCTGCCTGACGATGGTCAGACGCTCCACATCCAATCCGGCCTCCTGCAAGTCATTGGCGACCTGCGTGGCGTTCCACGGGTCATAGCCGATGGTCTGCACATCGAAAAAGTCAAGATCATGCAGGATACGTTTCTCGACATATGCGTAATCGGTCACGTCTCCGGGCGTCAAGGTCAACCAACCATCACGCACCCACACGGATGCCATTCCCGCCGTGCGCTTGTCCAAAGCCAGCAAGTCCGACTCCGGCGCCCAGAATCTCAGCAGCACGTCATAGCCGCCGCAATCATCCGGGAAGAGCAGAGACCAAGCTGTCAAATCGGACACGGCGCCCAGATCCCATCCGCCATAGCAGACGCGGCCCTTGTACGCCTCGGCCATCTGGTCCGGCGAATCATAGATGGCACCGGCGTTACGATCCCACGAATCCAATGTGATGAAGCGTTCGGACTGCTTCGTGCGGATGCCGAGATGCAATCGGAGATAGCTAGCGAGCTGCGCCGGCGAATTCCGCGCCTGATTCGCCTGAGCCGCCAGATACTCCGCGCTCGGGCTCTTGCCGTAGCCGGGGTTCGCCTTCATCTGCGTTTCGACCGCGAATGGATCGTCCGTCTCGTCGGCACCCCAAACCACGCCATAATAGGTGTCATCACTAATGGTGCCAGCGGCCAATTGTTCGACGTATTTTCGCGTCTGGTCGTAGATGGTGTTGCTCTTGCCATCGTCAGGCGTGGTGATACGCACGCCCAAAGGCTGAGTACGGGAGCCTCGACCGGTTTCCAACGTCCGCACCAGATCAGGGGTCTTATGCACGTGAAGTTCATCGACGATGAAACAGTGCAGGTTCATGCCATGCGCCGCGTCAGCCGCCGAGCTGATGACTTCCATGTAACTGCCGGAGCGATTGTGCACGATACGCTTCTGATGCGCGGTCATCACACCCTTCAAGGCAGGCGTCTTCTCCACGAGCTGTTTGATCGGCTGGAACACGAAACCAGCCTGATGTTCCGTGGAAGCGGCGCATACGACCTGTGCGCCCGGCTCCTCATCAGCGCCAAGCATATACACTGCGATTCCGCCAGAAAGCGTGGACTTACCATTCTTACGCGGCACGTCAACATACAGGTCGCGGATGATACGCACTATCTGACCATCGGCATTCTTCCGCACCCAACCGAAAACCGGGGCGAGAATCCACACCAGTTGCCACGGGTCAGGGTCAAGCGGCTTGCCGGCCCACTTGCCCTGCGTGTGCCGGAGCGTGTGGAAGCTCAGCAGTACCTTGTCCACTCTCGCGGGGTCGAAGACGGCGCCCTCCACGTCACGTGGCTCAGGAGTCTTGATCTTCGGCACCTGCCATTCCTTCGGCAGGTCCATGCCGCGCTCCAGGCAATACCATGCGACCTCGGGACTGATTTTCAGACGTTCCAAGGTCTCGGCATCGGGCAGTTCAGGCGAACGGGTTAAATTCTTCATCTTCCTCGGCCTTTCCAGCGACGTTCGATTCGCTCGCCGGAGTCAGGCCGAACTCGTGCGCGAAGGCGCGAATCGTGTTCTGTGATTGAGTCAGCACGGTGAACGCTGGATTGAGTTTGCGGGCGCCACGCTCCGTCTCGATGAGCACGCCCTCCTCGTTGATGCACTCCTGCGCGCTTCTCATCGAAGCGACCGCTGTGCAATACGCCACGAGAGCGTCCCTATCCTCCGGTTTGATGAGCTTCAGTCTGGCGAGCCTCGGCACAATGCGACGCCAAGTGTTCAATGCCTCTCCGCACAACCACGACGGCACCTGTGGAGCCTTGTGTTCGAAACCGGCATCATCGTCCGAAATCTTCCTGCCACCGGCGTCACGATCAACACCGCGGCCGTTGATGATGCGCAATTGGAGGGGCTGCCGCTGTGGTCCACGAGCGCCCATGACAGTCTCCTTTTTGGTGGTTTGACCCCTAAAACCTGAGACGCGCGAAAAAGAGTTTCGGCGGCGCCCCTAGTCGAACCTTTGTTCGACTTTCGGAACGCCATACCCGTCAGTGGAATATCCCGGGGTAGTTCCTTCGGTCTTCTTGGTCTTTAAGGGTCTTGCATTGGTCACAGAGTGTTTGCGTGTTGTTGATGTCAAGGAATGCTCCACCTGCGCCGACTGGGATGATGTGATCGACATTGGTTCCCTTGCGGTTGCATCGTCTGCAATTGGGCTCGAGCTTCAAGCGTTCGGCTCTGACGTGTGTCCATTCGGTGTGGTGTTGCCTCAAGGCTCTCGTATGTGCTGATGGATTCCGCCATGGTTTGCGTTGGTGCTGGTCACAGCGTCCTTGATGTGTAGCTTTGCGGCTGCATCCTATGAAGGTGCATCGTGCTTGTGGTCGTGTCGGCATCAGTCGGTGACTTCGATTCCGAGTCGGGTCAAGGCGTTGAGGAAGTCGTCCTCGTAGATGAGCAGGCCCCACGCTTCCAGGGCATCACCCCTGCTGATCTGCATACCCGCCTGTTCTCCTTGGTCGGCTATGCGTGTGAGTTGATGTGCGATCTCTTCGAGGGCTTCTTTCATTTCTGCTCCTTTCGGCGTGTAATATCTACCTCGCTTGCATAACTTATGTATTTTTGATACAATAGTTTATGTCAACAGGAAAGGAGGTGAGCATGAAATGGACGGATATCGTGACCGCCATCAGCTCGGTGGCGAGCAACATCATCGCGCTGGCGGCGCTCATCATCTCGATACGGCGCAGACCACGCCATAAGAGATGACGAAAGGGTTCCGAGCAGACCTAGTGCCCGGAACCCCGGTTCCATCCTATTTCATGGCCATCATGAAAACAAGCACCATATTCGCCGTCTGCGGCATCACATGCGGACTGCTGTCCGCCATGCTCGGCTTCGCGGGAAAACCATGGCAAGCCGGATTGTTCGGACTCGCGGCGGGCATCTGGTGCATCGCCACGCTCATCATGGACAGACGGGGCGGCGATGACGACTGAATACCTCGGCGTCAAACAGGTCGCCGAAAGACTCGGCGTCGCGAACGCAGCAGTCTACGACCTGCCGGAGCCGGACGTGCGCATCGGCCGCACACGCGGCTGGCTCCCCGAAACCATCGACCGGTGGAACGCGCAACGTCCCGGCAGAGGCGTCGGCGGCGGCAGACCACGCAAACAAAACGACAAATAAACAAATGGTCCGGAAGCGATTCCGGACCATTCCTTTTCATGGGTGACTCCGGAGAGATTCAACTTCATCTCACGCCGACGGAGAAATCATCAATGTTCTCGATGATGCCGTCGATATATCGTTCGCGGTCTTCTTTCTCACCTTTACCAAATATCTTAAACATGCCAGCCAATATGCATGACACCACGCCAATAGCCAAAATCAACCAGTTGCCGTGACCTCCGGAAGAACTAGAATCCACCGCGAATTGGATTATCATCGGGATTCCGATACCGATTGCGCACCAAAAAGCGTTGTCTAATTTACCATTGCCATCCGGAATTCGTCTGATATCCCTTTTCAGATGCTTGAGGTCGGTCGTACGCACCGGTATCGCATCCTCCTTCGGCATCTTAACGCTCGTCGAAAATGCCGCCTTCTGTTGAGACAGCCCTTGAAGCCCTTGAAGGTTCGAATTCACGATTCGCCCTTCCCCTGCTCCGTCTGATTCGGCTCCGAAGGAACGGCACCAGAGACCATCGCGTTCATGAAAAAGGTGTACCCACACGTCTGACATACGACAGCGGTGATGGGCATGATCCGCGAATCTCCGCCGATCACGATATCTCCTGAATTGTATTCCCTGAATTCCAGGGCTTGCCCCACCCACCACTGCTGGCCGTCACAAATCGGACAATTCCGCGGTTGAGTCCAATGTGACGCAAGCCATTCCATTGCCTTCGCGGATTCGTCGTCGCGACGTTTCTGATGTTGTTCGCGTGTTTCTTTTTCGATTGGCATGCCGCCAAGTTTAGGACCATCCCACGCCACCGGATTCAACGCCAATCGAAAACATGATGACATGGGACGACCGAGTGCCTCCGGCGAGATTCGAACCCGCGTCCACACGCGGCCACAAGAAAGAGAATCCAGTAAAGATTCGCGGCCGGTACGATCTACCACTGATTTCTACGAAGGCATGGACAGGCGGTTTGAGCATCACCGCATCACGGAAGCACGGGATTGGCTTGCCTGCCACATTGGGGTATGTCCACTCTGACGCGGAGTGGGCGGAGCGTGTCCGATATGCCGTTCGGACAGGACGGGACTGCAATCCAAGGAGTTAGGAGAATCCATTGGAGGATATAAGTGAGGGTCCAAACCGTGTGTATCGGTTTGGACCCTCTAATCCACTGACAATTGTGCGTTGCACTTTCGATTTTGTCAAATCGAATCGCGCCGCAGCACCTGCCGATGCACGTCCGAAAGCCTGTACAATGGCCGTCCCTTATCGTTCTCACCGGCCGGCTGAAGCCTGCCACGCTTACGCCATGAGCGAATCGTGTTCGCATTGCACTGGAACCCGCATTCACGCAGCAGCTCAGCACACTCCCCCGCCGTGAACGCCCTGCCTGATTCGATGCACTCCCGCAGGAACCCCAATCGCACGTCGACCACGCGGTAAGTGTTGCCGCACACCGGACAGTCAACGCTTACCGCGCCGATTTCGGCGGTCAGCTCCACACCGCACAGAGGATTCAGGCACCTGCCGATGCCATGCCTGGATGGTGGCACGTCGATGATGCTCATCGTCTTGCGCACCAATCGCTCCCAGTCGTGCCATATCAAACCGATGTCCGGCAATCGTGAAAGACGATTGCAATCCGCGCAGATACTCAGGCATTTCAACACGGACGGATGAATCCTGCTATCGGCCCATGGCATGGCCGGCGGAGCATACAACCGCCGCCAAAGAGCGACAGCCAGATCATTGATCTCCTGCAGATGGTCAATCACAGACAACCTGACCGGCGTCGGAGCCGAAGCCAAATTGGTCCGGCCGGGCTGATGGCCACCGTAATGTGCGGTGCTGTCCAGAAACTCGCGCAGGGCTTGGATCCATGACGGATAGTCGCGGAGCCATCCTCTCATTACGGCATCGCACTTGTCACACAGCGTATTGCGCAGATTGCACTCACCGCCGCACACTCGGCACATGCCGGCGAGCGCTGGCTTGTTTTGGTTGGTTTGTGCTGGTTGTGTCTGGTTTGGTGTTGGTTGGGATTCGTTGTTTTGTTCGTTCATTTGTTCGATTCCCTCCGGCGTGGTAGTCTTCTGGTGGTGTCAGGAGCCCGGCCGGAAGGTCGGGTTTCTTGTTATTCGTGGTGTTGTTGGATTATCGCTTTGATTCCTTCTTTGTTTTTGGTTGTGAATGTGACCAGTCCGGTCTCGGCATGGAACACCTTGACCGGTTCGCCAGTCCTCAAGGACACGGCCTGCGCGTAGTCGCCAGCATCGTCGATGTCCTCGAACGTTCTGACGCCTTCCTGAGTGACAACGTTGTAGCTCATCTTGCCGGCTCCTTGTCCGCGACGCTCACATGGCTCCAGTCGCATGACAGGCCGCCCTTCTCGTAGCCCGAGTAAACGACGCAGTCCACTTTCCTCGTGTCGGTCAGAGTGATGACGCATTCACGTAAGTTGCCACGCCAGGCAGAGCACTGCGAGTCGATGGACCTGACCTCATGCGCTGGCGCGGCAGGCTCCGACGCGCTCCCGCATCCCGCGAGCGCGAGGAGGAATACCGGCGTGAGCAGGAACATGATGATGGCGGTCACGCCGATGCCGGCGAGCGCGAGTGGTTTGCGTTTTCTCATTTCGAGTGTTTCCTTCCTTGTCTGGTAGCTTCCGTGTTCCATGTTTTTCCCTTCATTGTCGTCACCATGCCTTTTTCAGGAGTGTGCGATATCGGATGTAGTCGTTGATGTCGCGTCGTATGCAGTCGCGCACCCTGTGCGTGCCGGAATGCGTCCCGTACGGGTCTTCGGGACAGTCCAGGAACGTGAGGTAGCGGCGAAGCGTGTTCAGGTCGAACTTGCGATAGGACAGCCACCTGTCCGGGTCCAAGCCCAGGCGTTTGAGGAAGTCGATGTCGAAATCCACGTTCGTTCCGGCCGGAACCAGCATGAAGCGTTGCGAGAGGGAGTCGAGATACTCCTCCACGGCATTCGCGACCGCTTCCACGCAATCGTTCCTGTCGGAACCGTTCAGCAGTTCGAACAGGAGACCGTTGTCCGTGTGCATGGAGAACGCTATCGGACTCATGTCCAACAGGTCGAGATCGTACGGTCTGATGATGCGGTGCAGGGATCCGAACGAATGTTCGCCCAGCACGTCGGTGCATTCCACGCCGACCTCCAACGGCAGGCTGTCATTCCTGTCCGTGCCGGTCGTTTCGAAGTCGAGCCAGAGCAGCGCCTCCGGCTTCCCATTCCGGTCTTTGTCCTGTTTCCTCATGATTCTTCCTTCCAATTGCTTTGCCATTCGATGATTTCGATTTGCGTGAGCCGTTGCGCCGTTCCGTCAGACAGCAGCCACCACCAGTCGCCGTTCCAGTCGCGTATCGGCACGCTGAGCGGAGCGCGCCAGCTCGGGATGATGTAGCCGAACCGTTCCGCCTCCGCCGGATGCGCGTGCGTCCAACCATGACAGCCGGTCGTGCCGGAACCGCACAGTTCGACGATGTTGCACGGCAGGTCACGCACGGTCGGATCGGCACGACGGCGCAACTGCCGGTGGTGGCCGCTCCTGCCCGGCCAGACACTCGGGTCGTGCAGGTTGCGTCCGCAACGCATGCAATGCCAGCCCTGGCGTGCGAGCGCGATGCGTTTCGATTCCTGGAATTGCCGGTCGCTCATCGTCGCTCCCTTCCGAGCTGGTCGAGCAGGCTGATGCAGGTCGAGCAGTCGCGTTTGATATCGCGGATGCGGTCAAGGTCCATATCGGCGAGCGCCGGGCCTTTGAGCGCGTCGAGTTCCAATCGGTCGGCGGCTTGGATGGCCGAGGTGAGGACGCCGGCCATGTGTGCGATGGTCATGGCGTTCATGCCACCGCCTCCTGCTCGAACAATTGTTCGACCCACGCGTCGCCGGGCACGTTCGCGAGCTGACGGCGCAGCATGTCCGGGTCCAAGCCCCGGTTGAGCAGGTCCGCGACCTTGCACGCGAGCTCCATGTAGTTGTCGGTGCCTTCGAGGTCGGTGCCGATGACGCGTTTCACCTCGTCGCTCGCCCACGTGTACTTCCTCGCTGATTGCTGGTTTTTGACGGTGGTGTATCCGAGTTCGTGGCCGCGCATGAGCCAGATGCGGAATTTCGCGTCCCAGTCGGCCGACGTGGCGCCGGTGTCGAGTGCCCTGTCCTTGAACTTCCCCGCTTCGACGCCGCAGTCGATGCCGAGCCTGTCGGCGAGCGCCTGGTGTTCTTCGGTGGGTTTCCAGTCGGCTGGTATTGGGATTTGTTTTCTCGCGCGCGCGTTACTCTCTCTAGGTTCTATATATGGTTCTTCCTTATATAGGTTCTGTGCGCAGTCATATTGCGCCCCTGATTGCGCCCCTAGCGACGTTTTTTTGCGCCCCTGATTGCGCCCCTCCAACTTGTTTAGGGGCGCAGTGGTCTGCGCCTCTTGCGGCTGCTGTTCCAGAGGCGTAGTTTTTGCGCCCCTGAAATCCTTCATCGTGAGGTCCCAGACGATCGGACGGTATTTGCCGAGATGCTCGGTGATCCGCTGGTCTCCCCTTCGGATCAGTCCGGCCGTCTCCAGATCGTGCAGGCCGTTCTGGATGGTGCGCCGGCTGTATCCGGTCAGGGCCACGATGCGCTTCTGGCTCGGGAAAGCTCCCCTGCCCTGCGTGTCAGCGTGGTCGGCGAGCAGGAGCAGGATGCGCAGCAAAGCTCCTTTGACCATTTCGGCGGGCACGTCGTACATGGCCCACTCCAATGCTTTCATGCTCATGATTCCTGCTCCTTTTCGGCCATAGCGCCCTTGAGTGCCTCGCGTTCCTCGGCACTGGGCTGGTATCCGAGGTGTTCCAATGCGCCGTACCAGACGCACATCTCATCAACGCCGCGCATGGTGCGCCACGAGCGCCAGTCGGCGTTGTCCTCCTGGCGTGCGGCCAGCACGTCGAGGATCCGCAGCGGCCTGTCCCTCAACACCATGCGGATCTGGTCGAGGTTCTCCTTGCATTCCAACGACCAGTGGTCGCCGTCATGCTCAGTGATCGGCAGATTCCATCCAAAACCGATGAGCGCCTCCACGACACCCTCGCCATGGATTGGCTGGCTCACGAACATCGAATGCCAGCCGACCGTCTCAGCGAGCGCGAGTTCGCAGATTCCCGCCACTGTCCGTTCGCGGGTGAGCGTGTGGAGGTTGGTTTTCAGCCATGCGAAACGCGTGTCCCTCGCGATCGCCTCGAAGTCCCTGGCCTTGCGGTCGAGTTCCTTCCCCCGTGCCATGATGGCCTGACGTTCGGCTTTCGCGCTCTCAGCCCATTCGAGCTGGTCGAGTGGAATCGGCTCATACAGGCAGTAGTCGCCGTGGTTCTTGAAGACGCAGAATTCCGGCCACCCATCCTCGCCCGTGAACTGCTTCCAGAACGGATCCCGAGTGGAGGAAATGATGTTATGTCGCCTGTAGCCGCGCGGTTCGAACGTCCAATAGTTCTTCCCGTCGGGGAAGGATTCGACCTTGACGCCGGCCTTGGCGAGCGCCTTGTCGGCCTCACCGCACCATTTCGTCTTGTCGCGTTCTCTGACGAGCCTTTGGTACGTCCATTCGAAGTCGGTGGACCGTGCGAGCTCGCGTTGCATGTCGGGGTCGGATTCGAATTCGACGAGCTTGTCCAATTGGTCGAGCGTCAGTTGGCTGAAGTCGGCGGACATGTCGCGCGTCTCCTGCGGGATTCTGGCTATCTTCAACCGTCTGCGGACGAACCGGTCGCTGCGTCCCGTTTTCTCGGCCATCTCCTTGACCCGCACGCCCAGGTCGAGAAGCCCTTGGTAGCCGTCGGCCTCCTCCACTGGAGTCAGGTCGGAGCGTTGCGTGTTCTCCACGAGCATGATTTCCTGTTCGCGGCGCGCGTCCATCTCCTCGACGATCGCGGGCACGGTCGAGAGTCCCGCCTGTCTGGCCGCGGCGAGCCTGCGGTGGCCGATCACGACCCGGTACTGCTTGTGTCCGTCGATGTCCGTCTCGCCGTTCGGCGTGACCAGCAAAGGCTGTTTGATGCCCTGGCTTCGGATGCTCGACGCCAGTTCTTCCACGTCGCCGACCTGCTTGCGTGGATTATGCGGGTTGGCATGCAGGTCGTCCACCTGCAGATTCTCTATGGTGATGCCCATGATCCATTCCTTTCATCAGAAATCCGGTTCGGATTCCGGCTTGCCGAAATCACCGAACGATGCCGATTGGTTCTGTGGCTGACCCCACGGGTCCGACGGAGGCAACGAAGCGGAGGCTCCTCCCGCATAGCCCGCCGGCATGGAAGCCGGATTGCCGTACGCGCCCGCCGTGCCCGACTGGACCTTCGCGACCTGCGCCGTCGCATAGCGCAAGCTCGGCCCGATCTCGTCCACCTGCAATTCCATGGAAGAACGCTTCTGATGCTGCTCGTCCTCCCACGAATGCTGCGTAAGCCTGCCCTGGGCGACCACACGCATGCCCTTCGCGAGACTATTGGCGCAATGCTCCGCCAAGTCACCCCACACCGTGCAGCGGAGGAACAACGCGTCCCCATCGACCCACTGATTCGACTGCCGGTCGAACATGCGCGGAGTGGACGCGATCGTGAACCCAGCCACGCTCCGACCGTTCTTCGTCGACCTCAACTCCGGATCCGCGGTCAGATTGCCCACCACCGCGATAATCGTCTCACCAGCCATTAGAACCTACCTTTCACGGCGAGAGTCTTGATGATGCGGATGGTCTCGCCACCATCCCTGGTCTTCACCATGTGCGACAACTGAGCCTTCGCGCCCTGATGGAAACTGTCACCAGGCATCACCTCCAACACCGGAGACGCCACCTCGGACACGAACCGGCCCACCAGTCCGTTGAAACGCACGCCCAACGACTCCAAGATCACCAGCTCCTTCCACGCCTCGGTCTCCATCGCCCGACAGCACGCGCCGGCCACCGCCCTGTCACCACTCGTCATCTTCTTCGTGTCGACGTCCTTGACCGGAGCGTTCGGACTGAAATGCCAATGCGGCAGAATCTCCTTCATCGGTTCCTCCCTTGACCTTGATTGATACGAGATTGATTGATATGAGCCGGACCGCTGGGCGCCATGACAGCAAATAATCGCGCCCATCGTTCCCACACCCCTCAAGAAAGCTGAACGAAGCGGGGATGCGGGCGGCGTTGACGGTCCAGCCAAGCGCCGGCGGCGGGATTCGAACCCACAGCGGACGGTGTGACGGCGGAAGACGTGAGAGTGAATGCGTGAAATGCAATGTGAGATGAAAGGACACACGCCTCCGCCATCCGTCCGCGTCCTTGTACGCCGGCGGATACGGTCAGACGTCGTCCTCCACGTCATCGCGCGGAGCGAACCTGACCGTCAGCCACAGGGCCGTGGCCAGATACACGCCCTCCACCACAAGCGCGCCCGTCAGACCGCCGCCATGCCAGGTGAGCATGAGCGTCACGCTCACGATCAGACCGACCACGGCGGCCGCGAACTTCACACGACGCAGCGTGTAGTTCGGCCTTCCCTTTTCGGACCCGTCCTCGATGCGATAGTCGTTGTCGGTCATCTTGCGCCTCCGATGCTTTGAATGAATTTCCTTGCCTGGTCTTTTCCGATGCTCGCCAGCTCGTGGCTTCCGTCGACGTCGAGCTCCATGAGGCTGGCGCCCTTGCCCGCGACGCGAATCGCGTAGCCGGTCAAGCCGAACATGATCACCGTGTCCCTCGGCGGTACGGGTGGTGCCAGCAGCGTTTCCGCGTCGAGTCTCCTGAGTGCCATCACAGCTCCTTGCGAATGTCGTTCATGCTTACTCCTCCAACGATTTGACGTATCGGTCCATTTCCTCGCGTCTGATGTGACGGCGGGAAGGCGTTCCTCGTTTGCTTGGCGGACGAAACGTGTCTATGTCGCCCTGGTTGACAGCCTGTCGGAGGCCGTCGTAGTCGATCCCGTACAGGCTCGCGGCCTGCGGGATGGTCCATGCGAGCCTGTCCTTCAACGGGATACGGCTCGCATCCTTGAGCTCGTTCTGCAAGACCATCACGCGCCTCCTTTGCGTGTGTGATGCCGGGCGGCGTTAGGAGAACCGCCCGGCCCCCTCCTAAAATCGGTGTCATCCCGCATTTCCGACGTGCGGGCCGAACAGTTAGGAGAAGAATCAATGAATACGGATCCGTGGGCCTGGACCCTCGCGACCACGCTGGTCGTCATCGGCTGGGCCGTCACATTCGCCATCACCGTCGCGGGGTGGATAATCACCGCGAGAAAAGACTCGAGGAGTGCCAAGGCGGCACGGGAGAAATACGAGGCCGATGCACGGCGTGCCGACGAGCTGAACGCCACGCTTAGATCGCAGCTTGACGCGGCGCGGGAATCCACTGCGGCATTGCGCGCGCAGGTGGAACAGCTCAAGGAGGCCAACCGCATAGCAATTTCGTCGAATCCGCCAGACAAGGCGCCGTGGGGAGATTCCGTTTGGACAGGAAGCGGTTCGCTGTTCTCCATACACCATGAAGGCCTCAGAAAAGTCGTCGTATTGGAAGTGCGTTCCGCAGACCCCGGAATGCGCGGCCTATTGCACTTCGACCATACGACGCCTTTCTCCTGCGAGCCTGGCGACAGCATCGAATACATGGCTATAGGAACACAACTCGGAAGGCCAGATGTAGAGATCAGATGGCGTTGGGCGGATGATGATACCGAACGCACGACACGCAGACCAAGCATCAAACCACGTTTCTGACTCATTGAGCACCTTCTTCCAACATCGACATGAATTCCTTCAAATCCACTTCCGCGACGGCTGGGAAGGCCACGAGCGCCTTCCCGTCGCCGATGGAATCGACTCTGATCGGATTGCCTGCCAGTTCCGCCATCCATCTGCCGGAATGCGCGAAGAGGTATGAGGCAATGCGAATCGACTTCCCCGCCGAGAGGTCGGTGATGTTGAAGCCCATGTAATCGGTCCCGTCCATCACACACCCGCTTCCAACGACGGCTGAGCGCGACCCCAATACCGGTCGATGAAATAGCGCTGCCCCTTGCCCGTGACCTTCGGAGTACGGCTGACCGTGGTGTGCCCATCCGCATGGGTGACGGTGGTCTCCTTGATGCGGAACAGGCCGAGGTCCATCGCACGCTGTGTCGGCACGTTGCGATTCGAACCGGACTTGCCGAGATACCCGTCAGCCTGAAGAAGACGGAACAGTCTGTTCTGGCCGATGTCCATCCCGTTCTGCCGGAGCATCTTCGCGAGCTCGCCGACCAGGCACGTGCCATCCGACGCGGCAACGGCGTCTGCGAACCGCGCTTTCGGCTGGAGCTCGTCGATGCGCGTCTGCTGTTCGGCGATCTTCCGTTTCTGCGCTTCCATGGTGCGCTGGCCGATCATCACGGCCTTCGCGAGGATGGTCATGTCATCATCCGCGTCTGTGGTGGGAATGTAGCCGCCGGTTTTGCGGATCTGGGGCAGCACCTCATGCGTCACCCAACGCTTGAACTCGTGGGCTTCTGGCTTGCGTGAGCCGAGAACAAGGACATACAGACCGGCTTCGTTGACGATGTTGGTCTCACCCTGACGCCCTAGATTGAATCTAGACCGTTCATCATCGTCAAGCCTTTTCAACGCATCGGATGGGTTACTGATTTCGAGGATGTCGCATACGTCCTTGGCGACGAACCAAGGCTCCCCCGCCTCATCGGTCAGGGTACGCAACGAAGCGCCGTTGAAGTTGTAGGATTGAATCTCACTGGTCATTTTGTTTCCTTTCGAAGTGAGGGGCGATGAACGCCGCAAAGTTTGTGAAGAATTTCCTGCTCACAGCCAACGAAGAGCAGAACGTGACGTTCTCCATCGCAGACGTGTCTGGAGCCATGTCTGTCGTGGAACAGACGATTCGCGTTATGGCTGAAGCCGGCAACGAGGACGCGCAACTGGCCTCGACCTGCCTTGAATCAATCTGGCTTGATATCTGGGCCGCGTACGAGCACGGAGGGAAAAACCGCGAAATGCACAGGTCGAACGTTTCCCTGAGCATTCAGGACCGGATGGCGCTGCGCACGGCGGAACGACTGCTGGACCAGGGACCCGAACAGTATCCACGTGAACGCCGCGACGATATCCGTTCGATGATCGATGAACTGCCATCGTTACTGAACAACATCACACTCCCGCAAGGGCTCAAGGAATACATCGCCCGCCTTGCACGCGAAGTTCGAATAGCGTTGGACGAGTACGACCTGACCGGCGATTTCAAGCTCGATATCGCGTTCACCAGATTGCAGACCTCGCTCAATGTCGCAGCCACCGTTTCCAAAGACGCCGACTCGCAGGGAAAGCTGGTTGAATTCTTGAGAACAAAGGTTTGCCCGTGTCTTGCTGCCGGCGCTCTTGTGCTTGGAGCCGCAGCGGACGGCGCGACTGTTTTGGATTATTTCGGAGTCCACTCCCAGATTTCTTCATCTCAGCAAGCTTTGAATACGTCTCACGAACAATCCGGGAACGATAACCCTCAAGATCAGTGAGGGTCAGCCGTCCATCAGCCGCCTGTATCTTCAGGTCGTCTACGACGCCGTAGAAGACATCGAGCGCGGCTTCGAATGAGTCTCCGTCATACTTGGATAAATCAACAACCATTGGATGCTCCTTTCGATTCATGCGTCGGCGAGCGCGGCCTACGGCTTGATCTGTTTGATGCCGTCGATTGGTTGCAGGAGCTTGATCATGAGCTGGTAGAGGCTCATGCCGAGCATTGTCGCCGTCTTCTCGAGTTGCTCGGTGTTAAACGACCCCTTGCCTCCCAGACGTTCGCTGACGGTTTTCTCGCTCATGCCGAGTTCCTTGGCGAGCGCGGCCTGTGTCTTGCGATGCCGTGCGAGCTCGCCGCTGAGATTCCTTGCGATAGTCTCCGTCTCACTCATCTGTCTTGCCGCTCCTTTCTTTGTTCATTGCCTTGCGGTAATTCTTAAATTACCGACTTCGGTAATAATATGATTACCAAAGTCGGTAATCTTTACATTTTCTACCCATATTCGTAATATGGGCATATGGCATACAAAGCAAAAAATGAAGTCACCGACGACAGCCGTAAAATCATCAACGTTTGCAGGAATCTGCTCTCAGACAGCGGCATGAGTATCAAAGAGTTCCTGTACTCCAGCGGATTAGGGAACAACTATTGGTATATGCGCATGCGCTATGAGGCGCCGTTGAATACGTCAGATGTGGAGCACATCGCCTCCACATTCGGGCTCACCAGCCTCGACATCTACACCCGCGCCCTGGGCAGCGAGGCCGCCCGCACCTACGCCCGCGAGCGCGAGTTCCAGATCACCGATGATCTCATCGACCGTATCGCCGCGCACCCCGAAGACTATGACGTGGCCGCCAACAGGGATCCGAACGCACGCCTCGAAGCCGAGACGCCGGACGAGTGAGCTGAAACGCAGCAGAGAACTACGAGACGGACTGAGCATGATTCATAGCCGTTTATAAGGCTTTATAATCATTTATAAGTATTTATAAGCAGTTATTTTCTTTATATCTGGAGGCTGATTGATCATGGAGAACGAACTGCTACGCCAGGAACTCAATCCATTCATGCCCGGTGCCGGCATGCAGCCGCCGGAGCTCGTGGGCAGGGAGAGGGATCTTAAGATCGTCGATCGCATGATCGCCCGCACCAAGCTGAACAATCTCGACAGGGGAATCATATTCAGCGGCCTCCGCGGCGTCGGCAAGACGGTGCTTCTCGTCAAGCTCCAGGAGATGGCAGCCGGGAAAAACATGCTTACCGCGAAGATAGAGTCAAGCGGGAATCCCGACGACGACTACGAGGCCATCTTCCATGAGATAAACCTGGCTGCGATGAAAATACACTTGGTGGGTGGCCTAAAGAAAAGATTGGGCGATGTGATATCGAACATCAAGTCGATGTCGTTCGGCGCCTTCGGTCTAAGCGCGAGCGTCTCCAGGGAAAGTTCCGCGCAGACAAGCGAGAACCCGTTCAAGCTCGAGCTGCTCATAGAATCCATCACCACGGAATTAAAGAAAAGCAACTCCGGTCTTTATCTATTCATCGACGAACTTCAGGAAATGGCGGACGAACCTTTGGGCACACTCATGTCCATCCAGCACAAGATGGGTCAGAGATCGCTTCCGTTCTACATCATCGGCGCAGGACTGCCCAACCTCCCAGGAGTGCTCAGCAAATCGAGATCATATGCAGAACGCCTCTTCGAATACCGCACCATCGGACAGCTGAGCGACACCGACGCCGCCGAAGGCTTCCAGAAACCGGCGAGGCGGAACGGACGACCGTTCACCGACGACGCGCTGAACGAGCTCATCAAGGTCAGCAGTGGCTACCCCTATTTCATCCAAGCATACGGTAAGGCCGCATGGAACGCCTCCGGATCGAACCCCATACCACTGCAGGCCGTGACGAAGAGCGAAGCGTGCGCCAGAGCCGAACTGGATGATGGCCTATATTCGGCAAGATGGCAGAGGACCACACCGACAGGGAGACGATACCTGGCAGCCATGGCCAAGATCGGAACTGAATCCCCAAGTTCGACTGCCGAGGTTGCCGATCGGCTCGGGAAGTCAACGGGCGAAATCTCCATGACACGCGACAAACTGATCAAGCTTGGCCTGATCTATTCGCCGGAATACGGGAAGGTCGCCTTCACCGTTCCCGGCATGGGTGAGTTCATTCTTCGCGCCATGCCGTCCGACGGGCAGGTGTACGACGGACGTTAATCATCCGCACGAGGAAACAGCGAAGAAAAGAGGGCATTGAGAGGGAACGAGATCGCGCGCCTGTATATGCGGGCCGGAGAGATGGGGCTGGCCGTCGAATCGACGGACCTCCCACGCGACATATGCGGCCTGTACGACGACCGGCACAGGCTCATCCTGCTGGCCGACTGGCTCAACCAGCGCCAACGCCGCTGCACATTGTGCCACGAGCTCATCCACGCCAGACACCATGACCCCGGCTGCGGTACACGATACGGGGCCAAATGCGAGCGCCGGTGTCGCAGGGAGACGGCGTTGGCGTTGATCTCGCCAGTGGATTACGGCATGGCCGAGACGGTGTACGAGGGCAATACGTGGATGATGGCAGTGGAATTGGGCGTCACCATCCAGGTGTTGAACGACTACCGGCAGCTATTGTACGATTCCGGCGTGTGCATGCAGTAGAGAAAGACCCCGGCGCCCGCATGTCCGCGAGCGCCGGTGGCTAGATTCTAAACGTCTAGCAAGTCTGCTTGCATTAAGCTTTATCCCTATATTTTCAACGTCTTTTCGTTATTGTTTTCAGATTCTAAACGTTTTTATAGTTTAGATTCTAAACAATGTGTTATAGTCATAAGTATGAACGATTCCGACTATAATCCTCGTAAACGGCACGTGGTCTTCCAGAAGCTGAACATCACCCCATCCTCAATGCCGATCATCTCGCTCATCGCGTCCATCAAGAACGTCAGGGCAAACGGTCTCGACCTGTCACCCGACTACCAGCGAGGATACATCTGGTCGAACGAATACAAGGATCAGCTCATCCTCAGCATCATACTGAACTACCCAATCGGCAACATCGTCATCAACAACCTCGACCAGCCGAACCAACGCAACGCCAGACAGGAATTAGTTGACGGCAAGCAGCGCCTCACCACCATCTTCCGCTTCATGGAGGTAGGCAACGTCGGGCAATGGCTCGACAGCTACGATGACTGGTTCCGGCTCAGCAAGAAGACCTCGGACCAGGCCAAGGAAATCATCGACCGCATCGTCGGAGACTCCGACCCCGACGGGCTCGCCCGCATGCACAGGGCGAAGCGTCTGGCGTTCTCCGACCTGCCGAGCAGCATCCAGATGAACTTCAACACGTACAACATCCCCGTGTACACGATGCAGGCCGCAGACCCCGCGCAGATCCGCAACTATTTCAAGGTCCTGCAGAATCAGGAGAAGCTACGGGCCGGGGAGATCATCAACGCGCTCCCCGACAATCCGATGAGCATGCACTTTGACCGGATTCCGGCGGAGGCGTTCCTTGCAAGGACGGGATGTTCGAATTTCAAGCGCGCGGAACTGGAGAAGGTCTACTATTCCGTCCTCGGCACATGGTTCGACAAGATTCAGCTCAACGCCAGCGACAAAACCGTAATCTCCTTCGTGGAGAACATGCCGGACCTCACCGAAACACAGATTAAACATATCAACAATCTGAACTCCGGAATCATCGCGATCTCTCAACTGCCTGGCGCAGTGCAGAAGATCAGATCGTCCAAACGCATGCTCAAACTCGTCTTTGGATTGGCGCTGCATGCTCCCGGATACTTCTCCACAACAGATGCATTCTCCAGATTGCAGGCCGTCTGCGAATTGTCGTCAAAGCTTGCCGCGTTCAACACCAGCGACTCCGATCAAGTGGCTTTCTCGAAATATTTCGGAGACGAATACACCCTAGACAAAGAGAACTTCGAGACGCGGAAGGCATGCGTGTACCGAGCCTTGTTCTGGAGCACATCTCGCGTATCCTCCCGCACCGCATACGTCGACGCAATCGAGATTCTACGACGCATGTTCACCGAATCGTTCGACTCCGCTTTCGAATACTACACCGCGCACAACATAGCCAAATAAAGGGTATGTAAAATAAGTGGGTTGGAAAGACAACCAACCGAAAGGTCCGCCATGGCTGCCGAGAAGAAGGCCTTCGACTACGTCAACGACATCTGGTCCATAGCCGACTACGTCCGCGACGTCATCCGCCCCGCCGATTACAACAAGCTCATCCTTCCCTTTGCGGTGCTGCGCCGATTCGAGTGTGCGCTCGAGCCCACCCGCGACAAGGTGCTCGCCCGCAAGAAGGCCGCCATGTGGGACGACGCCGACACTGGGGAGGTGCTCGAATGAGCGAGGAAGCCGACGCGATCGACTGCTGGTGCCCGAAACCTTCTCCTGGGCTCCAAAGCCGAGAGAACGCCTTCGGTCTGCCGACCGTCGTCCCGAGAACTCCGGTGAACCTCATGAGAGAATGCGAGATGGCTTACGACGACGGGCTGGTACTTGCCGCCTTAACGCTCGTAGTGACGGTTCCCGACGTCTGCTCCCGCATAGACGGCACGGATTACCGGACATGGGCGGCGGAGTACTTGCATCTAGAAAACGACGGCAAGAGAATGGACGACGAGAGGAATGATTTGAAATCTGAGGCAGATGTCGAGCGCGGGTTCGACGAGATTCTATCGAACGGCATCTTCACGGCCTCGGATCTCTACCAGCTTCGCTGCGCGGTCGTTCATGCAGGTTCTTCCTCTATCGACGGCAAAGGCTCTGCTTACAGCCCTTATCGGGTCATCGGCGTGTCCGCAGGGTTCGGAGCAGACAAGCTCGTTGCGCAATTCGGGCATACGGCGAACGGGATAGAGCAGCTCGAGAATTGCTCCTACGACTGCGTCGTCAGCCTTGAAGGGTTGATATCGCGGATGGCGAAAGGCGTCGCCAGATTCGTGAAGGAATGCCCTGAGAGGAATCGAGAATACTCGAGCAAAAAGGGGTTCGATAGGATTGGCGTCACCGATTTTCGACCGCTTCGAAATAGAGAACATATTTGTTAAATATCGGGTTGAATCTCTAATAGATTTGTTTGTTAAATCCAAGGTTGAAGATATCCAATGCTCTTCCCGACCTCCAACCAGCAATTTAACAACCTTCAACCAGTAATTTTACATACCCCAAATAAATCTAGACCCTGGCGCCCGCATACCGCGAGCGCCGGGGTCTTCTGTCTCATTCATGAAGTGAACGTCACGCGTTTTGTCGGTCTTCTTTCCCCGGTTCGCGTTCGGTGCGTTTTTCCTTGTCGCGGCTACTTCTTGACGCGATCGGCTCGAACAGGTTGGCGATTATAGTCGCCACCGGAACCGCCAGGAAACCAAACGACCATGAACTCGATGTGACCAAGAACGATATGAAGCTCATCAGCAATGCGACCGCGAATAAACCTGCGCTGACCCACATGCCTTTGCGGCTCTGATCTATCTCCGCCTTGACGAGCTGGTTCTGCCGGTTCGATTCGTCGACCGTGAAGGCGTCGTTCCATCTGCACATACGTTCCTGGATGTCAGCCGGATACTTGTTGAAATCGCTTGGCCGCGGGAGCATGCCCGAGTAGGATTCCGAGATTCCGGATTGCACCAGCATGGATATGGCGCGGACCAGCTCCTCGTCGTTCGGCTGCGTTATCTCGCCTTGTCTTTCTCCACCTTCATCCGGCTGATCGCCGACGTCACGAGACGGCTTCTCGTCTGCCGTGACAGGTTCGCCTGCGCGTTCCTCATCGACTCCATGCGACGGTTCTCCAGCTGATGCGTCCCGCTCAGTCCTGGAATCGTCATCATTCTCATCATCGTCTTCATGCTCATCGTCCACGGCACCTCCTTGTTTCGTATCTCAATCTACCGGCGAGCGCGGGGTGTGTCAATACTCTTTCGTGTTGCGGAAAAGCCGTCGACGTCCGTCACTGGCCGTCGCGGAGGTCTGGCAGGGCGGCGTCGAGCGTCTTGGCGAGCCGCCGTTCCCTCCAATGCGTGTACACGCTAGTGGTGTGGATGTCGGTGTGGCCCATGATGGCGGTGCGCTCCTCGTCGCTCGCGCCGGCAGCCGCGAGTTCGGTGGCGAGCCAGTGCCGCGCGCTGTAGATGTCGACGTACGGCAGTCCCGCCATCTTCAGGGCGCGGCGCCAACGCTTCTCCTCGTTGTCCCGCCTGATCGGACGGCCGTAAAGATTGGTGAACACCAATCCATGGGACGGCACGCCCCATTTGACGATATGCGCCCAAAGCCGGTCCCAAAGCCCCTGCGGAATGGGAACCGTCCGCACGCCTTTGGCGGTCTTCGGTTTGGTCAGCCAGATCGCCCCATCCAGATGCTCGGCTTCCATCCAATCCGGAATCGTAGCGCCAGCTGGTATCGGCTTGGCCTGCTGGCACACGTTGATGACGGGAATCCCATGATGCAGTTCCAGCTGGTAGGGCATCAGGCCATACCTCTCCCCCGGCCGCATGCCCGTGGTGAAGGCAAGTTCGAACATGAGTGCCCACTTCTCACGCTCGTCCGGACTGTCGAACACTGCGACCGCCGGATCGGGCTCGGCGAGCGCGGCCTCGATGACCTTCGCTGGGTCGGCGACGTCGAGGATGGGGCGTTCGTACCGGTCCTCCGGCATTCGTCCGACGTTTTCCATCGGGTCGTCGGCGATGAGTCCGTCCCGTTTCGCGGTTCGGAGCATGGCGCCAAGGACTGCGAGATAGGTGTTGACGGTCTTGCTTTTGCGTGTGCGGCGCAGTCTCCTGCACATGCCGTTGATGTCGTCGGCGGTGAGCCGGTTGAGGCGGATGTTCCCGATGATCGCGTTCATGGTGCGCATCCAGCTGGATTCGTTGCGCCAAGTGGTGGGGTTGACGGCGGTCCTGTGCTCCTCCATCCACCGTTCGAAGTAGTCCGCGGTTTTCGGGCCGTCCTTGGTGGGCAGTCTTCCGTCCCGTTCCCATTCCGCTATCTTCGCCTGGAAACGGGCGCGCGCCTCGCTTTTCACCATGCCGGTGGCTTCGATCGGCGGGCGTCTGCGTCCGGTCGCCGGGTCGGTTCCCATGTCCTTGCGGAAGTGCCATCGTCTTTTGGAGTCCTGGAATACGCTTCCGGATCCCCCGGTCCTTCTGTTTTTCGTCTTGCCCGCCATGACTGTCCTCCCGTGTCAGGGAGTCCACTCTAAATCACACTCTAAGCGGGCGTAAAACGCCGTTTTCGGCGGGAAAACTCGTATCAGCGTCACGCGCGCACGACACCATACAAGCCTTACTGCCGTCTACGTTTCCGCAGTATTCCAACGATTCGGCGTCATACCGGTATAGTGTGGCGCATATTATCATGGTTTATATCAGTTGGCGCGACAGCGTTTCATGTTCCTCAACATCATGTCGATTGCAAAGGAATTATTCAAAATCCTTGGCCGTCAGTAATGCGATGAGTTCGCCACTGTGCAGCTGCCATTGGTTGAACGGCTCGTTCGATCCGAACACGGCGAGCGAAGCCGGCGACATGCCCAGGTTCAGCAAGTCGAGCAGCGTCGCATCCGATTCGGAGCTCGCCAGCCACTGGCATGCGATCGACACGGTGGGCTCATGGCCGAGCACCAACAATTCGCGATGCTTTTCCTTGGTCTGGGCGAGCTCGTCGAACACGGACTGCACCCCACCCTCATACAGACTCTGGCGATAGTCGACCTTCGGATCGTCACCGAACACCTTGAGCATGCGATCGCATGTCTGCCTTGCTCTGGTGGCGCTGGAGCAAGCGATACGCGTCGGCACCATTTTGTGCGCGGTCAAGCCTTTGGCGACGGCCTTCGCCTGCTTGCGTCCCTTGTCGGTCAGTTCGCGCCCGGCATCGCCGCCGTCACCGAACGGTTCGGTCTTGGCGTGGCGCATCACCAGCAGCACATATTTGTAATCCTTGGCTTTCTTCGCAACCTTCTTGAGGCTCGTTCCCATGGACGAATGCTCCAATCCTTAACGATCTGGTGCGCGTCAACGCAACGCACACGACTATTGTCTCAGAACAACTGCAAGAAACACCGTATCAATCGCCGATAGCCTCGACCTGAGTGTCAAGATCGCGCAGCACTTTGCGCAGCTTACGGTCGGAAATGTCACGCAGTTCAAGGTCTTCGAGCTGTTCGGCACGTTCTTCGGCGCTCAGGGAATCGATATCCGTGGTCGTGTCTTTCGTGGCGCGGTCGCGTTTGCGTAACGCCTGGAATCCCGGAGCCATCGCACGGGATACCATGAGGAAACCGGTGTGCCCGATCATCTGATGGTCGGGGCGGATCGCCAAACCCTGCGCCTTCCAGTCACGTTCCAGCGTTTCCTGAATGTCCGGTTCCGTCCAGCAGCCGGCTTCGCGCAACGCCTCCGCCATACGACTCAGCTGCGTGGTGGTGGTCACGTACGCCACAAGCACGCCTCCGGGGGCGATCACTCGATACGCCTGTTCAAGCCGGTTCCAAGGGTCAAGCATGTCAAGCATGATGCGGTCGAAGGAATGCTCCGGCAACGTGGCCGCCACCGAGTCGAAATCTCCAGTTTTCAAATTCCACCAAGCAGGGCGGCCTCCGAAATAGACCGTGGCGTTCGCTTCGGCCACGCGGGCGAATTCCGACCGCATCTCGATGGTGGTCAGCCGGCCGGACTCACTCACCGCGTCCAGCAGGTTGATGCTCATGGCACCAGATCCGGCTCCGGATTCCAGCACGTTCATGCCGGAACGGATGTCGCCCAACTGAATTACCTGGGCAATGTCCTTCGGATACATGATCTGCGCACCGCGAGGCATCGACAGCACATAGTCGGCCAGCCGCGGGCGCATTACCGCGAACTGCCATCCACCGATGGCGCGTGTGCCCTTCCAAGGCTTGTTGGCGTCGCGTTCCGGATGGTCCTGGTTGATCTGGGTCTCACGTTTGGCACTCACCGTCACCACCACAGATCCCTCCAGCTGCCCGATCACGTCGTCGTGCAGAATGATGCCATGCGAAGTCTGCGTCACGCCACCAGGCACCAGCTGGTCGGTGATCTTATTGGATCTGCGATCCGTAAACTGCACTTTCTCGCCCGCTGTCAACGGTCCTCGACGCATCAATCGCTCCTTCATTCCCAACACGGATTCCATCATTGCGACAGTGCGGTCAAGACCGCCTGTCTGGCGCTATTCATGCTACAGCATGTTCCGCCATGCAAAGCGCCAGTTACAGCGCGTACGCGTTCCAGCGCCCGTTCATATGTGTCACCTCGAGCTTCAGGCCAAACACCTCGCTTAAGCGCGCGGACGTGAAGCCATGTTCCAAGTCGCCCGTGTACACGATGGTTCCGGGAGCCGGATCGTTGCCTGTCACATTGTCGGCATAAGCATCGGCTTCGTTGCCGGTGATTCTACCCATAATCGCCACATGGTCGAATCCCTGCGGAATCTCCTCAAGACGATGCGTCACCAATACCACGGCACGGTCTGATTGTTCGGCACCGACCCTGCTCAACGCACGAAGCGCGATCTCACGACCACCCAAATCAAGACCGGTAGTCGGCTCGTCCAAAATCAGCAGATCCGGATCAGCCATCAACGCACGGCAGATCAGCACGCGCGTACGCTCGCCTTCCGAAAGTTTGAACATCATTTTACCTTCGAGATATTCGATACCGAATTCACGCATCAGGGAACGCGCCTTGGCATAGTCTTCGTCGGTGTAGGTGTCGCGCCAACGGCCGGTGGTCGCGGTCAATGCGGTCACGATGGCGTCGAGCGGATCTTCTTGGGGAGGGAACGCGCGACTCAGTTCCGCGGAGCTCAAACCGATACGGTTGCGATAGGAGAACACATCGACCTTGCCCAAGCGATTGCCGAGAATGTCGACGGTGCCTTCCGACGGGAAGCCTCTGGTACTCATCATCTGAACCAGGCTTGATTTGCCGATGCCGTTAGGACCGAACAGCACCCATTTCTCACCTTTGTTGATTTCCAAATTGACCTTAGTGAGAATCACGCGCTTACGACGACGGAATTCCACGTCAGTGAGTTTCAGCGCGATGTTCTTTTCCGACATTCTTCCTCCCCTGCCATTGTTCAGATTGCAGTCATGAAAACGCCTTCCGCCAGAATAATGCATCCGGAGGAAGGCGTTCACGTATCGTCTACGTGGCGAACGGGCTATTCGGCGGCTTTGCCCTGCTCGGCAAGCACGTTCTCATAAACCTTGACGGTCTTGTCGGCGATCGACTCCCAGCTGAAGTTGTCGCGTGCGCGTTCGTAACCGGCCTGGCCCATCTGCTTCGCCTTTTCAGGGTCGGCCATGATGCGGTTGATGGCGTCGGCCATATCGTGCACGAACTTGTCTGGATTGGTCGGGGTACCAGTACCGTCGTGCAACTGGTCGACGGGCACAAGGTAACCGGTTTCACCGTCGACGACGACTTCAGGAATACCGCCGGTCGCGGAGGCCACCACGGGCAGACCGCAGGCCATGGCTTCAAGGTTCACGATGCCGAGCGGCTCGTAGATGGACGGGCAGATGAACGCGTCGCAACCGTGTTCGAGCGCGTTAAGCTCCGGCTTCGGCAGCATTTCCTCAATCCAGATGATGTTGCCGCGCTCCTCATCAAGCTTGGCGAACGCGGTTTTGACCTCGTTCATGATTTCCGGAGTGTCAGGCGCTCCGGCGCACAGCACGACCTGGATACCCGGATCGACGAAATGCAGCGCCTGCAGCAGGTACGGCAAACCCTTCTGTCTGGTGATGCGGCCGACGAACAGGAGCGTGGGCTTATTGCGGTCGATGTTGTAGCGTTCGAACACCTTCCAGCCTGGATCGTCGTCAGCAGGAGTTTCGAACTGGCTCATAGTGATGCCGTTGTGTACCACGACCACTTTGTCGGGATTGAGATTCGGATAAGCGGACAGGATGTCTTCGCGCATGCCGGCGGATACGGCGATGACGCGGTCGGCGTGCTCGTATGCGTCACGTTCAGCCCACGAGCTCAGGTTATAGCCGCCGCCCAACTGCTCACGCTTCCATGGGCGGAACGGTTCGAGGGAATGCGCGGTGATGACCAGCGGCGTTCCGTGCAGCATCTTGGCGAGGTAACCGGCTAGGCAGGTGTACCATGTGTGGGCGTGGATGATGTCGGCGTCCACGTCGTTGGCGATTTGCAAGTCGACGCCAAATGTTTTCAACGCGCCGTTCGCCTCTTGGAGTTCCTTGGGAACGTCGTACCCGATGACCTTGAGCGAACCTTTGGGATTGTCGCCCGGAATCTCGGGAATCTCATTCTCGGCACGCGGTCCATCAAACGCACGGACCGTCACATCCACGCGTTCCGCCAGAACTTTGGAAAGCTCCTCCGCGTGCACGCCTGCGCCACCGTACACCTTGGGCGGATATTCACGGGAAAGGATCTCAACCTTCATATCTGTGCTCTCCTCTTCGAGTCAGGCAGTTATTCCATCACTACTGTAAGGCAAATTTTCAACGAAACGCCTGATTGTTTCGTTCGTGTCACAAAGTTTTGCATCTTTTCTGATAAACCAAGAATGAATAGCATCGTCATTCGTGACTCGCATGTGAAAGCGGGGCTGCATCCTTCCATCGGACGCAGCCCCGCTTTATGTTCATCGACTTACTATCAAACGGCCGTACCATTCTGATCGAGGTTCGGATTATGCTTCGGGTTACCCGCCGTGAAGAACAGGCTAAGCACACCGACCGCAAAGACAATGGAAACGGTTGCAATGAGCCACATCGGATGCGATGGAAGCCACATGACTACAAGGAATGCGATTGCGGACAATGCGATCAGCGCCCAGCTGGCCACGCGGAACCACTGGCGCATGGAATGCGGCGCTTTGAACATCTTCGGATTTGTATAATCCGGATTGGTGGTCAGCAGGTTTTCGTTTTCCACGACGCTGCCGCCGGTCGGCTTCCATGGACCATCGGTGCCGTCCTGCAGGCGACGGGACTTCTCCTGAAGCTGGTATTCGTCAAGCATGCCGGAACGGCCACGGCCTCTGGTCTGGTCGTACTGTTGGGGCACTCCCCTGCGGTTCTGCTTGGCTTGGGCACGTCGTTCGGCGCGATTTGGCATTGGTGCACTCCTTTGTTACGTGTTGCTGCATGCTACTTTAGCGTATGCTGGACCTGTATGCCGCCTGTTTTCCACGCTTCAGTCATATCGATTCAAGAAAAACGTTGCCCATAGGAAAAGTGGCCTTCATCCGCATTCCGATGGATACGGGTGAAGACCACTTGGATCTTGGTGTCGCCGTCGAATCAGCGCGGAAGCATCATCGGCCTTTTGGAGGCCACGATGGGTGCCGGCAGTTCAGTGGCACCGGTAAGGTATTCATCCACGGCAGCCGCGCAAGAGCGGCCTTCGGAGATGGCCCATACCACGAGGCTCTGGCCACGTCCGGCGTCGCCGCAAGCGAATACGCCATCCTGGCTGGTGGCGAACTTGTCATTGCGAGCCACATTGCCACGCCCGTCGAGGTCGACAGGCAGCTGGTCCACAAGCGTGGTGGTGTCCGGATGCAGGAAGCCGACAGAGATGAGCACCAGGTCGGCCGGAATCACGCGTTCAGTGCCCAGCTGGCGGGTGAACGGGCCGTTTTCGCCGGGTGCCACGTTCACGACCTTGAGGCCGGTCACATGTCCGTTCTCGTCGGCCACGAAGCCTTCGGTGGCGGTGGAGTGTTCCACCTTCACCTTAGCCTGTTCCTCTTCGGTGCCGACGAAGTTCACGGAATCCGTACTGTACACGTATTCGGCGCGCTGGGTTTCGAAGCCTTCCTCCATGGAGGAGGTCTTCTGGTACAGGCGTGCGAAAGTCGGCCACGGTTGGTTGGCCGGGCGTTCGCTTGGTTCCTGCGGCATGATCTGCAGCACGGTGACGTCCTTGGCGCCTTGACGGATGGACGTGCCCAAGCAGTCGGATCCGGTATCGCCGCCGCCGATGATCACGACGTGCTTGCCTTCGGCGGTGATGTCATTGACTGGCTTAACGCCGTAGACGCGGCGGGTCGCGTCAGGCAGGAACTCCATGGCGAAGTGGATGCCTTTGAGTTCGCGGCCCGGAATCTTCATGTCGCGTGGCACGGTGGAGCCGATGGCGACGACCACGGCATCGTAGCGGGAGCGCAGGTCGTCCCAGGAGATGTCTTTGCCGATCTCCACGCCGGTACGGAACACGGTGCCTTCGGCCTCCATCTGTTCCACACGGCGGTCGATGAGTCGCTTGTCGAGTTTGAAGTTCGGAATGCCGTAGCGCATCAGACCGCCGATGGCGTCATCACGCTCGTATACGACCACGGTGTGGCCGGCGCGGGTAAGCTGCTGGGCGCATGCTAGACCGGACGGGCCGGAGCCGACCACGGCGACAGTCTGGTCGGTCAGACGCTGTGGAGGCAACGGCTTGACGTAGTCAAGCTCCCATGCCTGATCGATGATCGTGCACTCGTCGTTCTTGATCATGGTCGGCGGCTGGTGGATGCCTAGCACGCAGGCGGCCTCGCACAGCGCGGGGCAGATGCGGCCGGTGACCTCAGGGAAGTTGTTCGTCTCGGACAGGCGGTTGTACGCGTCCTCCCACTTCTCCTGGCGGACCAGATCGTTGAATTCTGGAATGATGTTGCCCAACGGGCAGCCGTTCATACAGAACGGCGTGCCGCAATCCATGCATCGGGCCGCCTGCTCGGTGGTCCAAGGTTGCAGGCCGGATTCGGCGTGGACGTCGAACCAATCCTTGATTCGCTCCTCGACGGGGCGTTCGGCCAGTTCGCGACGGGTACGGACCTTCAGGAATCCACGTGGATCTCCCATGTCAGCGCGCTCCTTCCATAACCTGCTCGTACACCTGTTCCCAGACGCCGGGCGTATTGAAATCGATATTGTTCTCTTCGGCGTTCTTCATCGCCTTCTGCATGGCGAGGAAGTGCTTCGGCACGATGTGTGTGAATCGCCTGGATGCATTCTTCCAGTCGGCGAGCAGTCCGGCTGCGAATGCAGAGCCGGTCTCTTCCGCGTGCTGCTTGACCAGGCCATACACGATTTCGTCCGACTCACTGTCGAGCGGTTCGAACAACAGTGCGCCGTTGGTGGCGGCTGCCGGATTGACCTGCTTCATGTCGAGATCGAGCACGTACACGTGTCCGCCGGAGAAGCCTGCGCCGAGGTTACGGCCCGTGGTGCCGAGAATCACGACGGTGCCGCCGGTCATGTATTCGCATCCGTGGTCGCCGACGCCTTCCACCACGAAGGTGGCACCGCCGTTGCGCACGCCGAAACGTTCGCCGGCGCGTCCCGCCACAAACATCTGGCCGGAGGTGGCACCGAAACCGGTGACATTGCCTGCGATCACGTTCTCATGCGGATCAAAGGTGATGCACGCTTCCGGACGCACGACCATGCGTCCGCCGGACAGTCCCTTACCCGCGTAGTCGTTGACTTCGCCGTATATGCGGATGGTTTCACCGCGCGGAATGAACGCGCCGATGGACTGGCCGCCTGCACCGTGGAAGGTCATGTCGATGGTGTCATCCGGCAGACCTTCCTCACCGTAGCGCTTGGTGATCTCGTAGCCGACCATGGTGCCGAGCGTACGGTACACATTGCGGATCGGCATCTCAATGCGCACCGGCTCCTTCTTCTCGAGGGCCGGCTGCGCAAGCTCGATGAGCTTGTTGTCGAGCGCTTTGTCGAGTTCGTGGTTCTGCTCGATGGTCTGATGCAGGATGGTTCCCGGAACCGGTCCCGGCTGCATGAGCACGTTGCTCAAATCGATGCCGTCGGACTTCCAACGCTTGATCGCTTCGTTCTGGTCGAGGCATTCGACATGGCCGACGGCCTCCTCCAAGGTGCGGAAGCCAAGCTGTGCGAGTAGCTCGCGTACTTCCTCGGCGATGAACATGAAGAAGTTGATGACGTGCTCCGGCTTGCCTTTGAAGCGTGCGCGCAGTTCGGGGTCCTGGGTGGCGATGCCCTGCGGGCAGGTATTCTTCTGGCAGGCACGCATCATGACACAGCCTTCGACGATCAACGCCGCGGTGGCGAAGCCGAACTCCTCGGCACCAAGCAGGGCTGCAATCACCACGTCACGTCCGGTCTTGAGCTCGCCATCGCATTGCACGGTGATACGCGAACGCAGGCCATTGAGTACGAGCGTCTGCTGGGTTTCGGACAGGCCGATCTCCCATGGGGTACCAGCGTGTTTGATAGCGTTGAGCGGAGCCGCACCGGTGCCACCGTCGTAACCGGAAATCAGCACCACGTCGGCATGGCACTTGGCAACGCCGGCCGCGATGGTGCCGACGCCGAATTCGGAGACGAGCTTGACGTGGACGCGGGCCTTTGGATTCGCCATCTTCGCATCGTTGATCAGCTGCTTCAGATCCTCGATGGAATAGATGTCATGGTGCGGCGGCGGAGAGATGAGCTCGACGCCCGGAGTCGCGTGACGGACCTTGGCGATCCACGGCGGGACCTTGGCTCCCGGAAGGTGGCCGCCTTCGCCCGGCTTGGCACCTTGGGCGAGCTTGATCTGCAGATCGGTGGCATGCACCAGATAGTCGCTGGTCACGCCGAAGCGCGCCGATGCGATCTGCTTGATCTTGCTGTAACGCAGCGGATCGTTGATGCGGTCTTCGGATTCTCCGCCTTCGCCGGAGTTGGAACGTGCGCCGATGGTGTTCATGGCGATGGCGAGGGTCTCGTGCGCCTCCTGGGAGATGGATCCGTAGCTCATGGCGCCGGTGGAGAAACGCTTGACGATCTCGCTGGCCGGCTCGACTTCGCTGATGTCAATCGGTTTGCGATCGGACTTGAACTTCATCAGGCCGCGCAGCGTCATCAGACGGTTGGAGGTGTCGTTGATGTGCGCCGAATACTTCTTGAACATGTCGTAATCGCCACGCTGGGTGGATTGCTGCAGCAAGAAGATGGCCTCAGGATCGTTGAGGTGGTCCTCGCCGGTGCGACGCCACTTGTATTCGCCGCCGGTACGCAGGTTGCGGTGCGGGCGTGCGGTCCACTGCGACGGGTAGGCGACGCGGTGACGGATGGCGACCTCTTCGGCCAGCTCGTCGAGTCCGACGCCGCCGACGCGGGAGGTGGTACCGGTGAAGTATTCGTTGATGACGTCCTTATTCAGGCCGATGGCTTCGAACAGCTGCGCGCCACGGTAGCTCATGATGGTGGAGACGCCCATCTTGGCCATGATCTTGAGCACGCCGGTGGACAGCGCGTTGGTCAGGTTCTTCACCGCAGTTTCGGCATCGACGTTGAGATAGCCCTTGCGTGACAAGTCTTCAACGGATTCGAACGCCAGATACGGGTTGACGGCCGCCGCACCGTAGGCAATCAGCAGAGCGACATGGTGGATCTCACGCACATCTCCGGCCTCGACGACCATGGAGATCTGGGTGCGCGTGTGCCTGCGCAGCAGATGGTGCTGCACCGCGGAGGTGAGCAGCAGCGACGGGATCGGCCCCCACGTGTAGTTGGAGTCGCGATCGGAGAGCACGAGGAAGTTGGATCCGTTTTCGATGGCTTCGTCGACTTCCTGGAAGATCTCGTCGAGACGTTCCTTCAGAGCCTTGCCGCCGCCTGCGACCTGATAGAGGCCCTTGACGACGAACGGCTTGTAGTAGCTGCCGAGGATCTTGGCTCGGTCAAGGCGCTTGAGCTGCGCCATTTCGTCAGAGTTGAGCACCGGTAGCGGAATGAGGATCTTCTTGGCGTGCAGTTCGGAATCGGCCAGCAGGTTCGGCTCGGGGCCGATGGCAGATTCGAGGCAGGTCACGATCTTTTCGCGTTCCCAGTCGAGCGGCGGGTTGGTGACCTGCGCGAACTTTTGGGTGAAGTAGTCGAACAGCATGCGGCTGCGGGAAGAGAGAGCGGCCATAGGCGCGTCGTTGCCCATGGATCCGAGTGGTTCCTTGCCGGTGTTGGCCATAGGGGCGAGCAGCAGCTTCAGATCCTCTTCAGTGTAGCCGAATGCGCGCTGGCGGCGCTGCACAGACTGGCCGGAGTGGTTGACATGCTCTCGCTTGGGCAGCTGGCTCATCTCGACGGTGTTGCCTTCGACCCACTGGCGGTACGGATGCTGGGATGCGAGGGACTTCTTGATTTCTTCGTCGGGAATGATGCGGCCTTCGTTGGTGTCGACGAGGAACATCTTGCCCGGCTCCAGGCGGCCCTTGGATACGATGTGCTCTTCGGCGTTCTCCGGAAGTACGCCGGTTTCGGATGCGAGCACGATGTAGCCGTCGTCGGTGAGCTGCCAGCGACCGGGGCGGAAGCCGTTGCGGTCGAGCAGCGCACCGACCTGGGTGCCGTCGGTGAAGATGATGTGCGCCGGACCGTCCCACGGTTCGATCAGCGTGTTGTTGTACTCGTAGAACGCCCTGACGTCGGGGTCAAGCTGGTCGTTCTTCTCCCATGCCGGCGGCAGCATCATGGAGATGGCATGTGGCATGGAACGGCCGGACAGGTGCAACAGTTCGAGGCATTCGTCAAACGTGCCGGAATCGGAGTAGCCTGGGGTCGCGATCGGCAGTAGCGGCTTGAATTCGCCGAGCAGCTCGGAGCTCAGGCGGCCTTCACGTGCGGACAGCCAGTTGCGGTTGCCTTGGATGGTGTTAATCTCGCCGTTGTGGGCCAGCTGGCGGAACGGCTGTGCGAGCGGCCAGCTCGGGAACGTGTTGGTGGAGAAGCGGGAGTGCACGATGGCGATCTTCGCCTTCATGCGCTCATCGGAAAGGTCCAGAAAGAAGGGCTTGAGCTGCATGGTGGTGAGCATGCCCTTGTAGGTGATGGTACGTGCGGACAGGGACGCGAAGTAGATGCCCACCTCATGTTCCACGCGCTTGCGGATGCGGAACGTCTTGCGGTCCAGTTCGATGCCGGCGAGCTGTCCTTCAGGGTCGGCCACGACCAGCGTCTTGAACGCGGGCATGCTGGCGAGCGCCTGTAGTCCGAGTCCGTCCGGGTTGGTGGGTACGACGCGCCATGCGAGTACTTCAAGGCCTTCTTCGCGCACGATCTTGGCGATAGCCTGCTCTTGCTGGCCGGAGGTGGCGATGTCACGGTCGAGGAACGCGATGCCGGCCGCGTAATGGCCTTCTTCGGGCAATTCCACGCCTGCGGTGGCGCGCATGAACTCGTCTGGCATGCTCATGAGGATGCCTGCGCCGTCACCGGTGTTCTCCTCGGCGCCGACCGCACCACGGTGATTGAGATTGACGAGCACTTCGATGGCATCGTCAATGATCTTGCGTTCCGGGCGCTTGTTGAGGGTGGTGACCATACCCACGCCGCAGGCGTCATGCTCGGCGCCGGGATCGTACATACCTTGGGAATCATGGATCGTGAGATCTAACGGGGCGTGGAAAGTCACCGAAACCACCTTCAATGTTTTTGGGCAAGAAAAGTCTTGCGGTTCTTTAATGCGTGGTTTAGAATACCGCGCCCCTGTATCAAACACGTTTCATGTGTCCATATAACGAATACCCAAAAAAGTCAAGACCCTTTCGTGAGAGAAAAATCAGACGATCATACGGGGCTCTGTACCCTCTCATGCAAGCAATGACAACCAATTGCGCGTTCTTTCCGTTGCGCGGGGTGAGGAAGTCCCGTTCGTCGAAACGCACGCTTCCTACCATCATAGGCGAGCTAGGTGGAATGAATCACATGCTGTGGGTCACCACCGCGCATGTGCTCGCCAGCATTGTCACAATACCGCATGATGCCAGCCAATCGGGAAAATCTTATTGAAAAACAGATGATTAATCGCGATTATCGGCATTGTGGATTATCGCTATCGCAATCTGTTGTCGAAAACTTTCTTACAAAGAGCATGCGTCGAAGAAACGCTCGATGACGGTGTCGTTGAGCAGGCGTCCGGTTCGGGTTGGAATCACACGTCCGTCACGGATCACGATGAGACCTTCGTCTTCCATGGGTTGGATGCGAGCCATATCAACCGTGTTTCCAAGAAGGCTCAAATCAAGGCCCTCACGTATGCGCAGACCAAGCATGATGATTTCTTCGAGGTTTTCCTCGTTGGAGATTCGTTCGCTTCCCGACCATGGCATATCGCCGGCGTTGATAGCCTGGCCCCACATGCGCGGATGTGCGATATCCCAGCTGCGCAAGCCCGAAGTTTTGACTGTTTCGGTTTTTTCCTTCGGCGTGGACTGTTCGGCATCCAGCACATTGCCATAGTGGCTGTGCGCACCCGGTCCAAGTCCGGCCCAGTCGATATTGCGCCAGTAGCCGAGATTATGCTGCGATTCATAACCAGGCCGTGCCCAATTGCTGATTTCGTACCATTCAAGACCAGCCGCAGACAGCAAATCATCGGCGATCTCATATTTGGTCGCCTCATCGTCATCATCGGGCGTAGGCAATGTTCCTGCCGCGATCTGACGTCCCATTTTCGTGTTCGGCGCAACGGTCAACGCATATGCCGAAATATGGTTGACGCCCAAATCGATCGCCGTGCGTACGGAAGCACGCCAATCATCAAGGCTCTCCCCCGGCGCACCGTAAATCAAATCCACGCTGGAACGCATGCCGACAGCATTTGCCACGGCGATTCCTGCCGCCACATTGGCCGGAGTGTGCGTACGATCCAATATTTTCAGCACGCTTGGCACGGCCGACTGCATGCCGAAAGAGATGCGGTTGAATCCGCCGTCCGCCAATTCTTTCACATAATCGGCGTTCACCGTGTCCGGATTCGCTTCGGTGGTGATTTCCGCGTTCTCGGCAATGCCCCACGTATCGCGCACGGCATTCAGCATGGCCACCAGATCCGAGGCTTTCAGAATCGTGGGCGTGCCACCGCCGAAGAAGACGGTGGCCGCTTCCGGTTCGTCAATGCCGTGCGCGATCTGCCAATCGCGAACGATCGACATCTCGCGAATCACCATGTTGGCGTAGTTGCCGCGCGATGCGCCCGCCCCCATGTCGACGGCGGTATACGTGTTGAAATCACAATAACCGCAGCGACGCATGCAGAATGGCACATGAATATAGACTTCGAACATCAGCCTTCGGTCTTCTGAGCCGCACGAATCTTGTCTTTGGTATCACGGTCATTGCCGGTCTCTCCGGTCGACAATGCGGCGATGAACGCCTCCTGCGGCACCTCGACATGGCCGAGCATCTTCATGCGCTTCTTGCCGGCCTTCTGCTTTTCGAGCAGCTTGCGCTTACGGGAAATGTCGCCGCCATAACACTTAGCAAGCACGTCCTTGCGCAAGGCGCGAATGTTCTCGCGTGCGATGATACGGGAACCGATGGCGGCCTGAATCGGGATTTCGAACTGCTGGCGAGGAATGAGCTCACGCAGCTTCTTCGTCATCATCACACCGTAGGAATACGCCTTATCCTTATGCACGATGGCGCTGAACGCATCGACCTTCTCACCCTGGATGAGAATGTCAACCTTCACCAGATCGGCGGACTGTTCGCCGTCCTCATGGTAGTCAAGCGACGCGTAACCCTTGGTTCGGCTCTTCAACTGGTCGAAGAAGTCGAACACGATTTCGGCCAATGGAATACGATAATGCATTTCCACACGGTCGGCGGAAATGTACTCCATGGTGCCCATTTGGCCACGATGGTCCTGGCACAAGTCCATGACGGCGCCGATGAATTCCTTCGGAGTGATGATGTCGGCGGCAACCATCGGTTCGACGATCTGCTTGATCTTGCCGTCGGGGAATTCACTCGGATTAGTCACACGATACACGGAATTGTCTTCCGCAGTGACCTCGTACGGCACGTTCGGCGCGGTGGAGATCAGATCAAGATTGAATTCGCGGCTCAGTCGTTCGGTCACGATCTCCATATGCAGCAGGCCAAGGAAGCCGCAGCGGAAACCAAAGCCTAGCGCCACAGACGTTTCCGGCTCATAAATCAGGGCCGCATCGTTGAGCTTGAGCTTATCGAGCGCCTCACGGAGTTCCGGATACTGCGCGTTGTCGATCGGGAACAGACCCGCGTAGACCATGGGCTGTGGGTCACGGTAGCCTTCGAGCGGATCGGCTGCGGGCTTGAGCGCAGACGTGATGGTGTCGCCCACTTTGGACTGGCTGACATCCTTCGCGCCGGTGATCACATAGCCGACTTCGCCCGCGCCAAGCGCCTTCGTAGGCATCATGTCTGGACTGATCACGCCGATTTCAATCGGATCATGGGTCATGCCGATACCCATCATGTGCAGTTTCTCACGGGAACGTAGCTCGCCATCGACCATACGAATGTAGGTGACGATACCGCGGTAAGAGTCGTAGACGGAATCGAAGATCAACGCACGTGCGGGTGCATCCGGATCTCCAGTCGGCGCCGGAACGTCGGCAACGATACGGTCAAGCAGTTCGGACACGCCTTCGCCGGTTTTACCGGACACACGCAGCACTTCGGAAGGATCGCAGCCAATCAGGCCTGCGATTTCTTCGGCATGCTTGTCTGGTTCCGCGCTGGGAAGATCTATTTTGTTCAGTACAGGAATGATGGCCAGATCGTGGTCAATGGCCATATACAGGTTCGACAGGGTCTGCGCTTCGATGCCCTGCGTCGCGTCAACAAGCAGCACGGCACCCTCACATGCGGCGAGTGCGCGGGAAACCTCGTAGGTGAAGTCGACGTGACCTGGAGTGTCGATCATGCCGAGGGTGTATTCGGTGCCGTCGAACGTCCACGGCACGCGCACGGCCTGCGATTTGATGGTGATGCCACGCTCCTGCTCAATATCCATGCGGTCCAGAAAACGATCACGCATCTCACGTTCGGGCACGATGCCGCTGAGCTGCAGAATACGGTCTGCTACCGTAGACTTGCCGTGATCGATATGCGCGATGATGCAGAAATTGCGAATCAACGACTGATCGGTGAAACCGGGCTGGTTATGCTGCTGGCCCACGCCATCCTCCTCTTGAAATATTCGACGCAAACGATTCTAACTGCTAGTATCGGCATGGTGAGTCGCGACACTCCTGAGCCCGTTGGCGATTTATCCGCGCGCCATGTTATCATCATCGTTTGTATGTCCTTATAGAAAACGTCGTTTGGAGAAATAGTGGCAAACATCAAGTCGCAGAAGAAGCGCGTTCTCACCAACGAGAAGGCCCACAAGCGCAACGTGGCCGTGAAGTCCAGCCTGAAGACTGCCGTTCGCGCCACCCGCGAAGCTATCGCCGCCGGCGATAAGTCCGCAGCAGAAGCCGCCTACAAGGTCGCAGCTCAGAAGCTCGACAAGGCTGCTGGCGCTGGCGTAATCCACAAGAACCAGGCTGCTAACCGCAAGTCCGGTCTTGCCGTGGCCATTAACGCTCTCTGAGTTTTAGAAGCTCACAGCTAACAAAAACCCGCAGGTTCTTTCCTGCGGGTTTTTTGTTACGCAAATATCTTTTACGTTTAATTACTATCTCACTGCCGCTACTTGCGCTTATCACACTTGCGTTTTTCGGAATCCTTATCAGAATGAATGACCGGCCGTTTCAAATATATCGCTTCACTTGGCAGATATGTATTATGACGCACCAGCGCTCCCGGAAGCTGAATGTCGAAAATCACTGATACCAATCGCATGCCGACCATCAATGCGACAATCAGCAGATCAAGCACCACTTCGGCTGGAAAACTGACGATTCCAGCGTCCACGCCTTTGCAGACAAGCACCGTCAGTACGCATCCCACGGCGGATGGAACCGCATACCAATGTTTGTCACGAATCACCATCGGCACTTCGTTGATGAGCATGTCTCGAATCAGCCCACCGCCAAGCGCGGTGAACATGCCCAGAAAAACCGCGGTCATGCCTGAAGTGTGGTACATCATGGCTTTGCTGGTACCGTTGACTGCATACAATCCCAATGCCAGAGCATCCAACGAAAGCATGGACCATTTGAGCTTATTGATTTCGGGATGGCACACCGCTACAGCCACAGAAGCGAGCAACGCGACGATCACCAAACCCTTGTCTGACACGCCGACTGGTGGCGAAATACCTAACAGCAAGTCACGGATGATGCCTCCCCCCAGTGCGGTAAGCCATGTGGTGACAAGAATCGCGAAAATGTCGTAGCCTTTGCGCACGGCGGCAAGTCCGCCGCACATGCCGCAGCAGAACGTCGCCAAATATTCAATCCCCCAAAAGAAGGCATTACTCTCCAACGCCACCGGCATGCTTCCCTTCCCTCGCTCTCGGATTTCGTGACTTCCCATCGTACACAAACAAAGCGTGAGGGCGGAACATGTGTTGCCCGACCGTAGGCTTGGCCGAACGGCCTTGAGTGTGTCGAGCAACATATGTTCCGCCCTCACGCAGGATCAGAACCCATGAAAGTCAGTCGAGAAAAATCAGCAGACCTTCCACATCCAGTTGTGCGGATCTTCGATCTCGCCAAGCTGGATGCCCAGCAGCTGGTTGCGCAGGTTCACGGTGAATTCGCCGGAGTTGCCGTCGGCAACGGTCACATCGAACTTCTCGGACTTGAAACGACCGATTGGGGTGATGATGGCTGCGGTACCGCAAGCGAACACCTCGGTGACTTCGCCGGACTTGATGTCTTCGAGCAGCTGATCCAGGGCGATCATGGTTTCGACCACGTCGTGGCCGTTGTCCTGAATGAGCTGAATCAGGGAGCGGCGGGTCACGCCCGGCAGAATGTTGCCGGTCAGAGACGGGGTCTCCACGTGGCCGTCCTTGTGCACGACCATCATGTTCATGCCGCCAAGCTCCTCAAGGTAGGTCTTGGTGGCGGCGTCGACGAAGCAGACCTGCTCGCAGCCGTGGTCGATGCCGGTGTATTCGCCCAGCAGAGATGCGGCATAGTTGCCACCGCACTTGGCGAAGCCAGTACCGCCAGGACCGGTGCGGAACCACTTGTCTTCAACCCAGATGCTGACCGGCTTCACGCCGCCCGGGAAGTACGGGCCGGACGGGGACGCGATCACGCAGTAGTCCACTTCCTGCGGAGCACGCACGCCGAGGAACGGCTCGGAAGCGAACATGAACGGACGCATATACAGGGTGTACTCGCGGCGGGTCGGAACCCAGTTCACGTCACGCTTGACAAGAGCGGCCACGGAACCGATGAAATCGTCGATCGGCAGTTCCGGCAGGTACAGACGCTTGGCAGAGTTCTGGAAACGCTCGGCGTTCGCATCCGGGCGGAACAGCCAAGTGGAGCCGTCGGCGTGACGGTAGGCCTTCAGGCCTTCGAAGCATTCCTGAGCGTAGTGCAGAACGGATGCGCCCGGGTCCATCTTCAGCGGCGCATACGGCTCGATGCGGCGGTCTCCCCAGCCTTCACCCTTGGTCCAAGTCATGTGGGCCATATTGTCGGAGAAGACCTGACCGAATGCCGGCTTGTCGATGAGTTCGGCACGCTTGGCGTCGGAGGCCGGGTTTTCGTTCGGGAGCACGGTGAACTTCTCGGCGAGCTTGTCGAGCTCTGCCGGATCGTGATGATTCTGTTCAGTCATTCTTTACTTCTTCTTGTTGCAGCCGCCCGAAAGCGGCCCGCGGTTGTTGGTATTCCAGCGCTTGTGGCACCGGTTCTGGTTAGTAACTCTCCCACATCATAATCTCTTTCGATTACAAGCGTTCGCGATATGAGATAGGAAGAAACATCCCGCGAAAAAGTTGCCGCCCTCACGACTGTCGGCACCCGCCACAGCTTCGTTCGGCTAAAAGAGCTCCCAAGGTTGGACACTGCCAGGAGGCCTAGGGAACTGCCGTTAACTGCCATGGCACATCAACTTCCTTTACTCCGGAAAACAGCACAGTGGCACAACCTGCCATATATAAGCGAGATATCACATGACACGTCCCAAAATCTGCCATATATAAGCGAGATACAGCCCGCTCGCTCCTCTCCCAGCTATTCCAGCGTGGACGCCCTTAGATCCGCCCTCGAAGTATGAGATACGACGTAAAGTTCACCAGCCAGTTCAAGAAAGATCTGAAGCTGGTCAAGAAACAGAATAAGAACCTCAAAAACTATTTGAGGCAATCAAGATTCCGGCAAGCGGCGGCACGTTGCCTGTTTCAACGGCGTTCTCCCGGATTGCGGATCTGCATGGCCACGCCGTCTTCCATGATTGAGAAACCGTGCTTCTGGTAGAAGGTGGCGTTCTTGCTTTCTTCCGGCATGACTTCAATATAAAGATAGTCGCAGTATTTCTCTTTGACCATGACCACCAGATGGCCTGCGATGCCATGACCCTGATACTCCGGATCGACCAGCACGTAATGCATGTAAGCCACCATCTCAGTGTCATCAAGCACGCGCACCAAGCCCACCAAGCGGTCGCCGTCCCATGTGCTGAACACGGTGGACGATCCCATCAGAGCCTTGTGCAAACGTTCCGGATATTTGCCTGACACCCATCCGACGGATCGGAACAGTTGCCGCGTCCGCTCTTTGGTGAACTTCTTTTTATCGGTATACGTGATTCTCATAGTCCCGAGCGTGGTTGCATGCTACGCGCGGATTGAAGCCAGTCTCTACATTTGAACGTGATTTTGGAATCACGTTTACGTTGGCTCAGGCCAGCCAGTAACCGCACGCAACGGCCATGACGGGCACGACGACCGAAGCCAGCGCATAGCCGATGAAACAAGCGATTTTCCCATTGCGCAGGAGCGTAACCGTCTCGTTCATCATGGTTGAGAACGTTGAGAAACCGCCGAGAAATCCTGTTGCGAGCAATAGGCGGCAATCAGGACTTATGGTATTCGCCGCGAACAATCCCGCCACCAAGCCGGCAAGCAGACCAGCCACAACATTGATGGCAAACGTCGAAAGCGGGAACGTTTTGCGCCACAATGCCTTAATATACGAATCGCAGATATAGCGCGCGGCCGCGCCAACGCCACCGCATGCGCATACGCCGATCGCAAGCATTGCGCTCATCGGATCGCCTCCTTGTCAGCATGTTCGTCTTTGTTTCGTTCCGCCAACCACGAACCGCATAAGGCACCGACGTAGGCGAGCGCAAAACCGACAATGAACGTTGCGCAACAATAGGTGAGGACGCTGGGAATCGCGTGATCGTCAATCATCATGAATTCCTCCAATGCGAGCGTGGACATGGTGGAAAGGCCTCCGCACATGCCCATGCCGAATCCACGATTCACGTATTCTTTTGCACGGCCTTTCAACAGACTGGAAGATCCCAGCCATGCGGAAAGCGCCGCATATACGAAGCAGGCCACCATATTGGCCGCGAACGTACCGACATGGAAGCCGCCCACGTCCGCAATGGACGAGCTCGCATACCGCAGTCCCGTGCCGATGCATCCGCCAAGGAATACCACCGCCACCACATCAAGCCGAATAATATGCTTATTCAAATGTTCCTCTCCTCCGCACCGTCTCACTTCGTCTCTCGTGCATTGTTTCCATGCATCGTCAGTCATGCTAGTCATTACTCGATTGGAATGCTGATGCATGTCACGTATTTACTGGAATCCTGCGTCAGATCATTGTCGATCAGTGTGATCTCGCGCGAGAAGCCTACTACCGTCAAATGATGATTCTCGATATAGTCCATTAATGTGCGGTATCGGGATTCTACATCAGGATGACTGCCGGGAAAACGGATCGCCACGCAGTCCGTCTCCGGCAGTACGCAATCGTTCCCTTCGTACCCGACAGTGCCAGACGGGTTCACTGAACGTATAGGCGAGTATAGTCCGTATCCACCCGTTGTATCAATATTGCGTAAGGAATGCAGGATTTGCCGTCAGTTTCTTATGTCTTCCAGCTCACAGAACAGGTATTGCCTGGGTACGAAAAAGCCCATGTGCGTCTGAACACATGGGCTTTTCATCATCTCTTACGGTTTTTCAAAACCGTAAGATGGAAGTTGCTTCCTTAAGCTAGCTGAACTCACTCAGCGTCGTCAGCCGGAGCGGCTTCAACCGGAGCAGCCTCACCGGCAGCATCTTCCGGCACCTCGACGGTGACGACGGACTCTTCCGGATCCTCGACGTCGAGCACAACGCCTTCCGGCAGCACGACATCCTTGGCGAAGACCTTGGAACCGTCGGTCAGACCGTCAACGTTAACCACGATCTTCTCCGGCAGGTTGGCGACATCGGCGCGAACCTTGAGCTCCTGGATGTCGACGAATGCGACGGCAGCGCCCTTCGGGGTGCCCTCGACGAACACCGGCACCTCGACGTCGATCTTCTCGCCGGCCTTGACCTCGTAGAAGTCAACGTGCTCGACGATGCGCTTCACCGGGTTGCGCTGAACGTCCTTGACGACAGCCATCTTGGTCTCGTCACCGAACTTGATGGTGAACAGAGCGTTGGTGTGACGCAGGGACAGGGTGGTTTCCTTCATCGGCAGCTGCACGAAGACCGGCTCTTCGCCGCCTGCGTACACGGTGGCCGGAATAAGGTTGGCGACGCGCATGCGGCGGGCAGCGCCCTTGCCGAACTCGGTACGGGCAGCGCCTTCGAGGGTAATGGTGGTAGCCATGGGCTATTTCTCCTTGTTTTATTCGTTCATTCTGTTTCGGCGCATCAACGAGCCGTGAATCAACCCACAAGGAGCCTACAATCACACGCCGAGTCGATTACGGAAGCCATACGCTTCCCTCGCCAAGACAACAGTTAACTAGTATACGGCAAGGGCGGACATCATCGAAAAACGTCACACATCAAAAATGCAAAAATCTGTCAAAGCCCACGAAAACGCCGTACGCACGTACAATCGATAGTAATTGTGAACAATCCGTCAATCGCAAGGAATCGAGACAGCAATGAAGCATGACAATGACACAATCGTTCGCGACATTCGCATCGCCACGGGCGCCGTAACGGCTGCCTGTATCGCATCGTTGGCTGCGACTGCGAAATACCTGTTCCATTTCTGCATCGATACGCAATGGAAACGTTCCGTTTTCCATCAATCGCTGATTGCGCCGGAACGTATCGAAAAACTTCAGCAGGGTGAGGCAAAGGAAGCAGGAGAATGGTTCTCGCAAGCCAAACAGCCTGTGACGATTACCAGCGATGATGGACTTCGACTGCATGGATGGCTGTTCGACCCGGATTGCACTGCGCCAAAACCACACCTGTACGCAATCTGCATGCATGGGTATACCGGCGTACCGGAGGAAACCGCGAAATGGGCACATCGTTACGCCCGCATGGGCTTCACCGTATTGGTTCCGTCGCAGCGTGCCCAAGACTTGAGCGAGGGACGGTACGTCGGCATGGGCTGGCTTGAACGCAATGATCTACTGAATTGGATTGACCTTATCGTGTCGAGTGACCCCGACGCCCGCATCCTGCTGTATGGCGGTTCGATGGGCGCAGCAACGGTGATGATGACGACGGGAGATCCGCGCCTGCCGCGCAATGTGGTGTCCGCGATTGTCGATAGCGGCTACACGTCTGCACGTATGGTATTCATCGACAACCTTCGGCATTCGTCGCATCTGCCGAAACCGCTTGCCGCGGTATGCGTGGATGCCACGGGATTGTTCTGCAAACATTATGCAGGGTACGATTTTTCGGAAGCCACCTGTCTGCAGTCGCTCAGACATACCGTCATTCCGATGCTGTTCATTCATGGCGAACAGGACGACATCGTGAGCTCACGTTTCCTCAAGATCAATTACGAAGCGTGCTCAAGCATCGATCGAGAAAAGCTCATGATTCCCGACGCACGCCATATGGAAGCATCCGTCGTGGATCCTGAACTGTATTGGAACACCGTCAACGCCTTTATCAAACGCGCATTCGAATTGTGAGCCATGAAAACTGTGTCAAGACTCACATGAGATTTTCCTCATGTATCTGACGCCGGTGAAAAACCTGATGCTGTGGTTCGCTGACAACAAGGGTCTCGCCACCGGCATCGCCGTCGCGGGATTCGGTCTGGCCAAGGCCATCGCAAGCCCGGTCATGCACTGGTGATTTTCATCATGTCCATCGCGGTGTGCGCGCTGCAGATTTTCACACATTCGATTGACAACGGCACCCTATGGCTGATTGTGACGATGCTGTTCCTTATCAACGCCGGCTATGGCGGCGGCTTCTCTACGCTGCCGGTGCTACTTGAGCAGCACTTCGGTATGAAATCAGTGTCCACCGTGCACGGACTAGCTTTGAGCGCGTGGGCGTTCGCCGGATTGTCCGGCAACCAGCTGGCGTCCTTCGTCGTCTCCCATACGACGGACGCAGCCCACCGATACAGCACGCTGATTCCGATCATCACCGTACTGTACGCCGTCGCTCTCGTATCCATCATCGCCGTGACGCTCGCCACGAAAGGCAAGAGCGCCAACGCCTTATCATCACGCTGAACAGCAATGACACATCGTTCAACATGCTGACACGGCGGATGAGCCCATCAACACCTTACACGGATGTTCTGGGCATTCGCCCGCAACCCGCCCCACGCCGGGGAACAGACTCCGGTCCTGTTCCCCGGCAAACTTCTTCCCATTGATATATACGATGCACTTGATTCCTTCCTTTCCCAATCCATTTCTCCGTATTCCACCGCATCGTCTTCCGATTCACGCACACTGACGACAGCCGTGGAAACAATGACATCCCCTCCGTTGCGGTCGAATATATGGATCAAATACCACATGCCGCAATACCATGACGGATAAGGCTCCCCTGCCCACGTGTTTTTCCGCCACACAGGTACTGTAGCAGGTATGAAACAATCATCTGGAGCTTTCCCACCGTCCCGCATCGAAGTGCGCGGTGCCTGCGTGCATAATCTCAAGAACGTCGACGTCGACATTCCGTTGAACAAATTAGTCGGTATCGCCGGCATCTCCGGGTCCGGAAAGAGCTCTCTCGCTTTAGGTGTGCTATACGCTGAAGGATCCCGACGCTATCTGGAGGCTTTGTCGACGTATACCAGGCGACGTCTCACCCAAGCGAGTCGAGCGCAGGTAGTCGATATACGTCATGTGCCCGCAGCTCTCGCCCTCCATCAAAGACCTTCAGTGCCCGGCGTGCGATCCACGTTCGGCACGATGACGGAGTTGCTCAACAGTCTACGTCTGTTGTTCTCCCGTTGCGCCTCGCATGTCTGCGAGCATTGTGGCGTACGCAACCGTCCCACAATGAACGTGGCGGCCGAGTTGCCTATACGATGCGCATCCTGCAACCAACTCATGCACCCACCATCCGCCGAACAGCTGTCGTTCAATTCCGCCGGCGCATGCCCGACCTGCTCCGGAACAGGCATCGTGCGAATCGTCGACCGTGCTTCCCTAGTGCCAGACGAGACCAAAAGCATTGACGACGGCGCAGTATTACCATGGGGATCGTTGATGTGGGATCTGATGAAGCAGGTGTGCGGCGCAATGGGAGTGCGCACGAACATTCCGTTCAACCAGCTGACCGACGCCGAGCGGGACATCGTGTTCAACGGCCCGGCCGTCAAGAAGCATATTCTATACAAACCGAAGAAAGGCAATGATTTCGCCGAACTTGACTTCACGTACTTCAACGCCGTATATACCGTGGAGAATGCGCTCGCCAAAGCCAAGGATGAGAAGGGTATCAAACGCGTGTCGAGATTCCTCAGCGAGAAACCATGTCCGGATTGTTCCGGCACGAGGCTTTCACAGCCGGCTCGTCAACCGCAGATTCTCGGTATTGATCTGGCACAAGCCACGGCGATGACACTTGACGAAACGATACGTTGGGTGCGTTCAGTACCTAAGTCATTGCCGCAGGAGATGCGTGCGATGGCCGCAGCCATCTGCGAATCGTTCGAAGATACGGCCGAGCGGCTCGTGGAACTCGGATTATGCTATTTGTCGCTTGACCGCGCAGGTGCGACACTGTCCACCGGCGAGCGCCAACGTGTGCAGTTGGCCCGTTCGGTGCGTAACCGCACTACAGGCGTGCTGTATGTGCTGGATGAACCGTCTATCGGATTGCATCCGGCGAATGTGGATGGACTGTTGGGCGTGATGCGCGATTTGGTGGCTGACGGCAATTCGGTGGTTGTGGTCGATCATGATACCCGTGTGCTTGCCGCGATGGATCATTTGGTGGAGATGGGTCCAACGGCCGGTGCCGAAGGTGGTCATGTGATCGCTCAGGGTGCGGTGGCGGATGTTATGACGGCACCTGGTTCTCAGATAGCGCCTTTTCTGCGTGATGGTGGCAAAATACATGAGCGGGCGCGGCCGCAGATTGACTTAGATGCGATGTTCGCCAAGGGTCGGATTCATTTGGAGACGAATACCGTGCATACGGTGCATCCGTTATTGGTGGACATTCCGCGAGGACGTCTCACTGTGGTGTCTGGCGTGTCGGGTTCCGGTAAGACGACGATGGTATTGGAGACGCTGGTCCCTGCGTTGCGCTCGGCCGCTGATGATACCGTTTCCCCGAGCTCGACTCGCCTGATTGACGCGGATGGCATTTCGAAAGTGGAACTGATCGATGCCACGCCCATTGGAGCAAACATCCGTTCGACCGTGGCGACGTATTGCGGTGTTCACGATGATCTGCGTCGTGCGTTTGCGAAGACTTCCGATGCCCATAAGAAGAATCTCAAACCTGGCGCATTCTCATACAACACGGGCAAGTTGCGCTGCTCCACTTGCGATGGAACCGGTACCATTTCGTTGGATGTGCAGTTCCTGCCCGATGTTGACGTCACGTGTCCCGATTGCCATGGGACACGGTATGCACAGACCGCCGATGACATTCGATTGGTTTGCGCGGACAGCGTCGCCCGTTCACTGCCGGAATTGATGTTGCTAAGCGTCGACGAGATGATGCCTCTATTGGATTTCCTACGCCCCGTTCGATCGAAACTGTCCACACTGCATGAGCTTGGCCTGGGGTATCTGACACTTGGCGAGCCGACTCCTGCGTTATCAGGCGGCGAAGCACAACGGCTGAAGCTGGCCAGCGAAATGGGACGCGGACAGTCCGGTTCGGTATTCGTGTTCGACGAGCCGACGATCGGGCTACACCCGTTGGATGTGCTGGTATTACTACGCGTGTTCGACTCGTTAGTGGCTTCTGGGGCGACAGTTGTAGTAATCGAACATGATCTTGATGTAATCGCGAACGCAGATTATCTCATCGACATGGGTCCGGGCGGAGGCATGGCCGGCGGTCGCATCGTATGCGAGGGGACACCGGAAACGGTCCGTGCCTGTCCTGACAGCGTCACGGGCAGATATCTGCGTGGATGATCCGACGCGAACTCGCCCGTGACGGTTTCCCATAGCTGCTTTCGTCGGGGTTGTCTGGGATACAGTCAGAAATCCCAGTCATCGTCGTCGGTCTCGACTGATTTGCCCATTACGTACGAGCTTCCCGAACCGGAGAAGAAGTCATGGTTCTCATCGGCGTTCGGACTTAACGCGGCAAGGATCGACGGGTTCACGTCGCAGATCTCTTGTGGGAAAAGCGCTGGATATCCGAGATTCATCAACGCCTTGTTGCCGTTGTATCGCAGGAACTTTTCGACATCTTGCGTCAATCCGACAGGCTCGTAGAGGCTGCGCGTGTACTCCACCTCGTTGTCATACAACTCGTTGAGCAGGTCGTAGGTATAGTCGCGCAGTTCGCCGCGTTTGTCCTCGCTGACCCGCTCAAGCCCTTTTTGATATTTGTATCCGATGTAATAACCATGCACGGCTTCGTCGCGGATAATAAGACGGATCACGTCGGCGGTGTTGGTGAGTTTGGCATGCGCGGAGAAATACATCGGTAGATAGAAGCCTGAGTAAAACAGGAACGATTCCAGCAGCGTGGAGGCCACTTTGCGCTTGAGTGGACTATCCCCCTCGTAATAGTCGAGCACGATGCGTGCTTTCCTCTGCAGATACTCGTTCTCCTCGCTCCAAGAGAACGCCTCGTCAATCTGTCGGGTGGAACACAAGGTGGAGAAAATCGAAGAATAGCTCTTGGCGTGCACTGATTCCATGAACGCGATGTTCGTATAGACGGCTTCCTCATGCGGGGTAAGCGCATCGGGTATGAGGCTGACCGCGCCAACGGTTCCCTGGATAGTGTCAAGCAAGGTGAGACCGGTGAACACGCGCATGGTCAACGTATGTTCGGCCTCGCTCATTGCGCGCCAAACGGGCAGATCATTGGAAACGGGTACTTTCTCCGGCAGCCAAAAATTGCCGGTCAGTCTGTCCCATACCTCAAGGTCCTTGTCATCCTCAAGTTTGTTCCAGTTGATGGCACTCACACGGTCAATGAGCTTAATTCTCTGCCGAGGTACGGATATCGGCGCCATGATGGTCGTCCTTTCTAATCGTCGTCTTATCGTTGCGGCCGTATAACCGCCTGTATTCGTCCGGAGCCGTCAAGCAAAGTATCGCGCGGTAAACCAAACGAGACATGTCTTTTCCTTTTCCTTTCAAATCACGGGTCTCACAACATGCAACTGACGCAGCCTTGCACTTCGGTGCCAGACAACGCCTGCTGACGAATGCGGATGTAATATAGCGTTTTGATGCCTTTGCGCCATGCATAAATTTGCGCCTTGTTCAAATCTCGGGTAGTCGCCGTATCGGGGAAGAACAAGGTCAGCGACAGGCCCTGATCGACATGCCGCGTTGCCTCGGCATACGTATCAACAATGGCCTTCCAACCGATTTCGTACGCATCCGCGAAATACTGGAGATTGTCGTTGGTCATATACGGAGCTGGATAGTAGATCCGTCCAATCTTGCCTTCCTTGCGAATCTCAATCTTCGAGACGATAGGATGGATGGAACTCGTGGAATGATTGATGTACGAAATTGACCCAGTGGGCGGCACAGCCTGCAGATATTGGTTGAAGATACCGTCACGTATGATGTCGTCACGCAGACGACGCCAATCATCCTCGTCGGGGATATGGATGCCCCGCCGTGCGAACAGCGACGCGACTTTCCCGGTCTTCGGTGCCAGCGGTCGCTCGCCGTTCGTGTATTTGTCGAAATAGTTGCCTGCGCCTGTAGGCTTCGCATAGGCGGACCGTTCGAAGCCTACAAACCGTGTCCCGCGTTCGACTGCGAGCTCATGCGAGGCACGGTAGGCATGGTATGCAACGGTCATAAAGTACATGTCGGTGAAGTCGAGAGCTTCCGGTGAACCGTACATGATTGATTCTCTGGCAAGGAATCCATGGAGGTTCATCTGTCCCAAGCCGATGGCATGACCTTCGTCGTTGGCGCGTCGGATGGATGGCACACACGCGATGTCCGTACGTTCCGACACCGAGGTCAATGCGCGAATCGCACGTTCCACAGTTCGTCCCAAATCACCGTCCATCGCTTTGGCGATGTTGAGCGATCCAAGATTGCAGGACACGTCACGGCCCACGTGATCGTAGGACAGATCCTCATGATAGGTGCTTGGCTCCTGCACTTGGAGGATCTCCGAGCACAAGTTGCTCATGGCAATTCGTCCGTCGATCGGGTTGGCTCGATTCACAGTATCTTCGAACACCATGTACGGGTATCCGGATTCGAATTGCAATTCGGCCAAAGTCATAAAGAACTCTCGTGCGTCGATATAGGTTTTCCCAATGCGTTCATCATCCACCATGTTCCGGTAGTTTTCACTGATGGAAACATCAGCGAAGGGTCTGCCCATGACGCGTTCGACGTCATATGGACTGAACAGGGCCATACGTTCGTGTCTCTTCGCCAGCTCGAATGTGATGTCGGGGATCACTACCCCAAGAGCCAAAGATTTGATACGGATCTTCTCATCCGCGTTCTCACGCTTGGTATCGAGGAAATGCATGATGTCCGGATGATGAGCGCTGAGGTACACCGCACCGGCACCCTGTCTAGCGCCCAACTGGTTGGCATAGCTGAAAGAATCCTCAAGCAGTTTCATCACAGGCACAACGCCGCTGGACTGATGTTTGATGCGCTTGATGGGCGCGCCGGCCTCACGCAGATTGCTAAGCAACAGCGCGACGCCTCCACCTCGCTTACTCAACTGCAATGCGGCGTTAATGCCACGCGATATGGACTCCATGTTGTCTTCGATACGTACGAGAAAACAGCTGACCGCCTCTCCACGCTGCGCTTTACCGAGGTTGAGGAAAGTGGGCGTCGCCGGTTGGAAACGCCCTGATACAAGTTCTTCGAAATACGATTCGGCAGCCGCATGGTCGCCGGCGGCAAGCGCGAGCGCAACGGCGGCTGCGCGTTGCGGGAAGTTCTCCAGATATTGTTTGCCGTCGAAAGTTTTCAATGCGTATGAGCGGTGGAACTTGAAGGCTCCGAGGAATGTATCAAATTCGAAGCCGCACTCATCCACGTTGCGGTAGAACCTGTCAAGGAATTCGGTGTCATATTGGGCAAATACGGATTCGTCGTAGTAACCGTCTGCGATGAGCCGACTGAGTCTGTCTTGCGTAGATTTGAAGTGGACGGTGTTCGGCAACACATGCTTTTCGACGTACTCGCGTACGGCTTGAAGGTCTTTATCAAATTGGATGCGCCCCTGCTTGTCGTAGAGATTCAGCATCGCGTTAAGAGAGTGCCAGTCATGGGCGCGATCGTAGGAGGTTATAACGTCGGTTGCTACGTGTGGTGTCGTTGAATCTTTTGGCATGGTTATCGTTGTTCCTGTTGTGTGTATTCGTCGAAAAATCTGCGCAGTCCTTCGCGCACGGCCGTAGTGTCTTCCGGAGTGCCCATCAGTTCGAACCGGTAGAGTAGCGGTACGCGGCATTTAGCCGCGATGATGTCACCTGCGATGCCGTAGGCCTCGCCGAAGTTGGTGTTACCCGATGCGATGACTCCGATGATGCCACTGCGGTTGCGTTCATCATTGAGGAATCGTTTGACTTGCACGGGCACTGCTTTGCCGATTGTTCCTCCGCCGTATGTAGGTGTCAGCAAGACATAGGGCTCATCCACATGCAGTTCCGGCTCATCCGGCCGCAGCGGAATGCGCATTACGTGGATGCCGAATTCATCCAATCGGCATCCCTCAACGAAGCGTGCCGTATTGCCCGATGCCGACGAGAAGTACACCAGCGCGCTCACCGGCAGCGAGCCTCCAGCTCGTGGATTTTGTCGGGACGATACCCGGACCAGGATTCGTCGTCTGCGATGATGACTGGCATCTGCCGCCATCCTTCGTTCCGCAATCTGTCGGAAATACGTGCGTTGGCCGTAATGTCGACAGTCGTATACGGAAGGCCTCGTTTGTCCAATTGGCGTTTTGTCGCCGTGCATTGCGGGCAGTTTGCTTTGGTGTATAACGTAATGTTCATGTTCCACGTCCTTTCACGACCGTACGTCGTTAGTACGTGGCACACATTATCCGAACGAAAATAAAAATCAAGACCACAACATACAGTGTCTCGTCACATTTTCAAACACTATATACGGCGTGTTTCCAGCATTGGCAACAGTTTTGAAGTTCTAGAGCAGGACGTGGGCCGGATTTGTGGGATTTTTCACATCGGATGCAATCGTTCTTCACTAAAAGCCCCATGCCATAAAAGGCATATAGGAACCAGGGTCTTATTCTCCTTCGGGAACCCAAACGTCACTCACTCAAGTTGACCTTGGACGCCCAATCATGCACTAACCGCAGAAAAGACAGACATCCCGCACCCCGGCAACGCAGATTCAGGTTTCTTTGCAGAAATCCGCAGAGATTCTTTCGGTACACTTTTCGACCGATCTGGGAGGCATCCAACATACCATACCGACCAACGGTATGTATAATGTTGGTGTATTCGACTCCACCATTGAAGGAGAGGCATATGGCGCGCAATGCACACCCTGAGGTGACGCGACAGCGAATCCTTGACGCCGCGAAAAAGCTGTTTGCGCAAAAGGGGTATGAACGCACCACGATTCAAGATATTCTCGACGAGCTCGAGGACCTCAGCAAAGGCGCTATCTACCATCATTTCAAAAACAAAGAAGCGATGCTGCATGCGCTAGTAGATTCCGACAACGAACGACTTCTTCCCCAAGCAAATCAAGAGGATGACTCACGAAACGGATTGCAAAAACTACGCAATTCGCTCATGCTGCAGATTACCGACGCCGAACATATGACCCTCATGCGCGATGCATTTCCCCTGCTGAACGACCCGAAAATCCTCGCCGAAAATCTTCGCATCTGGCGAACCGACAGCACCAAAATCGCATACGACTTCATCCAGGAGGGGTTAAAGGACGGTTCAATCACAACCGAATACCCTCAAGAAGCCGCGGAACTTTTTTCACTGCTGTTCAATTACTGGCTAGCCCCAAACTTCTACCCCATCACTACCCTTAGTGAATTCAAGCATCGCATCCACTGTCTTGGATTGATTATGGACTCGCTCGGAGTTCCACTTATCGATCACGACAGTGATATGGAAGATCGGCTTGCGGAAGGCTTCTTCCTACTCGCCAGCAATCCGCAATAAAAGCTCGGCAATGTCAATCTATCTTTATTTGTACCGTTTTTTCATACCGTCAGTCGGTATCGAAAGGAATGACATGAAAAACTCGTCAGAAACGACGCTCCAATCCAGCTTGCGCTCCGCAAACTTCATCCTGCTTGTACTCGGTCAAGGCATTTCCTTGTTCGGCAATACCATGCTCCGATTTGCCATGTCCATGTGGGTGCTGGACGAAACCGCATCATCCACGACCTTCGCCACCGTGCTGGCCATATCCGTCATTCCGACCATACTTATCAGCCCATTCGGAGGTATCATGGCCGACCGAATAAGCAAACGTGCCATGATGGTGGCGCTCGATATCATCTCAGGAATCGTCACACTGCTCGCGACTGTGTTTTTCGCACTATCCGGATTCAACATTCTCGCCATCGCCATCATGCAGGTAGTATTGGCGGTACTCGATGCGATGGAAACTCCCGTCGTACAATCCGCACTGCCACAAATCATCGGAAGAGAGTCCTCCACTGACCTTCGCCGAGGCACGGCCATCATCAATCAAGTGCAGCAGCTCAGCCAATTGCTCCCGAGTTTCCTAGGCGGCGTGATGTACGGGCTGGTTGGCATTCGACCGATGATGCTCATCACCGCAGCATGTCTTATGTCGGCAGCCATGGTTGAATGCTTCATCAGACTCGCGAAGCCCCTATCGAATCAAGATGATACCGGCATCTGCCTGCTCGGCGTCATTATTGGCGATATGCATTCGGCGACCGCTTTCCTGCTTCGCAAGGAGCCGACCGTAGCACGATTAGCCGGTGTTTGCACATGGATTAATCTGATACTGACTGGATTCAGTTCAGTAAGCTTTCCTTACATTATTCGAACTACGTTAGGCTACGATGCGGCGACATATGGTCTATGCGATGGCATTATCGGCATTGCCGGCATAGCGGGAACATTCATTGCTGGATGTTTCGCCAACCGTTTGAAATCACAAAACGCCCCTTCGTTGTTGTTCGTGGAAAGTCTTATGCTGCTTCCGCCGGCCATCGCTTTCCTGCTTCCATGTTCAACGCAAACCAAGCTCATCATGCTGGTATTCTGCACTGCGGTAGTCATAATCTCCGTTGATTTCTTGAACCTCATTCTCGTGCCATCTATTCAGATGAGGACGCCAACCGCGTTTACCGGCAAGGTCATGGCCATTATTTCATCGTTGACGATATGCGCCCAGCCACTCGGGCAAATGCTTTACGGATGGCTGCACGCACATTGCACGGTTTGGCTTATTCTACTGATCTCAGCACTGGCATCACTACCCTTGGCATGGCTGGCTCACCCACTGTTTACGCACCTTGACGATACGATTTCCAAGTAAGGCAGGGTGACGAACGAGCAGCGGTCATTTGACTGCTTGGTTCAGCGGTCCGCGGCGTTTCATCCATGTATCGAAACCAAGGCAAATCAACACTAAATTGCGCCAAGAGCCACATCTGCCGGACCAAGCTGAAAATATCCCATGAACAGATAGACGAGTGCGATATTGAAACACTGATTCCCAAGCTGGCCGGAGCCACTTGGCTGAATCACTATCTTGAGAGCCTGCCGAATCTGGAAGCCCAGAAACAGATGTGCAGACAAGTTATCAGCATGCGACGTTCAACGGTTGACATCTGTTATACAGGAATGTTCGATCGGGGTTCTTCGGCACGGCATATCCAAAATTGTTACACCTATGCGGATCCGACGCCCATGCTGGTGGAAGCGAATTGCGTAAACGAGAAATTCTGACTGACATTCACACAGAAGTTCACCACAGATAGATACGTGAAAGCATTTCGCGAATTGTTGGAGCAATACGGCATAGCATGCACCGAGATTGAAGAGACAGAGCTCATCAGAACGTTCCTCCATTCAATCTCGGCGCAACCATGATACATACGCTTTGACGTTCGCAATCTAAGAGGCCGATCAGTCGCCGACTGAAACCGGCCTCTCCTCGTTTCCTCCCGTCTCATCCACGCTTCCCATGTATGGATCCATCAGATCGATATATTCTTTCGCGTCATGAGCTAAAAGCGCACGCGTGGCACGTAGGGATTCGACATCTCTCGGAAAGCGGTACAGCGCAACCATTGTCGACAGATCCCTAAGCCCGTTACAGGTGTCCATTAATTGTTTCTTCTCCTTTCGCGGTGCGAAAAGCGCATCATCCCTACTTTCCGGTTCCGGGAAGCAGATATACCCTCCCAATGTCATCACCAACCCCATCCCTTTAACGGATTCAGTCGTTCGTCTCAGACTTTCCACTCCCTGCTGGAACATCTTGTCATCACGGGTCCGGAACCCTTCAGTAAGGGGCCGCGAGCCCACTGCCCCCAACAACGACAGGGCAAGATCATGCAGGTACAGCGGATCCTCCCAAATGTTCGTCACCTGATATGCGCCCTTCTGGTAAACGCGCTCCATGATTTGCGAAGCTGATTCAGTCTGCTTGTTCCACAAAACACGATACGCTTCCACGATTTTCCCCGCATCGTACAGATACCGCGCATCCATACACGCCGGATATTCAAGCAACATGGATTCGGCAAGGTCGGCATTGCAAGCATAGTCCAGATCGGCTTGAATTCTAAGATCGCGCAGATGGTCGCACAGATTGCGATAGGAGAAGTCTTCATCGCATCCGGAATCCACCACTTTCGGATCGTCCCTCAGCATGCACATGCCGATACCGCCATATCCAAGCACCATCAACGCAACCTCGGCCGCACGCGGCTCTTCCTCACCCCAACGCAGCAGACTGTATGCGGCCAGCCAGTATACTTCCTGCAAATATTCAGCCATGCAGGCCAGTCTCTTCTTTTTGCCAGTAACGTATTTTCCGCCCTTTTTCTTGCTTCTCCGAAACACATCCTTGGTGCAGGTCAATCCAATCTGGAATGGCATTCTGCTGCTGGGCCTTTGCAAAGCCACCGCCATCGAAGCGTCATTGATCATTTCATAGAGCCAAACGCTCATACCGTACTTACGCACGATGTTACGGCATCCATCAAGAAAATTCGCATCATGCTCAACCAGATCATAATCGAACGAAATCATGGCCCACGCCAGATTCGCCACCCATGATGTGCTGCAGAATAATTCTTTCCCCAGTTCACAGACTTTTTCGTCAAAAAGCGAAAGAGGCCCGATTTCACCGTATTCATCGTGGATTTTCCCCAATTCCGCAAGATATTTGCCAGAACTGTATCCATCAAAACGCTCGATAAGTTCTTCGATCGTTGCCAAAAATCCCTGTTCATCCATATGGAACGGGCCAGTGATTATTTCCGCCATGTGCAACTCCTTTGTTGTAGGGTGCACCTACTGTCTCATATTCAAATCATCTTGCGCCACCGAACCTTGGAAATCTGTGGATATGTGGAAAACTCCACCCATATCCACAGGCGAATAACAACTGTGGATAACTCACAATTCGCATGCAACAGACCTGATCTTACGAAAACCACCATATGCAAAAAGGTCCCTTCCATCACTGGAAGAGACCTTTCAGGAAAGCATCAATGCAACGTTTCAGCTGTTAGTTGATGAGCTCCTTGACTGCCGCGATAACGGCCTGCAGGCTGGACTTGGCGTCGCCGAAGAGCATCTGCGTGTTGTCTTCGAAGTACAGTTCGTTCTGGATACCAGCGTAACCGGTACCGCGACCACGCTTCATGACCACCACGTTCTGGGACTTGTCGACGTCGAGGATCGGCATGCCGGAGACTGGAGTTCCTGGCTTGCGTGCAGCCGGATTGGTCACGTCGTTGGCGCCAACCACAAGAGCCACATTGGCCTGCGGGAACTGCGGGTTGATGTCGTCCAAGTCGACGAGTTCCTCATACGGCACGTTGGCTTCGGCGAGCAGCACGTTCATGTGGCCAGGCATACGGCCCGCCACCGGGTGGATGGCGTAGGAGACTTCGACGCCATGGTCCTTCAGGAGCACACCAAGATCGGCGAGCTCGCGCTGAGCCTGGGCCTGAGCCAAGCCGAAGCCCGGCACGAAAATGACCTTTTCGGCGTACACAAGCTGCACGGCCAGATCATCGGCGGAAGTTTCTTTCATGGTGCCTTCCGGACCTTCGCCAGCGCCAGCGGCGGCATTGGCACCGCCGAAACCGCCTGCGAGCACGGACAGCAGCGGACGGTTCATAGCCTTGGACATGGCGATGGACAGGGTCACGCCAGCGGCGCCAACCAGTGCGCCGGCCACGATCAGAGCGATGTTGTTGATGGCCAAGCCAGACATGGCCACTGCAGTACCAGTGCAGGCGTTGAGCACGGAAATGACCACAGGCATATCGGCGCCGCCGATCGGGATGACGAACACGAGGCCGTAGCACAGGGCGAATACGGTGGTGAGCACGGACCACAGCAGACGCTGGCCCGGCTGCACGCACAGCATGATAAAGGACGCAACGGTCAGCACGGCGAACAGAATGTTCCAGAAGCCCTTGCCCGGCAGGCTCAGCTTCTTGACCCACTTGATGCCCTGCAGTTTGCCAGCTGCGATCAGAGAGCCGGAAAACGTGACGGAACCGATCATGATACCTAAACCGGCGGTGATCAGCACCACGACGGACGGCGTGCCTTCGGAAGTCAGAATGTCGTTCAAAGCCACAAGCGCGGCCGCGCCACCACCCACGGTGTTGAACACGGACACCAGCTGCGGCATGTCGGTCATCTTGACCTTCTTGGCGGAAACCACGCCGGCGACGGCACCGATGATGATGCCGGCGATCAGCAGCACAACAGCCACGCCATGCTGGAAACCATTGGAGATCTCACCGGCGAACAGCACGATGAACGCCATGACCACGGCGAGGATCATGCCGATGGCGGAAACCATATTACCCTTGCGGGCGGTTTTCGGAGAGTTCATCAGGTGCAGGCCGATAACGAACATCACGGCGGCCAGCAGATAGACAAACCATTCGACGACACCGAGCGGAGTGCTCAGCATTTCAGCTATGGTACCCATTTACTTGGCCTCCTCTTCCTTCTTCTTGCCCTTGTCGGACTTGAACATTTCCAGCATGCGATCGGTGACGACGTAACCGCCGACCACGTTCATCGTGCCCAGCACTGCAGCCAGGAAGATAAACACCCAAGCGAGCGGGCTGGTGGCATGCGCGGCGACGATGACGACGCCTGCGATGACGATGCCATGAATCGAGTTCGCGCCCGACATCAACGGAGTGTGCAAGGTGGCCGGCACCTTGCCGATAACCTCAACACCGATGAGCAGCGCAAGGACGAACAGAGTGATCGCAACAACGATATCCATTGCTTACTCCCCTTCCTTCTTGGTTTCCTCGCCGCGGCCAGCCACGACCATGGCGCTGTCAAGCTCTTCGTTCAAATCGATGGCCAGCTTGCCGTCACGTACGAAATGCGCAAGCACGTCGGCCACGTTGCGGCTCAGCAGGTTGGATGCGGTGGTGGAAACGCCGCTTGCCAAGTACGGAGCGCCAATGATGGTCACACCGTTCTCGGTAACCTGAGTACCGACAGTGGAACCTTCGACGTTACCGCCGAGGTCGCTTGCCGCGCAGTCGACGATCACGGCACCGCGGTGCAGACCTGCCACGCCGGCCTTGGTCAGCAGAACCGGCGGTTTGCGACCAGGAACCTTGGCGGTGGTGATAACGATGTCGAAACCGGCGGCCTTCTGGTCGACGGCAGCCTGCTGCTGGGTCTGCTCTTCGGCGCTCAGCGCACGAGCATAGCCACCCTCACCCTGACCCTTGGAGAAATCAAGACCCAGATCCAGGAACTTGGCACCCAAGGATTCGACTTCACCCTTGGAGGCCGGGCGCACGTCGTATGCGGTGACGACCGCACCAAGACGCTTGGCGGTGCCGATGGCCTGCAGGCCGGCGATACCGGCGCCAAGAATGAGCACCTTGGCCGGGCGGATCGTGCCGGCGGCAGTGGTCATCATCGGCAGGAACGAACCGTAAGCGTTGGCTGCCACAATAGCGGCCTTATAACCCATCACGGAGTTCTGGGAGGTCATCTCATCCATGGACTGAGCGGAGCTCAACTGACGCGGCAGCTTCTCCATGGCAACACCGACCAAGCCGGCCTTCTCAATCGCAGCGATATAACCGGCATCGGTGAACGAGCCAAGCATACCGATAATCCAAGTACCCTGCTTGACGCGAGCGAGCAACGCACCGCTCGGACGATCGACAAAACCAAGCGCGTCAGCACGCGCAATCACTTCATCAGCGGAGACGACCTGCGCTCCGGCCTTAATATAATCCTCATCAACATAATGCGATGCGATTCCCGCACCGGTTTCAATCAGGCAGTTAACACCCGATTTACGCAACCTCGCTACGATATCCGGTGTCAGAGCAACGCGAGACTCGTGCTCGGAAGTCTCATTGAGAACTCCGAAGACCACGGTGGCTTCAGCTTTTTCAGCCATAGGTGCCCTTTCTTCCTCGTTAAAGAAATCAAAATGAACAGATACAGCGCACCAGTGTAACGTAGGTCGCACCTTTGCATGAAGAAAAGTTCACCTATTGAATGACATTCCATGACGATTTCTTCATGCAGCGCTTTATTAGCGCATACGCTTTTCCTACGCTACCGTAAGGTGACGTGTCGCGTTCAAGGGTCTATCATTCCTACAGATATTGGATTTAGATGTGTAGGAGAGTCACGTGTCCGTCATCACCTCTTTGAACAAGCGAGCTGCAAATCTTGCGCAGAAGGCACTGCGTCTGGGCGGTGACTTCGTTCACCCCGTCAGCGACGATTCCGGTAACACTCCGGACTACAACAATCCGAGCAACATCATCTCCCCCGACGGTCATATCGATCTTCCGCACACCGTCGAGTGGGGCGAAGGATTCCCATCCACCACGTTCCTTGACCCGGAAACCGGTTTGCTGACCACCAAAACCGAGGGCCAGCCGCCGCTGGACGAGGGCACCACCATTTACGACATCTACGCCAATCGTGCAGAACGTATGGGTGACGAACCGCTCTACACCTATAAATCAGATAGCGAATGGGTAACCAAAACCGGCAATGAGGTGCTTGCCGACATTCGCCAGATCGCCAAGGGCCTGATGCATTACGGTCTGAAGAAGGGCGATGGCGTGGCGTTCATGTGCCGCACCTCTTACGAGTGGGATGTGTTCGACGCTGCCGTTATGGCGTGCGGCGGCGTGCTCGCCACGATCTATGACACAGATTCCGCGGAGCAGATTCGCAACATCGTCAATAATTCCGATTCACGTCTGCTGGTGGTCGAAACCACCGATATGCGTACCAAAGCCGACGGCGCCGAAAAGGAATGCCCAACGCTGGAACATATCATCTGCTTCGAAAACGGCGGTCTTGACGAGATCATGGCCTATGGTTCCGGCGTAAGCGACGAGGAACTCGATGCGCGCATTGATTCCATCAAGAAAACCGACCTATGCTCCATCGTATACACTTCCGGTTCCACCGCCGCACCGAAGGGCGTGGAAATGACTCATGAGCATTACTGCACCACCGCGTTGAATCTTCCGGTATACATGCCGCAGCTGCTGCACGAGAAGAAGAAGAACGTGCTGCTGTTCCTTCCTCAGGCACACTCCTTCGCACGCGCCATCAACTACATCTGCGTGGCCAGCGAGCTGCATATTTACATCGCGCAGGGTATCAAGACGCTGATCGCCGATCTGCAGGTCGCCAAACCGTCCGTTATGATCGTTGTTCCGCGTGTACTCGAGAAGGTATACAACGCGGCTTCGCAAAAGGCCGGACATGGTGCCAAGGGAGTGGCTTTCGCTGCGGCGGTTGTGGCAGCTCAGAATTACATGAAGGAAGTCAGTGCGAAGGGCAAGGCCAGCGCTCTGGCCAAGGCTCGCCGTATGGCGTTTGATCCGATGGTCTATGCTTCGCTGCGTGAGGTACTCGGAGGACGTGCCCAGTGGATTGTGGCGGGCGGCGCTCCTCTCGATCCGGAACTGATGGCGTTCTTCCGTGGCGCCGGTGTACCCGTATATGAAGGTTATGGTTTGACCGAAACCACCGCTCCGTGCGCGTTCAACCCGCTTGGTGTGCCATATCATCAGGGTTCCGTTGGTGTCGCCTTCCCTGGTTTCGAGCTTCGTATTGCCGAGGATGAGGAGATTCAGGTCAAGGGTACGGCGGTGTTCCCGAAGTATCACAAGAACGAAGAGGCTTCTGAGGATTCGTTCACCGAGGATGGTTGGTATCGTACCGGCGATTTGGGACGTATCGATGATGATGGATTCCTGTACATTATCGGGCGTAAGAAGGATCTCATCATCACTGCGGGCGGCAAGAACGTTTCCCCTGGTCCGATTGAAGAAGCCATCAAGCGTTGCGAGTTCATTTCCCAAGCGCTGGTTCTCGGCGACAAGCGTCCGTTCATTTCCGCTTTAGTCACACTCGACGAGGAATCCCTACGTCCATGGCTGGAAAGCAAGGGTCTGGACCGTAACATGTCGATGGAAGACGCCGCCAATAACGCGGCCGTCCGCGCCGAAGTGCAGAAGTGGGTCGATCAGGCCAACGAAGGTGTTTCCCGTGCGGAATCCGTACGCAAGTTCATTATTCTGCCGGAGGAATTCACTCAGGAGAACGGTTTGATGACCGCTTCCATGAAGGTGATTCGTCCGAAGGTCATCCAGCGTTACGCCACTTTGCTGAACACGCAGATGTATACTAAGAGAAAGTGATTCTTCGAAAATAGAATGAGGTCCGATTCCTGCGGGAACCGGACCTCATTCTATTCAACCCGTTGCGAAACGGACCCTAAACAAATCAAGAACCTAGCTTTTCAAGCTGCTTAACTGCGAACGAATCTTAAACTGCTTAGAAGCCTAGCTTTTCAAGCTGTTTCGGATCCGACTGCCATCCTTTGGCGACCTTGACATGCAAGTCGAGTTTTGCTTTCTGACCGACGATGCGGTTGACCGGCGTGCGCAGCTTCTTTTTGACGCGCACGAGATGTTCCGCTCCCCTGCCGATGATAATCGGTTTCTGGGAATCACGCTCCACATAAATCGACACAATGACGTGGGCTTTGCCATCGTAAGCCGCTCCGCTATCGTTGTCTTCCGGATATTCAATGGAGTCCACGACCACGGCCAACGAGTGCGGCAGCTCGTCATCCAATTCTTCCAAGAATGCGCCACGAACCAGTTCCGCTATGGTCTCTTCCGGACGTTCTTCGGTGATCTGTTCAGCCGGATACATTTGCGGACCTTCCGGCATGTTTTCGATAAGCACGTTCTTGACTTCGGCAAGATTGTCATGCTTGAGTGCGCTGACCGGCACGATATCGGTGAAATCGGCGAACTCGTTGATTTCGATAAGCTTGTTGATCAGTCCTTCACGGCTTAATTCGTCGATTTTGGTGACGATGGCAATCAGCGGCACTTTCCATTTGAACGTGCCATCATCGCGCTTCACTGCGAAATCAGAGCGCAGACGACTCAAAATGCGCCTGTCGCCGGGACCGATCTCCTGATCACCTGGCAGCAGGAAGGCGATGGCGTCCACGTCGGCGAGAGACTCGTCCACGACATCATTCAGGCGCTGCCCCAGCAATGTGCGCGGACGATGGATACCAGGCGTATCAACCAAAACGATCTGCGCATTCTCTGTGGTAAGAATGCCGCGAATGGCCTTACGTGTGGTTTCCGGGCGAGATGATGCGATGGCGATCTGCGTGCCGATCAACGCGTTGATCAACGTCGACTTGCCTACGTTCGGGCGTCCTACCACGGCAACGAAACCGGAACGATATGGAACGGGCGTAGTGGAATCGGAATGGTCGGAAGTCGTCTCAGTCGTTGCTGCGTCAGTCATGCTTGTCTTTGGAATCCTTATCGTTGTCGGATGCCTCTTCGGCATCATCCGCATGTTCTTCGTTACGTGTTTCAGTTTCGTCCACGCCCTCGACGTGGGCCGGTTCCACCACAATGGTCGACACCTTCTTGCGTCGTCCCGCGGAATCGACTGCGGTCATACGCAATCCTCGGGTGACCGCGGAAGAGCCGACGATCGGCACGCGTCCCAATAATTTGGTCAACAATCCGTAAACTGTGTCGACGTCATCCTCGTCAATGTCGATTTCGAAAATCTCTTCCAGATCGGCAATCGGCGTGCGGGCTGGCATGCTCCATTTTTTGTCACCGATCTGTTCCGGATCAGCATGTTGCGTACGATCATGTTCGTCTTCCAGCTCGCCCACGATTTGTTCTATGGCGTCTTCAATGGTTACCATACCTGCGATACCGCCGTATTCGTCCACGACGATGGCGACATGCTGGCGTGTGCGTTGCATTTGATGGAACAGGTCGTCAACTGGTTTAGATTCGGGAACCAGCATCGGATCACGGACTACCGATTCGACTTCTCGTGTCATCGCCGCATGGTTAAAAGCCGTCGCTCGTACGGCGTCCTTCAGATAGGCCACGCCGACCAGATCGTCCACATCGTCGCCAATGACCGGCACACGCGAGAACCCGGAACGGGAGCAAAGCTTCAACATGTTTTCCAATGTCTCGCCTCGCTCGATGCAGATCATGTCGGTGCGCGGCACCATGACCTCACGGGTCAGTGTTTCGGAAAGCGTGAGCACGTTGCGCAGCATTTCGGAAACTTCAGGGTCGAAATCGTTGGCTTCGACCAGACGGTCGATGGTCGCGCGCCCCTGCTCGATCTGGATTTTTTCGAGTTCCTCGTCGTCGGAAAGATCGTTGCCACGGCGCTTCGCGCCCTTTTGCCCGCCGATTTTTGCGAATGGGGTCAACAACACCGCAACGGAGACGGTATCCGCATGCTGCAGCATGATGTCGACGGGCTTGGATGCTCCGGCACTACGCGGACGCACCAGCAGCGAAATCACCGCAACGACGATGGCAAAAACAAATCCGGCAAGTAATTCGGCCCATAGTGGGGCGTCCAGCATGCCTGCGATCACAGTTACAAGCACACCGTCAAGCACATTGCAGCAAATACGGAAGAACGCACACGATCCTGCAGTGGCATACCGGTCGGTCACCAACCGCTGGACCTTATGGATGCGCTTGATCTTCTTGTCGCGAATGAACTGCGAAAGTTCCGCATCCGTCTGAATCTCAAGAATCAGGTTGTTCAGGCTCGCCCGGGTCACACGTCCCACAGCGCCTTCGGTGGCAGCCATCGAAAGAGACAGCCAGACCAGCAGCAACGCTACCACGGCAAGTACCGCGATTACCGCAATCATTGTCTCCTGCATCATAATTCAGCCCCCATCATGCCGGACGATATGCTACCGGCAACGTCATCACTATTTGGCGATCTGCCGCCCGGTACCATGCTCCCGATCCCATTCGGCAAGCGCATCCGGCACTCCTGACGGAAGAATCGCCTGCGCTCCCGATCCTTGGCGGAGAGCAAAGAAGGTTAGCAGCAGTTGACGCTGCAGGCCGAACATCTGGCGCTCCTGTTCCGGTGTCGCGTGATCGTATCCAAGCAGGTGGAGAATGCCGTGGATCGTCAGAAGCATCATTTCCTCCATGGTGCTGTGTCCGGCTGCAAGCGCCTGCTGGGCGGCCACCCATGGGCAGATCACGATATCCCCAAGCACGCCTTCCATCACGGTTCTTCCGTCTCCTGGGCGCAGTTCGTCCATGGGGAAGCTCATTACGTCAGTCGGTCCTTCAAGGTTCATCCAGCGCATGTGCAATTGGGCGATCGGATCGGGGTCGACAAACATGATGGTCAGGTCGGATTGCGTGCTGACGCGCATCTGGTCCATCACCCATATGCCGAGATCGGAGAACACCTTGCCGTCGATCTGCCAGACGGTTTCGTTGGTTACTTCGACGCTCATTCAGCGTTCCTTTCGATTTGCTCGTCCGTTTGCTTGGATGTGGTTTTGCTTGCGATGTGCCGGCTATGGTCGCCGGCGATGGCCGCGTGTCGATCATAGGCTGCGACGATTTTGCCGACCAGCGCGTGTCGTACCACGTCTTCCGGCTTGAGATGGGCGAACGCTATATCGTCGATGCCTTCAAGTATGCGTTCGATGGTGGCAAGGCCGGATTTCGGTACTGTCAGATCAACCTGCGTCACGTCACCCGTGATGATCATTTTCGTGTTGAAACCCAGTCGTGTCAAGAACATCTTCATCTGCTGTTCGGTGGTATTCTGCGCTTCGTCGAGGATCACGAACGCATCGTTGAGCGTGCGTCCACGCATGTACGCAAGCGGCGCGACTTCAATGGTACCGTCATCCATGTAGCGTTTGAGCTGGTCCGCTCCAAGCATGTCGGAAAGCGCGTCGTACAACGGACGAAGATACGGATCGACTTTTTCGTTCAGTGTGCCCGGCAGGAAACCGAGGTTCTCTCCGGCTTCCACCGCAGGTCTGGTCAGGATGATGCGCCGCACCTGCCGATCCTGAAAGGCGCGAACCGCCTTGGCTACTGCAAGATACGTCTTACCTGTACCGGCAGGACCGATGGCGAACGTGATGGTGTGCGACTCAATGGCATTGATATAGGCGACCTGACCAGCGGTTTTCGCGCGAACCGGCTTACCAAGCGCAAAGGTGATCACTCCTGGCACGTGCGGCTTGCGGCGGTCTGCGGCATGCTCACGTTGTGAGGCACGCCCCTGCTGCCTATCAGCCAAACGTAGTTCTTCCACTACACGCCCATGCCCCGGGCGCGTGGCGCGAACAGAGGTTTTCAACACATTTTGGTCGAGCATGCGCCGCACCGTGTCGGCGTCCATCGGAGCCGTATATGCGGCTTGAATGATGTTTTCAATCACATGTTCGGCCTGCGCAGCTTGGGATTCAGATTTGTTGGAACGTGACATGATCGCGATACGGTCGCCTCTGACGATGATGGTCAGGTCGGGGAACGCTCGTTCCACTTCCCGGAGAACCTCGTCGACCGGTCCAAGCACGGTTACCGGATCAAGCTGTTGGGGAATCGCGATGGTACGTGTAGTGGTGGCCACAAAACCTCTTCTAACGTTGATATATGGGGAAAAGAAAGCTACTCGTCGAGCTTTTCACCGGTCAGCACGTGGGCATGCACATGGAATACGGTCTGCCCCGCATCAAGCCCGGTGTTGAAGATCAGCCGGAAGGCGCCATGGAATTCCTTATCTGCGATGTTCTGCGCAACTTGAGCCATGTGGGCAAGCTGCTGCGGATCGGCCGCCGCGAGCTCGGCCACGTTCGCATAATGCTCACGAGGCACCACAAGCACATGGACTTTGGCCTTCGGATTGATGTCCTTGAACGCGTAGGTAGTATCGTCCTCATACACCTTTTCGCTTGGAATCTCTCCTGCGATGATCTTGCAGAACAGACAATCCTTGTCGCTCATAATGCTCCTTAATGCTGGGAAACCGTCATGACTATGCTATTGCGCAACCGGGATAATCCACGGCAAATCGCCGGCATGTGGCATCAAACGAAACGTCCCAGCGCCCGTGCGAGCAACGATAATGCGACCGGACCGGCCGTGGACGCCCGCAGAATGTTACTTCCGAGCACGCATACTTCGGCTCCGGCGTCGGTAAAAGACTCGATTTCCGCGTCGCCGATACCACCTTCCGGCCCGACCACCACGTACACGGTACGCTGGCGACCGTCCTGCAGGCACTTGTCGGAAAGCGCCGCGATCGATTCCTCCAACTGGTTCCAGGTTTTGGTGGCATCCTGATGCAGCACGATTACCATATCGCCGCGCACGCAGGCACGTTTGCATATGGCGACCAACTGCTTGCTGGCCACGCACTCCCCCAATTCAGGCGTCCAGGAACGTCGCGATTGTTCGGTGGCCGACTCAAGCACTTGCCTCCACTTCTTGTCGGTACGCCCCATCTTCCATTTGGCGATGGAACGATCGGCCTGCCATGGAATTACCTCGTCCACACCGATCTGCGTTGCCGTGTCGATGGCCTGTTCATCATGCCCTGTTTTGGCCAGCGCCTGAACCAAAGCGAGCTTGGTGATGGGTTGCTGCTCCTTGCTGAAACTCGACACTTGCGCGATTCCCTGCTGCGCGTCGCACAGCACCGCATGGATGCGCAATCCCCTACCATCGGAAAGCTGCAACTCATCACCGTCTTTCAGACGCATGGCCTGAATGGCGTGACGACGCACCGATTGAGGCAACGTCAATTTCCATCCGGCGTTCAGCTCATCGCTGTTCACAGGCACATCATCATGTTCCGTATCAAGCAGAAAAAGGGCATCAGTCATAGCTCCAGAGACTACCAGCACCTCGGATACTAATGGTGAAATTCCACGCGACACGCCGAGACTTGCATCACGCCGAGCATCTGCTATAGTTTTTATTCGTTGCCGGTGAGCAACGCACCTGTCCGGGTGGCGGAATGGTAGACGCGCTAGCTTGAGGTGCTAGTGCCTATTTTATACAGGCGTGCGGGTTCAAGTCCCGCTCCGGACACCAGCAAAACCCCTTGGAAACAAGGGGTTTTCTTGTATCTGAAAGGCTATTCGGCGAAAGATCGGTCACATGCAGTTCATCCATCTTGTTTCCATTGACGACGAGCGCGTGGCGGCATACACAAATCTTACGGAAATCCAGCTTCGCAACAAGCTTGAGCCCAGCAAAGGCCTGTTCATCGCGGAATCGCCAAAAGTCATTGACAGGGCGCTTGCCGCCAACCGAGAGCCGATATCGCTGCTGGTCGAAGAACCGTGGATTGAAGGCATGACTGAAACCTTCACGCTCATCGACAACCGATGGGGCACCGACATTCCCGTGTACGTGGCCTCCCCCGAACAGCTCAAGCAGCTGACCGGCTATCGGCTGCACCGAGGCGCGTTGGCTGCGATGAAGCGTTGGCCTTTGCCCAGCGTAGAGGAAGTCTGCCGAGGGGCACGCCGCATCGCGGTCATGGAAAATATCGTCGACCACACCAATGTCGGCGCGCTTATGCGTTCCGCGGCTGCATTGGATGTCGATGCCGTGCTGGTGACGCCTTCTTGCGGCGATCCGCTGTATCGGCGCGCCGCCCGCGTGTCGATGGGCACGGTGTTTCAGATTCCGTGGACGCGCATCGGCGGAGACGATAAGCATTACTGGCCGTTCACCGGCATGCAGGAATTACACGATCTTGGATTCACAACCGTTGCGATGGCTCTTGAAGACAACTCCATTTCGTTGGAAGAGCTCGTTCGCCGCTTGAACAATGCCGACGACGAAAAGGACCATATTGACAAGTTGGCGCTGATTTTCGGCACTGAGGGCGACGGGCTGTCGCATCACACCATTTCCCGTGCCGATCTGACGGTAAAGATTCCCATGAGCCACGGAGTGGACAGTCTTAACGTCGCCGCTTCGAGCGCCGTAGCCTTCTATTCAACAGCTGTTCACTGAAACAATCAGCAAATTTTCAAGACTCGCGGTGCAAACTCCTTGCATGTTGCAAAAAATATGCAATTATTGAGTGCGTAAGCGGTTTGCGATGTTGCAGACCGACCAGTGTGTGCGGTGTCGTAACGACGCTCTAGGAGAGGAGTTCTCATGGCGAAGAATCCAAAAATTCTTTCCATCGTTCTTGCAGGTGGTGAAGGCACTCGTCTGATGCCTTTGACCAGGGACCGAGCAAAACCGGCCGTTCCATTCGGCGGCGTGTTCCGACTGATTGACTTCCCGTTGAGCAATTTGGTCAATTCTGGCTACATGCAGACCGTGGTGCTCACCCAGTACAAATCCCATTCGCTCGACCGCCACATTTCCACAGTGTGGCGTTTCTCGCCGTTGCTCGGCAACTATGTCTCCCCTGTTCCTGCCCAGCAGCGTCTCGGCAAGCACTGGTATCTCGGCTCGGCCGACGCCGTCTATCAGACCATCAACATCATCGAAGACGTGCAGCCGGATATTGTGGTGATCGTCGGTGCCGACCACGTCTACCGTATGGACTTCCAGCAGATGGTGCAGCAGCACATCGAATCCGGTGCGGAGTTCACGGTGGCGGGTATTCGCCAGCCGATTAGCCAGTCCAACCAGTTTGGCGTGATCGAGGTTGATCCGGAACACCCAGGCATGATCAAAAGCTTCCAGGAGAAGCCGCAGACCACGACTGGCCTGCCGGATGATCCGAACTCCATCCTCGCTTCCATGGGTAATTACGTTGCCAACACGGACGCCCTGTTCGAGGCTTTGGCGCTCGACGAAAAGGCCGAAGACACCAAGCATGATATGGGTGGCGATATCGCCCCGTACTTCGCGGCTCGCAATGAGGCCGGCGTCTACGACTTCAATTCCAACGAGATTCCGGGAGCGACGCCGACCGATCATGCCTACTGGCGCGATGTGGGTACTCTGAAGCAGTTCTACGATGCACATATGGATCTGATTTCCTATGTGCCGGAGTTCAATCTGTACAACACCGAATGGCCGATTTACACGTTGTCCGGCAACCTGCCGCCTGCAAAGTTCGTGCATGCCGGTCGTGACCGTCTTGGACACGCCACCGATTCGATCGTCTCCCCCGGCGTCATCGTGTCGGGCGGCGAAGTGCACCATTCCGTGCTTTCACCGAACGTGCGTATCCACTCGTGGTCGCAGGTCGTCGATTCGATTTTGTTTGACGGCGTGACCATCAATCGTCGAGCACGCGTCTACAAGGCGATTCTCGACAAAAATGTTGTGCTTACCGAGAATTCGACCGTCGGTATCGATACTGAACATGACCTGGCTCGTGGCTTCACCGTCACGCCGGAAGGCATCACTGTGGTGCCGAAGGGTACCGTGGTCGACGACTGACGTTCTGCCGCACACAGAACAAAAGCGTGCTTCCCAGCGTCGGAAGCACGCTTTTTTATATCGCTATATTGTCAGTATTTTGGAAGGTTATCGAAGTTGAAGCCAAGCGCAGCCAACTGTTCGCGTCCTTCCGGAGTGATCTTTTCCATGCTCCAACGCGGCTGCCATGTCCAATCGATACGGAATTCCTCAACGAGACCTGCAAGGGTGCTTGCGCACTCGTCTTCAATCAAATCGGTCAGCGGGCACGCCGGAGTGGTCAGCGTCATCGTGATGATGGCACGGCCAAGCTCATCGATCTCAATGCCATATACCAAGCCCAAATCAATCACGTCAATGCCAAGTTCCGGATCAATGACCTGATGCAGCGCTTCCTTCACATCGGCGGCGGTCGCACGTCCGATATCATCAACAGCCTTCAATGCGATGCCGTCATCCTGCTCATCGGAACAACCGCATACTCCAGCCTGATTGCCGCAGCCACAAGCATCTTGCTTGATGTTCTCGTGTTCGATTTCCACTGGTTTGCCGTCCTTGAATCCTTTGGCGAGATTAGGGTTAAGCATGACGCGACGCGCAGCGGCCTCGTCATTGCCCAATGCCTTGGCAACGGAATCGAAAATCGAGGCTTGCGGTTCTGGTACCAAGGTATCGCTCATTGTTGCTCCATATTTGATTCGAGTATATTTCGCTGAGTAGCTTATCGTGTTGGCTGGAGTTTGTCGCCGGTGTTTCGTTCACTGTAGGCACAACGCACGCAACACCGGCCCACTTGCGAAAAGATGCTTGTCACGCTTTCGCAGACAACGCCTTAGCTACGGAATCCTTCATTCCTTCCCAACCAAGCAATGCGCATTTGATGCGCATCGGATACTTGGACACTCCTTGGAAGACGATGCCATCCTCAAGGGATTCTTCCGCGGATTCATCATCCAGTCCCTTGCCACGTGATTCCATAAGCTTATGGAAGGTATTAGCTAAGTTCATGGCCTCATCCACGGTTTTTCCTTCCACAAGGTCGACCATCACCGAAAGGCTGGCCTGTGAAATGGAACAACCATGACCGTCCCACACCAGTCGTTCGATAACGTGCGGCTCCTGGTCGGAAACCTCCACGTGCACGGTAGCCTCGTCTCCACAGGTCGGATTGAACTGATGGGACTCGCCAGGAGTGCAATACTCGTGAACCGCCTGAACCGTGGCATTTCCCGTTTGGAAGGCATTTTCAGAAGCCAGATCTGGAGCGAAACGCTCCTTGCCATGCGGATTCTTTGAGGCTTCGAGAATGACCTCTTGGTACATCTGCTCGAGATCGTCGCCAGACATTGCAAAATCACTCATATGTGTTACTTAACTCCAAAGAACGGACGGACCTTCTTCAACGCCTCAACCAACGCCTGTGCGTCTTCGACGCAGTTGTAGATGCCACTGGATGCACGGTTGGATGCATATACACCGAAATGGCGGTGCACCGGCTGCGCGCAATGATGACCGACACGGATGGCGATGCCTTGCGCATCGATGAACTGGCCGACGTCATGCGGGTGAACGCCTTCGATTTCGAAAGCAACCGTGCCGATACGTCGCTCATTAGCATGCGGTCCAAGAATGCGTACACCCTCGATCTGTCCCATCTTGAGCAGTTCGCCTGCGATAACGCGTTCGTGGGCTTCAAGATTTTCCATGCCAATGTTCATTAGCCACTCGGCTGCAACACCTGCTGCCACGACTTGGGCAACCGGCTGCGTACCCGCCTCGAAACGTGCCGGAGGTGCCATATATTGCGCTTCCTGATCCATCCAGGCAAGTTCTACCATGGATCCGCCGAAATTCGCCGGAGGCAACGCTTCGAGCATCTCACGCTTACCATATAGGAAGCCGACGCCCGTTGGACCGTACATCTTATGCGCACTCCATGCAGCGAAATCCACGTCCAATGCGTGTAAATCGATCTTCAGGTGCGGCACGGACTGACACGCGTCAAGCACAACCACTGCGCCCACCTCGTGCGCACGCTTCACAATCGGCGCAATATCGGTGATGGCACCAGTGGTATTGCCCACATGGGTGACGGCCACGATCTTCGTGCGCTCAGTGATCACCTCATCTGCGGTGTTAGCAAGGATTCGTCCTTCATCGTCCAGATCAAACCATTTCAGTGTCGCTCCAGTACGTGCGGCAAGCTCCTGGAATGGCAGCAACACAGAATGATGCTCAGCCTTGGACACGACGATCTCGTCTCCCGGCTTCACAGCGAAACGTCGTGCCGATTCTCCCCCACGCCCTTGGGATGCGTTGCCGAAGGCAGTCGCCAACAGATTCAATCCTGCCGTGGCACCGGAAGTGACGACGATTTCTTCCTCGCCTTCAACCGTATTGGCTCCGACAAGACGCGCCACCTTGGCACGCGCCTCCTCGAACGCCATGGTGCTGCGTGCGGCAAGTTCATGCGCTCCACGATGCACACCGGCGTTGATGGTGCGATAGAAATCGCTTTCGGCGTCAATCACGCATTGCGGCTTCTGAGAAGTCGCCGCGGAATCCAAATAAACAAGCTGATGGCCGTGAATCTTCTGACTGAGAATCGGGAATTCCTTACGGATCGCTGCGAAATCGGTCATGCCAGCGCGCTTTCGGAGTCGGCGCCTTCCGGCAGATATGCGTCATAACCAAATTCCTCAAGCTCGTCGGCCAATTCAGGGCCACCAGTCTTGACGAAGTGGCCGGCCGCAAACACATGCACAATATCCGGCTTGATGTACTTGAGGATTCGCGTGTAATGCGTGACCATGAGGATGCCGAACTGGTTGGCTTCCTTGGCGCGGTTCACGCCCTCGGAGACGATACGCAACGCGTCGACATCCAAACCGGAGTCGGTTTCGTCAAGGATGGCGAACTTCGGCTTGAGAAGCTCGAGCTGCAGCACTTCGGCACGCTTCTTCTCACCGCCGGAGAAACCCTCGTTCACGGAACGGGTGGCGAACTTCGGATCCATCTTCAGGCGCTTCATCGCTTCAGACAGTTCCTTGGTCCAGGTACGGATGGCTGGAGCCTTACCGTCGACTTCGGTTTTTGCGGTGCGCAGGAAGTTGGTCATCGACACACCCGGCACTTCGACCGGATACTGCATGGCCAAAAAAACACCTGCTTTGGCTCGCTCGTCCGGAGTCATCTTGAGGATGTCTTCGCCGTCTAGCAGCACCTGTCCGGAATCGACCACGTACTTGGGGTGGCCCGCCAGCGTGTATGCCAGCGTGGATTTGCCAGATCCGTTCGGTCCCATGATGGCATGGGTTTCACCGGAGTTGACGGTCAGGTTCACGCCTTTGAGAATCGGCTTGATGCCGTCCTTGGTTTCGACGTGCGCGTACAGATCTTTGATTTCAAGAGTTGACATGGTTTTCGCTCCTACGTTCTACTTCTCTTCCAACACCTGGGCGATTGCGTCGCTCTCACCGCGTGCCAGGCGCCTGTCGATAACGTTCATGAGATGTTCGCTGATTGCGGGAATGCCGATTTCCTCGACGAGTTCGCCGAAGAAGCCTCGCACCACAAGTTTGCGGGCTTCGGTTTCCGGAATGCCACGGGACTGCAGATAGAACAGCTCTTCATCGTCGAAGCGCCCGACGGAAGAGGCATGTCCGGCCCCGATGATGTTGCCGTTTTCGATTTCCAGATTCGGTTCGGAATCAGCGATCGCGCCCGGAGTAAGTACCAGATTGCGGTTGAGCTCATACGAGTCGGTACCCGGCGCAGTCGGAGCGATCAGCGCGTTGCCGACCCATGTGGAGTGTGCGCCCTTGCCGTCAAGAGCGCCTTTATATACCACACGACTCTTGCACTCGGGATGGTTGTGCACAATCATGGTGCGATGTTCGATATGCTCGCCCGGATCCACAAAGTAGATGCCAAGCATATTGAGATCGCCTTGATCGCCGCCAAAATCCTGATCCATACGGATTCGAACAACATCGCCGCCAAGCGTGACCACGGAATGGCGCAGGGACGCGCCCTCCCCCAAGTGGATACGCTGGTTGCCCACATGCTTGGAACCTTTGTTCCACTCCTGGATGAATGTGGTGGACACATGGGAGTCCTTACCTGTGAGGATCTCCACACCTTCGGCGATACGTGCATCGCCGTCATGCTCCACAACAACATCAGCGTGGGCGCGGTCAGCTGCGATGATCACCAGATGGAAAGCATCCAAGTCGGTTCCGGCACCGTGCACCTTGACAAGCACTGGTTGCTCGATTTCACCCTCAATATGCAGAATTCCAGCGCGGGATGTGGAATTCCATTGCACCGCGGACACGCGATCGCAAGGCTTGGAAACAACCCCTGTATCGGCGTCTCCCGGCTTGCCCTCGCTATAGGTCACGCCCTCAGTGAGAGCTGTGCCGTCGATCATAGTGACGGCAATCTGGGTTTCGTTCGACGGCGTAAACGGTTCAAAGAATTCTTCGACACGTTCCACAGGGGTATAACGCCAATCATCCTGCTTGCGGTCGGGCACTTCGAATGCGTCCACATCAAATGAACGCGGCGAGCGATCCGCCGAAGAGGGCATGGCTGCCGGATTCGCATACGGATCGTTCGGATCCGCAACGGGAATGTTGATTTCCTGAGTTTGTGCCATGGTGATCAGCCCACCGATCCTTCCATCTGCAGTTCAACCAGTCGGTTCAGTTCAAGCGCGTATTCCATCGGCAGCTCACGGCTGATAGGCTCCACGAAGCCTCGCACGATCATGCCCATAGCCTCGTCTTCGGAAAGACCGCGGCTCATCAGGTAGAACAGCTGGTCTTCAGAAACCTTGGAAACCGTAGCCTCATGTGCCATGGAAACGTCGTCTTCTCGCACGTCCACATGTGGGTAGGTGTCGGAGCGGCTGAACTCATCGACAAGCAGTGCATCGCATACCGTCGAGTTGGACGATCCTTCGGCACCCTTGACGATTTTGACGAGACCACGGTATGCGGAACGTCCACCGCCGCGGGAAATCGACTTCGCCACGATGGTGGAACTGGTGTGCGGTGCAAGATGAATCATCTTTGCGCCGGTATCCTGATACTGGCCCTTGCCTGCGAAACCAAGCGACATGGTGCTGGCCTTCGCATACGGCTCGGCGAGAATGCAGGCCGGATACTTCATGGTTGCCTTGGATCCAATGTTGCCATCGACCCATTCCATGGTGCCGCCTTCACGCACGTAGGCACGCTGCGTCACCAGATTGTAAACGTTGTTCGACCAGTTCTGCACGGTGGTGTAACGCACGCGGGCATGCGGCTCGACGAAAATCTCCACCACACCGGAATGCAGCGAATCGGTCGAGTAGATCGGTGCGGTGCAGCCTTCCACATAATGCACGTACGATCCCTCATCGGCAATAATCAACGTGCGCTCGAACTGGCCCATATTCGGCGTATTGATACGAAAGTATGCCTGCAACGGAATATCGACATGCACACCCTTCGGTACGTAGACGAACGATCCGCCCGACCATGCGGCGGTGTTCAATGCCGAGAATTTGTTGTCGTTGCTCGGAATGCACTTGCCGAAATACTTCTTGACGATTTCCGGATACTTCTGCACCGCAGTGTCGGTGTCGACGAAAATCACGCCTTGGTCTTCAAGATCCTTCTGGATTGAGTTATAGATGACCTCGGATTCGTACTGTGCCGCGATGCCGGAGACAAGACGGCTTTTTTCCGCTTCGGGAATACCGAGCTTGTCATACGTCGCACGGATCTCGTCAGGCAATTCCTCCCAAGTCGTGGCCTGCTTGTCGATCGGCTTGACGTAATACTTGAAATCGTCTGCGTCGAAATCCTTCAAATCGACACCCCATTGAGGCATCGGACGGTTGATGAAATCGCGATAGCCTTCCAATCGCTTTTCCAGCATCCATTCCGGCTCATTCTTATCTGCGGAAATGGCACGCACAACATTCTCGTCAATGCCTTTTTTTGCCGCTTCTCCGGCGAAATCCGTGTCATGCCATCCATACGTATAGTCGCCGAACTGCTGGATGATCTCGTCATCCTGCTTGATTTTGTCTTCGTTCACTCGCGTGCGATCAGCCACATACTGGCTCATCTCCACGTCAGCCGCGGCGTTGGGCGCTTGGTTTTCTGCCACCGTACGCTGCCTCCAATCACTCGTTTGTACCTATGACAACCTAACAGAACGTTGGGCGAAATACTAGCGCCCCTTTCGCTATTCGGCAATGATTTGTCGTGATTTATCTTACATAGCGCAAAGGCGGAAGCCGAACATTCAGCTTTCCGCCTTCTCGTCTTTCTGTCGATAGCCCGCATATCAGGCCTGAACGTGAACCGTCGTTCCCATCAGACACCAATTATAGAACCATTCAGCCTGATCCCAGCCGACGCCGACGCAACCATGGGACGTGTTCTTCCCCATAGCCTGAATACTGCTGTCGTTGAACGCGCTTTGAGTGGCGATGCGGTGAATCGCGCAACCCGTTTTCGAGAAATAGTTGACGAATCCAACATCCTTGACATCCCACTTCTCGGTGTTTCCGTCCGATAGGGTAAGCGTGCCGCTCATATCTTGGGACTGGTACTTGAGCCACACTTTGAAGTCACCGTCAGGCGTGCAGTTGTCATAGGAGTTCGGATCGCAGTAGGTTGGCGTGCACAAGTCGCCGCTCGGCTGGCACTGGCCCGTCTGGTAATCATTGCCCTGACCAGCAGACATATGCATGACACGGACGGTCTGCCCATTTTCAATGGCTGTAACGGTATGTGAAGACAAGCTGACCACCACGGTACGCGTAGTTTTTTTCTCGTTTTGCGCGTCACAAGTGCCTTGAATACTTACTGAATCAGAGCCTTTGGCAAACGCCTCAGCGGCATCACGGCCAACATTGGTGTCGCCACCATCAGAAACGGTTATACCATCATGCCCGTCTACATTGGTTTGCAGCACATCACCGACACTATTAACGATGACATCACCATCAACTCGATCCGCATGGAAGTTCGATTTGATGGAATCATTATAGTATTGCTGCAATTTGTCACCGTCGATGATCAAAGAGCCATTTCGGATTTGATTATCGCCGAGCTTCTCACTATCCGGTCCAAGCGTGATGGCTGATGCTATGGCTTGCGCACCGAATTCCGCCACTTTATGGTCGCCGATTTTGATAGACACCGGCTTCGCTATCCACGCGTCAGCAGAGGCCTTGGCCTCGTTGGCTTGATCATCCGTAATGACGGGATCAGTAACCGTATTTTCAAGAGTCACCGTTTGAGCAGTCTGCTTGCCAAAGGACTCAAGCACGTTCTTGGCTTCCTTGACAATCTCCGTCACATCGATACCAGTCCCCTGCTGACCTGGCGTCACATCAAAGGCGGTACCATCCGCGTTGAGCTGTAGCGACGGGTTGGTGGCGGACGCGGACTGCACTCCCAGCATGCCACCTACCGTCTGGGCACTGGCTTGGGAATCGTCGAAAGGCTCGACGTCGACATCCTCACGAGCCCAGAATGCATACTTCTGAAAGAAGGAATCGTCACGTTTCGCGTTCATCACATTTTCGGCGATGGATTCCGCGTCAATGGCAACGCCGAGATCCTTCAACGTAACTTTCTTGCTCGTTCCCTCATAGGAAACGGGAACCGTCAATGACTCCGCCGTATCGGAAATCTCTTGGACGATATGATCTCGGGATTGCCCTGTCATGGACCTGCCCCAGAGTGTAACGCCTGGCAACGCATGAGACTGGAAGAACCAGTATCCGCCACCGGCCACGGCACCGAAAAGAAGCATCACCGCAAGAACGATCCACAGCCACAACAGATGGCGCTTCTTGCTGACATTCACAGACAACGCTGCACCATCATCAATGGAATCGGCCGTTTCGGCAAATGAATCCAAGCTCACCTGCGAAATGACTTTTGGGTCATCGCCCATGTTTGGGAAGGCGAACTTACGGTTGTCGCTTTCCGGAGAATCCATATCGTTCAAACTCATGTCCCCTCGTAAAGGTTGTTCATTACGAATACGTCTTGTTGGCAATTCGAGGCCAAGTCCCCATTATGCAACATGGCCATGAACTCCTTTGGATCCATGGCCATGTTGCGTATCGGGTTATCCGACGTTAATCACAATTCGTCGATCTAGCGCTCCTGCTGGTGGTCCAGAGCGGCCTTGACCAGACCTGCGAACAGCGGGTGCGGCTTGGTCGGACGGGACTTGAACTCAGGATGAGCCTGAGTGGATACATAGAACGGGTGCACTTCGCGAGGAAGCTCGACGAACTCGGTGAGTTTGCCGTCCGGGCTCTGGCCGGAAATGCGCAGACCCGCTTCACGCAGACGGTCCTTGTATGCCACGTTCACTTCGTAACGGTGACGATGACGCTCAGTAACATGCGTGGTGCCGTACAGTTCCGCGACGATGGAACCTTCTTCGAGCTCCGCCGGATAGGAGCCAAGACGCATGGTGTGTCCCATGTCACCATTGCCGGCGACGATGTCTTTCTGCTCCTCCATGGTTGCGATGACCGGGGTCGCGCAATCGGGCTCGAACTCGGTGGAGTTCGCGTCTTCCAAGCCGAGGACGTGGCGGGCGTATTCGATGACCATGGACTGCAGGCCGAGGCACAGGCCGAGGGCCGGCAGCTTGTTCTCACGGGCGAACTTCAGGGCACCGATCTTGCCGTCGATGCCACGGATGCCGAAGCCTCCGGGAACGACGATGCCGTCGACCTGGTCGAGTGCGGCGGCCGCACCCTCCTCGGTCTCGCACTTATCGGCGGCGACCCACTTGACGTTCACCTTGGCATAGTTGGCGAAACCACCGGCCTTGATGGCTTCGGTGACGGACAGGTAGGCATCCGGCAGATCGATGTACTTGCCGACGATGGCGATGTTCACCTCATGCTTCGGGTGGTGCACGCGCTCCAGCAGGTCCTCCCACTCGTCCCAATCGACATCGTGGAACGGCAGGCCGAGTTCGCGCACGACATAGGCGTCGAGACCTTCGTCGAACAAGGTCTTCGGCACGTCGTAGATGCTCGGGGCGTCCACACAGTTGACCACGCCTTCGGAATCCACGTCGCACATCAGGGAGATCTTGTCCTTGATGGACTGGTTCAGCAGGCGGTCGGAACGCAGCACCAAGGCATCCGGGGAGATGCCGAGCTGACGCAGCATCATGACGGAGTGCTGGGTCGGTTTGGTCTTGAGCTCATGGGCGGCGGCAATGTACGGTACCAAGGAGACGTGCACGAACATGCAGTTCTCGGCGCCCAGATCGCGGCGGACCTCACGCGCGGCCTCTAGGAACGGCTGGGATTCGATGTCGCCGACGGTGCCACCGATTTCGGTGATGATCACGTCGACGTCATCGGACGCCTGCGCACGCATGCGGGACTTGATTTCGTTGGTGATGTGCGGGATGACCTGCACGCACTGTCCAAGGTATTCGCCGGCGCGTTCCTTGCGCAACACTTCCTGGTAGATCTGGCCGGTGGTGACGTTCGCCTTTTGGCTCAGATACACGTCAAGGAAACGCTCATAGTGGCCGATGTCGAGATCGGTTTCGGCGCCGTCCTCGGTGACATAGACTTCACCATGCTGGAACGGATTCATAGTGCCCGGATCAACGTTGATGTACGGATCGAGCTTCTGTTGCAAAACCTTGATGCCACGGCTACGAAGTAGGCGGCCGAGAGAGGAGGCGGTCAGGCCTTTGCCGAGAGAGGAAACAACGCCACCGGTGACGAAAATATGCTTGGTAACGTGCTCTTGAGAATTGCCATGTTGTCTTCTAACCATGGAACTTCAGTTTATCAGCGGTATAAGACGCGGCGTGTTTCTTCAATACGAAAAGGCGTGGCGCTCTGATCAAACTGCGATTCGAGCGCCACACTATCAGAAGCCGCAAGTCCCTTGATGACAGGCGTGCTGTCAGCATCGGGCTTGCAGTAGATGGTGACGCTTCTATCGTTCGGCAGGGTCTCATCATCTTCCTGGTGCACATCAAGACCGGGCGAATCGGTGGTCACAATACATGCCGGATGTCCATCGGAAGGCATCCGGCATGTATTGTGCAGCTTAGGCAATCCCAATCAGAAATCGAAAAACGTTACTTAGCTTCCAACAGATGCGCCACGGCTTCCAACGCCAGCTTATAGCCGTAGAAGCCCATGCCGGTGATGGTGCCGGTCGCAACCGGGGAAATCACGGAACGCTTGCGGAATTCGTCGCGTGCGGACGGATTGGAGATATGGACCTCCATCAGAGGCAGCCCCTCATCAATCACCATGTGCACGGCATCTGCCAGACCATAGGAATAATGGGTGAATGCCGCAGGATTCATCACAATCGGAGTCTTTTCGTCGGCGGCCTGATGCATCCAGCCGATCATTTCAGCTTCATCGTCGCTTTGACGGACTTCCACGTCAAGACCAAGCTCCTCACCCCACTGCGTGCACAGGCTACGCAAGGTTTCAAGATCCTGCTTGCCATACACGTCGGGCTGACGCACGCCAAGGCGTCCGAGGTTCGGTCCATTGACGACTACTACTTTAGTCATGTTCAACTCCCTTGTTATTACTGCTGAATGCGACGGAACGCTTCTTCGACGGCGTCCGCGGGTGGATCCTCAAGATGAATAGGCTTCCCAACACCTTCAAGCACCACGAAACGAAGCTTGTTGCCGCGGGCCTTCTTGTCTCGATGCATCAAAGCGAGCACATCGTCCCACGTACCGTTGTTCCAAGATGTGGGCAAGCCCAGTGATTCCAGCAGCGAACGATGGTAGTCCACAAGATCCTGATCGATGTATCCCAGAAGATGCGACAGTTCGGCCGCATACACGCAGCCGACCGCAACCGCGTTGCCATGACGCCAACGGAAATGCTCAAGCTTTTCGATGGCATGGCCGAGCGTATGCCCATAGTTCAGGAATTCTCGCAGTCCCGCCTCCTTGAGATCGGCAGACACATGGTAGGCCTTCACGCCCACGGTATGTTCGATCAGCTCCGCGACCACATCCTTCAGATCGGAATCCAGAAACGCCGACCCATCGAAGGCACGCAGTTCATCGGCATGATCCTCAAGAATCTGCAGGATCTCCGGATCCATGATGAAACCGGACTTGGCAACCTCGCCCAAGCCCTCGATGAAAATGTCGTTCGGCAACGATGTGAGCGACTTCAAGTCGGCGAGCACTCCGGCCGGAGTGTAGAACGAACCGACCAGATTCTTTCCCTGCGGTGTATTGATGCCAGTTTTACCACCGGTCGAAGCATCAACCATGGCAAGCAGCGACGTCGGACAGTTCACATAGCGAATACCACGCATCCATGTGGCTGCCACAAAACCAGCCAAATCGGTTGCCGCTCCACCACCAAGACCGACAATCGCATCGGAACGGGTAAAACCCTCATCGCCCAAGCGCTGCCAAATACCGTTGGCCACCTCGATGGTCTTACCAGCCTCCGCATCAGGAATGATAATGTCGTACGCATCATAGCCCGCCTGACGAAGCAGCGTGCGCGCACGATCCGAATGACGCTGCACCGGCTGGGTGTGGATAAGCGCCACCTTGACGGGTTTGCTGCCCAAAATCTGTGCAAGCTGTCCCATCACACCCTCGCCGATATGAACATCGTACGGTTCGATGGTAGAACCGGTGACATGTACTATACGTTGATCAATCATTTCCATCAGCTTTCTCGCAGCCGCCTGCGGAGACTGGCCGCGCGTGCCCACATGCACGTTCGCCACGCGTCTGAACACCGGGTCACGTTCCTTATAGAGTTTCTTCCAACGCATATTGGCATCACCGTTGAGCATCGGACGACCTCCACCACGATTCGCGCGTTCCATGGCCTCTTCCGGATCAGCCATCAAATACACGACCTTGCCACCAGACGCAACGTATCTCGCCAATCCCTCTTGGATGGAAGGTGTCATCGGCGCACCCCCGCCCAAGGAAAAGATGCCATCGAAATCCTCAAGCATGTCAAGCACAACGTCGCTTTCCAGTTTACGGAATTCCGGCTCGCCGTACTTTTCGAAATACTCGGGAATCCGCATTCCCGCATCATATTCGATCTCATTATCGGCATCGGCAAATGGCAGATTCATCATCTGCGCCACTTCCTTGCCGACACGTGTTTTGCCCGCGCCCATCATGCCGATGATCACGGCGACAGGCCTGCGCATACCAGCCATGAAACGAATCACCTCATATGCTCAGGCCAGGAGGCAATGTACTGCTCGGCATTGCGCTTGGTCTCGGCAACGCAGTCGCCGCCAAACTTCTCAAGCACATACTGCGCGATGGTCAGACGCACCATCGCCTCGGCCACAACCGCGGCCGCCGGAACCGCGGTATTGTCGGAACGCTGGTTGATAGCCTGCGCCGGTTCGCCCGTGGTCACATCAACGGTTCGCAGCGCCTTCGGAATGGATGGAATTGGCTTCATGGCCGCACGCACCACAATCGGCTGGCCGTTCGACATGCCGCCTTCGATGCCACCGGCACGGTTGCTCAGACGGGCGATACGACCATCCTCGCCCACCACCATCTCATCATGGGCCTGGGAACCAGGACGCATGGCTTCAAGGAAGCCGTCACCGATTTCCACACCCTTGATGGCCTGAATGCCCATCACAGCGCTTGCCAAAGCCGCGTCAAGACGGCGATCCGACTCGACATAGGTACCGACGCCCGCAGGAACGCCGTACACCACAACCTCAATCACACCGCCCAACGTGTCGGCGTTCTCTTTCGCCTCATCAATGCGGGCGATCATCTGCTTTTCCGCTTCCTTGTCAAGCGTACGCACCGGAGAGGCATCCAATGCTTCAAGATCCTCCGGCTTAGGAAGCGTAGCTTGCTGCGGATCGGTAATGCCCGCACCGCCGATGGAGAGCACATGCGAAACGGTGCGGATGCCGAATGTTTGCTCCAGGAACTGCTTGGCAACCTCTCCCAACGCCACACGCGAAGCCGTCTCACGTGCGGAAGAACGTTCCAGCACCGGACGAGCGTCATCAAAACCGTATTTGCGCATGCCGGTCAGGTCAGCATGCCCTGGGCGCGGGCGGGACAGCGGGGCATTGCGCCCCTCACGAGCGATCTCATGATCAAGCGGGTCGGCGCTCATCACTTCAGTCCACTTCGGCCACTCGGTGTTGGCGATTTCAATGGCCACCGGAGAGCCGATGGTCTCACCGAAACGCACACCGGTAAGCATACGGACCTTGTCCTGCTCGAACTTCATACGTGCGCCACGGCCATATCCAAGACGACGACGCGCCAACGCGCCAACAATATCCTCCGTAGTAACGTGGACGCCCGCAGGCAGCCCTTCGATCATGGCGACAAGCGCCTCGCCGTGCGACTCACCTGCTGTCTGCCAGCGCAACATGCCGACTCCTTTTCTTCCGAATACAACTAGTGGACTATCTTAACGGTATGTGGTACATGATTTGCCTGCCGAGTCTGCTCTGTGGACTAGCCGTCAGCGTCGAAGACATCCGTTCACGTCGCATCCCACGCACATGGGTCGCCGCAGGATGCGTGGTACAGATTATCGTGAACCTCATATACGCGCTCTACGCCAACACACTATTCTTGGCGTTGCAGGCACTGCTCTTCGCCGCGCTGTCGGCGGCGCTGCAATGCGCTCTTGCTTTGATGAAACCCGGCTCGGTGGGATTTGGCGACGTCACGACCACGTTGCTTATGGGTTTGGCCGTCGGCATGTTCGGCCTGTTCGCCGTAGTGTCTTGGTGGCTTGCTATTGGCGTAGTTGGTTTGTGCTGGATTACCCTATGGACACGTTTTGATCCGCAAAAGCATACTTCTTACGCCGGCCGAACGCCATTCGCCCCGGCGATTGTGACGACCGGGGCGATAGGCATTGCGGTTGGCGTTATGTTCTGATTAGTTCGCGTTTTCGTTGTTGTTCTTATACTCGTCGCGAATCTTCCAAAACTCGTCTTCCGTTTCGACGAATTTTGTTTCGCCGGTTTGCAGATTGGTGGTGACGAAATACATCCACTTGCCTTCCGGAGGATTGATGGATGCCTTGATGGCGTCGTCTCCCGGATTGCTGATTGGCGTCGGCGTCAGCCCCTTGTGAATGCGGGTATTGTACGGATTGCTGTCATCGTTCAGCTGGTCATCGGTAAGCCGGCTTGCGGAAATGCCTAGACCGTAGGCGACAGTCGTGTCCATACCGAGCGCCATGTCGCTGTCAATACGGTTGAGAATGACCCTTGCGACCTGCCCATAGTATTTGTCACTGCCCACTTCAGATTCAGCAATGGACGCGATGATCAAAATACGTTCACGTTCGCTGCCGGTCGGCACGCCCAGATCATCCAACTTGGCGATGCGCGCATCGACCATGCTTTTGATAATATCCTCAGCAGACTTGTTCTGCGCATTGTAGGCGCCAGGCTCAAGCCAACCTTCGAATTTGCCACCGGCTTCTTCAGGGAGGATTCCCGATCCCCCACCATCTATGATGGCTTGGAATTCCGAAACGTCTATGCCCGATGCCTGCGCCGCATTTGCGATGATATCAGACACACGCTCACCGGCCCTGATTTCGGCGAAGCCTCCAGCCTGGCTTTGGTCAGACAAAATCTTGACCACGTCGGACGCCTTCATATGCGTCTTCAAAGCATACGATCCCGGATACAACGTGGCCGCTGCCCCACTTACCGCGGAAGTAAACGCGGCAGCGGACTTGACAATCTTCGCTTTAACAAGGTTCTCAGCGATTTCGGCGGCGCCCTGACCGGATTCTACGGTAAAGGTCACTTCCTTATCGCCTGGTCCCGTGTAATCCTCGATCTGGCTCTGCGAGTTCGCTTCGTTCGCGGCCTTCCAACGCTTCAACGCACGTACTCCGGAGAATCCGCCGACACCGATCAGAATGACTACCACAAGTGCGGCAATAATCGTGATGTACAGACGACGACGCTTTTGTTCTCTGCGACGACGCATGTCTCTACGAGATTTCGGCGGCTGCGGCGGCATTGCCGAGTTGAAGGATGTGTCATCCGACGAATCCACCCATTGCGCGTTATCGGAGAAAAAATCATTGAGATTATCGGTCACAGGTCTTTCTCCTCTTATCTCTTTCTTCTGTCGATTGCTGTCTGCAGTATCACCACCGCCGACTGCTGATCGACCATCGGACGATGCTCATGTCCACCGATTTGCGCATCGAACAGCTGATGATGCGCAGTCACCGTGGTCAGTCGCTCGTCAACCAATTCGATGGTTGGGACTTGCGTCAACGAGTATTCGTCATCCTCCACCGCGGCACGCAGTCTTCTCTCAAGATTAACAGTCCACCGCCGTGCCTTCTTCGCGCTTTTGCCTTCTTCTCCGCTTAACAACAACGGCAACCCGACTATCACATGATCGACTAATTCGTCTTCGATGACGTCGACGACCTCATCCAATGCGCGAAATGAATCCCCGTAGACTTGGATGTTGCCCGCGGGGTATGCGAGGGTGATGCCGGGGTCAGACAATGCGAGTCCGACTCTGGCATCACCCAAATCAATGCCAAGCCAAACCATGTTTGGTGGTTCAGCCCTTCATGGCCTGATGGACCAACGCCTCGAGAGCCTCGTCAATCTTGGTGGCGTCCACGCCGCCACCCTGAGCGAAGTCCGGCTTGCCGCCGCCACCGCCGCCGAGGATCTTGGATGCGCCTCGAACGAGATCTCCCGCCTTGATACCCTGCTTGCGTGCGGCTTCATTGGTGGCCACGGCAACCATGGGCTTGCCTTCCTCATTCACGCCAGAAAGGGCCACCACGACCGGATTTTCCTCACCGAGCTGGCCACGGACGTCAAGTACGGTCTTGCGCAGTGCGTCGAAGGAACCGAAATGTTCGACGTTCTTCGCAGCCACCTTGACCGGAGCTTGAGAAGCCTTGGTCTCAGCAACCAGAACCGGAACGGAAGCTGAAAGCTGGGATTCATACATAGCCGCAAGACGGCGATCGGATTCCTTGAGTTTGGCAAGCAACGCGTTCACGCGATCGGCCAGCTCATCCGGACGGGCATTGACCATGTCGGAAAGCTGGGACACCAACGCATGCTCGCGAGCGTTGAACTCGTAAGCGCTTTCGCCCACGACCGCATCGACACGGCGCACTCCGGAGCCAATGGAAGCTTCGGACATGATGTTGATCGCGCCGATCTTACCTACATGATCGATGTGGGTACCGCCGCAAAGCTCACGGCTCCAGCCGTCTTCACCAATGGAAACCACACGCACGACGTCGCCGTACTTCTCTCCAAACAGGTGCATGGCACCCAGGGCGATGGCATCATCGAACTTCATTTCCTGAGTGGTGACGGCGAGGTTTTCGCGCAGCTTCTCGTTGACACGGGCTTCCACGGAGTTCATCGCATCCTTGCTCGGAGCGCTGGACCACTGGAAGTCGAAACGCAGACGGTTCGGTGCATCTTCGGAACCGCGCTGGGTGGCCTGAGGACCAAGCTCCTCGCGCAGCGCCTTGTGCACCATGTGGGTAGCGGTGTGCGCGCGAGCGATGGCACCACGGCGATCAAGATCGATGTTGGCGTTGACCTCGACACCGACAACCAGCGTGCCTTCGGTCAGACGGCACTGGTGCACGATGAGATCCTTGATCGGCTTCTGCACATCGTCGACCTCAAGCACGGCGCCATCGTCGGAGAGAATCTCACCTTGATCAGCGAGCTGACCACCGGCTTGCGCGTAGAACGGGGTACGGTCGAGAATGACTTCGATATTGGCCGGACCGGTGACTGCGGGAACGGAGCCCTTGCCTTCCTGCATGATGCCCAGCACCTTGGCACGCGCGGACATGTCGGTGTAACCAAGGAAGTCGATGGGCTGAACCAGCGTCTTCTTGAAATCGTCGTAGACGGAAAGATCCACGTTGTGACGCTTCTTAAGTGCATCGGCACGTGCGCGGCTCTTCTGTTCGGCCATAAGCTCACGGAACTTGGCCTCATCTACCTTGACGCCCTGATCTGCGGCCATTTCGAGGGTAATCTCGATTGGGAAGCCATAGGTGTCGTGCAGCTTGAACGCATCTTCGCCGGAAACGGCGTCGGATCCGGATTCCTTGGCCTTTGCCACAGCGAGATCAAAGATTTCGGTACCGGATTCCAACGTGCGGCGGAACGCATCTTCCTCGCCGTAGGCTGCCTCGGACACATCATGGAAAGTGTTATTGAGTTCCGGATAGCTCGGCTCCATAGCCGCTTTGGAAGTCGGCAGCAGGGTCGGCATGACCGGACCGGTCACACCAAGTTCGCGCATGGCCTTGACGGTACGACGCAGCAGTCGGCGCAGCACATAGCCACGACCGTTGTTGGATGGGCGCACACCGTCAGACATGATCATCAAGGCGGAGCGCACATGGTCGGCCACAATGCGGAAGCGCACGTCCATGGCTTCGTCATCGCCATACGTACGGCCAGACAGCTTCTGAGCTGCTTCGATGACCGGGAAAACCTCGTCGGTCTCATAAATGTTCTGCTTGCCTTGCATCAGATAGGCAAGGCGTTCCAGACCAGCGCCGGTGTCGATGTTCTTGTTCTCAAGTTCGCCCACGATGTGCAGGTCGGTCTTGGACTTGACATTATCGACCTCGTAGTTTTCGAACACGAGATCCCAAATTTCAATGTAGCGGTTCTCGTCGGCGATCGGGCCGCCTTCCACGCCATATTCCGGTCCACGGTCCACGTAGATTTCGGAGCACGGGCCGCCAGGGCCAGGACCACCGGTCGTCCAGAAGTTGTCTTCCATGCCCATGATCTGGATGTGTTCGGGGTCAACACCCTCGTTCTTCCACATCGAACGGGCTTCCTCATCGTCGGTGAAGGTGGTCATCCACAGTTTCTCCGGATCGAAGCCGTAGCCGCCCTTGTCTTGCGGGGTGGTCAGCAGCTCATACGCATAATGGATGGCTTCTTCTTTGAAGTAATCACCAAAGGAGAAATTGCCCAGCATCTGGAAAAAAGTACCGTGACGGGTGGTTTTGCCGACCTCGTCGATATCCAAAGTACGCACGCACTTCTGATTGGATGCCATGCGGCTCTTCGGCGGAGTCTGCTCGCCCATGAGGTAAGGAATGAACGGGACCATGCCTGCGATAGTGAACAGGGTGGTCGGGTTCGGAGAGATCAGCGATGCCGAAGGCACGATAAGATGGCCGTGCTTTTCGAAATAATCAAGATAGCGCTTCGCGATTTCAGAAGTGCGCATTTGAGATTGAGCTCCTTTTTTGTTGGCAGGCCTAATGCCTTCCAAAGAATTCGTAATTGTTGTCTGAACTTGTGTCACGCTGAAGAATCAGCTGATTTTGCTCGCATATTTGGTATTAAGTTCAGCTTCGCGGGCTCGGCGTGCTTTGTCGAACTCATTGAACAGGCCTTCAAGGGTACGTACGGCCACATGATCTTGGTCTGGTCCAAGCAGGAACTGCCTGGCCGCGTCAGGAGTGTTGGCCTTGACGTATGCCTGTGCCTTGGTCACGGCCACAGCACCGATGCCCACACCGATGGAAATCCAGAAGAGACGCTTGAACATCACTCCCCCTTGTTGCTTGCTGCGCTGTTGACATTCTTCTTGTTCATGAAGGACTGCGCAGTGGTTTTCAGGGCATATGCCGCGGAAGCGACCTTGATGACCGGCTTGCCGAGGAACGATCCATACAGATCGGTCAGCGCACCGACATTATTGGCCGTGGTGGAAGCCGCTGCAGAGATCTTGTTGACGTCTTCCAACGATTTGTTGACCTGCTGGACGGTGATCACACTTTCGTCAAGCGCGGGAATCGCATGATCCCCCGTATCTTTGACGGTTTCGGCGATCTGGTCGAACAGCTTACCGAGACGAATCAACGGGTAGATCATGAAACCAGCAAGAATCGCAAAAGCGATTGCTGCAATCAGACCGGCTATTTCTCCAACACCCATCTTGAACCTCTTTTCAGTCCCACGGTTGCCCGCGAACACAATACCCGCATAACAGTAGTAAAAAGCCCCGACCTAGAGCAAGCTATGTTCACTGGTTGTATGAAATGACGCTTACCGCCTCTTCGATGGGTTTCGTCGTATCGAAGTCAAGAACGGTCACAGACCCATTGGCCGGACGTTCACTCAAATCGTATCCTTCCGGAGCAAAACGGTGCATAAGGCTCAGCAGCGTGTTGCCGTGGGAAATCTGCAGCACATCATCGCCATCTTTCAGCATGGGATTGGACGCGATCAAAGCAAAACCGGCCTCGACCCTCGCCCAATACTCGGCATCGGATTCGGCGTCGTGGAACGGATCGGCCTCTTTGAGGAAGTCACGCGTCGCACCAAGGCCGTACTTTTCAACGATGTCATTGTAGTTCTTCGCACCGTGGGGGCCTCCAGCGGCGGTCCATGCCACACCCATATCCTGGCCTTCGAAATAGCCGTAGAACTGTTCACGGAAATGCATGTCGCTCATCAATTGAGGGCGAACATGCCCGGACGCCTCGTTCGCATCGAGAATACGCTGGGCGGTCATCTGCGCACGCGTGGTGTCGGAGCAATATGCCGCGGCAAAATCGAAATCCTTCAATTTGTTTGCGGCTTTGTCTGCGTCGGCGATGCCGGATTCCGTCAATGGAGAATTCGACCAGCCCTGCAACCTGTTATATCGGTTGAAAAACGTCTGCCCGTGTCGGACGAGATGAAGATGAAGCAACATGGGTTCCATGCTACCCTCACGGTTTGAGCAAATTCATGCTATACGATGTTGTTATGGGTCATTTTATTTCTCGTTGGCTAATTCTTACCGTCGCGGCGGGCGTTATGGTCGCGGTCCTCCCCGGCATGCATGCCATCGGAGAGCCTCCTGTGCTTGGCGTTGCTGCGTTCGCGTTGTTCATGGCGCTGATCAACGCTTCCATCAAGCCGATCATCCACATCATCGCATTGCCGTTGTCGATTATTTCGTTCGGATTGGTCGCATTGGTGATTAACTGGCTGTTCATGCAGCTCGCATCATGGTTGGCGCTGTCGTTTTTCTCTGTGGGCGTCACTATTGACGGATTCGTATGGTCTGTGCTCGGCTCTCTTGTCATGACGATTGTCAGTGGCATTGTAGGAGGCATCATAGGCGACTAGATATTAACAGTTCGTTCACTAGATAGCGAAGAGCCTCGCAACCGTTGGGATCGCGAGGCTCTTGCTGTATGTCCTTATACTGTAGGTTCTTACAGTATGTAGATCCAGATCAGCGGGCGTAGAATTCGACCACGTACTGGATGTTGACCTGCACCGGGATCTCCTCGGCTTCAGGCTTGCGAGTCAGGGTGGCCTTCAAAGAAGGCAGGTTGACATCCAAGTAGCCCGGGACTGCCGGCAGCACATCGCGGTGCACGCCTTCGGCAGCGGCCTGGAACGGAACCATGGTCTGGCTCTTGGCCTTGACCTGAATGGTCTGGCCAGGCTTGACACGGTAAGACGGGCGGTCGACGACGTTGCCGTCAACGAGGATGTGGCGGTGGACCACGAACTGACGGGCCTGGGCGGTGGTGCGGGCGAAGCCTGCACGCAGAACCAGAGCGTCAAGACGAGTCTCAAGGTCGGTCAGCATGGCGTTACCGGTCTGACCGGCGGTGTGGGTACCCTTCTCGTAAGCGGCGCGAAGCTGCTTCTCGGAGATGCCATACTGAGCGCGAAGACGCTGCTTTTCGCGCAGACGCACTGCGTAATCGGACTCAGTGCGACGGCGGGTGCGGCCGTGCTCGCCCGGAGCATACGGACGCTTTTCGAAAATGCGCTGAGCCTTAGGGGTCAGTGCGATGCCGAGGGCGCGGGAAAGACGCACCTGGCGGCGAGAACGCTGAACGTTCGTCATTGGTTTAATCCTTTGTTTGTTCTGTCGTTGTCTGAACGGAACGCAAACCGGTTTCCCGATATGCGCTGAGCCAGCCTCTCCAGTGCTTCTTCGTGCAGAACACGAACGGCTTGAACACGTGCCGTAATACAGCTCGTATCGGCCGCCGACCCACTGATGGGCTAAGACTCCAGACGGCATGTCCCTTGCGGGCGCACACCAATCATTAATAATACACATGAGGGCGGGACGAGCTTGCCATTCCGCCCTCTTCGGCATGTCACGTCGCCATTTCGACGCTATGCCTCAGACAGTACGCCCCTGTCCATGCGGTAAGTTCGATCCACATATGCGAGCGCATCCGGATCATGGGTGACCATGAGTACGGCCGTGCCGTCTTTGGTGGCTTCCTGCAGTAGCCTCATAACGATGGCGGTGCTTTCGGCATCCAAATCGCCGGTGGGCTCATCGGCAATCAGTAGTTTCGGACCGTTCATCAAAGCTCGCGCTATGCTGACACGTCTCATCTCACCACCGGAAAGTTCTTTCGGATAGCATTCCGCCAAGTCATCGACCTGCAGTCGGTGCAACAACGAGTGCGCACGTTCCACGGCATGATCCTGAACGAGATTGTTTTGCGCTTTTACCGCCGGAACCGCCGCAATGACATCCGGAAGTCCGTCATCGACCGTCTGTTCGGAAGGCGAATCAGAAGCGTTCCCTTCCGTCGCTTTCAAATCGTGCGAATCCGCATGTACCTGGATATCGCACTGCTCTGTTTTGCCGTTCTGCAGAACGGAAGGAAGAATCACATTGTCAAGCGCCGTAAGATTCTGCAACAACGTCTGGCTTTGTGTGATGAAACCGATGGTGCGATTGCGCACGATCGACATTTGCCTGTCATTCAGTCGCGTCACGTCGTTACCGTCCAAATCGATGGATCCGGACGTGGGTTTGAGCAGACCGGTTATAAGATTCAGCAACGTGCTTTTACCATTGCCGGAACGTCCAACGATCGCCACGAACTCGCCTTGATTCAAGGTGAAATCGACATGATCCACAGCCGCGAACGGTTTGCCACGACGTGTGAACTCGCGAGTGAGCTCTTTTACTTCGAGAACCGTGTTTTCCGCCATCATTCACCTTCTCTCAAAGTCAGATAGGTTTCGGGAGCGGAAAGTTTCACCGCCGTCGCCACGGAAGCAAGTAGCCCGGTAAGCACTGCGAACACGAAACTCACTGCGATCAATGCCAACACATTCCATATGTTGGTTTGCAGATACGGCAACTGCAGCTGCTGTCCGATAAGCGTACTGAACGGGAAAATCGCAAGAGATGCGACCGCAATGCCAACAACTCCGCCCGAAGCTCCAATCATGGCTGATTCCTTCACGATGATGCCAACCAAAGTGGAACGATTGGCACCAAGAATACGATACGCGGCGAATTCACGCTTACGTTCGTTCATGGCGGATGAAAACACCGCAAGCAGCACGATCAGGCCCATAATCCAGAACACCGCGACGAAAATGGTCACGTAGCGAATAATCACGTTCAGATTGGATTTCGTGGTAGCCGTAATACCGCCTGGATACACGTATCCAAGGCTTTTGATTCCGGTCGTTTTGGTGATGTTCGCAGCGACCTGCTGAGCGGAATAACCATCTTTGACCTTGATGAGCACTGCTGAAACGGCTTTGTCGGCAAATTCTTCCGGAATGGCGGCATGACCCACCTTGGCGGAATAGCCGACCACGTCGGGAACGGTCTGCATGTTCACGAATACAGAATTGTCGAGTGACGTACCCGTGTTGGCAAGTTGCGCCGCCACCGGGAATTCATGTCCGTACAGTTTGACCGTGTTATTGCCCGACACGTTGATGCTAGCTCCGGCAACAATCTGACCGCGCTGGAGCGTGCCGTCGAACTGCGATGCGATCCAAGGGGTGATTACGAAGTCGGTATCGGGATTGAATCCGATGATCTGCACTTTTTCGTCGCAGCATGCGGCGGCCAGCGATGAGATATATGCTTGTTCCGTGATTTCGTCGATACCGTCGGCTTTCGCTACTTCACCGGTGATGTCGTTGGTGAAGTAGAACGTGCTTGCTGATCCATTGGTCAGCAACGCCTCGGCCTCGTTTTTGGTGTTTTGCGGCGTGACCATAAGATCGGCACCCATACGTTCCTGCATGCTGTTCAAGCCAGCTTCAAGATTCATGGACAGCAGCGAGCCTCCATAAAAGGCCATAGTAAGCATGGTGACGACGGTGGTAAGCGCTGCAGTACGAAACGGTTTGCGCTTGAGGTTGACCAGCGGCAAACCGGCGAGGGTGATGTGATTCGCCATCGTAAGATCAGGCGCGCTTTGCCGGCTTGAGATCAAGATACGCAGCGATTGACGCGAGCACAGCCAGCAGCACGCCAAGCACGACCAGCGTCGGCAAGGTGACCATATGGCAGTGCATCATGGCACCCTTGCACACGCCGATAAGCACGGTTGGCACAGTGATGGTCAGCACACCAAGCACGGCATTGGCAATGTCAAGACCAGCACGAGTCTGATTGGAAACGAACAGCCCTGCGACACCAAGCACCGCAATCACAATACCGATGCCGAGCGCAGCCTGAGCCGTGTAATGGCATGCCATCGGCATTTCTTTGACCGCGCACACGTGGGCGAAGGTCTGCGGTGCGATGGCCACCAAAGCGCCAAGCAGAATCTGCGAAATACCGGCATACAGCTTCTTATTCATGTTTTTCCTCTCAAAAAGACAAGCATCACCGATTATTGCAAGGTCCTTTTGAAAAAGATAGTCTTGTTTTTTCTTCAACTTCGTGCTATAGAGAAAGGCTTCATATGCTTTCCAGCTTCATCACAGCATTTCGATGGGTGCCATACGCAGCAGCAGACGTTTGACCTCACCATTGCCGAAATCAACGGTAATGACCGAATTCGCGCCTTTGTCCTGTATTTCGATGACCGTGCCCATGCCGAAATGGTCATGCGTGAGCCTGTCTCCGACATGCACGTCCGAAATGCTCAAGCCGCTCCGATTGTCGGTTTGGCTTGCCTGCGAGGATTTGGTCAGGTCCACAGGTTTGGTTTTCGGCTTGACTCGTCTAGTAGTGACCTTGCCGGATTTTCCGCTGGACTTGCCGGAGCCGTACGAACCGTATGAAGAACCATATGAGGAGCTCGATCCTGCTCCTGCATACGAACGTTGCGAGCTGGAGCCGTACAAGGATGATGCGCCGCGCGCGGACGAACCACCGTATTGCGCGCGACCCGACCCATACGAGGACGACCCGTACGAGGACCGCGATCCATACGTACCGGAACCATATGAGGAACCACCATAACTCGACTTTCCATATGAGGAGCCACCGAACGGCACTGATCCGAAATCGTCGTCATCGTCCCAGCCGCCGAACTCGTCGTCATCATTCCGCCAGCTGGCACGCATGCGTTCGACTCCGGCCTCACGTCTTTTCCAATCGATCAGCTCGTCGGGAATCTCGTCAAGGAACTGGCTGGGCATCATATCGTTGGCTTGCCCCCATTGCGCGCGCACGGCCGCACGCGTCACATACAGGCGACGCTTCGCGCGGGTGATGCCCACATAGGCAAGGCGACGCTCCTCGGCAAGCTCACTGGTATCCTCCATGGCCCGCTGGTGCGGGAATGTTCCCTGCTCCATGCCGGTCAGGAATACGTATGGATATTCCAGACCCTTAGCCGTATGCAGGGTCATCATCGTTACTTTGCCGGAGTCCTCGTTCTCCCCCGGCAACTGGTCGGAATCGGCCACCAAAGCCGTGGTTTCCAAGAATCCCGCCAATGTGGCATCAGGCGTGTTCTGCTCGAATTCCGCAGCCACCGACTGCAGTTGGGAAAGATTGTCGACGCGGGAAGCGTCCTGCGGGTCCTCGGAGCGCTGCAACTCCTCCAAAATCCCACTCTTGGAGAGCACTTCGGCAACCACTTCGGATGGTTTCGTATCATGGTCCTTCGCGAAATCCGCAAGCCCATGCATCATGTCGCGGAATACGCCCAACGGCTTCGTCGTACGCGCGGACATGCCTTCAATCTGCTCCATATGTTCAATCGCACCAAAAAACGTAGTGTCGTGAGCATCCGCATACGAGGCAATGAGGCCTTCGGCACGAACGCCCAATCCACGCTTCGGCACGTTGAGGATGCGGCGGACGTTCACATTGTCCGCGGGATTCACGATGGCCTGCAGATATGCGAGCGCATCCTTGATTTCCCTGCGCTCGTAGAATTTGGTGCCACCGACCAGCTGATATGGAAGATTGGCGTTGATCATGGCCTCTTCAAGCGAACGTGATTGCGCGTTGGCACGGTACATGATGGCGATGTCGCGGTATGCGATGCCTTCCTCTTCGTGGATTCGCGCGATTTCGTTGGCTATCCACCCTGCTTCCTGTTGTGCGTTGTCGGCCGCGTATCCGACGATTTTGTCGCCTTCGCCAAGTGCTGTCCACAGTTTTTTCGGCTTGCGATTTTCATTTCTTGCAATCACCGCATTGGCTGCGTCGAGAATGGTCTGCGTCGAACGATAATTCTGCTCGAGCATGATGGTTTTCGCATTAGGGAAATCCTGCTCAAAATCCTGAATGTTACGAATATCCGCGCCTCGGAACGCATAAATCGACTGGTCGGAATCACCTACCACCGTAATCCAAGACGGTCCGACACGGCCCGCTCCTCGCATCTGCGGATCGGGCTGTTCTCCTGAATCAATGCCGGAAAGCTCACGTACGAGCACATATTGCGCATGATTGGTGTCCTGATACTCGTCCACGAAAACATAACGGAACTTGTGCCGGTAGTATTCGCTCACCTGTGGGCAACGCTGGAACAATTCGACGGTGCGCATGATCAGGTCGTCAAAATCCACGGCGTTCGCCATGGCCAGACGGTGCTGGTACTCCGCATACACCACGGCGACCAGCTCATCGACGTCGCCGGCTGAAACCTGATATCCGCGCTGGCCTGGCTTGTAGTCGCAGTTCACGCTTTTCAACTGGTCCTGCCATGAAGTCAATGAATTCTTGCAGTCGGAGATTTTGCCGAGCAGCATGCGCGGCGTATACCGCTTCGTATCGATGTTCAAATCGCCGCTGATGAGCTTGACCAAACGTTCGCAATCAGCCGTGTCATAAATGGAGAATCCTGAGGTAAGGCCGATTTCCTTGCCGTCTCGTCGGAGGATACGCACGCACGCGGAATGGAAGGTGGAGATCCACATATGTTCGGCTTCAGGCCCTACGAGGGCAGCAAGACGTTCACGCATTTCCGCTGCGGCCTTGTTCGTGAAGGTGATGGCGAGAATGCTGCTCGCCCAAAAACCGTGTGCCAGCAGCCATGCGATGCGTCTGGTGAGCACGCGGGTCTTACCGGATCCGGCGCCTGCTCCGATAAGCAGGGCCTGACCGTAGTACTTCACCGCTTCCATCTGTTGCGGATTGAGGTCCTTGATCAGACTTTGCGGATCGCACAGACTTGGCCCCATATTCTGCTCCACCGGTTCCTCTTTCCATGAAGATTCGAAGTCGATTACTGCGAAATTCATGTCTATCACACATGCAGGTCAGCGCAACACTCGCATGGTCAATTGACACGCGTATGCTGAACGTTTATATGCGGTTCACCGTATGTCAACATCAACGCCGCCTTATGCGGCCAATAATCTAAGGGGATTCATGAAGGAGCTCGAAGAGCGCATTCGCCTGCAGGGTACCGTCAAGCCGGGTAATGTGCTGAAAGTGGACGCTTTCCTCAACCACCAGTGCGATGTCGAATTGTTCGACCGCATGGGTGCCGCTTGGGCGGAGCACTTTGCCGATAAGACCATCAATAAGATCCTGACCATTGAAGCTTCCGGCATTGGTATCGCCTGTGTTGCCGCGCGTCATTTCGACAATGCACCTGTGGTGTTCGCCAAGAAGGCGCAGTCCATCAATCTCGATGGCGACCAGTACACCACCACCGTCTACTCCTTCACCAAGCAGAAGGAATTCCCCGTGATCGTGTCCAAGAGGTATCTCAACGAAGGCGACCATGTGCTGTTGCTTGATGACTTCCTGGCCAACGGCAAGGCGCTGAAGGGCCTGATTAATCTGTGCCATGATGCCGGAGCGACGGTCGAGGGCATCGGCATCGCGGTGGAGAAGGGTTTCCAAGGTGGCGGCGATGAATTGCGTGCAGCGGGATACGACGTTGATTCCCTGGCAATCGTGGAGTCGATGGATCCGGAAACCGGCGCCATCGAGTTCCGCTCCTGATCGTCGTATCTTAGGGCACGCATCAGAAACCATTACAACCTGTTGCTCATCACAGTATGAATGAGAGAGGATTCGTTGTGAGCGAAGAGAAGAAGAAAGACAACACGAACGAAAAGAAGGGCGTTTCCTTTGAAGCACTAAGCAGCTTGGACGCACCTGTTTCGTTCTGGAAGGGCATCCCGTTCGGCCTGCAGCATGTCATGGCGATGTTCGTGGCCAATCTGGCTCCGATTTTCCTGGTGGCTTCCGCCGCCAACATGAGTGCCGAGCAGTCTGCCACGATCATTCAGGCCGGTCTGCTGGTGGCAGGTCTGGGCACTTGCCTGCAGCTGTACGGCGTGTGGCTGATCGGTTCCCGACTGCCAATGGTCACGGGCATTTCCTTCACATATGTGGCCGCCGCCATGTCGATCGCCCAGAATCAAGGCTATGGCGCGGTTGCCGGCGCAGTCGTGCTTGGCGGCCTGTTGGAGGTAGTGCTTGGTTTGACCGCCAAGTATTGGCGTCGCTTCGTACCGCCGATCGTATCCGCGATTGTGGTTACGTCGATTGGTTTTTCGCTGCTTTCCGTTGGTGCCACCAGTTTCGGCGGTGGTTCCGGCGCCAAGGATTTCGGAAGCTGGCAGAATCTTACGCTCGGTCTGATTTCGCTGGTCGCCTGCTTGGCTTTCCAGCTGCTGATGAAGGGTACCGCCAAGCAGCTTTCCGTGCTGTTCGGCTTGGTTGTCGGCTATGTTGCAGCGATTTTTATGGGCAAGGTCGATTTCTCCGGATTCTCGAATCTGCAGGTCGTATCCGTGCCGCATTTCATGCCTTTCCAGCTTGAATTCGATCCGGGTGCGATTATCTCCTTCGCCTTGCTGTACGTCGTGTCTTCCGTAGAGGTGCTCGGCGATACCGCAGCACTCACCAAGGTTGGTCTAGACCGTCAGCCTACCGATAAGGAGACTGCGGGCGCCATTGCAGGCGACGGTCTCATCTCCTCCGTCTCTGGCCTGTTCGGCTGCCTCCCGTTGACGTCGTTCGCACAGAATATCGGCTTGGTCGCCATGACCAAGGTCGTCAATCGTAAGGTGATTCTTTCCGGTGGTCTGATTCTGGTGATCGCAAGCTTCGTTCCTGCTGTGGCAGAAGTGTTCAATTCCCTGCCGCAGGCCGTGCTTGGCGGCTGCACCATCATGATGTTCGGTAACATCATCCTGTCTGGCTTCCAGATGATTTCCGAGGCCGGCTACACGCAGCGCAACATCACCATTGCAGCGTTGAGCCTCACCATCGGTATCGGTTTCACGCAGGTCGGTGACATTTTCGTCAACTTCCCGCCGCTGTTCCAGTCCATCTTCGCATCCAACTGCATCGCTGTGGCGTTCGTTGTGGCCGTGCTGTTGAATGCGCTGCTACCGAGTGAAGAGCATTTCCTGTCGGCTCCGCAGCATCAGGAAGACTGAGACTGTTCAGTCTTAAGGTGATATGAGGAATCCCCCTGCTCAAACGAGTCAGGGGGATTCCTCATATTCATCGCAAAACTGCTTTATCACGATTTACGAGAAGCTATTCTCAGTGTCCTTGCTTAATCCAGTTCGTAATCGCATCCTTAACGGCTTGGGCGTACAACGTATTGGACATGCCGGGGTGAATACCATCTCCGGCAAGCTCATCAGGATACGCCGAAATCGTAGCATCCCAGTCAACGAGAACAACGTTGTTGGAATGGGTGGCCGCGAAGTCGCTCAACGCGTCGTTCGTTCCGGGAACCCAAGACACGGGGGCATGCGCGTTAATCAGCACAAGCACATGATTCGGTCCAATGTCATTCAGTATGTCATTGAGTTGGCCATCGGTCACCGCTGAATTCGTAGCCAAGCCGACCAGCACCCATTGGCGCAATCCTTCCGGCTGGCTTTTGGCTTTGTCTATAAGTCCCAACGCCTTGGTCATCGAGCGTGAGGTTTCCGCATCAACAGTGATTCCAGGGAAAACGGATTGCAAACCTTTACTGGAGGCAAGCATTACCGAGTCACCGAATGCGACCATCTGCTGCCCGTTAGGCATGGTGTGTACGGGCTTCTTAGGCGTTGGCGGATGCTTCCTATCGAAGTCTAAATGCATGCCCTGCTGCTCTTTCAGCATTCTCGCATTCTCTTCCAACGCGTGTTCCACACTGGTCTGCTTTGGTGCGTTGTCCACCACGTATCCGGACATCAAGCATGTACTCAATACCACGACGATCGTTATCCAGCATCTGGCAGCATCCCATATGCCATTTTCCGGAAGAGGACGAATCATGGCGATGAATCCGCCTCGGGCGACAGGCTGTTCCACCAACTTCCACGACATGGCGGTACAACATGCGGTAAGAGCGAATGTAATTAGCAGCATCCATCCAAGATGACGCGCACCCCACTGGGGGAACATCGCCTTAGTAAACAACCATAAAGGCCAATGCCACAGGTAAATGCCATATGAATATCGACCGACCACATCAAATGGTTTGAATACCAGCAGATCCTGCATCCAAGATCCGAAAGGAATGGACCCGGCGACCAGAACCACTGAAAGTAGCGAAGCCGCGAAAAACCCTCCATAGAAAGCAGCAGGACCCTGCTCAACGTGCTGCATCATCCATAACAGAATCAGTAATGCCGCAAAAGCCACCGCAGGGCCGATCTTGCTCCAGACCAGACGAGCGTATTCCATAATCGCCGTTTCTTCCGGACGACCGTTGCCACGCCGTATGATCATCAGCAGCCATGCCAGCATGGCACCTAGCCAAAGTCCCATGGCATGTGTGTCCGAACCGAAATACACTCTGGTTGGATCGGTTCCCGGGTGATACTGCAATCCCATAGAAAGCGCACTACACACGGCAAGTCCAGCAAGTACCGCCACCGGCACCCAACGTACCAGAATTTTTCGAAGCATGTAGATCAGCAAAGGAGCCAACAGATAGAACTGCATCAGCACCGACATGAACCACAGATGACGGAACATGTCTGGATTCATCTGCGAGAAATAGCTGGCACCACTGCCGATGGCATACCAGTTGTAGCAACCCAACATAACCGTCACCATCTGGTTTTTAATGCCCACCAACATGTCTTGGTTGATGAACCATGCCAACGATACGGTGACGGGAATCATCAGAATCAACGCCGGGTATATTCTGCGCAGACGCTTGAGGTAGTATTCCTTGAAACCTATTCCCTTGCCGGAATCAATATGATTCAGCAACGACGAGAAAATCAGAAAACCTGAAATGGTGAAGAATATGTCAACACCAAAGAATCCGCCCCGCAGAGTGCCCTGGTCGCAGTGATACAACACTATCGCGATCAAGGCGATGCCCTTGAGGCCATTTAGACCGACAAAACGACGTCTTACCACAACAATCAACCGCTTCTCTCAACATGCGACGTATGTGCGTAATAGACACAACGTCTCGTATCGTACTACCAGCCCCTCCCCCATTATGCGGAGCATGAACAGATATGGAAAGGCGTTGTCTGGGACGATTGGAAACGTTCGGTGAACGAGACCTCGGAAGCGGCGAAAACATAACGATTATTCGAAAAAGGACCGTACGTTCCATTGGTATTGATTTGATGCCAATGGAACGTACGGTCCTCTTCATACGGTCCCGCCAATCATTTGACTGCGGGATCTCCTCGCTCACTTGGAGAAGACGTTGCCGTAAGTGTCCTCGCCTGCTTCTGCGATGGCCGCGGACTTGCGGGCGATTGCCAGCTCCTCGTTGGTCGGAATGACGCAGATGGTGATCTTGGAATCCGGGGTGGAGATGATGCGCGGTTCCTTGGAACGGGTGGCGTTCTTCTCTTCGTCCAGCTTGACGCCGAACGGGGCGAGCTTGTCGCACACCATCTTGCGGACCACGTCATCGTTCTCGCCGACGCCTGCGGTGAAGGTGATCACGTCTACGCCGCCCATCTGAGCGGTGTAGTTGCCGATGTAGCCGACGATGCGGTGCACGTAGACGTCGAGAGCCAACTTGGCGTCCTCGTTGCCTTCGGCAACCAGACGGTGAACCTCACGGAGATCGCCGAAACCGGTCATGCCCATCATGCCGGAACGCTTGTTGAACAGAGCGTCGAGCTCATCCACGTTCATGTGGGCGTTGCGGATCAGGTGGAAGACGACGGCCGGATCGATATCGCCGGTACGGCCACCCATCATGAGGCCTTCGAGCGGGGTCAAGCCCATGGAGGTCTCGACCGGCTTTCCGGAGACCTCCGCGGAAGCGGAAGCGCCGTTGCCGATATGCAGCACGATCTGCTTGAGGCCTTCAGCCGGCTTGCCGATGACGTCCGGCACCACGGAGGAGATGAACTCGTGGGAGGTGCCGTGGGCGCCGTAACGGCGGATGTGGTACTGGTCGGCGATTTCCTTGTTCAGCGCGTAGGTGCTTGCGGCCTTCGGCAGCTGGAAGAAGAAGGAGGAATCGAACACGAAGATCTGCGGAACGTCCGGCAGAAGCGCACGCATGACTTCAGCGCCCTTGGCTTCCGGACCGTTGTGCAGCGGTGCGAGCACAGCGAGGTCCTTAACCTGGTTGATGGTCTTGTCGGTGACCAAGGCCGGGTTCGGGAAAATGGAACCGCCCTGCACCACGCGGTGGCCGACCGCCACGATACCGGCCTCGTCCAGCTTCGGGCCGAACTCGTTGAAGAAGCCGAGCACGCGCTTCAGACCCTGCTCGTGGTCGTGGATCGGCTCTTCCAGCTCATGCTTCTCGCCGTTGAACTCGTGCTTGTAGTGGCCGTCAACCGGCTCGCCGATCTTCTCGACCAGGCCGGAAGCAATACCTTCACCGGTTTCAAGATCAACCAGCTGATACTTGATAGAGCTGGAACCGGAATTGATGACAAGGACGGTTTTCGCCATTGTGGGCATCCTCCATGTGTTAATCGATGTGCCGCTTGCGCGACTTTCCAAACTTTAGATTACTCTTTGCTTGCTACAAAATAGCGTTTTACTGGGCTTCGATGGCGGTCAGGGCAACCGTGTTGATGATGTCCTGCACGGTTGCGCCTCGGCTCAGGTCGTTGACCGGTCGGTTCAGGCCCTGCAACACCGGACCGACGGCCACCGCGCCGGAGGAACGCTGGACGGCCTTGTACCCGATGTTGCCCGCGCACAGATCCGGAAACACGAACACATTGACATGGCCTGCCACATCGTTGCCCTTGGCCTTGGTGGCTGCAACGGTCGGCGACCAAGCCGCGTCGAACTGGATGGAGCCGACAACCGCAAGTCCTGGAGCCTTCTCCTTCACGAGTGCGGTTGCTTCCTCCACGAGGTCGACGTCCGGCCCCTTGCCGGATCCCAGCGTGGAATACGACAGCATGCCGACCTTCGGATTGAGTCCGAACGCCTTTGCCGTTTCGGCGGACTGGATGGCGATTTCCGCAAGTTGCTCAGCGGACGGGTTCAGATTGATGGCGCAGTCGGAGAACACGGCGACATGATCCTTGAAGCACATGAGGAACGCACCGGACACGAGGGAGGATCCCGGCTTGGTCTTGATGACCTGCAGGGCCGGACGTACGGTGTTGGCCGTGGAGTTGATGGATCCGGAAACCAGACCGTCAGCTTTGCCGAGCACCACGAGCATGGTGCCGAAGTAGCTGTCGTCGGCGAGCTGCTTGCGAGCCTGTTCCTCGGTCATGCCCTTCTTTGCGCGCAGCTCACACAGTTTGGCGACCATCGGAACGAGCACTTCCTCGTCATCCTTGCCCTGGAACTGCGCCTTTTCAAGGGATTTGAGTCCAAGCTCCTCGCCGCGGGCGAGAATGCTTTCCTTGTCTCCGACGATGATCAGATCGACGATATCGCGCTCGAGCAGATAGTCGGCCGCCTTGATGATGCGGTCTTCGGTTCCTTCCGGAAGCACGATGGTTCTCTTATTTGCCTTGGCCTTGCCCAGCAGACTGTGCTGGAATGCGTATGGCGTGGTCGGCGCCTCGAACGGAACCTCAACAGCGGAGATAAGCTCTTCGGCATTGACATTCGCCTCGAATGCCTCCGTAGCCTTGGCTACAGCGTCTTCCTCGTTAAAATCAACGGCGGGTAACGTCCACACCGGCACCTCGTAAGCTGCGAACTCCTCCTTGAGAGGTTCCACCTGTTCATCTTTGCACCCGGTGATGAACACGCCGGCGACCTTGCTTCCTGCATTTTCAATGATGGTCTTCGATGCCTCGACAGTGCCCAGAACCTGTTCCGGAGTGCGGTTGATGGTGCATACGGCAAGAAGTACGACGGACTTAAGATCAGCAGCTACGTCAGCATTGAACGTAAAGATGGACGGGTCGTTGATGGCGGATTTATCCGTTCCGACAACAACCACGGCTTCGGGCTGGGCGGTTTCGACGGCTTCCGTGTAGGCGGCCACAATATCGGCCCGGGAACCTTCCTTGTCGGTGCGTGCACGCTTCGGGCAAACACCTACGGATTGTTCACGACTTAGTCCCGCGTTGCTTGCTTCAAGCAGAACGTCGGTGAAGGTTTCCTTGCGGCAAACCGCCGGGCGGAACACAGCCGTTTTCTTGGTAGCCGCGAATGCCTTGGTGACGCCAAGGGCCACGACGTTGCGACCGTTTGCTGCTTCAGGGCTGATAATGGTGACGCTGGTTAGACTCACGAGGTCTGCTCCTATTCGTTGTTTTTAAGGTGTGTGACTGCGCTGTTTCGCACCATGTGCCATTGTAATGCGTGAACGGTAACAGACATGCATTTCATGACATGGTGTCGCAACACATACAGAGTTACGGATATGACAAAAGCCCCAAGGGAAAATCCCTTGGGGCTTTGTTCAAGCAATCAGCCTATAGAGGCTAGACTCACTCGTTATCGCCAGCGGTTGCGGCGGTAGCGGAGACAGCACCCTGCTTGGTGGTGTTGACACCGGAGTAGACCCAGTCGGTGTAATCCGGGTGATCGTAGCCGTTGTCGACTGCGAACTGGAAGGCTTCCTGACGGAAGGCTTCGAGCTCGTCGATCTTCTCGGCGTACTTGTCAGCATCGATCATGCGCAGAGCTTCGGCAACGAGCTCGTAACGGTCGATGTTGTTCACGCGAACCATGTCGTACGGGGTGGTGGTGGAGCCCTGCTCCTCGTAGCCGTGGACGTTGAAGTTGTCGTGGTTCGGGCGATCGTAGATCAGACCACGCACGTCGCGGGCGTAGGAGTGGTAAGCGAACAGGACCGGCTTGTCTTCGGTGAACAGCTCAGCGAAGACAGCGTCGGAGATAGCCTGATCGTTCTCCTTGGTGGACTGCAACTTGACCAGATCCACAACGTTGACGACCTTGAACTTGATGCCGAGCTCGTTGAGCTTGTCGGCAGCAGCCATGATCTCCTGAGCCGGAACGTCGCCAGCGGAGGCGAGAACGATCTGGGCTTCGTCGTTGGACTTGGCGGTGGAAGCCCACTCCCACTCAGCAGCACCCTTCTCGAGCTCAGCGCGAGCTTCGTCCAGGGTCAGCCAAGTAGCGGCCGGCTGCTTACCAGCGATGATTGCGTTGATCATGTTGGTGGACTTGTAGCACTTCTCAGCCACAGCGAGCAGCATGTTGGAATCCACCGGGAAGTAGATGCCGATCACGTGATCGTTGTTGAAGCACTTGTTCAGCAGGACGGAGGTGACACCCGGATCCTGGTGAGAGAAGCCGTTGTGATCCTGACGCCACACGTGGGAGGAGACGAGCAGGTTCATGGAGGAGATCGGCTTGCGCCACGGAATTTCGCGGACGGTAGCCTCCAGCCACTTGGCGTGCTGGTTCAGCATGGAGTCGATCACGTGCACGAAGGACTCGTAGGAGCTCCAGATGCCGTGACGACCGGTGAGCAGGTAGGCCTCGAGGAAGCCTTCCATCTGGTGCTCGGAGAGCTGCTCGGTGACCTGGCCGGTGACAGCCATGTGCTCGTCAACCTGGGAGGACAGGTAGCCGGCGTCCCACTGCTTGTTGGTGACGTCATAGGCGGCCTGCAGACGGTTGGAAGCGGTCTCATCCGGTCCGAAGATGCGGAAGGAGTCCGGGTTGTTCTTGATGATGTCGCGGGTGTAGACGCCCAGACGACGGGTTGCCTCGAGCTGGCCCCAGCCGTGGCCGTACTCAGCGACTTCCTTGACCTCGTAGTCTTCGAGGGCCGGCAGGTTCAGCTCTTCGCGGATCACACCACCGTTAGCGTTCGGGTTAGCACCGATACGCAGTTCGCCAGTCGGCATGAAGGCGGTGACTTCCGGCTTCACAGCACCGTTCTCGTCGAACAGCTCTTCCGGGTTGTAGGACTCGAGCCAGTTCTTGAGGACTTCGAAGTGAGCCTCGGTATCGCGGGCGGAAGCCAGCGGCACCTGGTGGGAACGCCAGGAGCCTTCGGTCTTCTTGCCGTCGATGAACTTCGGGCAGGTCCAGCCCTTCGGGGTGCGGAAGATGATCATCGGGTAGAACGGACGAGTCATGTCGTCGGTCTGAGCTGCGGCCTTGATGTCGCAGATCTCGTCGAAGACGGTCTCGAACAGCTCGGCGAAACGACGGTGGATCGACAGGTGATCCTCGTTGTCGAAGCCAGCGACGAACTCGTACGGCTCATAGCCCATGCCGTGGAAGAACTCGTGGAGCTCTTCGTCGGAGATGCGGGACAGGATGGTCGGGTTGGCGATCTTGTAGCCGTTGAGGTGCAGGATCGGCAGCACGATACCGTCGGTGCGCGGGTTGACGAGCTTGTTGGACTGCCAGCCGGTAGCCAGCGGGCCGGTCTCAGCTTCGCCGTCGCCGACGATGGCCGGAACGAACAGGCTCGGGTTGTTCATCACAGCGCCGTAGGCGTGAGACAGGGCGTAACCCAGCTCGCCACCTTCGTGGATGGAGCCCGGAGTCTCCGGAGCGTAGTGGGACGGGATGCCGCCCGGGTAGGAGAACTGGCGGAAGAACTTCTGCAGACCAGCTTCGTCCTTGGTGATCTTCGGGAAGGTCTCAGTGTAGGTGCCGTCCAGGTAGGACTGAGCGGTACCAGCCGGGCCGCCGTGGCCCGGGCCCATGATGATCACAGTGTTCTGCTGGTGATCAGCGATGAGACGGTTGATGTGGCCGATGAGGAAGTTCAGGCCCGGGGTGGTGCCCCAGTGACCGACCAGACGGTGCTTGACGTCTTCGCGGGTGAAAGGCTCCTTCATCAGCGGGTTGCTACGCAGATAGATCTGGCCGATGGAGAGGTAGTTGGCTGCACGCCAGTACTTATCCACGCCTTCGATAGCTTCCTCGGAAACCGGAGCGTTCAGCTTCTTCCAAGGGGTGCCAATAACAGGACTCGTCATGTGTACTCCTGTACTCCTGCACTGTGTTGTGCGATTGTTTATTTTCATTCGGTCCTGAATCTTGCAAAACCTTGCGGCTCCGCGGAACGATTCATTCCCAATCACTTGAGCATATTACGAGCGAGGTGCGACTTTTTGCTGTTTTTTTGCGACTGTGTGCGTAAGTGTGCCGTTTCTGTTAAAAAATGAGAGCTTTTATCGGGAGATTTGTGAATACTTCACATGCTATCAAAAAGATTGATAAACGGCTCAATATCAACGATTTCAAGCCACCTTCGCACCTTTTTCACGTTCGTTTTGCAATACTTGCATGCGGCGTGTTGAACCATGCGTAGTAAGCAATTGTGAGGTTTGTTCACTTTCTGTTCACAGCGTTTCTAATGTCTGCTAGCGTCGCCACAATAGAACAGTTAGTATTGTTGCTTCTTCATACCTCATATCAAAAGGGAGAGTGTTATGGCTGCAGGTCCTGTGCTCGTTGTTGATTTCGGAGCCCAGTACGCCCAGCTGATCGCACGTCGAGTGCGTGAAGCCAATGTTTATTCGGAGCTTGTGCCGCATTCCATGCCGGTCGATGAGATGTTGGCCAAGGATCCGCAGGCCATCATCCTTTCCGGTGGTCCGGCTTCGGTGTTCGAGCCGGGCGCGCCGCGTGTGGATAAGAAACTGTTCGAGGCCGGCGTTCCCGTGTTGGGCATCTGCTACGGCTTCCAAGCCATGGCCTATGCCTTGGGCGCGGATGTCGACAAGGCCGCCCTTGGCGAGTATGGCAAAACCGAGACCTTCATCGACGAGTCGAAAGGTCTGCTCGAAGGCTCCCCTGCCGATCAGAACACGTGGATGAGCCATGGCGTGGCTGTTAAGACCGCGCCGGAAGGCTTTGAAGTGCTGGCACACACCGAGGGTGCGCCTGTTGCCGCCATGCAGGATGAATCCCGCAAGTTGTACGGCGTGCAGTGGCATCCTGAAGTCAAGCACACCCCGATGGGCCAGCAGCTTATAGAGACCTTCCTGCACAAGTGCGCAGGCCTAGGAAACAATTGGGACGCCTCCAGCATCATCGAGGACCAGGTTGCGAAGATCCGCGAGAAGGTCGGCGATGCACAGGTGATCTGTGGCCTGTCCGGCGGCGTTGATTCCGCAGTCGCGGCGGCTCTCGTGCACAAGGCCATCGGCGATCAGCTCACCTGCGTGTTCGTGGACCACGGTCTGCTGCGCAAGGGCGAGGCAGAGCAGGTCAAGCATGATTTCGTTGAGGCGACCGGCATCAAGCTCATCGCCGTGGACGCCTCCGAAGACTTCCTCACCGCTCTGAAGGGTGTGAGCGAGCCGGAGAAGAAGCGCAAGATCATCGGCGAAAAGTTCATTCGCACGTTCGAGAAGGCTCAGCGTCAGGTCATCGAAGAGGCGGGCGCTTCCGGCAAGGAAGTCAAGTTCCTTGTTCAGGGCACTCTCTACCCGGATGTTGTGGAATCCGGCGGCGGCGACGGCGCAGCCAACATCAAGTCGCACCACAATGTGGGTGGCCTGCCGGACGACATCAAGTTCCAGCTCGTCGAGCCACTGCGTACCTTGTTCAAGGATGAGGTTCGTGCCATCGGTACCGAACTTGGCTTGCCGGACGAAATCGTCTGGCGTCAGCCGTTCCCTGGCCCGGGCCTCGGCATCCGCATCATCGGCGAGATCACCAAGGAGCGTCTGGATCTGCTTCGCGAGGCCGACGCCATCGCTCGCGAGGAGCTTTCCAAGGCTGGTCTTGACCGCGATATCTGGCAGTGCCCGGTCGTGCTCCTTGCCGATGTGCATTCCGTGGGTGTGCAGGGCGACGAACGCACGTATGGTTCGCCAATCGTGTTGCGTCCGGTTTCCTCCGAAGACGCCATGACCGCAGACTGGTCCCGCATTCCGTACGATGTGCTTGCCACGATTTCGACGCGTATCACCAACGAATGCCGTCAGATCAACCGTGTGGTGCTCGACTGCACCTCCAAGCCGCCGGCAACCATCGAGTGGGAATAAAATGCCAGGTCAAAAGTGCTTTTTACATTGGTTTACACCTTTGAACTTCTTTGTAAATAGGTGTACTTTTCTGACGCGATTTTTGTAAACCCATCGGGATTTCACTCACTTTACATAAGGTGCAAAAATGGCTTGGCGGTGCTTCGCCAAGCCATTTTTGCTTGTTGTGCTTGCAATATGCAGAGCATTGCTATTTTAATCATTCACTGTTGTAGCTAGTTGTATAAAGCTGGCCACAGAAGTTCACTGGAATAACGATGCAAGCCGCCCGGAACGATAGCTAGGTATGAATACCATGCCGAAAGGGCCTGAATAGCATCATTTTGTACTCACTCGCAAATTCGCGGTTTTATTTTCGAGTTCCCCCAGCTTGGATAAGGGTATAAATAATCTCACCGATGCTGCATTTTGAGGCGAAATCGAGCGAATTACTGGCACCGATTCAATGACTCGCAGCATCAAAGCATCAAGAATACAGCATCAGATCGGCCATATCCGCTCCAAATACATAAGGGTGTAGAGGAGCCGATTGTGATGCTACCAGCTCAAGAGCCGCGTTAGAGAATTAGCTAAGTAGGACTTATGGCCTAATTGCTCTGAGAGCATAAAAATGGCGGCGCCTGGTAGATGCCGCCATACATTCCGGGAATAATGCGAATGTGCTGAGAATAGTTAGGGCTCGAACTTCGCCTTTTAGAGGCCGCACTCCTCTTGAGCCATCTCACCGGACGTGACTTCTTCCAACACCGACCTCCAATGTCTTGATTGCTGCATCAAGCTTCTATGCAGACTTTGCTTCCAGACTGATTTCAAGTGAGCCATTCTTCCATGACTCTCCTAATCGAGTATGAGCAGGGAGCGAGAATGGCACATACCTTGTCTTGACTTAAACCATGGTTTAAATGATACATTTTCATGCATAACGAGGGAATTTCTATTGACAATGCGAAAGGAAGAAGACGATGGTTATGGAATATACGCACTTGGGGAATTCCGATGTCACTATATCGCGCATATGCTTGGGAGCGATGGGTTTCGGCGTACCGAACGAGCAGCATCCCTGGACGGTCGATCTTGAGACGTCTACCGCCATCATCAAGGAGGCGCTTGATGCGGGGATCACCTTCTTCGACACGGCCTATACTTATAACGATGGCACGAGCGAAGAATATTTGGGTGAAGCACTTCGCCGTCTTGCCACGCGCGATGACGTTCGCATTGCAACGAAGTGCCCTCCGCCGGATGTCGGGACGCGCGAACAAGGCTTCACGGACGGGGAATGGGTGCGCCATTGCCTTGAGACCTCGCTCTCGCGCCTGAAGGAGGACTACGTCGATCTCTTCATCTGCCACTGGTGGGGCGATGATTGCAACATGGACGAGGTTCTCTCAACGATGAGCGCGCTCGTGGATGAGGGGAAGGCCCGCGCTTTGGGAATGTCCAATCTCTTCGCGTGGGAGCTTGCTGAATACAATGCCCGCGCAGAAGAGCGGAGCCTGCATCGCATCGACTCAGTTCAAGGTCACTACAACCTCATCAACCGCGAAGAAGAGCGTGAGATGATCCCCTATTGCGAGTCTCACGATGTGGCGCTCACGCCCTATTCGCCGCTTGCAGGAGGTAGGCTGACGCGAACGCCAAAGCATCAGGGCGATAGCTTGCGTGGCCGCATCGACCACATCGGCGTATCTAAATACGGCGCAACACTGGATGCCGATGCCCCTATCATCGAACGTGTGGATGAGCTGGCACAGAAATACGGCGTCTCGATGACAACAATTGCATTGGCATGGGAGCTCACCACCGTTACTGCTCCCGTGGTCGGCGTCACGAAACCGGGGAGAATCGTCGACATCGTCGGTGCCTTTGATGTGAAACTGACCGAAGATGACATCGCCTATCTTGATGAGCTCTATGTCCCGCACAAACTGGTCGGAGTCATGGCAAGGTTCGGGCGCTAGAAAACAGCCTAGACGGAGAAGCAGGAATGCGCAGATGGAAGAGTTTTACACTATAGGCGATGCATCAGAGATCGTGGGGCTGCCCGCATCCACGATACGCTTTTACGAAAAGAACGGGTTGCTTCCCAACATGAGACGCAACTCGAACGGGATCCGAATGTTCACCGATGAGGACATAAAGTGGATTCGCTTCCTAGAGAAGCTCAAGATCGGCGGTATGTCCATACGCGAGATGCGTGAGTATGTGAAGCTGTCGGGGCAGGGCGATTCGACTTTGAAAGAGCGCCAGCGCATCGTTTGTGACCGACGAGCTTTGCTTGAGGAACACATCAGGGAGCTTCAGCTGGCACTCGATATCATCAGCTACAAATGCTGGTTCTATGACAGAGCCGTGGAGTTTGGGAGCGAACAAGCCGTTAGTGATATCCCCTTTGAGGAGCTCCCTGAGGACATTCAGCGAATCAAAACGCTCTGCGACATGGTGAGCTGATGCCATCTCGCCTATTGATTCGATGGTTGCCGAATACGAAACGAGCAGCCGAGAAGCTCTCGCGGGTAGTGGGAGCCGACCTATATGAAATCAAGCCCGCCGAGCCGTACTCTTCGGCGGATCTCAACTGGAACGACAAGAGCTCTCGATTGAGCCGCGAGATGAGCGACCTGTCCTCTCGACCGGCATTAGCGGATACGAATGCACCCGTTGCAGACCACGATGTAATCTAGCTCGGTTTCCCCGTGTGGTGGTACGTGGCTCCCCGCATCATAAACACGTTTCTGGAAGCGTACGACTTCGCTGGAAAGACCATCGTGGTATGGGTCACCTCCGGCGGAAGCGGCCTCGGTCGCACGGTTCCCGAGCTTGAGGCGACAGCTCCAGACGCGAACTTCATCGAAGGAGAAGGCCGATGCCGCGTGATAACCTCAACAACCGACAACGTGGCCATGGAAGGCCGCTCAAACCTCAGGTGTTGCAACCACCACTAGAATCCGCCTTCCGGGGGCTTCATCATGTTTTCCGCCTTCTAGGCTCGATCCAGATAACACCTCTCAAGGTGTCGGACGCCTCGTCGCTGCTTACCTCTTTACGTACGGTGTCAGGTTTCCATTGGTTCCGTGTTTTTCGTAGGCATTATGACGTTTGCGAGCGCCACTACCTTTGCCATGTTGGGGCCGGACAAGGCCAAGCCGCGTCAGGAAAGCTAAGAACCATCGTGGCTTGACATAGCGGCATCCGCAGAATGATTACGATCCTGTGCAAACGTAGAATGTCCTTCTTCTGTTTTTGCGGAGGAAGGACATTTCCGTACCGTTTTCAATATCGTGGATTATTTGCGGATTATCCTGGACAATCCTTGCTAGGCCAGCATGTTGGTCCACATATTTGCGAAATCGGGAAGCGTTTTCGCGGTGGTCGCAATGTTCTTGACTTGGATGCCGTTGATTTTCAGCCCCAGCATCGCAGCGAACGTCGCCATGCGATGGTCCGCATAGGTTTCCATTTCAGCCGGCTTGAGATTCATTGCCGGCACTGGCGCGATCTCCAGCCCGTCGGGAAGCTCACGGGCATCACCCCCGACTCTGGTGATCTCGTTAACCAATGCTTCCAAGCGGTTCGTCTCATGGCCACGCAGATGGCCGATGCCCAGCATGCGCGTAGGAGCATCGGCGAAGACCAGGATTGCGGCCAATGATGGCGCGATCTCACCTGCCGCCGTCAGGTCGAAATCACCTAGGCCGCTGACACGACCGTCGCCGGTCACTTCGCAGTACCGGACGCCGTCAATCACCGGGAAGTTGATTTCGGCTCCCATACGTTCCAAATAGCCCGGAAGCAGGCCTCCGGGTTGCGTGGTGGATTCCGGCCAATGAGGCACGCGCACGGTTCCTCCGGCGATGAGCGCTGCGCCAAGGAACGGGGCGGCATTCGACAGGTCAGGCTCGACCGTCACGGTTTCGGGCAACTGCACGGTTCCCGGCTGCACGGTCCACACGCGGGCGTGTTCGTCGGCGTTGGCACGCACACCGGAACCATGCAGATCGGCCACGGTCATGCGAATGTGAGGCAAACTCGGCGTCTTCTCCCCCGTGTGATGCAGTTCCAAACCGCCTGGCACTCGAGAGCCGATGAGCAATAGTCCTGAAATGAACTGCGAGGATCCCGAAGAATCAATGCTGACTACGCTCGGCTCGGCGCACTGGCTCACCGTTTGTGGTGGAGTGATTGTAAATGGCAGGCGACCTTCCTCGCCGTGGTATTCGATACATGCCCCCAACTGTTCAAGACCGTCCAACACGGGCTTCATCGGACGTGCGTACGCCTGCTCGTCACCGTCGAAATCCACAGGACCGTCCGCGAACATGGCAAGACCGGGCACGAAGCGCATCACCGTTCCCGCAAGACCGCAGAACACCTTCGTACTACCGTGGAACCGGCCGTTGGACGGCGGCACCACCGTAACCGTGGTATCAACCTGCTCATCGATTTCGCAGCGCACTCCCAACGAACGCAGCGCGTCCATCATCAGCTCGGTATCACGCGAGCGCAACAGACCGACCAATCGCACAGGACGATGCCCGAGAGCCGCAAGAATGAGATAACGGTTCGACAGGGATTTACTGCCCGGCACCACAACGGTGGCGTCAAGCGACTTGCTGACAAACGGCGCCGGCCAAAGATTCTCTTGAGATGCGTTCATAGGGTTTATCGTAGCCAAAACCCGTGGAAAAACATGTTCCGGTATCACCATGCAGCGCGACGGTCACTTTGGGCACGTACGCGGCGTTGTGGCCGGAGAATCTGGACGGTTGCGCGGACGCGGTCGAGATGCTCCACTCCGCATGCTAGAGGACTGACGTCAAGGAGGTTGTTCCGTGTTTGCACCGTTTATACCGGAAATCGGAAAAGGTTTTCAAACCGACTGAAACGCCTTTGTTTCTAACGGTTTTCGTCGGGCTGACAGGATTTGAACCTGCGACATTCTGTTTTCGCGGGGTGTTTCTTTGTTGGGTTGAGTGGCTTTTGTTGAGCCGAATATCATTGAAAAATGGCGGTTTCCGGTTTTTGGTTGTCTTTGTTGAGACGACTGGGATTGGCTCACCGTGACGGTCATTGTTACTGGTTTTTTACTGGAATCGACCGGAACGACAGTGGCGCTGTTCGGCGTGTCGAAACGCTGCTCAGATTCGCTCGAATTGCTCCTCAAACAGGGCCATTCCTCCAACATCGTTATCGAAGAAAGACAAGAAAGGTCGTGTGGCGTGGGAAAAGAGACAGTATCGTAACTCGATTGTCTCTATATCTGCCATTATTAGATAATGGAACACATTGATCATGAAGTAGATCGCGCTCTTGCGAACAACGTCGTCAAAGGAGCCGCCATAGCACTGCTGCACAAACCTGACTATGACCCTGACCAGCAAGAGATTGCAGTCAACGTATGTGCTCTTGCTGAGCTGATGAAGGCAGCTGCCTGCGGGAACTTGATTCTTTCGTATACCCTACATTCCAATGTTCAAGGCTTAGACAGTCAATCGCAAGAGTGTTGAGAGCTTTACCTTATCAGTGGGAAAGTCAGCCCATACCAGTCCGTCCCTGCTCCGCTTTCAAAGTAAGTAAAGCAGAAACGGACCAAAGAATGCTCTATATTACGAACACTAATCTAATAGCGGCTCTTCTCTCTGCTTTGCTGATAGTCAAGAAACATCAATTCCGAAGGCTTCTTTTCCCAATTGGTAGCATAAGAGTCTGCTTTTTCAAGCCACCAAGCGAGACGATCTTCCGCTTTTACATGGACTTCCCAGTATTCATCAAATAAAGCATCATCTAAATACTTAGCAGCTTGCTCCATGTATCGTTGAAGGCCTACGACTCCCCCAATCTTGTTACCCACGCTGCCTGCAGAGGTTATGTCACGAGCATTATAAAGAAGTACGCCATGATAAGTCATGAGATACATAGCTACGTCTCTATATGCAAAACTCTTCTTTCTGCCGCCTGCGCCTGCGCCATCCATTACTAATTTCGGACAAAGGAGAGTAGCCTCAGCCCGATATTTATGCTTAGTGGCGGCATCTAACGATGGATATGGAACCAAATCTACATCTGTACTATGCTCTTCGCCATTTTTAGTATCCTCGAGCCACCACAGTCTGCCATCAGGGTGAATTTGTCTCGCGTATTTTCGGATGTACGGCATTTTGTCCATTATGTCGAGTGTTCGGAATTTGTCGTATGAAATACCCATTCTTGAAAATAGCGAAGGTTTATTACCGCTTAGGTCAACTTCAAACCTTGGATCATGAGAAGTACGAACGTGAACGACACAATCCTCGTATTTCATCCAACGTGATTCCGGTTTCCCACCCATCTTTCCAAACATAAGATAAACAACTTCAACGCCTGGAGCTCGCTGCGTTTCTCGAATCGAATTAGCAATTGATGACCACTTGTCATCAGTTGTGAACTTGACTTCTACGCCATACCTTCCACAAGGAACATCAGGGAAGGTCTGTCCGCTAGGATGAAGATCTACTTCGTGCCCTACGCCTTCATCCCCTGCGTTTTTAATAGCATCATGAAGTCTTTCCCTTACGTGTTGCTCATATGAGAGGGGCTTCGTCCTTGCCGTTGAAAGCCATTTATCCAATGGCTGCGTACGCATGTCATCTGTCAGCTGAGCCGCGACAGAATCAAGAATCTTTTCGAACTTTCGTTGATCCATCATCTGGAACCCTCCTCAAGGCAATGGCAACACTTTTTGCTAGGTGCCATGCTAATACGGGAGGGACGGCGTTACCAATCTGCCGTTCAGTCTCGCGGAGGCCAGACATAAATTTAAATGAATCAGGGAACGATTGAATACGAGCAGCCTCTCTCATGGAGATACGACGTGGCAAGCTGTAGTGGTATTGGATATTACCATGGCATTCAGCCCGAATAGTGTACCCGGGACGGTCAGCTAGTAAATGTCGGTTGCCCTGCTCGGCGGATTTCTTTGCCATACTCCATATGTGCGAGGTCTCCTTGTTCCATGGAAGCGTCGCAAGATCGTCAATGGCAGCTTTTGCGGTGACAGGATTGTCTGGCGTGGTTTCCTCCGGCGGAATGAAATCTGACAATCCTTCCCTAACCCCAACGATGAAAACGCGATCCCTAGTCTGGGGAACGCCGTATTTTGAAGCATCATAACGGTGAATGTTCAGTTTATATCCAAGGCTTCCGAAATCGTTTTTGATTTTCTCAAACGATTCACTATTCTTTTTCAGATATAGACTACCGACGTTTTCTGCAACAAAAGCTTCAGGTGAGGTTCTTTTTACAGCCTCTACTATGGCCGTATACAGGCTACTTCTCGATCCCTTGATGCCTTGCATTTTGCCATTAATGCTTATGTCTTGGCATGGAAACCCGCCAATAACGATATCGACATGTGCAGGTAGCGAATCAAGTTTCTCATTAACGTCACCTTGAATAATCGGACCGAGATTGTGCTCATATGTTTTACAGGCGGCTGGACTGATCTCGTTGGCCCACACAATATTGAAAGGAAGCTTTGTGTATTTCTTGCCAAGAAAAGTGAAGTTTCCTACAAACCCCAAATCAAGACCGCCGCATCCCGAAAAAAGACTCGCCACTGTCCAACTCATCTTAGCTTCAGGATATGGTTCAAGACTATCTACTAACCAATTTCGACCGATCTTCTTGGCGGTCAGCAGCTTCCCCTGCTCTGCGAGCCTACGCACAGTATCTGCGCTGCGATTGTTTCGTTTGGCATACTCGCTGAGTGAAATAAGCATGGCTTCCTCCTTATATTTGGATACTACTATACACGATATCGTGTATCTTGTGCGTATCGTGTCCATGCGTCAAAAACGCATGATTTCAACACTTTTTGTATAAAGCGTTGCTGCTATTTGGCGTTTTGCGTATGCAGCCATGCTTCATCCTGATACTGCAGACCAGATAAATAGAGGCCTGACCCTCTCACCTCGTCTGCTATACGGCTCGATTGGGATGAGAGGGAATCGATAATTAAGCGGTATAGCTGTTTGACAACTTGCCGCCAAGCGCCTGATTTACGAGCGTGTACACAGTCTGTGCGACGCCGACCACTCCGGCGAGCACGATGCCCCACGTATATGTACCGTCGAATCCGCCGGTGGCGGCGATGGCGACGGTGCCGAACAAGATGGACGCGGCGAGGGATACGAGTCCGACATATCCGCTGGGAATGTACTTCTTGAACGCCTGCACGAATGCAGGCACGATCAGTGCCACGAGCCCGGATGCAAGGGTTGTTGCGGTGGAAATATCCATAGGTTTCTCCCTGGGTTGATGATGGATGTGGCCTCCGGCATGGTGCCGGAGGCCACGGTGGTTGCGGTCAATAGCGGATCCGCTGGCCGGGGTAAATCAGATTGGGGTTGGCGAGGTTGTTCAACTGGGCGACGCGCTGCCAGCCATTGGCCCCGAAGATGCCACTCAACGTTTCGCCACTCTTGACAACATGCACGCGACCTCCCGTTGTTGCGGATCCTCTAGTAGCAGTTGCCGTGCCTCGGTAGGTGACAATGTTGCCGAGATAGATCAGATTGATGTTGCCGAACGGCACGCTCCACGCGGACAACGACCACAGCCCGGTTCGTTTGGCGATGCCGGACATGGTGTCGCCACTGCGCACGCTCACGCTCCGGGTGGAAGCGGCGGACACGTAGACCAGCGGCCATACGCCGGTGCGATCGTGGACGCAGTTGACGAACACGCGGATCCAGTTGGAATGGGGCTGGTGACGTTTTGTTGGACTCGTTATTGATTCCACCACCACCGATCATGCCGCAAGACCGAGCGCGCCTCGACGAGCCATGATGCTCATGCCGAACTCCGTCTTAATCCTCCCGTCCCGGCACCAGACCATGTAGCCGTCGAGCATGCCGATGAACCCGCCCATCGAGACGCCCGCGAAGCCGCGCTTGCGGAGGAAACTCCTGCTTGATCCGGCCGAGGAACCCCTCCGCGGCGGCGCAGCGCTCGTATTTGATGTACAGGTCCACTGCCCTGTCACGCTGCTCCTTGCTGTACTTCGCCATAAGAGGGTTCTCCTCCCGGTCGGGAAGTCCAGGAAAACATCACCACCTCGAAAAGCGGATGGATGGCATGGGCGATGACGACTGGCTGTTTCGCGCCGCGAGGGTCGGGAACCTGTGAACGAACACGTGGCGGACGCGATCGGAGAGCTGCGCCGAGCGGCTGAAGGGCGTCTAAGCGGGGAGGTTCCGCGGCATTTGCAGCATTTGTATGCGGATTGTTTTCGACGAAAAAAAAATAAGCCCTTGAAAACCTAATGTTTCCAAGGGCTCCGGTCGGGCTGACAGGATTTGAACCTGCGACATTCTGCTCCCAAAGCAGACGCGCTACCAAACTGCGCTACAGCCCGTTCCTGCTCGCTTTCAGCGAACCCGCGTCGCGGAATCGCATCATGTGAACACGAGTTTCTATTATAGCGTATGGTTGGACAACGACAGGCTTACAATAGCGTTTCGGAGGGGAGAGTGGCATGGGACGTCATCAGCAGGCCGAATCATCGGGCATTATCTCCTTTGTAATATGCGCCATCATCGCTTGGTTTGTCATGAACGCTTACACGCAGTTCGCTCCCGCCATCTGGCGTGTCACGCAACGACTGTTCACCGTCTGCTCGGGAATCGTGGCAGGATGCGGTGTTATATCATTCAGTCTGGGTTATGCACGAAAATCACGATCGTTGACGCTCAAACATGGTTGGACTATTCCTGTCCGTCGTATTTTCGAAATCCTCGCGCTTTCCGTGGTGTATGCCTCGACCATTTTCGTCATGTCGTTCATGATGTTGTCCATCATCAACAACATGATGGGCATCCGCACGCTGAAAGGCTATCTGCCAATCCTATGCGCGGCCATCGCAGGCGTTGTAGGCTATATCACTTTCGTACAGGCGGAACTTATGAACGCCAAAACGATCGCTTCCCTACTGCCGTTTTTCGTGGTGTCTGGCGTGAGCATCGCAGGATTGACGTCCGACGATCCATACTGGTACAACAATAATTTCTCCCAACTGGGCGACCGTACGACGTTCGCCGCACGTATGTTCAATTCGACGCTGATGCTCGCGGGCATCTGCATTGTGATCATCAGCTATTTCGCCGTTTCCGAGCTCATCACCACGTATCGTCTGCAATTGCAGTATCTGGATTCCAACTCCATCAATGAAACGCCGAAGCATTTCCGTACAAGGATTCTGCTGCTGTCGATCATGTTGGCGTTGGCCGGCATCGCCTTCGTAGGCATCGGCATGTTCCGTTATACGCCGCATCCGATTTTGCACAACGTGTTCGCCCGCGGCCTGCCATGTTTGATGAGCATGCTGATGATTGCCCTGCCTTGGCTTGCCCCGCAACTTTCAAAGATCGTATACGTGGTTTCCGATCTTGCGATTGTGATTGGCGCTTATGCCGGATTCCAATGGCTGAGCGGGCATAACACGCTGACGAACGTGGAGGCGCTGGCCGGCATGATGTTCCTTGGTTGGTTCATCATTTTCTCGCGTCAGATTGCCGCCATCGAAGCGGACCGCGTGCAGACGCAGCTGGTACTGGCACAATCCGAGAGGCCCTGCTCCGTCGAGGATCTTGCGGAAGTCAGCGAAACTGTTCCCGACACTGTTTCCCGGCTTGCTTCGGAAGTCTAAAAAACGTAGCTGGAAAACAGCGTCGAAAAAACAATCAGAAATTGTAACGTCCGTTGGACGGCTTCTTGTCGCTCATCAACAGCAGGAAGCTTCTTGATTGCGCAGTAATCGCAAAACCAGCCTCATAATTGAGTTCTGGCCCCTTTGGATTATGCGTGTCGACAATTAGACGCCATTTCTTACCATATTGCTCATCGGGCAGGGTGAACATGATCGGCTCGTAATGCGCGTTGAAAATCAGAATGAAATCATTGTCGACCATCTGATTGCCGTACCAGTCGGTTTCCGGAATATCGGAACCGTTCAGATAGATCATCACGGTGAAAGCGTGTGTGTTCGACCAGTCGTCCATATCCATAATGGAGCCGGTGTGATCCATCCATTCGACCTGCGGAATCGCGGTGCTGTCGTCTCCCTGCTCGCGACCGGAGAAGAAGCGGCGGCGATGCAGCACAGGATGCTCAAGCCTCAAATGAATCAGCTTCGATACGAATTCGAGCAGGTCCTTCTGATCCTCGTCCAAATCCCAGTTCGTCCAGGAGATCGCATTGTCCTGGCAGTAGGCGTTGTTATTGCCCTGCTGGGTGCGCGCCACTTCGTCGCCGCCGCAGATCATCGGAATGCCTTGGCTGAGCAGCAGTGTGGCGAACATGTTGCGCATCTGCTGTTGACGAAGCTCGTTAACATCCTTGATGGTCGTAGGACCTTCGACACCGCAGTTCCAAGAACGGTTGTTGCTTTCGCCATCGCGATTGCCTTCGCCGTTGGCCTCATTATGCTTCTCGTTGTAGCTCACCAGATCGTTCATGGTGAAGCCGTCATGCGCGGTGATGAAGTTCACGGATGCGACCGGTCGGCGGCCGTTGACCTGATACAGGTCGGAACTGCCCATAAGTCGGCTGGCGAATTCCGGCAAGGTAGACGGCTGCGAACGCCAGAAGTCACGCACGCAATCACGATAGCGGCCATTCCATTCGGACCAACTGGATGGGAAGCCGCCCACCTGGTATCCGCCGGAACCCAAATCCCATGGCTCGGCGATCAGTTTGACGCGGGAGATGACCGGATCCTGCTCGACGATGTCGAAGAATGCAGATAGTTTGTCGACTTCCTGGAACTGACGCGCCAATGTGGCCGCAAGATCGAATCGGAATCCGTCGATGTGCATTTCAGTGACCCAATAGCGCAGGCTGTCGGTAATGAGCTGCAACGCGTGCGGCGAGCGCATGAGCAGCGAGTTTCCGGTGCCTGTGGTGTCGAAATAGTGTCTGCGGTCGTTGTCTACCAAACGGTAGTAGGCTCCGTTGTCGATGCCTTTGAAGCTGAGGGTCGGTCCGCGGTTGTTGCCTTCGGCAGTATGGTTGTACACCACGTCGAGGATGACTTCCATGCCGGCACGATGGTATGCCTTGACCATGGATTTGAACTCGTTGACCTGTTCGCCGCGCTGACCGGAGCTGGAGTAGGCGTTGTGCGGGGCGAAGAAGCCGATAGTGTTGTATCCCCAGTAGTTGCTTAAGCCTTTTTCCTGCAGGAAGCTGTCGTTGACGAACTGGTGAATAGGCATGAGTTCGATGGCCGTGACGCCCAGTTTCTTCAGGTATTCGATTACGGAGGGGTAGGCCAGTCCCGCGTAAGTTCCGCGAATGTCCGGCGGCACGTCCATGTTGAGGTTAGTCATGCCGCGTACGTGGGCTTCGTAAATTACCGAATCGTGGTATGAGATGTTCGGATGCTGGTCGTTGCCCCAGTCGAAATAGGGGTTCACCACGGCCGCTTTCATGGTGTGTGGGGCCGAGTCGAGCGTGTTCATGCTGGTAACGTCGTCAGGGCTCTTGAACCAATACGAGTAGAGGCTTTCATCGCCGTCGATGTTGCCTTCGATAGCTTTCGCGTAGGGGTCGAGCAGCAACTTGTTCGGGTTGCAGCGCAAACCCTGCATCGGGTCGTACGGGCCGTACACACGGTAGCCGTAACGCTGCCCCGGTTGGATTCCGGGCAGATAGTTGTGCCAGACGTACGAGTTCTGCTCGGTCATTTCGATTCGAGTTTCGTTGTCTTCCTCATCGAAAAGACAAAGCTCGACCTTTTGTGCCACTTGGGAAAAGAGGGCAAAATTCACGCCGGCGCCGTCATAGCTTGCGCCGAGCGGATACATCGATCCGGGTCTGATTTGCATGATTCAAGTATCTCACGTTTTAGCCCCCAAATCGTAATTTCGTGTTGTCCGGCGATTATTTTTACGATTCGAACGAACTTTTAGCTGTATTTTGCCGGTTTCTCCGAATTTGCTCGTGAAGAATGGCGATCATGGAATTGGATGCGGTGATGCGAGTGTCGCGTAGCCGCTGCCAGGAAATCCACGCCGATTCGACATGCTCATCGCCGTCGAAGTGACGTTCGACAGGATGCCACGCGTGCAGGTGAAGCACCATGATGTTGGCGAGCTCGTCGGTCATACCTTCGGACGAGTAGAACTGCCCCACATGGTCGAATTCGATGCCGTCATGTCCGGTGGGTTCCACACCGGTCTCCTCGCGAAGTTCGCGCAGCGCGGCCTCTTCAACGTCCTCTCCCCCGTCGATGAGTCCGGCCGGCAGACCGTAGGCGAACGCGTCGCAACCGATACGATATTCGCGTTCGATCAGGTACCGGTCGTTCGCGCAATCATGCACCAGCATGACCACGCAAGGCGCGTGGCGCATCACCTGCCGACGAATCACCGTTCGCCCGCCACCACGCATCGGCAATGCGATCCGCATGTCGTCGACACCGAAGATAGCACCCTGGTACACGTGCTTGCTGTCAAGCACCGTGACCGTGCCGGACATGTCCACTCCGTCGCTGGACTCGTCCAGCAATGCATCAACTTGGGTTTCGTCTGCCGCTTCGTTATTCATGACGTGTCATCGTTCCTGTCCGCTTGAGGGGATTACCATGTTCCATGGATCGGTGTTCATGGAAATCCAACGCACGTCGGGGGTGTCGCCGGTCACGGACGCAACCGTCTGAGGAACGTCTTTCATCGCATACTGGAACCACATGGATTCGATGGCGCTATGTGGAGTGTTGATGAACGCAGGACGCACATGCTCATCGCCATGACCCAGAGCGATGCCGGAAGCGCGCATGGAAGCCTCATAGTAGGCCTGTTCAATGGCGTCCGTTACGGGATGATGCCTTAGATCGCTGGTTACATACACGTCGGCTCCGGTCGCACGCACCTCATCGAACAGCGAATCACCGGATCCCGGCAATACCGCCACCGTATTGACGGGAGCGTCCAGATCACCGCAAACCTGCACGCCAAGTTCGGTATACGGCAGCACGTCAGCCACACGGCGGGCGAAATCACGCAGCATCACAGGCTCGGCAAGCCGCCCGACACGTCCCAGACCGACCGGATGCTCGGCGTTCGGATCGTCGATGGGCACGAGCGGACGCTGGTCCACCAGACCAAACATGTCAGCCGCAGCCATGCCGACACCACGATATGCTGCATCGGCATTCGTATGCCCCACCCACAGCGCGCATCCGGCACGATTGAGCTTGCGCACGATCTCACCGCGGAAACCCAATCCCGACACCGCATGAACGGAACGGAAGAACAACGGATGGTGGCAGACCAGCAAATCAACGCCCCCGGCAATCGCCTGATCAACCACCGCCATAGAGGGATCAGCCGCAAAAGCGATATTGCGCACAGGCTGACGCAGGTCACCCACGATAAGACCAGGCTCATCCCACTGTTCCGCATAGCGAAGCGGATATAGCGTTTCCAACACATCAACGACCTGGCTTAACGCAGCCATCGCAACCTCCTCATCATCCGCAACTTCATATACGTGGCATCATCGCACGGCAACCGACATGTCCCAAACAGGCGGCATCAGTGCGCGGCAAGCTGCCAATCCGAACCAATACCCGTGGAAACATCCAGCGGAACCGCCATGTCAACCGCATGTTCCATGGCATCCTTCACCAACGCGGTGGCCTGCTCCGCCTCGCCCGGCGCAATCTCCACCACAAGTTCGTCATGAATCTGCAGAATGATACGGCTGGCAAGACCAGACTCATGCAACGCATCATCAGCCCGAATCATGGCGATCTTCATAATGTCCGCGGCGGAACCCTGAATAGGCGCATTCAGCGCAGCACGCTCCGCAGCGTCACGTACCGCACGATTCGGCGACTTCAGCCCCGGGAAATACCTACGACGACCATAAATCGTCTCCGTATATCCCTTTTCACGGGCCGTGGAAACCAACGACTCCAAATACTCATGGACCTTGCCGAACGTCGCAAAATACTGCTGCTTCAATGACTCGGCCTCACCCGGCTTAATGCCAAGCTGCTGCGAAAGCCCATACGTGCTCAACCCATACGCCAAGCCATAGCTCATCGCCTTAACATGACTGCGCTGATCAGACGTAATCTCATCAACAGGAACGCCATACACCAAGCTCGCCACATACTTATGGAAGTCCCTACCGGAACGGAACGCCTCAATCAGCGCCTCATCACCGGAAAGGTCGGCCATAATACGTAACTCGACCTGAGAATAATCCGAACTCAGCAACGATTCAAAACCCTCACCGGGCACAAAAGCCGAACGAATCTCACGTCCAGCCGGATCACGATTCGGGATGTTCTGCAAATTCGGATCGACCGAGCTTAATCGACCGGTCGCAGCCACAGTCTGCTCAAACGTCGTATGGATACGTCCGTCAGACCCGTTGGTCGCATCGATCAACGTCTGCACAATCTGCTTGAGCTTGTTCTTCTCGCGATGCAGCAACAATGCGTCAAGGAACTGGCATGCGCTGTCATTATCATACGAACGATCGCGCAACGTCTGCAAAGCCGCCGCATTCGTGGTATACGAACCGGTTTTGGTCTTCTTCGTGGGTTTCAAACCCATATCCTCAAACAGGATTTTCTGCAACTGTTTGGGACTTTGCAGATTCACACGCTTGCCCGCATACTGCCATGCCGTTTCCTGCGCATGATTTGCATCGGAGGCAAGCTGCTTACGCATGTTCATCAGCCTGTTCATGTCGACTTGCGCACCGGCATGTTCCATGCCATAAAGCACACGAGATACTGGAATCTCCACGGATTCCAACAAGGCGAACTGTTCACGCTGATCCAGCGAATTCGCCAGATTTCGCGCCAACAGCCCCACAATCGCCGTGTGGCGCGGAAGCTGATCGTCTTTCTGTTGCACGGATTCTTCAGGCTCGTCGAAATCAAGCGTTCCTTGCGTAGCGCTTTCGGACTGCTCCTCGACATGCAGATCCAGGAAATGAGCCGCCGCCTGTTCCAAAGTGTCTGCATGGAAATCGGGATGGACCAGGTACCCGGCAAGTTTGGTATCGAACAGCGGTTCCGGCAGTTTCACGCCGGCGCTTCCCAACAGATGGGATTGTTCCTTATAGCCATGCACCACCATGGATTGGTGGTATTCGTCAAGTAGCGTTTGCAGTTGTGACGCCATATCGCGATCAATATGATTAATGCGAATCGCTTTGCCTTGCGATGCGATCATCAGCGACGAATAGGCCGCGTTCCCCGGCTTGCTTTCGCCTTCCACCTGCAACACCCATGAACGGGCCACGGATTTCGCGCATTTCTTCGTATGATCAATGGCGAAACCGGAAGGAGTTGTTTTCGGCGCGGTTTCTCGCTCATCATGCAGATGCTTGTTTGTCGTCTGCAGATTGGATTGCGCCCATGATTCCAACGCTTCCGGCGAATCAATCGTTTCGTATTCGGGTATTTCCAGTTTGCTGGACTCGTCTTGCGGCACGAGATCGTTCGTAGGCTTGCCTGCGTTGAATGTTCTTAGCACACGGTTTTTGGTGCGAATGCCGAATTCAAGCTTGGTGAACAGTTCATTCAACTGGTTGGCATCCACCTGACCGAAGGTCAGATCTTCGATGGACACGCCAAGGTCGAGGTCACGCACCAAGGCGTTCACGGAACGGTTCAGCTTAACCTGGTCGATGTTGGCCCGCAGTGCCTCGCCTTTTTTGCCGCCGATCTCGTCGGCGTGCTCGATGATTTGGTCAAGCCCGCCATACAGGTTAATCCACTTGGCTGCAAAGCCATCGCCCACGCCTGGAACGCCTGGAATGTTGTCAGCGGTTTCACCGCGGAGCGCCGCCAAATCCGGGTACTGTTCCGGGGTGACATGGTATTTCTCCGCCACCGCATCGGGAGTCATATGTTTCAGGTCTTTGAAATGATGCCCCGGATACAGCACGGTGATGTTGTTGTTAATGAGCTGGAACGCGTCACGGTCTCCAGACAATACCAGCGTGCGATAGCCAGCTTCGTCTCCCATGCTCGCCAACGTGCCGATCACGTCATCACCCTCATATCCGGGTTTTTCAATGAACGTGACACCCAACGCATCAAGCATCTGTTGAATCAGAGGCAACTGCGTAAGCAGATCTTCCGGAGCCGCATCTCTCGTACCTTTATACTGCGGCAGCATCGTATTGCGGAACGTGCCGCCCTTGACGTCGAAAGCGACGGCAAGATGATCAGGATGCTCGGCATCGATCACTTGCGACAGCATGGTGGCAAAACCCCAGACGGCATTGGTTGCCTGGCCTGCGGATGTACTGAAATTCTCTACGGGCAAGGCAAAAAAAGCGCGGAACGCCAAGGAATGGCCGTCAACGACCAATAGCGTCCCGCGTGAAGTGCCTTCCACAGTTGCTGTGTTAGCGCTCATCCTCTGCTTCCGACTTCTGATCACCATACTTGGCGATGATGGCCATGGCCAAGCGCTTCTTCGGAATACGCTGGTCCATAGAGGTCTTCTGAATCCAACGGAATGCGCCTTGCTCGGAGAAATCGGCCTTGTCCATAAGCAGGCCCTTGGCACGGTCGACGAGCTTACGCTCCTCGAGGGTTTCCTCAGCCTTCTTCAGCTGCTCTTCCGCCTTCTTGAGACGCTCTTCGGTTTCATGCAGTTTGGATTCGCTGCGTTCCACATTGTCGAGCAGATCGTTGATTTCAGCGAAACGGCCCATGGCCACTTCCAAAGCCGGCAGCAGCTTGGACTCCTCATACGGCTTGGTAACATACGCCATGGCACCAGCGCCGGTAGCCTTCTTCACCAGATCGGACTGGGAGAACGCCGTAAGCATAACAACCGGGGCGATGTTCTCGTCGCAGATGATGCCCGCCGCCTCAATGCCGTCCATACGAGGCATCTTGACATCCATGCACACTACACTCGGACGGAACTTGCGAGTCAGATCAACTGCCTCTTCACCGTTAGCGGCTTCGCCCACAACCTCGTAGCCATTATCTTCCAGCATGGCAACCAAATCCATACGGTTCACAGATTCGTCTTCGGCCACGACGACGGTACGCTTGCGAGGCTTCTCCTCTTCGAGGGGCCGCTCAGGCGCTGCGGCAGCCTGAAGTTCATCGTCGGTGAGCACTTCGTCCGGTTCCGTGGTCTCTTCTGCAGACATGTCGGTCTCTTTCCACTGTCACACCCAAAGCCGGCCTTATACGTCCCAACTCGCTTCCGGAATGATTCGATGCAGTTACTTGCAATCGTTCGGATTCTGGGAATTCTCAGCCTTTCACAGCCTTGATTCACCTTTCCTAACGCAAGTTGAAACGAACCGGCTATCTTCCTTGTACTTTCATGGATGATACTAGCAGAAGCCTACAAGCGCGTGTTGCAGCAATCCTCATTCCTGCCTTGCATATCAAGCTGGAAAATTCAGGAAATATCGCAATCTTGCAAAGTATCTTTCCGGGAATCATGTTTCAACGTCACCTTGCTTATACTGGGCGTATGAATAACACTTTCACTATCAGAGATAGTGTCAACGAAGACGCAACGGCATCAGTCAGCGATTACGGTGCGCATGTGCTTTCCTAGGCACCTGCCGGCGAACAGGCTGTGGTTTGGCGACCAAAGGCGATTTACCTTAAGGAAGGCACTGCCATCCGTGGTGGTGTTCCCATTATTTTCCCTTGGTTCAATTCCGGTTTCGAAGGCGGCCATGTGGCTTCGAAGACGCCCAAGCATGGTTTTGCCCGCAACAGTTTCTGGCATTATGACGAGGAAGGTTCTTCCGATGCTTTGTTGCGCTATACATTGGATTCCAGTGAGATCGACGCAGACATACTTTCCCAATTTGTTTCTGGCCTGAATCCTCAATTTCATGCCGTTTACACTATTGAGGTCGGCCGTGAATTGACGATGTCGCTTACCGTATATAACGATGGCGACAAGCCATTGTCTTACGAAGAGGCACTGCATACGTATCTGCAGGTCGGCGACGCCGAACAGTCGCAGGTGTGCGGACTGGAGGGCGCGGACTATCTCGATACCGTATTGGATGGCGATCCGCGTTGCAGCCAAGGTGATGAACCTGTGACCTTCCAAGGCATGGTTGACCGCATCTACTATTCGACGGATACGCTTGAGCTGCGCGACCCCGTGTTACAGCGCACCATCATTGTCTCCAAGCAGGGCGCAGCACAGACCGTGGTATGGAATCCGGGAGAGCAAGCCGGCAATGCCATCGGAGATTTGAGCGACGGCGAATGGCGTGGCTTCGTGTGCGCGGAAGCGGTCAACAATCGTGATTGCGCGGTCGTCGTGCCTCCGCACGACTCGCATACCTTGCAGCAAACACTGTCGGTAAAGCACTGAAAGTAAATAGAAACTACCGGTTCGATGAACATCGAATATGGTTTCCAATGTCCATCGAACCAGCAGTTTATTCATCGACAATCTTTCCTGGACTACGCTAATCGGCGTCATGTCGATCGTCCGGACTCGATGAATATCGGCGCAAAGTACATAACACCAATCAACAGCCCTGAACAGTTACCAACCGCAACAATTGTTACAATAAATTGTCCGATGGCCCAGATGTCGTCACGTAGTTCTTTTGGACATACGCTGACGTTGATCCAGGCACGATTGAATGCGCATCATCGTCCACTTTCATTTCGACCTGTCCCTCATTTAATTCACTTCTTCGAAAATCCGGCCTCATCAGTTCTTGCTCCTCACCTCGATTACAGTCACAACTAGCCTGCAAGGATTCTTCTTCCTTGGTATCTTTAGGGCAGATCCTCTCATCCCAAATCTGCTTTGCATAGGTGACCGTAACCAAAGAAAAAATGTTCACGGAACCACTCATGAAATTCAGAGGCCAATCCGGACAGACAACAAACGCTGCAAAAAGACCCACAGCCTGATAAATGATTATTTGTTAGCTGCGTGAGGTCAACCTTCGAAACGTCGATTTCGCCGGACATGAGCTTGGGAAGGAGCGTATCGCGCAGTGCTTGGAGCTTTACTGTCTCTGAATCGTTATCAGATCTTTGCTTTATTGCGGAATCTAATAGGATCAAATCTTTCGTACTGCATGAACTGGCAACCTTGAACTCCATCATTTGTTTTTTATCACCACGGGGCATCTTTGTTCCCTTCGCACCTTGCATGACGTAGTCAAAGAATGAGTCTTGCCGTAGGCATGCATGCAGATACGGCGCGTTGCTGGGATCATTCGCTCTAAAAACGATGACGTCACCCGAACATGTACCTTCAAACGGGGCGTACCATATCTTTTTAAAATAGGGACGAATATTAGAAATCAGAGTGTCGCCGATTCTATACCGTGTAATCTTGCCCGTTGTCGGGAGTGAAGACGCCAGTTGCCGTCCTCCCTTGTTCTGCATTAGTGACTCAGTCGAAACATAAGTCTCCTGATTCGCGTTGCCATAATCGACGTGATCAGTAACCTGATAGCAGATATCTCGAAGACATGAATTTCTGTCATTACAGTATTTACCGGCAATCGTTTCACACAAGTCGGCTAAATAATCATTTGCTGGTGCGCGGGCACAATGTTCCTAACCGTTATTGGAAGGAACACCTATGGAAACCATCATTAATAATGTTCTGTCACAGATGCAGAACATGCTCGATCCGGCACAGCTCAAACATCTGGCCGAAGTACTCAGAGTCACGCTGCTGCCAACTCAGGAAACATCAGCGCCGCAGAATCTGCTGACGCTATTTCTTACGGCAAAAGAGGTCGAAGGCTGCTCGCCGAAAACCATCGCTTACTATGAGAGCACGCTCCAGCACATGACCCAGGCCCTTGCCAAGCCCTGCACGCGGATAAACAGCGATGACTTGCGCGGGTACCTCAACAGATACGAGAACGAACGTCATGCGGGCAAGGTCACCATCGACAACATTCGGCGTATCATGTCAAGCTTCTTCGCGTGGCTCGAGGATGAGGATTATATCGTCAAAAGCCCCGTAAGACGCATCCACCGTGTGAAGACCGCCGTAATGGCTAAGGAAGTCCTGAGCGACGAAAACCTGGAAACTCTGCGGGACCGATGTGACACCTTGCGGGATCTTGCCATCGTGGACATTCTCGCATCCACAGGCATGCGAGTGGGCGAATTGGTCGGTTTGAACATAGCCGACGTAAATCTTCAGGAGCGGGAATGCTTGGTTACAGGCAAGGGAAACAAGCAGCGTCCCGTCTATTTCGACGCCAGAACGAAGCTCCATCTCACCGCATACCTGCAATCGCGTAACGACAGCAATCCGGCGCTATTCGTTGCTTTGAATGGCGATGGCGACCGTATCAGCATCGGCGGCATCGAAAGCCGCCTCAGGCGGCTCGGCAAAGACGCCGGCATCAATCGAGTCCATCCACATAAGTTCCGTCGTACTCTGGCCACGCACGCCATCGACAAAGGCATGCCGATCGAACAGGTGCAAAAACTGCTCGGGCATGCGAGAATAGACACGACCATGCACTACGTCATGGTCAACCAGAACAACGTGAAAGCTTCACACAGAAGGTATTTGGAATGAGCTGGCGAGAGACGACCCTTGGTGAGATTACCGACTTAAAAAGAGGATTTGATTTGCCGAAAAGCCAGCGTTTGCAAGGGGATGTGCCGGTTTATTCATCATCGGGAATTACCGGATCTAATAGTACTGCAGCAGTAGAGGGGCCCTGTGTAATCACAGGGCGATACGGCACTATCGGAGAAGTTTTCTTTTCGGGTGGTCCATGTTGGCCTCTCAACACAGCTTTGTATTCTACCGAATTCAACGGCAACAATCCTCGATTTATTTATTATCTTTTGCAGACAATTCCTTGGCAGGGATACACAACAGCTAGTGCTGTGCCAGGCGTCAATCGAAATCACGTGAATCTCTGCCCTGTCAAGATACCTGACAGGGCAACGCAAGATGCAATCGTAGAAGTGCTTGATTCCATTGTCGACAAAATTGCCCTTAATAATCGGCTAAATGATTATTTGTTGGCTGCGTGAGGTCAACTTCCGAAACATCGATTTCACCGGACATGAGTTTGGGAAGAAGCGCATCGCGTGATTGTGCAAGTTTTCTACTCTCTATCGAGCTAGCGGAAATAACCCTCATGGCTTTTCCCGCGATTTCCTTGAATTCTGAGACCTGCTTCTCGCTGGGCATTCTTACTTCATAATTTCCGACGTCCGCGCCTGAAACACGCTGCCGTCCGCTCGATCCGTTCATGTGAGCTGTTGCATATGAAATGAAGTCCTCATTGCGGGCTAGAAAATAGAAGAATTCTGAAGGCAGCTCGCCTTTTGAAGTGAGCACAATATATTCGGTTGATCCAAAAGCCACTTCATCCTGTTCCAGAAAATTAATGTACCCTGCCTTCCCGTTTTCGAGGCATGGCGTAATTCTGGCTAAGATCGTATCCCCATTAACAAACTTAACGCCACCGTTGTATGCTTTCGTGCGCCAATCCGTAGGGAATGCTCCCGTTGTGGACAGGTCGGCCATTTCGACGCAAAGAGCCTCTTCTCCCTTTTTGAGAGTTCTTCTTGGATTTACATCAGCAATATCGGAAACTTTTACGAATAGATTATTCTCGTCGTTATCAAAACGGTCGAAAAGAGACTGGCATAACTGCTCTAAATAATCATTTAGCTGGTTGTTAAGCTCGATTTTCCTATCAAACAAACTAAGAACATTTGCAATAGCATTTTGTTCCGCCATCGAAGGAAGAGGCAATTTCATGGCACAAAGATTACTCTGGCTCAGCTTTGGCTGCGTAGATCCTGTTACGTAGGCAGAAATATCAGTCATATTAAGAAGATGTCTCAGAAAAACGAGATTACACTTTTCGGACTCAGCAATAACATGCGCATGATTATTCACTCTGAATTTTCCAGAAGCCGCATTCGCAATAGGATTCTTGCGACTCCTAAGATTTTCCCCATCTTCAGCAACCAGTAGGTAATCTCCCTCATAGGTGTAATCATCTAGATAATCGACAATACCTTGAGCTCCGTAATAAGGATAGGAACCTTTTCTGTCCTTTCTGTCCCTAGAAGATATCGGCTCTCTCTTGACATCTTCAAGCTCGATAACATCACCTAGACGCGTCAGCTGCTCACATGCCATAGCCGATGGCCTCCAGATTCTTCTTGATCTGCTCTTGCAGACGGTTGGATTCTTCGAAGCATTTGGCGATCTCGTCGGTCAGACGGGTCATCTTCTCCTCGAATGGCTCATCGTCTTCTTCCACTTCGGCGACACCGACGTAACGGCCCGGAGTCAGGATGTAATCCTGCGCCTTGATATCTTCCGTCGTGGCGATGGCGGAGAAGCCCTTCTCCGTTTCCAGAGTGCCGTCACGGAACGCGTCGAACGCAGTCGATACCTTGGCGATGTCCTCATCGGTGAACTCGCGGAGCCTACGGGACACCATGGTTCCCATATCACGCGCGTCGATGAACAACGTCTTGCCGGACTGCTTCTTGTTCTTGGTGATGATCCACAGGCTCACAGGTATGCCGGTGCTGTAGAAAAGCTTGTCCGGCATTGCGATGATGCCTTCGACCAGATCGGCATCCACGATCTTGGCGCGGATCTCGCCCTCGTTGTTCGTCTGGCTGGACAACGCGCCGTTCGCCAGGACCATGCCCATGCGGCCTGAACGGTTGAGGTGGTGGATCATGTGCTGGACCCATGCGAAGTTGGCGTTGCCCTCCGGTGGGGTGCCGTACTGCCAGCGTACGTCGTTCTTGAGTTTCTTTCCTCCCCAGTCCTTCAGGTTGAAGGGCGGGTTAGCGAGGATGAAATCGAATTTCTCGGTCTTGTGCAGGTCCTCGAAGAACGTGTCGGCATTATGATCGCCCAGATCCGCGTCGATGCCGCGGATCGCGAGGTTCATGGTCGCCATCTTCCACGTGGTCGGATTGAACTCCTGACCGTACACGGAGATGTCGTTAATGTTGCCCTGATGGCGTTTGACGAAATCCGCGGACTGCACGAACATGCCGCCGCTGCCGCAGCACGGATCGTACACTCGCCCGTGGTAGGGTTCGATGACTTCGACCAGCGTCTTCACGACGCACGCGGGCGTGTAGAACTCGCCGGCGTTCTTGCCCTCCGCTTCGGCGAACTTGGCCAGACAGTACTCGTAGGTGCGTCCGAGAATGTCGCGGCTATCGCCCTTTTCGGCCATCTTCACATTGGTGAACAGGTCCACGACCTCGCCCAGACGTCGCTTGTCGAGCTCTTGGCGTGCGAAGTTCTTCGGCAGGATGCCCTTGAGCTTGTTGTTCTCGGCCTCGATCTGGCGCATGGCCTCGTCGATGACCTTGCCGATCTCAGGCGTGTGCGCGGCCGCTGCGATGGTCTTCCAGCGAGCGCTTTCGGGAACGAAGAAGATGTTCTCGCTCGCGTATTCGTCGCGGTCCTCTTCGAAGCCCTCTCCTTCTTCAACGAGATCTTGGTATTTTTGGTCGAACTTGTCGGAGATGTACTTCAGGAAGATGAGGCCGAGCACGACGTTCTTGTATTCGGAAGCGTCGATGTTGCCGCGCAGCTTGTCGGCGGCGCTCCAGATCTGTTCCTCGAAGCCGATCTCGGCGGTATTGTCCTTCTTCTTTGCCATGTCTTGTATTATCCTCCTGCTCATCCTATTCGCTGATCTTGGTGTCGGCCCACAGCTCGCACTGTTCCATGACGGTCTTCATGGCGTCCTCGACGCCTTCGGGCGGATACTTGTATTTGCGCAGCAAACGTTTGATGGCACGCCGCATGCCGGCCCTGGCGCTTTCCTTCTTCTGCCAGTCGATCGTGGCGTTGCTCCGCATCGCATCGGTCAGCTCGCGGGCTATCGAGACGAGCTGGTCGTTGTCGTAGAAGTCTTTGACCGCCTGCGGCTGGGTAATTGCGTCGTAGAACGCCATCTCCTCGTCGCTCAAGCCGAGCTTCTGCGCGTCGTCGCGGTCCTTCATGATCTCCTTGGCCATGTTGACGAGCTCTTCGATGACCTGCGCATTAGTGAGCATGCCGTTGAGATACGCATTCAACGTGTTCTGGAGCATCTCGCTGAACTTCTGGGATTTGACCACGCTGGTGCGCCCGTACGCCCGCACTTTCTCCTTGATGAGGCGTTTCAGGCTCTCGATCGCGATGTTCTTCTCCTTCATGTCGGCGACCTCCTGGAGGAACGCCTCATCGAACAGGGAGATCTCCACGCTGTCCTTCTCGAACAGGTTGAGCACGCCGTCCGCATGCACGCTCTGCTGGAGGATCTCGCTCACCTGCTTGTTGAACTCCGTGTACGTCATGCTGCTGCCCCCGCCGGAGCCGCGTCCGGTCAGGCGAAGGACCTGCACGCGCAATACGGATAGATAAGCCGCCTCATGAGCGTCCTCCTCGCTCACCATGCTCTTGCACAAGCTCAGTGCCTGGTTCATGAGCTGGCATTGCTTGAGGAACGATTCCGTGTTTTCGTGCCGTTCCGGATCGAGCAGCCAGTCGGTTCCCTCCGCGATGGCGTCGGCAAGAGCCTCCCTGCTGTTCCGGAAGATGAGTTTGCGGTAGTCGAAGCCATACATGAGACCGCGGCACACGTCGAGCTTTTCGAGGAATTTCGGATAGGCGGTCTCGGCGATGTTCATGTCGCCGTAATTGTGCTGGTCACGGCTGGTATAGTCCTTCATCGCCTGCTTGAGCGCGCCTGCGATGCCGATGTAATCCACGACCAGACCGCCCTCCTTGCCCTTGCACACGCGGTTGACGCGGGCGATGGCCTGCATGAGGTTATGGCCCTTCATCGGCTTGAACACGTACATGGTGGACAGGCTGGGCACGTCGAAGCCGGTGAGCCACATGTCCACGACGATGGCGATCTTGAGGGAATCGGAATCGTCCTTGAACCTGCGTTCCATCTCCTTCTTGTGCGTGGTGCCACCGCACACGTCGAACCATTCCTCCGGATCCTGGTTCGACATGGTCATCACCACGCCGACCTTGTCCTTCCATTCGGGGCGCAGCTCCATGATCCTGTAGTAGATCTTCATCGCGATCGGCCGGCTGTACGCCACGATCAGGGCCTTGCCGGCCAGGATGTCGGCGCGGTTGTTCTCGTAATGGTCCACGATGTCGCGGCACAATGCGTCGATGGTCTCGGGAGTGTCGAAGATGGCGTCGAGGCCGCCGAGGTCATGCTTGGACTTCTCCACGCTCGCCTCGTCAGCCTGGTCCGCGAACTCCTTGTAGACCGCGTCGATACGGCCCAACGCGTTCTCGTCAAGATGGAGCGAGACCACACGGCTTTCGTAGTAGACCGGCTTGGTGGATTCGTCCTCGACGGACTGGGTCATGTCGTACACGTCGATGTAGTCGCCGAAGATCTCGCGGGTGTTGCGGTCATCCGTGGAGATCGGCGTTCCGGTGAAACCGATATAGGACGCGTTCGGCAGCGCCTTGCGCACGACACGGGCCGCGCCGACCGACACATGACCGTCCGCATTGATCCGTTCGGTCAGGCCGTACTGGCCGCGGTGAGCCTCGTCCACCATCACCACAACGTTGCTCCGGTCGCACAACGGCTCGTCGCCGTCCGAGAACTTCTGCATGGTCGTGAAGATGATGCCGTTCGCCTCACGACCCTCAAGCAGTTCCTGAAGATTCCTGCGGCTCTCGGCCTGGACCGCCTTCTGGCGCAGGAACCTGGCGCAGCGGCTGAATTGTCCGAAAAGCTGGTCGTCGAGATCGTTGCGGTCGGTGATGACCACGATGGTAGGGCTTTCAATATAACGCTGCAGCAGATGCGCGAAGAACACCATTGAAAGTGATTTTCCGCTTCCCTGGGTATGCCAGAACACGCCAATCTTGCCATCCCCATTGACGGCCTCATCCGCTCTGACGATGGCTTTCCTCACCGCGAAATACTGGTGGTATGCGGCGATGATCTTCACGACCTTCTCGGAGGAATCGTTGAAGCATACGAAGTTCTGGATGATGTCGAGCAGCCGTTCCTTCGGGAGCATGCCGTCAATCATGGTGCTCCATGTCGCGGCCTTCGTTCCGGAATAGTCGCCGTCAACCGACTTCCAAGCCACGTAACGGTCCTCGTCGGATGTGATCGTGCCGACCCTGGTCTGGGTCATATCGCTCATCACGCAGAACACGTTGGGCACGAACATGCTCGGTATCTGCTTCATGTACTGGCGCAATTGCAGGTACGCGTGTGAAGCGTCCGTCTCCTCGCGTGACGGGGACTTCAGCTCGAACAATACCAGCGGCATGCCGTTCACGAAGATGATGACGTCGGGACGTTTCTCGGAATACTCCACGAACGTCCACTGGTTCACGACATGGAAATCGTTGTTCTCGGGATCGTCGAAATCAAGCAGCCGGACGATGTCATCACGCTCTTCCTTGCCGTCAAAGAAGTGCACTTCGACTCCTGATTGCAGGTAGTCATTGAATATCTCGTTGCGCTGCTCCAAGCTGCCGATCTCGACATTCTGAATCTTCCGAATGGCCTCCTCGACGGCTGCTTCCGGCAGATTTCTGTTGATTCGTCGCAACGCATCCGGGAGAATATCAGGAAGGAATACGTCGCGATACGAGTCGTCGGTGCGGCGAACATCGGGCCCGTACAGGTGCTCATATCCGAGTTTCTCCGTTAGATGTTCGACGATCAGATTTTCGTACCATTCCTCGTTCAGTGGATCCATGGACGTGATGTTGTTCAGAGAACACTCCGAGACCGTACGAGATTCGACTTTGGAAACAGTCATTGTTCACCCCACAAACATATGGATTCTCTCGCAAACCATCTTTCGGTTTAGTCTATCAATTAACCTATCGTCTGGATGTAATCAACATGAGTGTCTGCTGTTTTTAGATTACGTCATGCTGTCTTATTTTTGTTCAGTAGAACAAGAAAAACGCCCGCAGCTTAAACGCCGACGGGCATATTATCTCTTCCTCTCATCTACTTCCCAAACTCAAGCCTCACACCTCGATTCTCGTCTGGAAGCCCGCCGCATGATATTTTCGAAAGCAGACCCCCCTCAAAAAACGCACCGCACATCCGATTATCGAATTCACCTCTCAACAACCGAGGCTCGTTTATCACAGGCCCTTCATCTATCACCAGTGCACATCTCTGCGCAGTCCTTTAAGAGCTTCGTTTTTTGTTAAAAACTCCGATGGTTCAGCATCTCGTAAACCATCTTTGTTGTGCCGTTGAGACCCCAAAGCAATATAGCAAGCTTTCTTTGCACGGGTTATTCCGACATAGTGCATGCCAAGAGATTGCTCAATATCTTTTTGTACCCCTTTATATGGAGGCATGATAAAACGATAGGCTTCAAGACAAAAAACGATGTCAAATTCAAGTCCTTTAGCCTTATGATAAGTAAGCACATTAATCTCATCTGACTGAGCAGGACGAAAACCCCTTCTAAGAATATCCACGTCTTTAACGGTGCTGCAATATGCCTCGATATCTTCATCACATCCCAGGCCCGGCCCACATAGGTCAGCTATAGCAAACGCTAAATCTGTTTGGTTTACCAGATCTTCTTCACGAACTCCAAAGAAGTCATCAACAAGAGCAAGTCCCTGATTCCGCTTTGTTGTTTTGACATTAATCCCTAAATAATTATCAAGGAAGTCCCCACTGAAATGTTCAGGATTATAATATTCGGTCAAAAGACCCGAAAGAATACGTTGCCATCGGCTAAAACTCTTAAGAGTAGTGTCAGCAAATCTTTTATGCGGAAGAGTAAGTGCACTGCTAACTCTTTCAAGAGTCCTATTTCTGCACCCAATAATTGCCACTGAACTACGATTCTCCACCTGATATTTCTTCATGATACGAGGCAGGAATCGTTCGATAGTTCTGGAAACGTCTCCCTCATCTCCGGATATATGAACAGCAAAGACTCTCCTTTCTCTCTCCGGAATCGTTTTAGCATGAGTCCCGCCAATGAGCACTCGAGAATACTCCTGAATTGAAGGATCACATCTATGATTTTCATTGATTACGAAATGCTCATATTTTTCGGAACTAATAAGTTCTCTGAGATAGTTAGGGGAACTGCCATTATATTGAAATATCGACTGATCAATATCACCAATCGCCACGCTGCGAAGGCCATAAGACATCAAGGTCTTCATGAGCTGATGCTGGTAGTAATCACAGTCTTGATATTCGTCGATAAAAATACTCGTATATCTCGCTTTGATAAAAATGCGAGCCTGAGGCACCATTTCAAGGACCAATAATGCAGCTGCCCCTATGATATCTACCTGAATAGACTCCACTTCGAACGATTTCAGGATAAAATCTCTACGACATTCCTCCGGCAGTTCTTTCCATTGTCCATAATTAAAGTTGTTATCCTCAGCAACCTTAAGATTCAAAGGTCTGTTAATGATCTGAGGAGCAAAAGGGATAATAATCTGGCTAAGGCAAAAACTATCGACAGTCCCAAAAAAAGACTTCTGCTTTTTTACACCAATTCTTTCACATCGTTTTCTCAGCTCTTCACTGGCCTTATTGGTGTACGAAAGCGCGATGACGCCCTGGAATGAAAGCAAGTCAACAGATTCACGAGCAATCATTCGCACAAGGGTAAAAGTCTTCCCACTCCCAGGACACGCAGTAACAACAGCATTCCCTTCACAATCGATTGCAGCTTGTTGCGCAGACGTTGGCTTCATGTTCATCTGCTCAAAGCACCACCTGATTGATGATGTAGTCCAGCGGAGCAGCCAACGCACTATTCTCCAGCTGACTAAGGTCTGGAACTGATTTAATAAATGAATACATATTTTCTGCTTTTCGCTGCTGCATGACTTTCCGAACCTCCTGAGGCTCATCTCTTTCAAAGAAATCAATTAACTGACTCGCTATAGAACTGGCAACCAAATCATCCTCAAGATCAGAATGCTCGGACAAGAAGAGACCTCGGTCCGCAAAAGCTGCTTTTAATGCGAGGACAGCATCCTTAGCGCTCTGGGGGATATTTGAACCTTTGGAATTGTCAGGCCAAATTAGACCGTTCCTATGCGCAGTAATAAGGTCAATTAGCTCCTCATCTTTGATATAGCTCTCTACAATTCCTATGAGACGCTCTACTCCAGCTGCACGATATTCAGCCTTGCCTTTGATTTTAAACACATCATTATCTGTACGAATTGCATATGGAATACCAAGTTCCGTGCATACTCGAACATACGGTTCGAAACCAACACCGTCAACGGAAAGAATTGAAATGTTAAGCCTATCGATATCTTTACCTAGAGCCTGCGCCAATGCAGTGTAGAGAATCCGCTCAGACGGACCTTCAACGAAAAGAACACCTCTTGAAAAGAACACCTCAGAGGAAATGACACTAAGCCGATATCCCATACCTGTTAGCGCTGCATCAACTTCTGCACTGCATCCCGATGCATGACTACCAGTCATGCCATTTCCACCACTCGATAACCTCAGGACGCGACCCTTTTGAAAACGTTCAACAATCTGCGGTGAGTGCGTTGTCATGAAAACCTGACCATCCATCACCGAAGAAAGATATTCCGCAAGCCGCCTCTGCTGGTGCGGATGCAGATGCGCCTCAGGTTCCTCGATAACATATACAACTGCCTTCTCAGGACGTCTCGTAAGCTTATGCTCCGCAATCCAAGTTGCGAAATAGAGTTGATTACTTCGACCGTCCCCGCCAAACACTAGCTGAGAATCGTCACGTAAATATGTCAGCCGAAGGTTATTCAACAGCTTCCCTGCATCAGTATTTCCCGCCACTAGCTCCGCACGGTAACCTTCATTCCCTATGGAAAGCTCGCTCATCTCCCCATTAACCACCTCGAGTGAATTCGCAACATAATGAAGAGAATTGATGTCTTCGTTAAGCTTCATAAGATTTGACTGGATCTGTTCAACGGCGTTAGCATCTTCTTTTTCTTGCACTTCATTTCTTTGGTCACGTGCGATATCTAGTAACTTGCTCTGTTGTTTTTTGAGAAACGAAGAAAGATCCCTGCCACTGCCAACATATTCAACAGTCAGATTTCTGATATACGGACGACCATCACAAGATACAAGCGCTTCGCTATCATAACCAACCAGTATTTCATAGTCTTCTCCCTTGATAAGGGAATAGCGCACGTATGCAACACCATCCTTAACTGCTCCCTGCAACACACTAATCAAATAATCTTCATGAATATCTTCCAATTTTGCAGTAATCTCGATTGCATCAGAATTCGAGTAGATACAAAAATCCGTGTCTTCAAGCTCCAAATCTCGACGACTTAGGTTTGGATCAAAAAGAATACGCAAAGCGTACAATAAATTGGACTTGCCGACATCATTGCCGCCGATAATAAGCGTTTTCTCATCGAGATCTATTGATTCATCTACATAATTACGAAATCCTTTAATGTGTAGATTCGAAATTCTCATGTCTATCCAATCAACTGTTGCAACGAGCCAAACTAACTAGGGCTCTCTCATCAATAATTGTCTATTCTTACAAAAATACAGTCTCATACACGTATTTCATAGAAATCCTGACGCGATAACCACATCACCGGTTCCTTCACTACGAGGAACGAGTCGGACGAATTGCCATCCCGCCCAAGGGACATAGCCTAAGCCTTGCTTTACCCAACCCACACATTTGCCCATAACAATCTCCTATGTCAGCTCGTTACACAAGTAACCCCGAACTACATAACCACGTAAAATCCCACTCATAGCTGAAACAAGACACAGAAGCACCCCAACGACCTGCATCTCGGTAAACGCCTACGAAGTGCACACGAAACAAGACTCATCGACATCACCCGATTACTCCTCAAGTTCGCGATCTACGCATATGAAAACAGAAGTAAGACGACGTCAATCGGAACGCCCTTAGAAGCCATGCCGATCAACTCATCCTTGATATCCTTCGTCCTGTTGTCAACGTTGTCTGTCTGGCGACCACTCGCTCCATCCCGATTGTAAGGCCCAGCGAAAGCAGCATCCACAATATGCGGGAAGCCAACGGTGGCGTGGCTCACAGTATCAAACTGTCTCATGCCAAAACGCCCTTGATCCAATACCCCCGAATGTGTAGTCTTGGTTCTTGGCTGGGGGAGCTTTTTGCTGAGACCTGTTACGGAATCCTTAGAACCTGTGAGTCAATGCTCGCGTAGGGAAGCCGAACCACTCCAGAGGCGGTTCCTCCGGTCGAGCGTAACGGCATCATCAGATTGGAGGATCTCAAAAATGGGCAAGGCAAAATTCGACGGATACGCGCAAGAATACGACATCTGGTTCATGACCAACGAGAACGTGTTCCTCAGCGAACTCAAACTCCTCAAGGCCGCACTGGACCTGACCGACGGAAGCAGGATTCTGTCCGTAGGCTGCGGCTCCGGACTCTTCGAAAAAGCACTGAACGACGAGTACGGCATCACTGTGACCGACGGCGTGGAGCCGTCCGAGGATATGTCAGGCATCGCTAGGAAGCGTGGCATGCAGGTTCAGATCGCCACCGCCGAAACCGCGCAGCTGGAGCCGGAATCATATGACGTGATCTACTTCAACGGAAGCTCCAGCTACATTCCGAACCTCGACGTAGCTTACGGCAACATCCTCAAGGCACTAAAGACCGGCGGCAAGCTCGTTCTGCTTGACGTGCCGAAGGAAAGCGCGTACGGTCTGCTCTACCTGCTCGCAGGCAAGCTCGACACCTACACTGCGCCAGAATTGCTCGACACTGCTCCGGCCTGCCCTTACCCGCTCGAGCTGGTTCATACCGCATATTGGCACACCACCGAGGAGAAGTCCCAGGTTCTCACCGAGCATCTGGGACTGCATGACCTTGAATACCGCCAGACGCTCGTGGCTCATCCGGTATACACGAACCGTGCCGTCGAGGAACCCATCGAAGGCTATCAGGCCGGTGGCTACGTCGCCATCGTCGCCACCAAGTAAAAAAAAACGATTTGCGTGGCATTCACGACATTATGTGGATGCCACGCAAATCATTTTTATTAGATATTTCCGCTTATAAAGCACGGACCTGCCATTCAACGCGCTGAACTCAGCGCTGGTTTTTAGAACCGTTTGGCAAGCTGCTTCTCGCATACTCCTTGAAGCCAGGTCAATACCGTGCAGAAAGCAAGATATATCACGCCGACCTCGCAATAAAGCACCAGTGGTTCATAGGTGGTGGCGACGATACGCTGCGCGGCCATGAACATCTCGACCACGGTGATGTTCGCGGCCAGTGAAGTGTCTTTCACCAAAGAGATGAACGTATTGAACAATGCAGGGAACGCCGACCGGAAAGCTTGGGGCAGCACGATCAGCCTCATAATGGTCAGATAGCTGAGGTTCGTGGTCAGGCCGGCTTCGACCTGCCCCTTTGGCACCGCGAGAATAGCTCCGCGAAGTGTCTCAGAAGCGTACGCGCCGACATTCAGGGAGAAAGCGATAAGTGCCGAGGGAAACGCCGGCACGACAATGCCCACGGACGGCAGACCAAAGAAAATAACGAACAGTTGTACCAGCAGAGGAGTCCCTCGGAACACCCACACATAGAATTGCGCGATTCGATGCACCATAGGAACCTTGGCTACTCGAACAAGCGCCACGGCGATGGCCAACACCAGACCTATTGCGAACGATATCAGTGTCAGCGGGATGGTTACCGTCAGCCCAGGAATCAGCAATTTCGTGAAGGAACCGATGATGATTCCCAACAGTCTGTCATCCATGATGCGCGATCCTCATATCCGGCCCGCTTTCGTCGGATCCGCACGCATTATGCAAATCCGTTGAGAACAGGCAAACCCATCTTTCTACTGCTTTACCGAAACGTCCTCTCCAAAGTACTTGACAGACAGTTTCTTCAATGTGCCATCCTCCTGCAGCTTCGCGAGGGCATCGTTCAGCGCCTTCACCAAGTCGTCCTCACCCTTGCGGATCGGAAAGGCCGCCGCGGGGCTGATTTCGGACTTTGCCGCGATCTGCACATCCGCGTCCGGCTTCTGCTTGAGATAGTCCAGCACGGCGAGCTTGTCGTTCAACGTGACATCGGCACGACCGGAGGTAATGGCGTCAACCGCCTGCGCGAAGTCATTGACAGAGACGATGTTCGCGCCATTCTCCTGGGCCGTCTGATTCCAGTTGCTGGTCTTGGTCTCCGCCGCATTCTTACCCTTGATGTCGGAGAAGCTCTTGATGTCGTCGTTGCCCTTCTTCGTCACCGCGACGCCCTGCGAGTAGGTGTACAGGTCGGTGAAATCGTACTTCTGCTTGCGTTCATCGTTCGGAGTCACCTGGTCGGCAACCGTATCGAACTTTTTCGCGTCCACACCCGCGAGCAGCGAATCCCAATTCGCTTCCACGAACTTGGCCTTGACACCAAGTTCCTCGGCGACTGCGGTGGCGACCTCCACATCGTAGCCGGTCAGATTATCGTCGGTATCGTGGTACGAGAACGGTGCATACGTGCCTTCCGTGCCGAACACGATCTCACCGTTCTTCTTGACCTGCTCAAGCTCGCTGGTGGCGGAATCATCGGATCCCGCACCGTTCGAGGATCCGCATGAGGCAAATCCAACGACCGAAACGACAGCAAGCGCGGCGGCAGCATATTTCTTCCAGACAGATTTGGTATCAGACATTTTCTTCCTGTTCTTTCTTAACGTTTTGGAGGGTTTGTTGATTATCAATTACTGAATTCAGACGTTGGGGATTTGGAGTGCGTCTGCTGAATTGTCACGAGTTCTTCCGGTTTCCAATCGTCCAGCACGTTGACATCGTGTATCGATGACAGAAAACGTGCGGTTCGTGGCTCGTTTGGATGGCTGAAGATGTGTTCCGGCTTCCCCTGTTCCACGATGTTGCCTCCTTCGAAGAACACGACTTGGTCGGAGGCGTTGCGGGCGAAACGCATTTCGTGGGTGACCATCAGCATGGTCGTTCCGGAATCCGCCAAGGATTTGATAACGGCGAGCACGCCGTCCACCATTTCCGGATCGAGAGCCGATGTCGGCTCATCCAACACCAACAGTTCTGGATCCATGGCGATCGCGCACGCAATGGCCACGCGTTGCTGCTGACCACCGGACAGTTTGCTCGGATATCGGTCCGCGAATCCGGCCATGCCCACCCGGTCGAGTTCGTCATATGCGATTCGTACGGCTTCTTTCCTGCCTTTTCCCTTGGCGTGGATCAGGCCGATGGCCACATTGTCCAAAACCGTTCTGTTCAAAAACAGATTGTAATTCTGGAACACAAAACCGATTTTCGCGCGGACCGAAGCGATATCCTTTGGCTTGGTGCTGGTGAGGGACACCGGGCCTTCTCCGAAGTCGATGGTGCCAGCGTTGGCGGTCTCAAGAAAGTCAATCGTTCTCAGCAAAGTGGATTTCCCGGATCCGCTTGGACCGATAATCGAGACAACGCTACGTTCCGGAATGTCCAGGTCGACGCCGTCAAGCACTAATTGCGATTCGAACGACTTTCGAACTCCACGAATTCGTATCATATTCGCCTCCCCCAGTTCATCCAATCGTGACGGTCAGGCCAATGCATCTTCTGTGATCGCATCGTTCCACTTGTCGGAGTGTTTCTCCGAGGCCTTCTCGAACGCCTGGCCCAGATCCTCTTTGAGATCGGCGACATCTTCAATGCCGATGGCGAGACGAATCAACTCATCCGTAATGTCTACCCTCAGCCTCTCCTCACGGGGAAGTTCGAAGTGGGTCATACGGCACGGAAGCTCCGCCAGGCTTTCGACGGCGCCCAGTGAAACCGCAAGGCGGAACAGTCGAAGATTGTCGAGCACATCAACGGGATCGATTCCGTCGACGACCTCAAAGCTCAATACGCCGCCAGCGCCGCGCAACCCCTTGGCCGCCAGGTCCTCGCCATCGGTAAGACCCGGATAATAGACCTTCTTCACCAACGGGTGGGCAAGCAGGTATTTCGCCACATCGGCGGCATTCTCCTGCTGTCGTTCCAAGCGAAGAGCCAATGTTTGGATGCCCTTACGCACGGAATCGCATTCAACGGGCGCGAGGACGCCACCGAGACGGTTCTGGGCGAAGTAGACGCGCTGCCCTATCTGCTCATCCTTCACCACGACCAGACCAGCGATGACGTCGGAATGGCCCGCAAGATACTTCGTGGCGGAATGCAGTACGATATCCGCTCCCAGATCAAGGGGATTCTGCAGATAAGGTGTCACAAATGTGTTGTCCACAATGACAATCGTTCCGTATCGATGGGCGATCTCAGCGATCGCGTGGACGTCGTTCACCTTCAGCAAGGGATTCGTGACCGTCTCAAAATACACCGCCTTGGCTGGCTGGATTCCCCGTTTCGGATCCCCTGCCACAGCACGCTCTACATCTTCCAGAACGCGGGTGTCGGCTGACGTGACCTCCAGACCCCAGCGGTTGAAATGCTCGTTCAGCTGCGAATACGAACCGCCATAGACATTGTCTCCGGCAACGATGCGGTCTCCAGGCTGGAAAATGGACAGCACCGCATGGATCGCCGCCAGACCGGAGGCGAAGGCAAATCCCCTAGTACCATGTTCGAGCTGCGCGATCTGCCTTTCGAGGTATTCGCGCGTTGGATTTCCGCTACGTGCGTAATCCCAACGGGGCATGGCATCGACCGACTCAAATGCAAAAGTGGATGAGTTATAGATTGGCGGATTCACGGCTCTGGTGTCATTGTCGTTCACAGGTTCGCCGTGGACCAGCTGCGTGTTGAATCTTGCCATCACGTACCCCCTCGGGTTGTAGAGTCATTTCGCACACATGTCTTTCATATGTTCACAATCATCTACTTAACTCGAAAAAGAAATGCGCCACACGCTTGAACTTATCGACATAATTTATATGACGTTTAAACTGTTATCAGGATAATTTATTAGCTTTTATCAATGGAACAAGACATCGCTCTTTGGTTTTTCTTTCGTCCTATTTGGCTTCCCATGTACCGCAACACGCACAAATTACCACCCTTTAAAGGTGGAACAATGGGTACACCATTCGAGAGAGACTAGGCGTCATAAAGATGCTGTGGTGCACTTCGAGGGCAAGATCATCCAAGTCATCGAAGACAGCGGCCAAGCCACCCAGTACCGTATTAGCGTGACGCCCACGGATTATGGCGGATGGGATGAGCAGGTCGATGATCTGCCGCACGTCGGACTGGGTGGTCGGACCGCTCTGGCCCTTCAGACCACCGGCGAGGGTGATGACGCCATACAAACTAGTTTGTTTTAGTTTGCATGGCGTTCTTGCGGACGCCAACTCCAAGCCTCACGTCGCTCGCGCAGCAACTTGGTTCACACTTCACGGGAGCCTACGTTGCCCGGTCCGAACCGGTCCATCTTCCATCTCCTCCATGCGCGTTTAGAGTCTCCAGGGCACTCCCGGCGACCCCGATGCTGATGCTCGCGTTCAAGTCACGGTCCAGTCCCAATCCGCATCCCGTCAACCGGGAAAACAGGATGCGCAGACTCTCCATACCAAACGTAAGACATTGAGCTATAATCGTCTTACAACAATCAGCAAAAGATGGAGGTCGAGATGACCATGACTTCGGTGACGGTCCGCGTGGACGACGCCACGAAAAAACAGGCTACAGACATCGTGGAGGATCTTGGACTTGACCTGTCCAGCGTGACCCGCGCGTTCTACCGGCAGATCGTCAGGGAGAACCGTATCCCGCTCAGCCTGTCGAGGCAACCCATTCCGGCTGAGACCCTTGATGCGCTCGACGAGGTGCGCGAAAAGGCGGAGACGTGGAGATAATCTACAATCTGGTGGATGGCAAGACACTGAGCCACCACGTAACGGCACATGCGCCAGATGGGTTTTCAAAGAGAAAGCCGCGGCTGGAAATCTCCAACCACGGCTGTTCATCAATCCGGTGCCCCCGGTGGGACTCGAACCCACACTGTACAGATTTTGAGGCTGTCTCCTCTACCAATTGGGATACAGGGGCTTTCGCACAACTTGATTATATTAACACAGAAAAATGATTTTGCAAAGTCCTTGAGCGGTCGGCGTTTCGCACCATGTGCAACACTTTGATCGCAACCCATCGCAATCTGTAAATCGGCAACAAATCAACATCATCCGAAAACAATAGGAGGACTTCCATCCAAACGGACGAAAGCCCTCCTATTCGCTAATCAGTCAGTCGCTGACCGAAACGCATCTCAGTCGCAAGCACCAACGGTGTGGACGTAGATGGAATCGGTGCGACCCGGCTGGTGCTCGCCCTGGGCAGAGCTCAGCACAACGATCTTGTCACCATCAGTGACCTTGCCGGCATCCTTCAGGATCTTATCGGTGAAGACCATCAGGTCCTTGCGGGACTTGTCGTGGTAATCCTCATCGAGCAGGAAGGACTCGGTGCCCCAAGACAGAGCCAGCCAGTGATAGGTGTGCTCGTTGTTGGTGATGCCATAGATCGGGGTGGCCGGGCGTTCGCGGGACACGCGGTGCACGGTGGAACCGGTCTGGGTGTAGGCAACGATGGCCTTGGCGTTCAGCTTGTCAGCCAAATCCACAGCTGCGGAAGACACAGCGCCGGTGGAAGACATATCCAGGTTCTTCAGCTCCGGGATACGGTCGAAACCGTGCTCGGTGGCGAAGGAGGAGATGCGGCTCATGGTGTTCACGGTGACTGCCGGGTACTTGCCGACGGCGGTCTCATTGGAGGTCATGGTCGCGTCGGCACCGTCGAGGACGGCGTTAGCGCAGTCAGATGCCTCTGCACGGGTCGGAACCGGGGAATTGACCATGGAACCGAGGACTTCGGTAGCCACGATGACCGGCTTGGCGTACTGACGAGCCAGCTCGATGCAGCGCTTAGTAGCCAGCGGGACCTCTTCCAGCGGGCATTCGACGGCCATGTCGCCACGGGCAACCATGATGCCGTCGAAGGCCTTGACGATCTCTTCAAGGTTCTCAAGAGCCTGCGGCTTCTCGATCTTGGCGACGACCGGAATGCGACGGCCTTCCTCGTCCATGATCTCGTGGGCGCGGTCGATGTCGGTGGCGAAACGCACGAAGGACATGGCGATGATGTCGGCGCCGGTGCGGATAGCCCAACGCAGATCGGCTTCGTCCTTCTCGGTCAGAGCCGGCAGGGACACCGCGACACCCGGCAAGTTGATGCCCTTGTGGCTGGAAACCGGTCCGGCCACGACAACCTTGGTGTACACGTTGTTGCCTTCGACCTTGGTGACCTCGAGACGAACCTTGCCGTCATCGATGAGGATCGGGTCGCCAGCGTGGCAATCGCCCGGCAGGCCCTTGAAGGTGGTGGAGGTGATATGCTCGTCGCCCTCGATATCGTCGGTGGTGATGACGAACTCCTGGCCTTCGGTCAGCTGGACCTTGTCTTCGCCGTCGGCGTTCTTCTTGAACCAACCGCAACGGATCTTCGGACCCTGCAGATCAACCAGGGCTGCGACGTTGCGGCCGGTGGCCTTGGCGGCGGCGCGGAGGTTGTTGTAGACCTTGAGGTGGTCCTCCGGAGTGCCGTGGGAGCGGTTCAGACGAGCGACGTCCATACCTGCTTCGACAAGGCTGGTGATGCCTTCCAGGGACTCGGTAGCTGGACCGATGGTATCTACGATCTTGGCTTTACGCATGAATGCCTGCCTATTCTTGTTGATATTGATTTGGGATCTGACGACCCTGTTTCCAACCGACCAGTCTACTAGCAAAAAGCACTCACTTCCACCTTGAAACAAGGCGTGTTGTGAGCGCTCACATTTTTTTGCTAAAAAGAAACCGCATGTTTCCATGCGGTTTCTCAAATCGTCACTTTTCCTTTGCTTCGATGGCACGCATCTTCAGCACGCTGGCCAATGCGGCACCACCAATCGCCACAACGATCACCGCCAAAGATAGCCATGTAGGCACTTCAGGCACCCAAACGATCGGTTGACCGCCATTGATGAACGGCAACGAATTGCCGTGCAATGCCTCCATAATGAGCTTGACGCCAATGAAGCCCAGCACCACGGAAAGTCCAAGCGGCAGATACACCAGCTTGTCGAGCAGCTCGCCAAGCAGGAAGTACAGCTGCTGCAAACCGAGCAACGCGAACACATTGGACGTGAACACAATGAACGGATCCTTCGTCAAACCGAAAATCGCAGGAATGGAATCAAATGCAAACATCACATCGGTGGTGCCGATGGTCAGAAAGACGATCAGCATCGGAGTCCAATACTTGGCACCGTTTTTGACGGTACGCAACTTTTCTCCGTCATACTCATCGGTGATCTTGATGACCTTGCGCAATGCGCGAATCAAGCCATTCTCATGATATTCCTCATCTTCGTCTCCCCCAGTGACCAACTTGATGGCGGTGACGATAAGAAATGCACCGAACAGGAAGAACACCCAGGTGAAGCGGGAGATAATGGCCGCGCCGATGAGGATGAACACGCCGCGCAACACCAATGCGATGGTGATGCCGATGGACAGCACGAATTTCTGCAGCTGTTTTGGCACCGCAAAATTCGACATAATGATGACGAAGACGAATAGATTGTCAATACTCAGCGAATATTCCGTAAGCCAGCCCGAATAAAATTCGATGGCCGGTTTCGATCCCGCGAAGAACCACATAAGTCCGCCGAAGATCAACGCCATGACCACAAAGAACGCGATATGCTGCACACATTCCTTGGTGGAGGGCACATGGGGCTTACGTCCGATGATGAACAAGTCGACCACGAAGAAGACGGCAAGCACCGCGAACGTGGCGATTTCAAAAACAAGTGGTGTTTCAGCCATAATCCACTATGGTACGGATGCCGTATGACCAGTCGAGAACTATTTGCTCGCCTCCGTCATCTGCCGAAGTTCCTTTTTCAGGTCACGGATCTCGTCACGCAGACGAGCTGCAAGCTCGAATTGCAGTTGTTCGGCGGCGGTATGCATCTGCTCGGACAGTTGTCGAATGAGATCAGCTAGATCCTGCGCGGGCAGTCCGGCCTTGAGAATCTCCTCATGTCGTCTGTCGGACTCCTCCTTGCTGGTGGCAGGCACGCCAAGATGCGAATTGCCGGCTTTGTCCGCGTTTCGGTATCCGGTACCGAGCAATGTCTGGGTGTCGACGTCCTCTTTGGCAAGCATGTCGTTGACATCGGAGATCTTCTTGATGAGCGGCTTCGGATCGATGCCATGTTCCTTGTTGTAGGCGATCTGGATATCACGGCGGCGATTGGTCTCGTCGATGGCCTTGTGCATGGCTTCGGTGATGTCGTCCGCATACATGATGACGGTGCCGGACACGTTTCGCGCGGCACGTCCGATGGTCTGGATGAGCGAACGATAGGAACGCAGGAAACCTTCCTTGTCCGCGTCAAGAATGGCGACCAATGACACTTCCGGCAAATCGAGACCTTCACGCAGCAGGTTGATGCCGACGATGACGTCGATTTTGCCTTCGCGCAGTTCGCGCAGCAATTCGACACGTCGCAGGGTGTCCACATCGGAATGCAGGTATTCGACTTTGATGCCACGCTCCAGAAGATAATCCGTCAGATCCTCAGCCATCTTCTTGGTGAGCGTGGTGACGAGCACACGCTCGTTTCTGTTCACACGGTCCTTGATCTCCGCAAGCAGATCATCGATTTGCCCGTCAACCGGACGCACGTCAATCTGCGGGTCGACAAGACCGGTCGGACGAATGATTTGTTCGACGACTCCATCGCTCAGACCAAGTTCGTAGTCGCCCGGCGTTGCCGACAGATATACCGTCTGGCCGACGCGTTCCTGGAATTCCGGCCATTTGAGCGGTCGGTTGTCCATCGCCGAAGGCAGACGAAAGCCATGTTCGACCAACGTGCGTTTGCGACTGGCATCGCCTTCGTACATGGCTCCGATCTGTGGCACGGTAACATGTGACTCGTCAATGACGAGTAAGAAATCGTCAGGGAAGAAATCCAATAACGTATGCGGCGGCGTGCCCGGCTCACGGCCATCGAAATGCCTCGAGTAGTTTTCCACTCCGGAGCAGACGCCAACTTGGGAAAGCATCTCCAAATCGTATGTGGTACGCATGGTAAGACGTTGTGCCTCAAGTTCCTTGCCTTGTTTGCGCAGTTCGGCGGTACGTTGATCAAGTTCCTGCTGAATGGTAGACAACGCCCGCTCCATACGTTGCGGCCCTGCCACATAGTGCGATGCAGGGAAAATATGGACTTGCGATTGATGCCCAATCACATCTCCGGTAAGTGGATGCAGGGTTGAGATACGGTCGATTTCATCACCGAAGAATTCGATACGGATGGCCAGTTCCTCATACACGGGAATGATTTCGACGGTATCGCCACGCACACGGAAAGTACCCCTGGTGAAGGCGATATCGTTGCGCTTGTACTGCATGGCAACGAAAGTGCGCAGCAAGTCGTCACGGTCGATCTGCTGGCCTTCCTCGAGAAACAGCATACGCCCAGCGTATTCCTCAGGCGTGCCCAAGCCATAGATGCAGGAGACAGTGGCCACGACCACGCAATCACGACGTGTCAACAGGTTCGCCGTGGCCGCATGGCGAAGCCGCTCCACGTCGTCGTTGATGTTGGAATCCTTTTCGATATACGTATCGGTCTGTGGTATGTAGGCTTCCGGCTGGTAGTAGTCGTAATACGAAACGAAATAGCTCACCGCATTGTCTGGCATGAGTTCACGGAACTCGGCGCACAGCTGCGCCGCCAACGTTTTATTCGGTTCGATGATCAACGTCGGGCGTTGCAGACGTTCAATAAGCCATGCTGTGGTGGCGGTTTTGCCAGTTCCGGTGGCGCCCATGAGCACCACATCGTTCTCACCGTTTTCAATGCGTTCCGCAAGCTCTTCAATCGCCTTGGGCTGGTCGCCGCTCGGCTTATATGGCGATTTGACCACAAACGGTTTATCCACGCGTTCGATGTTGAATCCCATGCCTACCTCGCTTCCATGCGCCATCGTTTCATCAGCATATCAATATGCTCGAACATTTGTTCCAATGGCTGTGTGGAATCGATGACTTCATCGGCAATGGCAAGACGCTGTTCCATGCTGGATTGATGGATCACACGATTCCACGCCTGGCTTTCGCTCATGCCTCGCGTTGCCATCATTCTGCCGACCCTCACCTGTTCAGGCGCTTCAACAGTCACAATATGGTCGAATTCAAAAGGGATGCTGCCAATTACTTCGGCGAGTAACGGTATGTCATGCACCACCACGGCTTGGCAATCAGCCTCAACTGCCTCATGTTCGAGCTGCACTGCAAGCTCATAAATCAGTGGATGCTCGATTCCGTCCAGCATCTTGCGCTTCCGTTCCGCATCAGAGCCGGAAAATACATGCTCTGCCATCCACGCTCGATTGAGCTCGCCTCGATCGGTCAAAGCATCGGAGCCGAAACATTCCGCTATACGCTGAAGGCCAATGCTGCCTGGTTCCACCACTCGACGCGCAAGCAGATCATAATCGACAAGTACTGCACCAAGCTCACACAGCTTTGCAGATACCGTGCTTTTGCCAGCCGCTATGCCGCCGGTCAATCCTATTCGAATCACCACAACCGCCATTGTAATGCGCTTCGCATGCACGCTTGCCATGCACATACGAAAAGACCCCGAACCTGAATCAGGAACGGGGTCTTTTCTAGGATCTAGCCTGAGCTGAATTGGATTCTAGCTCAGCATTCAATCACTTGCCGAGCAGCTGATCGCGCAGAGCGGCGAGCTGGTCGGAGTCGGCGAGGGTGCCGGCGGAAGTGTTCTCGGAGGAGTAGTTGGAAGACACCTCTTCGACCTTCTCTTCCTTCGGAGCCTGGCCATCTTCAGCGGCGGAAGCTTCAGCGTTCTCGAGCTCCTTGGCCACAAATTCCTTGTGCTGCTCCCACAGATCGTGAGCGGCGGCGTACTGGGACTCCCACTCCTCACGCTGCTTCTCGTAACCAGCGATCCACTCGTTGGTTGCCGGGTCGAAGCCTTCCGGATACTTGTAGTTGCCCTGCTCGTCGTACTCTGCCGGCATGCCGTACAGAGCCGGATCGAAGTCCTCGGAAGCCGGATCGACGGAGTCGTTGGCCTGCTTGAGGGACAGGGAGATGCGGCGACGATCGAGATCAACGTCGATCACCTTGACGAACACTTCTTCGCCCGGCTTGACAACGGTCTCCGGGTTCTCCACGTGGCGGTTGGCCAGCTCGGAGATGTGCACGAGGCCTTCGATGCCGTCTTCGACGGAGATGAAGACACCGAACTGAACGATCTTGGTGACCTTGCCCTTGACAATCTGGCCAGGAACGTGGGTGCGAGCGAAACGCTGCCACGGATCTTCCTGGGTGGCCTTGAGGGACAGGGAGATGCGCTCACGATCGAGATCAACGTCGAGCACCTCGACGGTGACCTTGTCGCCGACCTTGACAACCTCAGACGGGTGGTCGATGTGCTTCCAAGACAGCTCGGAAACGTGGATCAGGCCGTCAACACCGCCCAGATCAACGAATGCGCCGAAATTGACGATGGAGGACACGACGCCTTCGCGAATCTGGCCCTTCTTGAGCTGGGACAGGAAGGTCTCGCGCACTTCGGACTGGGTCTCTTCGAGGTACTGGCGACGGGAGAGCACCACATTGTTGCGGTTCTTGTCGAGCTCGAGGATCTTGGCCTTGATGGTCTGGCCGATGTATGGGGACAGGTCGCGAACGCGACGCATTTCGACCAGGGATGCCGGCAGGAAGCCACGCAGACCGATGTCGACGATGAGACCACCCTTGACAGCTTCGATAACGGTGCCTTCGACAACGCCATCGGCTTCTTTGATCTTCTCGATGTCGCCCCAAGCACGCTCGTACTGCGCGCGCTTCTTGGACAGAATCAGACGGCCTTCCTTGTCTTCCTTGGTGACGACAAGAGCCTCAATAGTGTCGCCGACCTCGACGACTTCGTCCGGATCAACGTCCTTCTTGATGGAAAGCTCACGGGAGGGAATGACGCCCTCAGTCTTGTAGCCGATGTCGAGCAGGACCTCGTCGTGATCGACCTTGACGACGGTACCTTCGACCAGATCACCATCACCGAAGTTCTTGATGGTGGAATCGACTGCCTTGATGAAGTCCTCTTCGGTGCCGATGTCGTTGATGGCGACCTTGGCGACTTCGTTATTGTTCTCTGCCATTAATTTGGTTTCTTACAAATAGTGGGTGGATAAAATCGGTCTTCAATTATGTGCATGCAATGTAACACATGCAAGGTGTAAGTTTACATGGGACCATGCACAAAAAAGGCGTGCCACAACACGCGACACGCCCGAAATCATCTCGCATCGTGCATAAAGCGCAATTACAGCTGACGCTCGGCCATCTCGACCACATTCTCCAACAACATGGCACGGGTCATAGGGCCGACGCCACCCGGGTTCGGCGTATATGCCGAGACCTTCTCGTAGCAGGCTTTGTCAACATCACCTTTCACGCGATATCGGCCAGCCTCCTCGTCAAACACACGGGAAACGCCGACATCGACCAGCACCGCGCCCTCCTTGACGTCTTCCGGCTTGACAAAGCCTGCGGAACCCATGGCCGCAATAATGACGTCGGCCTCGCGCATATGCTTGCGCACATCCTTGGTGCCTGTGTGGCACAGCGTGACCGTGGCGTTCACCGCCTTGCGCGTCAGCAAAAGACCAACCGTACGCCCGATGGTGATGCCTCGGCCGAGCACGCAGACCTCTTTGCCGTCCAAGTCGATGTCATAGGCATTCAGCAGTTCGATCACACCTCGCGGAGTACACGGCAGCGGTGTGGTAATGTCACCTCGTGCGTGCAGCACAAGTTCGCCAAGATTGTACGGATGCATGCCATCCGCATCCTTCTTGGGATCGATCAGATCAATGATGGCGTTTTCGTCAATACCTCTCGGCAAAGGCAGCTGCACGATATAGCCCGTGCAGTCAGGGTCAGCGTTAAGTTCCTGCACGGCTTCAGCAATTTGTTCGAACGTTGCGTCGGCGGGCAACTCCTTCCGAATGGAGTTCACGCCGATTTCAGCGCAATCGGTATGTTTTCCAGCAACATATTTGACGGAGCCGGGATCGGAACCAACCAGAATGGTGCCAAGGCCGGGGTTAATCCCCCGCTCTTTCAACGACGCGACGCGCTCGGCGAGATTCGCTTTAATCTGCGCAGACACCATCTTTCCATCGATTTTTACTGCCATGCCGGCCACTCCCCTCTTTACTGGATTGCTGTTGTATTGGCATTTGCATGTATCGTAGGCTATCTTGGTTTCAGTCGTAAGTCGCACACGTATTTATGAGATGAACACGATTAAGGCGGTTCAGGAAGAGGGCAACCGATATGCGCTTGCACAAACGTTCTTCGTTACGCGCTTTTGCCGCAGGACTCGCGCTTTGCATGACGTTCGGCACGGCAGCATGCTCCGGAGAATCTTCGCAGAACGATGATGCTTCCGCCGATTCCGATGCCCAGACCGAACAGATCACGCCGATCGAGGTGGTCGCCTCGGTCAACCAGTGGGGATCTCTCGCCGAGCAGATAGGCGGCGTTCACGTGAAAGTCACGTCGATTCTGTCTTCGACTGATGTTGACGCGCATGATTTCGAGCCAAAGACCGACGACATCGGCAAGCTTCAACAGGCGCAGGTCGCGGTGTCCAATGGCGCGGGCTACGATGCTTGGGCCGTCAAGAATCTCAGCAAAGACACCGTTTCCGTTTCCGCAGCACAGATGGTCGGCGCAATCGAGGGCGATAATCCGCATCTGTGGTTCTCCAGCGATGCCCGCAACGCCATGGCCAAGGAATTGGCCGACACGTACAGCCGCATCATGCCCACGCAAAAGAAGTATTTCAGTAACAAACTCACCGCGTGGAACAGACGAGAAAAGAAAATAGAGAAGGACATGAAGACGTTCAGCGACACGCATAAGGACGCCTCCTATGCCGCCACCGAACCCGTCGCCTACTATCTGCTCAGCGATATGGGGTTCACCGACAACACGCCGGAGGGATACCTGCAATCGACAGGCACAGGCTCTGAACCAACCCCTGACGATCTTCAGGAATTCCAGGAATTGCTGGAAAAACATAAGGTTGACGTGCTTATCAACGACACGCAATCCGCAAGCGACGCCACGAACACGCTGACCGGCACCGCTTACAAATCTGATGTTCCCGTACTTGACATCAGCGAACAGATGCCTTCCGACTGCAAAAGCCTGACATCGTGGATCAGATCACTCATCCTCTCGCTGAACGACATGTTCGCCGAGCAATCCGACGCCAACACCAGCTCCAACGCTGGCTCGGGAAGTACGGATTCGACGGATTCTGCGAATTCCTCCGCTGCTGACGATTCGCAAACGGCGAATGAATCGAATGATGAATCAAATGATGCCCCGCAGCCAAATCCGAGACAATAATCTTTCAGTATCATCTTCAAAGACCGTTTCACCGTTCGACCGAACGTGAGACGGTCTTTTTTCTTGCTTATGAAGGTTTCTGACATCGTCTTGGGATTTCTTCAACGAGCCGCTTTGAATGCCGGCCCACATCTCCCTTATTGAGAATGATTGTCAACACCATTTGCGAGTATGTACGTGCATTCAAACCAAGGAGAAGCCATGCACGACGAGACACATGCCTGCATCGAATTCGATGACGCCTGCGTCAAGCGAGGCGATCGCGTCATCTGGCAACATGGCACGTTCAGCATTCCGCAAGGCTCGGTAACCGCAATCGTCGGCACCAACGGCGCCGGCAAGACCACGATGATGAAGGCCGAACTGGGACTGATCCCGACCGCGCACGGCAGCATCAGGGTGCTCGGCCAGCCTGCAGGTTCCACGAACAGCCGCATCGGCTATGTACCGCAAAGCTACGCTTCCGACATTGAATCGAATATCACCGCGGAACAGTCGGTGCTCCTCGGCCTGACGGGCACCAAATTCGGCATCCATCCCGTCACCAAAGCACTTCGAGACAAGGCCCGCAAAGCTATGGACTTCGTCGGCCTGCAAGACAAAGCGAACTACCGCCTGTCCGAGCTTTCGGGCGGACTGCGCCAAAGGGTCGCCATCGCGCAGGCGCTCGTGGACGATCCAAAACTGCTGATGCTCGACGAACCCCTCGCCAATCTCGATCTGGCAAGTCAACGCGCCACCGTGCATGTGCTCGCCAAACTCAACCGCGAGCTCGGCATGACCATTCAGGTGGTGGCGCACGATCTCAACATGTTGCTGCCGATTCTTACCGGAGCCGTCTATCTGCTTGACGGGCATCCGCACTATGCAGGCATGAATGAGGTGCTGGATTCCCATCTACTCACGCATTTGTATGGTACGACCGTGCAGGTGGTCACCACTCCGCAGGGAGATATGTTCGTGACGCCAAGCGAGGACGAGCCTGAAAACATGAGCATCGATGCACATGCTTCCGGAGAAATCGCGCAATTTCACCATCACAGCCACACCACGCAGGAGGACTGAGCATGGACGGCACCGTATTCACTTTCGACCCGGATTGGGTTTCCACGCTCAACGCCCCATTCATGACGAATGCGTTTCTCGCCGGCCTGTGCATCGCATTGGCAGCCGGCGTGATGGGTTATTTCACCATCGCCAGACATTCCACGTTCGCAGCCCACGCCTTAGCGCATATCGGACTGCCAGGCGCCACCGGGGCCGTATTGCTCGGCCTGCCTGTTTCCGCAGGTCTTGGCGTGTTCGCTCTTGGCGGAGCGCTGGTGATCGGTGCGCTCGGCAAGAAGGCTTCACAGCGTGAGATCGCCACTGGAACCGTGCTCGCCTTCGCCACCGGCCTTGGCTTGTTTTTCGCACGTATGTCAAGTTCGGCCTCACAACAGATGCAGTCGATTTTGTTCGGATCGATTCTGACGATTACCGACGGTCAGATCATTGGCTTTGCGATTTTCGATGTGCTGCTGTTGGCGGTTCTGGCCGTTATTTATCGTCCATTGTTATTTAGTTCGCTCGATGAACAGGTAGCGCAGGCAAAAGGCGTGCCCGTCGGTTTTATGAATATCTGTTTTATGGCGATTATGGCCGGCGTCATCACGATTGCAGTTCCAGCAGTTGGCACATTGTTGATTTTCGCGTTGGTGATCACTCCCGCCGCCACCGCCAACATCATTGCCCGCTCGCCATTCAAGGCGATGGTCGTCGCCACGGCAATCTGCCTGATTTCGATTTGGGGAGGACTGGTGCTTTCCACTATGTTTCCAGCTCCCCCGAGCTTCATTATTGTAACGATTTCAACGCTGTTCTGGGCGATCGCGAAAGCGGTTGAGTCCTTCAAAAGGAAATAACGAAACAGTCGTAAGGAAAAGAAATCAGGCTTCCTGACGTACCGGCTCGACCGGCTCCACCAAAGCATTGGCGATCGCGGCGACGCCTTCGCCGGAACCGGTGAATCCCATACCATCCGTAGTGGTGGCAGTTAACGACACGTCACAGCCCACAGCCTCGGACAACGCCCGCTCGGCCTCTTCCCTACGTTTGCCGATTTTCGGCCGATTGGCGATCACGACCACACTGGCACTCGACGGCCTCATGCCATGTTCGTTCAGATAATCGACCGTGGTTTGCAGCATCTCGGCACCATGTTTGCCGGCGCCGTCGGACTGCGATCCGACACCGAACAAAGTGCCGATATCGCCAAGACGTGCCGCGGAAAGCAAAGCGTCAATCAACGCATGTGCCGCGACGTCGCCATCCGAATCACCCTCGATACCATCGCCATCCCAACGCAAACAGGCAAGCCACAACGGCTTGCCTGCATCACGGGATGCGAATCGATGAGCGTCAAAACCCTGACCGATACGCATGAAAACGCCTTACTTCTTCTTGGACTTCTTACCTTCGGCTTCGACTCGAGCCAACGTATCCGTAGCTGCTTCCTCAGGAGCCTCGGTATGATGTTTCTCATCGCCAGGCTGAGCAGGCTCATATCCGAGGTTCACATCCAGCAGACGCTGGGCTTCGGTCTCGTCGAGCTTTTCAGACAGGGAAATCTCCGAGGTCAGAATGTTGCGGGCCTTGGTAAGCATGCGCTTCTCACCTGCGGACAGACCATGCTCGTCGACATCACGTTGGGCGAGATCGCGCACCACTTCGGCGATCTTATTGACGTCGCCAGTGGCGATCTTCTCGACGTTCAGCTTATAGCGACGAGACCAGTTCATCTCCTTCTCAATAATCGGAGTACGCAGAATCTCGAATACCTTGGCCACTTCGTTGGCGTCGACGATGTCTCGCACGCCAACTTTCTTAGCATTGTCGACCGGAACGTTGATGACCAGACCGTCAGACGAAAGCACCGACAGCTGCAGATATTCGCGGGTGATTCCCTTAACTGTCCGTTCGGTGATGGCCTCCACCTTCGCAGCGCCGTGACGCGGATAGACGACCATGTCGCCGACCTTGTAACCCATGAATCCTCCGTGAAAAGCTTACACAAAACCCGAATTATTGTGCCATTAGGGGTGGACTTGACCAAAAACGCTTGGAAAAGCGAAAAAATAGGCGCGACACGGGCCACTTTTCTTGCATTTCGTGCTTACACTTTTGCCATGGCTACAGAATCCAAGATCAATGAAGATGTCGTTGCTGTTCCTGTTTCCCAGGGCACACTGGATGCAGTAAGCAACGGTACGTTCTACAATCCCCACGAGGTGCTCGGTGGGCACCTCGGCTCCGGCAAGCATGCGGATGTCGTCACGATTCGCGTCTTGCGTCCGTTGGCAAAATCCGTGACGATCCTCACTGAGCAAGGTCAAACACTCGCAATCCATGAATACAATGGCGTCTTCATGGCACTCGTTCCCGCTGTCGCCACCGATGAAGGCTACGGCGTGCCGGATTACCGCATTCGCACCGAATATGAAGACGGTTCTATTGTTGTTTCCGACGATTCCTATCGTTATCTGCCGACCATCGGCGAGATGGACATGTATCTGTTTGGCGAAGGACGCCACGAGCGCCTGTGGGATGCGCTTGGCGCGCATGTGCTCCGCTACGACGACCCGATGGGTTCCTCCGAAGGCGTAAAGGACGAGCAGGTGGTCGGCACTGCGTTCACCGTGTGGGCTCCGAACGCCCACGCAGTGCGTGTGGTCGGCGACTTCAACGGCTGGAATGGCCGTGCCCACGCCATGCGTGAACTCGGATCCTCTGGTATCTGGGAACTGTTCATCCCGGGCATCAGCGCTGGCGAAATCTATAAGTATGAGATTCTCAACGCCAACAATGAGTGGACCATGAAGGCCGATCCGATGGAACGCTCCCATGAGATTCCGCCGCGCACCGGATCCATCGTGGTCGAGTCCAACCATGAGTGGAATGACGCCGATTGGCTTGCCGAGCGTGCGGCCAAAGACCCGCATAACGGCCCTGTCAGCATCTACGAGGTGAATGCCTCCAGCTGGCGCAAGGACGTGAACGACTACCGCGAGCTCGCCGACAAGCTGGTCCCCTACGTGCAGAAGGAAGGCTTCACGCACGTGGAGTTCATGCCGCTGGCGGAACATCCGTTCTCTGGCTCCTGGGGCTATCAGGTAACCGGTTACTACGCGATTGATTCACGTTTGGGAGGTCCGGACGACTTCAAGTATCTCGTTGAGAAACTGCACGAAGCCGGAATCGGCGTGATTATGGATTGGGTTCCGGCCCACTTCCCGAAGGATGCGTTTGCACTGGGTCGCTTCGATGGCACGCCGCTGTACGAGGATCCGGATCCGACGCGTGGCGAGCACCCAGATTGGGGCACATACGTGTTCAATTTCGGACGCCGCGAGGTGCGCAACTTCCTAGTGGCCAACGCCTGCTTCTGGCTGGATGAGTTCCATATCGACGCTCTCCGCGTGGACGCGGTCTCCTCCATGCTGTACTTGGATTACAGCCGCGAAGCCGGCCAGTGGCATCCGAACATCTACGGGGGCCGCGAGAATCTCGAGGCCATCGACTTCCTCAAGGAAGCCAACGCCACGGCATACAAGAACAATCCAGGCATCATGATGATCGCCGAGGAGTCCACGGCATACCCAGGCGTCACCGCACCGACTGACGCAGGCGGCTTGGGATTCGGTCTCAAGTGGAACATGGGCTGGATGCACGACACCTTGCAGTATCTGCATGAGGAGCCGATCAACCGCAAATGGCATCACAACGAGATCACCTTCTCCATGGTGTACGCCTATTCAGAACACTATGTGTTGCCGATCAGCCATGACGAGGTTGTGTACGGCAAGGGTTCCGTATTTGGCAAGATGCCGGGCAACGATTGGCAGAAGTATGCCGGTGTCCGTGCGCTGTTCGCCTACCAGTGGGCTCATCCGGGCAAGAACCTCACCTTCATGGGCAATGAAATCGCCCAGTATGGCGAGTGGGACCACGACGGCTCCATCGACTGGGATGCCCTTGAATGGCCCGATCATCAGGGCGTGCAGAAGCTTGTCGCCGACCTGAACGAGCTGTACAAGACATCGCCGGCATTGTGGAGCCAGGATTTCGATCCCGCAGGCTTCCAGTGGCTCACCAGCGATGACGCCGACCACAACACGCTCAGCTTCGTGCGTATCGGCAAGGATGGCGAGCAGATGGTCGCCGTCGTGAACTTCTCCGGCGAGGCCTGGTCCGACTATCAGGTGCCACTCACCAAGGGCGGAAAATGGACGGAAGTGCTGACCACGGACGACGAGATCTACGGCGGCTCCGGCATTCATAATGGCACGGTCGAAGCAGTCGAAGGCGAGTATCATTCACGAGATTGGTCCGCAAAGATCACCGTTCCGGCACTAGGCGCAGTATTCTTGAAGCCGGAACTCTGAGAAAGGCGGAAAGCTATGCTCAACTCATCAGCACAACCCACAGCGACTCCACGCACCGTTCTGGTGGTCGAAGACGAGCCGACACTGGCCACTGCCATTGCCCAACGCATCACAGCGGAAGGCTGGACGGCACGTGTGGCATCTGACGGTGCCAGCGCGGTTCAGGCCGCCACGACCCTGCGTCCTGATCTGGTCATCATGGACATCATGCTGCCTGTGATGGACGGGCTTGAGGCCACGAAACGCATTGTGGCGGAGCGTCCTGTGCCAGTGCTGATCCTGACGGCACGAGACGACGAGGCCGATAAGGTCATCGGCCTCGGTGCCGGAGCAGATGATTACATGACCAAGCCGTTCTCCATGCGCGAACTCATCGCCCGCTGCAAGGCGCTGCTGCGCCGTGTGGATCGCGCCAAGGTCATCGCCAAGAATTCCGAAAACGAGAAGCTTCTCGATTTCGGTTCCTTGGTCATCGATCCAGCGCAACGCATCGTCACCGTCAACGGCAAGCAGGTGCATCTGACTCCTACAGAATTCGATCTGCTGGCTACACTGGCCCGTAAGCCGAAGTCCGTGCTCACCCGAGAGAAACTACTCGAAGAGGTGTGGGACTGGGTGGATGCCTCCGGCACCCGCACAGTCGACTCGCATGTTAAGGCGCTCCGCCACAAGCTCGGCTCGAAGACCATTCGCACCGTGCATGGCGTCGGTTACGCATTCGAACCGCCGGAACTCCAGGACTAATGATCAAGGAGCCATTGCGCTAAGATTCGGTAGTATGCGTGCTACTGATACGAAATCAGGGCGTTCGGTTAATCCATTGGAAACCGAACGCCCTATTGGTTTGTTCTCATCGCTTAAAGTCGAATTGAGCGTTCTTATCACACTCTCCACCGCCATCGCGTTCATCATGGCGTGGTTTCTGCTCAAAGTCGGCCTGAGCGTATGGATTGCCATGCCAATCACCCTTGCCGTGGCTTTGGGCATCACCTACTTCTTCTCCAGAGGTCTCACCTCTCCCCTACGCCAAATGCGCGACGCGGCCGAGGCGATGGCCGACGGCGACTACACCGTGCGCGTGCATGTCGATTCCAATAGTCGCGACGAAGTCGGGCAGCTTGCCCTCACCTTCAACGAAATGGCGGAAGAACTCCAGCATGCCGATCAGATGCGCCGAGATATGGTGGCCAATGTAAGCCACGAATTACGCACGCCAGTATCGGCACTGCAGGCCATGGTCGAGAACATGGCGGATGGCGTGGTCGAACCCACTCCTTCGAATCTGGAAAGCATCCTCAACCAAACGTATCGTCTATCCGACCTGATCGCGTTTCTGCTTGATCTTTCGCGCATGGAAGCCGGTGCGGCAAGCCTACAGATCGAAATGTTCAATTTCGCGGATTTTCTCGATGAGACCGTTGAACCTTTGGAGATCGCCGACGCGGGGCATGCGCACGACATTGAAATGCATGTGCCCGACGATATCGAAATGGAAGGCGACCAAGACCGCTTGCGCCAACTGTTCACCAATATCATCGCGAATGCGCTCAAACATTCCGCAGACAACACCAAAGTGCTTATCGAAGCGCATGAAAACAAGGATTTCGGCACCATCGTCACGAATGTCGTCAATTTCGGCTCCCAGATTCCACCGGAGGCCCGTTCCGATATCTTCCGTCGCTTTGTCAAGGGAAAAACAGGACCGGGCACCGAATCGGGCGGAACTGGCCTTGGACTGTCAATCGCACGTTGGGCCGCCCAATTGCATGGCGGCTCGGTGAGGGTTGTCGACGATCCTCGCGGCGCCGATTTCGAAATCATCCTACCGAAATATCATATTTCGGATGACAAATAAATATTTCTACGATTATTACTGTGCTTGCATTGGCTCGTCCATCTGCTTTCCCGCCGGAGTGTGCGCCAGCGCGAGCACAGTAATAACCGTGGCACCGTTCTTCCGCATCGTCTCGACGCAACTACGCATGGTCGCACCAGTCGTGACGATATCATCCACCAAAATCACCATCGTATTCTGCAATGAAACCGAAGAACGCACCGAAACATGCCCTTTCAAGCGCTGCGAACGCTGTGCCGCGCCCTTGGTCTGCACTGATTTTCCTTTGATGCCCTTGTTTTCCAAGGCGTCGCATACCGTCACCTTGCAACCTGTTTGCCGTTGAAGAAAACTTGCCAGCCGTTTGACGATCGGTATCATGTGCCTTCGTCCTCGACGCCGCATCGAAGCATGCGACGACGGTGCCGGAACCACGAAAACGGCACGGTAAGAGTTTTGTCTGTCGTGAATGAAATCAATGACGCCAGATGTTTCAGCAAGTCTGCATATGGTTTCAGAAAACGGCCTGTCGCATTCCTCATCCCCATGGTCCTTCCATGCGAGAACCGCTTGTCTGACGGTACCACGGTACCATCCGCATGCAAACCAGCTTCCCATCGCAACGCCATCGAAAGTCTGAGCGGAAGAACGGGAGAACAACGCCATGCAGTCTTCGCACAGCACGTCATCCGGTCTATCGCAGCCGGCGCAGCCTCTGGGAAACAGCAGATCAACAACCTGCGAACATGCCCTCGTCATTGAGTTCATACGCGGACTTCCATCCGGTTCTACCGTGACAGACTGGCAATGATTCCACCGCACAGTTTCACGGTATCGTTTGGGCAGGTGACCTTCACCGCCCTGGTACCGGCCCGCGCCGCAGGGTAATCATTGCCATCGGGATCCATACGGTCCCCTACGAATACGATCTGGTCCACCTTGATGCCAAGAATATCGGCCAATTCCCGGACCGCAAACGACTTGTCAACGTTTTTTTCAGAAATATCAACGCTGCTGGCTCCGCCCGGATGCACCTCAAGATGCGGCAAATCGGCAGCGACAGCCCTCGCCAAACGATTTTTCTTCTCGTTGGTCGGATCCCATGCCTCCTTGGCCTCAGTGGGTGCAAGCTGCCCCAATGCGGAGAACGTGATCTGGCTGCCGCGGTCTTCGATGCGCTCGCCCCAAACATGGGTGAGCCATATGTTCTGCCCGCGCGCATTGCGTTCCAACGATTCGTAGGCTTTCGCACGATCCTCTTCACTGAGGTCGTGGGCGAAGACCTGCATCCAATTCGCACCATCCCAACGATAGTATCGTGTGCCGCTGGTCGGCATAAGATGCAGATTCGCCCGGTTTGCCTGCCCTGTCAGCCGTTCCACCACCTGGCTTTTCAGCAACGCATACTTGCCTCCGGTGATCACCGCGACATCGATCAGTGACGTCAATGCGGAAAAGCATTCGGCCATATCGTCCTTCATAGGTTTTTTTGACCTTGCCAGTGTGTTGTCAAGATCGAAGGCGATAAGTCGTGCCCCAGCGCACAAATCATCGATATTCACGTCATTCCAACAGGGCACGGAAATATCCGCCATGATCGTTCCTCCTATGTCGGTGCAATGAACAATATGGTATCGCATGATTCGCGCAAAGCCCTGATATGGTAGAGGCCATGTATCAATTGCCTTGGGAATCAACCGTGTATAGAAATCGTCATGGTCGTGGAACGAGAACGCCGATGTTCGGCACGAGACTTCCACGGTATCGTACAAGAAGCGGCATGTTCGACGATATGCTGGTGGCGCAGATCCGCAGGCTCAACGGTGCGTGGCCGGAACTGGTGGCGCCGGTGCAGTTTGCTGTCGAAGATGTGCCGCCATCCGACCCGGCGCCTTGGGAGGCCACACCGCGTTTGGGATCGCAGTCGTTTCCTGCCGAGCATGGCATACCGCCGCGCATAGTGCTGTATCGTATGCCTTTGCAGTCGCACGCGCGTAGCCGCATGGATCTTCAGTTCGCGATTCGAGACGAAGTGGTGTTGCGTCTTGCGGAACTGTATGGGCGCCGTCCTGAGGAGATCGACCCGGATTGGGGTATGTAATCAGCGCACGATGGTCATGTTCTGATTGGACCGCACCTGTTCGCGGGCTTCCTTCAGATCAGTTGCGCCGATAATGGACACTCCGGCCAGCTTTGCATCCGAAACGTCCTTCTGGCTTACGCGGATATTCCACACCATGGATTGATCCGGATCGGCGAGACTGACCGCGGCCACGTCTCCATCATTGATATCCGCCAATTCGATCGTAGTTGAAGCGCCAGCTCGGATGGTGAGGTCACTTTGTTCCACGATATCGCCGTCTCCGTTATATGACGTCAATGTAGCCGTGCGATCGTCGTCCGATGTGTTGGTGACGCTCACTTGCGCTGTGGCATGGTCGGGAACGGCTATGGCGGAGACGTTCATAGGCACCGAGGCATTGACCAAAGCGAAATCAGCCTGATCGCCGTCTCCATCATTGGTGACTTTTGCAGCAGCCGTTACCGGCTCAGTGGCGCTGATGGTGAGGCCGGTCGCCGACTTGGGAACGGAACCCAAGTCGATGACCGAAACACGATTCGCCTCAAGCGTCTGTTGATTGGTGTTCTTCGTTCCTGTTCCGTCCGTCCAAGATACCGTGACGTCGGCCTGCTGGGACGGATACACATACAGATTGACGTCATCGCCTTCCGACAGTCCGTTAATCGCCAGCGTTTTCGCAGAAACATTGTTGGGAACCGCGTAATCCGACCCTTTCGAAGTCAGACCGTCCATTGTTATCGTGCGGACCACGGCAGCGACCGGAGTATCCTCACTGGACACGGTGACATACAAGGCATCCTGTTCGGAAGCCGCCGCGGCAAGGTTCAATATGGATTCCTTGCCCGCTCCCACCGTCAACGTCGAACCTGTAGATAACGCCAGAGCGCCGGCCTTGTCGGATCCCCAAACCTTGATGTTCACCGATGTGGCTTTGGCTGAAGGATTGGCCACAACCAGTTGTTGGGTTATGCCTGTTTTGGTGCCCGACACTATCAACGACTGCTTCAAAGCCGGCGTGACGCAGGAAGCCGCGGAAACGCCTTTCAAATCTCCATCAGTGGCCCAAGACATCATCGAGGAAGCCGCTCCCGTTCCATCGGAAGCCGACAACAAACGAGTGTTCTGCAACTGGGAACCGTCGTCGACCGTACCAGACGCAATAAAAACATCATCGTCCGATCCCTCATCATCCTTGTTCAGCACCAACGCCGAAGTGGTCTCATCAGCGCCAAGAAGTCCTACGGAGGAACGGAACACCGTGCCGAATGCCGTGTAACGCACCGACGATGCGATATTGCCGTTGGACGCCTGATATTCACTGTCACCATACGCATCGGTATCGGCAATCGTCATTCGCGCAGGGCAATACGTTTCCAGTTGGCGGGGGCTGACCGTACGAGACACGGACGAGCGTTGCGTCATCGGCGAATCGGCATGAATCCATGTCGGACGATATACCGCAGCCACAACCACCAATGCGACGATAACCAGCACCGACACAACCGCCAGCACCATACGCCAAACCGTTTTGGAACGGGAATGCTTACTCATGCTTCCTCCTGACCCTGACGCCTCATGCGCGGAAATGCGACCAAGCAGTACGCGGCAATAACAACACCCATGCACCACAGCCATGCTTGGCGCCAAACGCTCGACTCCGCCTGGCGATACCCCTTGCGGTCGATATGTTGCTTGGCTGTGTCTTGAATGGTAAGGCGATAGTACGTCCCCGCATCAGTGCTCACAACGTTCTGCGTACCATCGGAAGCGCTGATATTAGAGCTCAACTGGTCGGATATCTGCCTTTGCGCCTTGTCATCACCGGAACGCACCACATAGATGCCGCCGAATCCCAATTCGCTCAGATCGGTGACGGCATCGGAATCAGCATTCGACAATAGTTGAGCACAATCCTTCGCAATCGCCTTGCTCGCATCATCGGAACGTCCGAAAGCCACTTCGACGCGCTGCGCCGGAGAACTGTCAATCAAATCACCTCGACGGGTGCGCATCACATTGTAGCTGATGGAACCTGTGCTATCCGCACGTAAGGCAAGCACACGCCTCGCCTCATCCTGCGCAAGAAAGTCGGAAGCGACGATTGGCAGTCCCGAATCGCTGGCAGCGACCGTGTCATGATCTCGCGTGATGAAATCGAAACCGGCACTCGCCACAACGGATGCGGCGATCAAGACGACCAGCACGATTCGCACGGCATGACCGGCAATAATGCCCTCAGAGGATCCATGATCCTCAATCCCAATATCACCGGTGGGCCGCTGCCACAGCATGACGAATCGTTGCACCGCACTACCGGCGACCATGCACACGCAAGACAGCAATCCCATCATCGTGAACGAAACACCTGGAAGCACGGAACCGGCCACGGCTCCGTCGGAGTCGACCGCAACCACAACCGCAGCGGAAAGCAGCGAAGTGGCTAAGCCCGCAACCGACACAACCCACATCATACGCGACACACGAAGCACAAACGGCAGGAACAGCGACACCGCAGCGAGAAGCACAATCAAAGCCAATATCGCCACAGCCGCATACTGCCATGCCTCACCTGATAGGGTAACGCCAAACGCACGGGAGACGATATCCGAAAGATTGACGATCATCGGACGCCCATCATGCGCCGACGACGGCAACATCACGCTACCGAAAATCTGACGCCAGGTGCCAGCTCCCGCGTAACGCACCGCATTGACCAACGTCGGCGCGCATACGAACGCAGCCGGCAGCGGAATCAACAGCAAGGTCGTTCGATGAGAGCGCACAAGCATCAGGAACACAAGGAACGACAACATCAACGGCAGCAACAATTGCGGTTCAGAGGCCACAACGGGAATGAAGCATAACGCAGCAAGAGCGGCGGCCTGCACGGAAGCCTGAGGCTTGAGCAAATCCTCCGTTCGATACATGCCCACAGCTCGGAAAGAGAATGCGAAAGCCGCGGGGAGGAACACCATAACCGTTATCATCGCCACATCGGCATCGTTATATACGCTCATTGACAACGCTATGGCGAACCATGCCAATGCAGTCACGCAACGTACCGTATCAGAGCGGGTGAAGATTCCAGCCAAAGCCCAAAACGACAGCACCATCAACGGTGCGGACAGGAAAAACACCACAGCGCTGGCGGTCGCCACATGCCCCGCTGTGAACACGGAAACCACCATGAGCACCAACAGCCATGGCGCACTCGGCGCGCTGACACCAGTTCCCGCGGTATATGCCCACGATGTAGTGGCGGCACGGACCAGCTGGGCAAAGTCTGCGTCGGTAGGCAGCAATGTATGCGAATACATCGACGCGCCGGAGAGCACGCTACGGAACACATTCCAATACAGGAAGACGATCCAAGCGAACGCGATCAGCGCAGAAGTGAGGGCGAATCCCCATCTGCGCATCAGCCTTTTGCGCAGATGCGCCTTGGCGAGGGGGCTAAGAATCACCGTGCCACGCTGGTCGAGAAAGGCTCGCTTGCGATCGTTCCATTGTTTGATTTGTTGACGGCTCGCCTGCAATGCCGACAATGATTTCAGGGAAACCCTGCTTTGCTCGCGCAGCCTGGCACGAGCACGCCATGCGCCCGGCAGACAAAGCAGCGAACGCCACGGCAAAGCCAGCTCACAACAGGCATGGTACGGCTGCTTACGGGTGAGGCAGAGCACGGCCAAGCCCAGCGCCTTGATAAACGACCAGATCCACAGCAAAAGCCACCAGGAACGGTGCACATCCGTGTACGCATATTTCGTATTCGCTTCACGCTTCGCGAGATATGGATCGATGCGACCATCCTCGTCTCCGACCTGCTGGCCGCTTTTGGAGCGCACGCCTTCGAACCGTGCTCTCCTATGGGCAATCCGAGCCTGCGGCACCACCACCACACGACCTCCACCCAGGCAGATGCGCCGGCATAGATCCGTGGACTCGGCGAAGGTGCCAAACCAGGAATCAGCACCCTTCCACGTTCGCAAGGTGGCCAATGGAACCAACGCGCCGGAAAGCGAGACTGCCAGCACATCCTGCCGGCCATCATACTGTTCCTGATCGGGTTCCCCATCCACCACCAAAGATACGAGATTGTGACGCCCCGCATACAGGCCGACGTTATGCAGGCTTTTCGCCTGCCAATCCAGCTGTTTCGCGCCGAGCAAAGACGCCGTCGGTGTATTTCTCCAAGCATCAAGCAATGCTTCGAGGCATGACTCGTCAGCCGGCCTCGAGTCGTCGTGCAAAGTCCACAGTGCGCTGATCTGGGCGTCAAGGTCGATCTGCCGCATCGCACGAGACACGGCGTTCGTGAATGACGTCGCCCCTTTCACCCCTACCAGAACGACACGTATGGTCTTGCTTTCAGGAACTTCCGTAAGCACGCCAGCCGGCGACGGAATGACGTCAAACGTCATCTGCATGGGCTGTTCGACCTGATTGGTGCAATCCGCAACGATGATGGTGCCCGGAAGCACACGCTGTGCGAGCACCGCCGCAAAGGTGGAGGGGAAAAAACGTAAATCGCTCTGCGCGGTAATCACCGCAGCCACGGACGGATCGGCATCCTGCCGGTGAGAGTACGGCCTGCTGTTGAGCAGATCGGTCACGATTCCCTGAATATCGCTGCTGGCATTAGAATTCATAATTTCCAGTGTACGCACGGGGCACGCCGTACGTCATGCCCGTTCCTTGTGTTCCTTCTTGTAACGACGCCGCTCGCGTTCGCTCAAACCACCCCAAATACCGAATCTCTCATCGTGTTCGATGGCCCATTTCAGGCACTGTTCGCGAACCTCGCACTGGGCGCACACGCGTTTGGCGTCCCTAGTGGAACCGCCCTTTTCGGGAAAGAACGCCTCCGGGTCGGTTTGAGAGCATAAGGCCCTATGCTGCCAGGAAACATCGTCATCGCGCTTGAACAGACCCCACAACTCCGCAAGCGGATTGTCGGAGGACTCATCGATCACACCCCACATGCGTCCTCCCCTATCCATACGTATGCGCACTTAGTCACGTTGAATTACACACATGCAATTTCTTTTTGTCAAGTTTTCCGCCGTGTCAATAACCTTGATTCAAGAAAAATGTGGTACGAGGAACGATCAAGATGACGGGGGTCTGAAGCAGAATCAGCGAAAATCGGGGAACATCTCTATAATCCCATAACAGCGTAGTGATATGTTCTAGAACGCGTTGAGATATGGCGTGATCTTTTATACAAACAGGAAGGCGATACCGTGACCACATCACCAGCCGGCGATAAGCTTCCTAACGTCAATGGACTGCGAGACGCACAGCCGCGTCACAGCCTTGGCTATCGAGTGCAGCATCGCGCGAGAACGATAGTCGCTTCGGTCATCGCGGCGATGCTGGTGTTCTCGGGTACCGCGGCAGCTGCGACATGGTTGGATGTGAATGGCATCATCAAAAACCATTCAGTGGAGCTTATCGGCCAAGGTTCACTTGACGCCAACACGTCGATCATCGACCCAAATTCCGGCAAGCCCATCGAATTCGTACTCATCGGGCAGGATTCCCGCGACGGCGAGGAAAACCAGTCAGTCGGAGGCAATTTCGACGATGTGGTAGGCAACCATCAGGCTGATACCACGATGGTGGCGCAGATTTCCGCGGACCGCACCAAAATCAACCTGGTTTCCATTCCACGCGATTCCTTGGTGGATATACCTCAGTGCGAGACAACCAATGGTACAATTCCCGCGCAATACAACGTGATGTTCAATTCGATTTTCGCGAACGCATATCAGACCGGCGGTGATCTCGCTTCGGCCGCAAGCTGCACATTGAATGCAGTGAACAGCCTCACCGGATTGAACATTCAGAACTTCATCGTCGTGGATTTCGCAGGCTTGGTCAAGATGATCAACGCCGTGGGAGGCGTCGACCTGTGCATCCCGCAGGATGTCGATGATCCCTACACCAGCCTACAGCTCACCAAGGGACTGCACCATCTGGACGGATATCAGGCGACGCAGTACGCGCGAACCCGCCATGGTTTGGGAGATGGTTCCGACACGTCGCGCACAACCAGGCAGCAGTACCTCATCAAACAGTTGATGAACGAGGCGCTCAGCAAGAATCTTTTCACCGATACCGCACAGCTATATCAGCTGGCGAAATCGGCGTTGCAATCACTGTATATTTCACAAGGCATGGCTGACACCGCCGCACTTGCAGGTCTCGCCATGAGCCTCAAGGATTTCAATCTGTCCAACCTGTATTCACAGACCGTTCCAGTGGTGTCCGCGCCGTCGGATCCGAACCGTTCGGTCTGGGCCGATGAGGCGGAGACGCTTTGGGAGAAGATGCGCATGGACAAGCCGATTTATGGTTCTGATGAGTCCGATACGAACACTGATGCCGACAGCGCAGGCAATGCCGGCGATTCCACCGGTAATTCGACTGAAGGCACCGACAACACGGGTTCTCAGGAAGCCGCGCCAACACCCGATTCGATCACTGGTCTAATCACGCAGGCCGATGGCACGCTGATCGATCCGAACACCGGCGGCACGGTCGACCCTGAAGATGGTTCCATCCATGACGCTCTTACCGGGCAGTACATCGGACTTGCCGACCGTTACCTCAACGCGACGGTTTGTGCCGTTCCCGCAAAGAACTAGACCGCTTTCACCGAATCCGTTCCTACACGGTGTAAATGGTGTAGGAACGGATTTCTTTTTGGAGGATATTTGTATGAGTGAAGAGAACGGCGGCAAGGACCCCCTGTCCGTACCACCGAGCTTCATCCCGTCCGCAGGACGGAAGAAGACGGAACCACAACCTCATAAATCCCCGGTCCCTCCGAAATCCGGCTCCCCATCGATTCCGAGTTTTTCTCCCGCCTCGCAACCGGCCCGTTCTAGCGCTTCGCATTCGGCCAGACGATCTACGCAATCGTCTTCCGCAGCTTCGTCGGGCGCACCGCAAAGCTTCCGTCCTGTCGCACGTTCCGCCAGCGGAACACGCAAACCGGCCACGTCCTCTCCCGCATCATTCGCACCTGCTTCAGCATCGCATAATCCGAAACGTGCGGCACAACAGGTACGAGGCTCCTCCTCCATACCAGCAAGCACGCCACGAATGACTAACCAAGGCACCCCAAACCAAAACATGGCCAGCTCCGGCACATCGGCATTGCGATCCGTCGCACAAGCCGCTCGACCGCATGGACAGCGACATGTGGGAAGAACCATGCTGCTCATCTTCCTTGTCATACTCCTCGCTTTGGGATTGTCGATATTCTCCTCATGGAATTGGGTGGACGGGCAACTCAACAAACAGTCCTGGCTGACCGACAAAGCCGATACTGCCAGCGAAAGCTGGCTGATTCTCGGTTCCGACGAGCGCGAAGGCACCATTGGCGATGCGGGAGACGTGACCGGTTTCAGAACGGACACTATTCTCGTGCTCACCAAGCCGAAATCCGGCCCGTCCTCACTGATTTCTATTCCGCGTGATTCCTTGGTGGAAATCGACCAAAGCTATATGAAAATCAATGCGGTCGCGCAACTATATAGCGGAAAACAGCTAGTCAACGAAGTTGAAGACATCACAGGGCAGAAAATCAACCATGTTACCATGGTGCAGTTCGGCGGCCTTGTCAAAGTGGTCGACGCCCTTGGCGGCGTCGAATTGTGCTACGACCAAGACGTGAATGACCCGTACTCCCAACTGAACTGGACCGCCGGTTGTCATACTGCCGACGGCACCACCGCGCTTGCGTTCTCTCGTATGCGTTATGCCGACGCGCAAGGTGATTTCGGGCGTGCAGCCCGTCAGCGCCAGGTCATCAATGCCATAGTGAAAAAAGGCGCATCCAAGAATACGCTTCTGAACTTCGGCAAGGTCAAGAAAGTCGCGGAAGCGGCGTTAAGCTCCGTAACCGTGGATGAGAAGGCTTCGACCTCATCGCTGATGCGCATGGCCTTGGCCTTCAAAAGCGCCTCTGGAGACCAAGGCATTTCGGGAAGCGTCTACTGGACCGACCCCGGCTATTACGTTGATGGCATTGGCTCCAGCGTGCTGTTGGATGAGGAGAAGAATCTCGAATTGTTCTCCGAGCTGGCCAAAGGCACCCACAAGGCAGGCGCTGTAGGCACGCTTGCCGAACAGCAAGGCTGACATTCCGGTCGGGAGATGTGGATAACTCATCCTCCGACCACAACCATGGTTTCAGCTTGCACCCGCTCATCCGCATTGCCCACTATGGCGTGTATGAAGGGCAAGAACAAACGCAAGCATACCAATGGGTTCAATGAAGACCGGCTGATGCTCATCAGCTGGGCCGCACCCGTGCTGGCGCAGCTCGTCATGCTTGTCGTGATGATCGCGCAACGACAATGGCTGTACGTGGCTATGCTCGCCCCGGGGCTTATCGGCAGCGCGATGTCGTTGGTATCCATGGCATTGCGGTCCCGTCAGAAACAGCAGTATGACGAACCTGCGGACGCCACACCGTCAAAGGTTGCGGAAACGCTAGAGCGGACCATTGACCGACCATCATTCGCCGCGATGCCCCGTGTATGTTTCGAACACCTCTACGGTTTGAACGACGACATGCTGCCATGGCGTACCATCGCACGAACGTGGCTCTCCCCCACATCCTCCTGCCTCTTAGGAATCACACAACATGGCTTGTTCCGTACGGATTTGCAACGATCAGGCCCGCACGCGATAGTTGCAGGCACCACGGGATCGGGAAAATCGGAACTGCTCATCAGCTGGTGTCTATCGCTCGCCATGCAGTATAGCCCGGACGATCTGCATTTCGTGTTTCTGGATTTCAAGGGCGGATCGACATTCAACGCCTTGGAACAGCTTCCACACACGGTTGGCAACGTTTGCGATCTTGACCTGTCCCATGCGGTCCGTGCACTGAACGCCATCGAACAGGAGCTGATTCGACGTGAGGCTTTGGTGAGCTCCGAACGCGTCTCTCGTTTCGATCAGCTGGCCAATCCTCCAGCAAGACTGGTCGTGGTCATCGACGAGTTCCACGCGCTTCGCGACCGTCTGCCCGACTATATGCAACGGTTGAACCGTCTTGCATCGCTCGGCCGTTCCCTCGGCATGCATTTGATTGTCTGCACGCAAAATCCCATGGGCCAAGTCCATGCCGATATGAAGGCCAATATGTCGCTAAGCATATGTTTAAGGGTTACGGACCAGATGCAGTCGAACGAATTGATCGGTATACGCGACGCGGCGTTGATTCCTCCCAATATGCCTGGCGCCGCCTATTGCAATGACGGACAGCGCACCACGCCTTTCCTGTGCAGCGCGGTTCGAGATGTCGACCGGCTTATCCGCAACATCAACACAGCCGCACGATTCCATGCTTGCGAACGCCCCGTTCTCTTGTTTTCCGATCCTCTCGCCCGGCATGCGACGCAATCCGATCTGTCGACCACAACGAACCGGCCATGGAACGAAATTCCTTTCGCTCTTGCCGACGATGGCGTGCTTGTACATACCGCCGTTCTTAACGTGAGCCAACAGAACATCGCCATTATCGGCGCTTATGGCAGCGGCAAAACCAATTTGCTGCTGCATTGCGCACGTTGGCTGTACGACACAGGTCGTGCCAATATTCGTTTCACACGCAAAAGCGAGCATGGCATGGTGACGGATGACGGAAGGCCATCGCCTTTGCATGAACGCACCATTTGGATTGTGGATGATGCGGACGAGCCGCTCAATCCTTTTTCCACTTCGCCTGAAGCGAACGAGCTGCGGGAGGCATTGGCAAATCCCAATATCACCGTGATTGCAGCTACGGAAAAACCCACTTCCGCACTGTTGGACCGATGCCCCACCCGTGTGGCATTTCCCTGCGGAGAACGTTCCAATGATCTGATGTTAGGCATTCCCGGAGCAATTCTGGACGGATTCTCAGCGGACGACTATACCCTTCACGGTCGTGGCGTGCTCATTCAGCAAGCCAAAGCCTGCCCTATTCAATGTGTGGAATTTCAAGGTTTTTGACGATTCGTGGGATTCTTTTCGTAAAGACTCTTGAAAAGTCGCACGATTCGTGGTTATCTGAGTAACGGACTTACATGCCGTACATGGCAAGAGGAAGGCGATTATATGAGCAGTGCTTTTGACTGGCGCGCCAAGGCCGCATGCCGCGACAAGGATCCGGAGCTGTTTTTCCCGGTCGGCAACACAGGTGCCGCCTACCAGCAGATCGAAGAGGCCAAGGCCGTCTGCCGCACCTGCAAGGTGATTGACGCGTGTCTGAAATGCGCTCTCGACACCAATCAGGATTACGGTGTTTGGGGCGGTCTGAGCGAGGACGAGCGCCGCGCGCTTAAGCGTCGTGCCATGCGAGCCCGTCGTTCCCAGGCCATGCAGATGCAGATCTAAGGGTTTTTCGAAGATCCGTCATTCGCATATGCTCTGCGAATAGCAGCTTACAAGAAAGTCCGGTTGACTTCTAACAGTCAACCGGACTTTCTTATGCCTTCCGAATCGCTTTCGCGTTCATCAGCCTTACGCCGCACGCAGCTTCATGTCAAGCACCACTCGGGTGCCGCCGCCGCGGCGAGGTTCCCAACGGACCGTACCTCCGAAATCGTTGTTGACGAAAGTGCTGATGATCTGCGTACCTAGGCCTGACCCGGAGGAACGCGCCATGCCGTCATGCTCCTCATTGGCCAAGCCGGTGCCATCGTCTTCAACTACGACATTGAGGTTGTTGCCGCCACGGCCCACGGAAATCGTGATGTGCCCGTCTTTCCGGCCTTCAAAACCATGTTCCACGGAATTGGTGATCAGCTCGGTCAGCACCAGAGACAGCGGCGTGGCATCCTGCGCCGGCATCATGCCGAATCGGCCGATGAAATCGATGTCGATGTGCTGGTCGCGCATGGTGGCCAGATCCACAGCCATCTTCAACAGACTGGAAATGACCTTGTCGTAGTCCACGATCTCATCGGCGGTCTGGCTCAAGCCTTCATGGACCATGGCGATGGTCTGCACACGGCGCTGCGCCTCTTTCAGCTCTTTCTTGACTTCTTCGGACTTGGTTTTACGTGCCTGCAGCCGTAGCAATGCGGAAACCGCCTGCAGATTGTTCTTGACGCGATGGTGGATTTCGGAAATCGTCGCATCCTTGGTCTGAAGTTCCTTTTCACGACGACGAAGCTCGGTCACATCTCGGCATAGCACGACAGCGCCAACACGGCCATTGGCATCCATCAACGGCAGCGAACGCATGGACACTGCGGACTTGTTGGCGTCAAGTTCAGAATCGACGGCAGCCTTGCCACTGAGCACCAGAGGCAGGGTTTCCAGCACGGGATCGTTCTCACGCAGCAGTTTGGTGCCGATTTCGCTCAGGTACTCCCCCTGCATGGTGCTGACCGACCCCAAACGTCGGAAGCAGCTGATGGCGTTTGGCGAAGCGTATCGCACGATGCCGTCGACGGTAAGCACGATGAAACCGTCCGCCACACGCGCATTATGACGCTGGTTCATGATCGGATTGCGGTACGGGAACTGGTCGCGCGGAATCATCTCATACAGATGCTTGCCCGCGCTGATGCTTTCGGATTCGTAACGTCCATTCGACTCTCGGGTAGCCATGTTCGTCTCACGTACCACCAGTCCCAGCGTCTTGCCGTTGTGGCGCACCGGCGCATACACGTTGCATACCGTAGATCCACCCACCGTGCGGAGCACCGTGGAACGGAACACCGACTCGGAAGCCATCGCGGCATCCAATTCAGCGCTCATCTCCTCCTCAACAACATCGCCAACGACGTCATCGGTTCTCAGGCTCATCACCGTGGATGGACGACACTGCTCGGCGATAATGTATTTGCCCTCGCCATTTTGCAAAATGAGCAGCAGGTCAGCAAAACTCAGGTCGGCAATCACCTGCCAGTCGGCGACCAGATGATGCAGCCATTCACGATCTTCGTCGTCGAAATCAGGGCGGGTCGTCAAGATATGTGAGAAATCAGCCATGCGTTCCATCATACGCATCACGCCAGAGGTTTTGTACGACACATGCGCATATTAGACGCATATTATTGGAAAGGGATGTTGACATATCCATGAGTTACGGTAACGTAGGTTACGGTTCCGTAACTTACAGTGGAGGCACGCAGATGGCGAAACCCACAGAAGCTCAGATCGAGGAAAAACGCGCGATCATCGCAGAAGCACACGAACAGGCTCTTCAAGCCAAGGCCGATATAATTCGCGTGAAGGCACGCAACAAGGCCGAGAACATCCGCAAGAAGGCCGACAGCAAGGCGAAAATGGCTATCGCCAAGGGCGAAGCTCGTGCCGCAAAAATAGAAGGCATCACTCCGGCGGAGATTGAACGCAAGATTCGTCTTGACGTGCATGGTCGTCCCAAGCCGGCGATGCGTGGCTGGATTCATGCCGTGGCCACTCCGCTGGCGTTGGCGGCCGGCATCGTGCTAATCTGTCTGGCACACGGTACCGGTTTGAAGTGGGCCTGCGCCGTGTTCATGACGTGTTCGCTGGTATTGTTCGGCAATTCCGCCTGCTACCATTTGGGCGATTGGTCACCTCGCGTTACCGACGCACTACGACGCATCGACCATATGAATATCTTCCTGCTAATCGCAGGAACTTATACGCCGGTCTCCTTTGCACTCGAACCATTCTGGCGCAATTCAATCATCGCAGGCATGTGGATCTGCACTACCGTGGCGCTCATCATTCACGTCATCTGGATCAGTGCCCCACGCTGGCTTTACGTGATTGTGTATATTATTTTCGGCGTTTCCGGCGTGGCATTCATGGGATTGTTCTGGATTTCACCATACGCCGGCCCGGCGGTTGTGGTGCTGTTGGCCGCAGGCGGCGCCTGCTACATCGCCGGAGCCATCGTATACGCGCTACGTAAGCCTGATCCATGGCCGAAGGTGTTCGGCTTCCATGAGATTTTTCATTGCGGCACCGTCGCCGGTTACGCATGCCACATGGTGGCGATTTACATGGTGATCGTGCAGCTATGGCCGTAAGTTCAGATCATATCTGATTGCAGTTTGACGAAATATATGACAAGGCTGGTTCATCATTTTATTCGATGAACCAGCCTTGTCATATCGCTTCATGTCGTTGGAATATCAGATTCGGCTTATGGCGAACATCACTCAGGCGAGCGGCTTGGCTTCCTTGATGGTCACGGAAATCTCACGTCCGTTCGGAGCCGTATACGACACCGTGTCTCCCTCGTGAGCGCCGTTGATGGCTGCGCCGATCGGGGATTCCGGGCTGATGATGCTGTAGTCCGTGGCGATGGATAGGTCACGCGTGCCAAGCACGTAGACCATTTCACGGCCGTTGACATCCAGCGTCACCAAAGAACCGTCGCCGACTTCACCGGCCTTGGGCGCGGTCAGAATCTTCGCGTTGCGTAGCTTGACGGTCAGTTCCTCGATGCGTCCCTGATTTACTCGCTGAGCCTCACGAGCGGCCTGATAGCCGCCGTTTTCGCTCAAATCGCCCTCGGCGCGTGCCGCGGAAACCTTGGAAAGGATTTCGTCGCGATACTCGCCTTCACGCCAAGCGAGCTCTTCCTTCATCTTGTCATAAGCTTCCTGCGTCAGCAGAAGCGTTTTTTCTTCGGCCATGTTGCCTCCTTGACCTTGGAAATTACTCTATACCGCTTAGTTTCAGCGGGTGGAGATGATATCAATCACGAACACCAGGGTGTCTTCGCCGCCGATGCCGGCCTGCGGAACGCCACGGGAACCATAGCCATACTCCGGCGGAATGGACACCACCAAGCGGGAACCGACGTTGTGACCCGGAACGGTCTGGTCCCAACCCTTGATGACCTGACCAACACCGATGCCGAAGCTGGCCGGCTGGTGACGGTCGAAGCTGGAATCGAACGGGGTGTCTTTGCCCCAGACCACACCGTGATAGTTAACGGTGACGGTGTCGCCGCGACGAACCATCGGGCCATTGCCCTCGAGCAGCTCCACAACCTTCAGACCTGCCGGAGCGGTCTCGGACGAGAATTCGATGGTCGGGCGATCGCCGAACTCAACATTGACAATGGGCATTTGAGATGCCATGGTGAACCTCCTTGAAAAGCACAATGCCACCTAGACTAGCACCAACCACCGCTAGCATTCAACGACATTGACCGCCAAACCACCTTTTGAGGTTTCTTTATACTTGGCCATCATGTCTTCACCCGTGTCTTTCATGGTTTTGATGGCCTGATCCAAGGTCACGATATGCGTTCCATCTCCCAGCATGGCCATACGAACCGCATTGATGGCAGTATTCGCCGCCATGGCGTTGCGTTCGATGCATGGAATCTGTACTAAACCTCCCACGGGATCACAGGTCAGTCCCAGATTATGCTCGATGCCGATTTCCGCAGCGTTCTCCACTTGCCGCGGAGTACCACCCATCACCGCGCACAAACCGGCCGCAGCCATCGAACATGCCGTACCGACCTCTCCCTGGCATCCGACTTCCGCACCGGAAATGGAGGCATTGCGTTTAAACAGGTACCCTACCGCGCCTGTAGTGAGCAGGAAGGTAATAACACCCTCTTCATTCGCATGGTCAACGAAATGCCAGTAATAGTGAAGCACTGCCGGAATGATTCCTGCAGCGCCGTTGGTCGGTGCGGTGACGATTCGCCCACCACTGGCGTTTTCCTCCGACACCGCCAAAGCGAACAAATCCACCCATGCCGCATCCGACGATTCGAGCACCGCATCCACGCGCTTCTTGTCTCGCGCAAGCACATCACTGTTGGAGGCAAGCCTTGCATACATTTTCGGCGCCCTGCGGGGCACATCCAAACCGCCGGGCAGCACGGTCTGCGACGTATGGCATCCGTGCTGTACACAACGACGCATCACCCTCCACACGTTATCCAGTTCGCTACGAACCTGCACCGCCGACTGCATGGCCGTTTCGTTGGCCCACACAATGTCGGCAATACTCATATGGTGCTTCTCGCATAGAGCAATGAGTTCGTCGCATGACGTGAATGGATATGGCACATCCGAAACGTCATCAAGTGAGGAATCACTTTGCTGATCGGCGAAAGACGTTCCGACCGGCGGACGCTCATGAATGCCGATCATCAGATCCTCGGCATTGCCTTGCCGCACGAAGCCTCCACCGATGGAATACCAGACCTGTTCATCAACAAGATTGTTCTGCTGGTCAAATGCTTGGAAACGCATGCCATTAGGGTGCGCGGCCATGCGATGCCACACGTCCATCACCACATCATGCTCATAGTCGAAATCGATGCGATGCTTACCCGCCAGCAACAGTTCCCCACTCGCCTCGCATTCATGACGAATGGTATTCACATGATCCGTATCGACGGTTTGCGGCATGTTGCCTTCCAGACCTGCCACAGTCGCACGATCGGTACCGTGCCCCAAGCCCGTCAACGCAAGAGACCCATACAGTACCGTACGCACGCGGCTCACACGGCCAAGCGTTCCCGTATGCTCAAGGGATTCGACAAATTTGCATGCCGCCACCATCGGACCAACAGTGTGTGAGGAACTTGGCCCAACGCCTATCTTGAACATTTCGAGAATACTAAACATACCAATCGCCGCCTTGCCTCTCAGGTGCCTTGCTCAGGCTGCATACAATGCACGGAACATGAGAATCATAATAATCAAACCAATGATGGCGGCCGCAACTTCCACCACCAGCATGATGATGGCCGTTGTTTTACGATTGCCGAGTTTAACGTCAAGCAACTTGGCGAACAGGAAGGCGACGAAGCCAAGAGCTGTGCCATTCAGCGCAATCGCACCAATCTGGCCATTGGTGAGTATACTTTCCCCCACCATGGCAAGCACGGAATTGATGGTGGCGGAGAACACCAGCAGGCTCCACACGCCGTAACCGATAAGTCCAACAATCGCATATGCGAACGGACGGAACCGCTCACGCATTTTGAGCGTAAACGATTCGGCACACCACAGCAACGCAAAGCCCACAACGAACGTGAACGCCACTGCCATGAACACCGCTTCCATAGCCCATGGAATCAACGCCAACGACGCCTTCAACAACGAGAAATACAGCGGAGAGCAAGCTAGTTCGCCCACAGCCAAAACTCCTGCGACAATAATCGCTTGGGAGAGCATCAGCGGAATTTCCGTATCGGGCTGTTCGATTACTGGCTTGATATCTTTCGACGTCATACTTTTTCCGTTCCAGTCGGCTACTTGGGGTTATCAATGCCGCCAGTGTAATAACGGATTGTTTCGTACGTGCTATCCAGCAACACATTTACAACGTCATTCGGTGCCGCCAGCGGGAATCGAACCCGCAATCCGAAGAGACCGATTTTAAGTCGGTTGCGTATACCAGTTTCGCCATGGCGGCAAGGCGTCGAACAAGCCGACGCCCAAGTTATTATGCCACGTTAACGTTCGGCAAGCAATCGCGTGCCGTAATCCAACACAATGCCATCAAGCAAACCGTGTTCGCTGGCCATGAAGGAGTCGATATGCTGACCATGGTCGGCATAGGCTGCCTCACTGACTTTGGCGAGCACACGATTCCACACCAGAGCACCACCGCCGACCACGTCAACACGACCCGGGTGAATGGTTTTATAGGTCAGGCGCTCTTCGCGCGGCATCTTAAGGAACTTGTTATCGACCGCATAAGCGTCTTCCAGCGAGCAGCTGGCACCATCCACCGCGGAATGGTCGTATTCGGTCAATCCCATGGCCAGAGCGGTCATGGTAGTCACTGTGCCAGACACGCCGATGATAGTGCGGGTTTTACCTGCAGGAACCGTTTTGAACGCTTCATCGATATGCTCGTCGATGTCGGCAATAGCCTCTTGAATCTGTGCTTCGGTAGGCGGATCGTTCTTCAAGTGGCGTTCGGTCATACGCACCGAGCCAATGTTCATGGAGAACGCGGCCTGCACCTGCGTGTTCGGATGGCTTACACCGTCGCCGCCAAGCACCAATTCCGTAGAGCCGCCACCCAGATCAACCACCAAATACGGAGCTTCGACGTCGCGACGAACCACGCTCGTGGCACCAAGGAAGCTTAGATCAGCCTCTTCCGTGCCGGGGATGACTTCTGGACGCACGCCGAGGATCCGCTCGATATTGTCTTCGAATTCCTCACGGTTCTCAGCATCACGAGTGGCCGAAGTGGCAACGAAACGAATGCCGTCCACCGGATGATCTTTCAGCACCTCGGCGAATTCGCGGGCAGCGGCGTAAGCACGTTCCAATGCCTCATCGGCGAAACGATGCGTCTTATCAACATCCTGACCGAGACGAATCACACGAAGGATACGCGGAACAATATCTTCAACGCCATCTTCACTGACGCGGGAGACCTTCAGACGAATCGAGTTTGTACCGCAATCAATGCCGGCAACAGTAACGGATTTCATTGCTTCTTCTTTCTGTCTGAATATGGTTCAGTCTTCATTTGCCACCGTGCAACGGCATACATTGGGGTCGAATTCATGACGAATCGCCTCCAATGCCATGTCTCCAATCGGGTTGGCGCCCTCGCCCATCACCAGCGTTTGCGCCAACAAGGCGTGCAGACACTTAACGCGAACAGGCATGCCGCCGGCACTGGTGCCTTCGATATGCTCTTCGCTGTCTTCCATGGCAACGGCGATTTCATGCCGGAACGCCAAATACAGTTCGTGCGCACGCTCGTAAGCGGCTTTCAGATCGTCATCTTCAGCCAAAAGATCGTTGTACTCCTTCATCTTGCCTTCGGCTTCGATGTGGGAGATGGCTTTCACCGCTTCCGGGCCAGTCAAATAGCAAGTGGTAGGGAAAGGCACGCCTCCCGGCAGCAGCGGACGCGTGACCACAGCCAAAGGCCTGCCGCACACGCAACGCGCTCCGACAGCCACCATGCCACGTGGGTAGCGACCCAACTGACGCTCGACCACAGCAATATCATGCTCGGTGGCAGGCTGGTCGAGAACCTTCTTCGCCAAGGTTTTGGCCTGTTCGCTGATTGTCATACCCTGTGTCACTCCTGCTGATCTCCTGATTGCTGTTGGTTGTTGTCTTGTGAAGCCTGCTGCTGGCCACCGGATTCCGGGCTTGTTCCATTCGCATCCGATTCGCCGGTTGCCGTACTTTCGGACGTTTCCTTCGATTTCACCTCATCCGATTGGTCAGCCTGTTTGAACGAATACGCCATTTCCTTGTACCAAGGCAGTACGGTTTTCCGCGATTCGTCCGTCGTCTTCTTATCTTCTGTGGTTTCGCCGGTTACCGCTTCGGGATGTTCCACACGAATCGCCTGTTCTCCCGGAAACACGAATCCCAGACGATCCCTCGCCTGCGCCGTAACGTAGGCTTTGTCATCCCAGCGCGCGATGTCGTTTTCCAATTCCTGCTTTTGTGCTATCAACGCGGCTTCCTGCTTCTTCAAGCCATTCAATTCAGCCATATTCAACGCATAGGTGTGGAATGTCGACGCCAACTGGATAGCTCCTAAAGCCACGATAAATACCACCACAAAGAACGCGATGGGACCAGCGCTGCCTTTTTTGGATGCTTTCTTGCGTGACTTTGAGCTCATAGCAACGAAAATACCCGTCGCGTTCGACGAGGAACACGACGGGCACTCTACATCAGCGCATATTCGATGCGCTTACGCTCACTTGGCGATGTACTTCTTGCAAGCCTTGAAAGCGCTGTAGCCAGCGTACTGAGCGGTGGAGCCGAGCTCCTCCTCGATCTCGAGCAGGCGGTTGTACTTAGCAATACGCTCGCCACGAGCCGGAGCGCCGGTCTTGATCTGGCCGGTGTTCTTTGCCACAGCCAGGTCAGAGATGGTGGTGTCCGGGGTCTCGCCGGAACGGTGGGAAACCATGGAGGTGAAGCCGTTCTTGGTGGCCAGCTCGATGGCGTCGAGGGTCTCGGTGACGGTACCGATCTGGTTCAACTTGACCAGCAGGGAGTTGGCGGCTCCGAGCTCGATGCCCTTAGCCAGACGTGCCGGGTTGGTGACCAGCAGGTCGTCGCCGACGAACTGCAGACGATCGCCGAGCTTGGCGGTGATGGCAGCCCAGTCTTCCCAGCCTTCTTCCTGGAACGGATCCTCGATGGAAACGATCGGGTACTCGTTGATGAGGTTCTCGTAGAAGTCGAGCATGTAGCCGGCTTCGCGATCGTCACCTTCGAAGTGATACTTGCCGGTCTCCTTGTTGTAGAACTCGGAGGAAGCCACGTCGAGGGAGATGCCGATCTGCTTGCCCGGCTCGTAGCCGGCGGCGGAGATGGCGTCCATGATGTAGTTCAGGGAGTCCTTGTTGGACTTCATCTTCGGAGCGAAGCCGCCCTCGTCGCCGAGGCCAGTGGCCAGGCCTTCCTTCTTCAGGACGTTCTTCAGGGTGTGGTAGACCTCAACGCCTGCACGCAGAGCCTCGCTGTAGGTGTCGAAGCCGTACGGGGAGATCATGTACTCCTGAATGTCGGTGGCGAAGTCAGCGTGAGCGCCACCGTTCATGATGTTCATGTTCGGAACCGGCAGGATGTGGCCGTTGGTGCCGCCGATGTAGCGGTACAGCGGCTGGCCTGCGGACTCAGCGGAGGCGTACAGAGCAGCCAGGGACACGCCGAGGATGGCGTTGGCGCCCAGACGACCCTTGTTCGGGGTGCCGTCGAGCTCGATCATGACCTCATCGAGAGCGCGCTGGTCGGAAGCATCCATGCCGATGACCTTCGGAGCGATCTCTTCGTTCACGGCCTTGACGGCATTGAGAACACCCTTGCCCTGGTACACGGACTTGTCGCCATCGCGACGCTCCCAAGCCTCAGCTTCACCAGTGGAAGCACCGGACGGAACGAGGCCCAGGCCCTGAGCACCGTCTTCGGTGTCGAGAACGACCTCAACGGTCGGGTTGCCGCGGGAATCGAGAATCTGACGCGCGTAAACGCTTTCAATTACTGCCACAACTACTCCTTATAAACGTTAGGTTGTGATGACATTGCCTAGAATAGTGCGTTTTGTGGACGTATGGCAAACTTATCCGACACGATTTATGTGAACGCTCACATAAATCGTGTCGGACGCGTCCGGAACTTCGCCTGTTATTTCCTTGGCGCTGGCTTCCAGTCAAGATCGTCGAGAAGTTGGTTGGTCCATCCAACGATCTCATCGGAACTCATTGGCCCGGATCCAAGCGACCCCGCAAACGGGGTGGGGATCACATACGTTTGAGTGACAGGCCTGTACTGGATGCCTTTGTAGATTCGCGCCATGCGCATCTGTACGGATTCACGTGGCTCGAATTTGGACACACGAATGTTACGTCCTTGACCGATGATTTCCGTAATGCCAAGCTTTCTTGCTTTGAATCGCAATCGCGCCACATCGAACAATGCTTCGAAATCGACCGGAGGTTTACCGTAACGATCCGTAAGTTCATCGCGCAACTCGTCAAGATCAGCTTCCGTACGTGCCCCTGCCAGCTTGCGGTAGGCTTCCAATCGCAATTTGTCGGAATCGATGTAGTCGACGGGGATGGACGCTTCGATCGGCAGATCAATTGTGACAGCAACCGATTCCGCACGTTCCGGCTCCTTGTACTGTTCGACAGCTTCGGAAACCATGCGCACATACAGATCGAAGCCAACGCCCTCGATATGCCCGCTCTGCTCGTCGCCCAGCAGATTGCCAGTGCCACGCAGCTCGAGATCCTTCATCGCCACGTCAAAACCTGAACCAAGCGCAGTGTTCTGCGCGATGGTGGCCAGTCGGTCATGCGATTGCTGGGTCATCGGCTTGGTCGGATCGTACAGGAAGTACGCGTAGGCACGCTCACGGCCTCGCCCGACACGGCCACGCAGCTGGTGCAGCTGGCTTAGGCCGAAACGGTCGGCATGATCGACGATCAACGTATTCGCATTGGAAATATCAAGACCGGTTTCGATGATGGTGGTGCATACGAGCACATCAATGTCGCGATGCCAGAAGTCTCGGATCACACCGTCGAGCTGCTTCTCCCCCATCTTGCCATGGGCGATGCCGACATGCGATTCCGGCACCAGCTCGTGAATCTTCGCGGCAACCGAAGCGATGTCTTGCACTCGGTTGTGCACATAGAACACCTGGCCACCGCGCAACAGCTCACGCCTGACCGCAGCAGTGACCTGAGCATCCTCATACGCGCCAACGTAAGTAAGCACCGGCAAGCGGTCTTCCGGAGGCGTGGCCAACGTGGACATTTCACGAATGCCTGTAACGGCCATCTCCAACGTTCGCGGAATCGGTGTTGCCGACAGACTCAGCACATCCACATTGGTACGCAGCGCCTTCAACGTCTCTTTGTGTTCGACACCGAAACGCTGCTCCTCATCGATGATGACCAGGCCTAGATCCTTGAATTTGACCTTCGGCCCGAGCAGTTTGTGCGTACCGATCACCACATCAACGGAACCGTCTTCAAGTCCCTTGATGGTGTCGTTGATTTCCTTGGTGGTTTGGAAACGGCTCATCGCCCTTACTTCCACCGGGAATCCTTCAAAACGTTCGGTGAACGTCTCGAAATGCTGTTGCACCAGCAATGTGGTCGGCACCAGCACAGCCACCTGTTTGGAATCCTGCACCGCCTTGAATGCGGCACGTACGGCGATTTCGGTTTTGCCGAATCCCACGTCACCACAAATCAGGCGATCCATCGGCACGGGCTTTTCCATATCGGATTTGACTTCGTCGATGGTAGTCAGCTGATCGGCGGTTTCTTGGTATGGGAAAGCGTCTTCCAGTTCTTTCTGCCAAGGGGTGTCTTTGCTGAAGGCATACCCCTGCATGCGTTGACGTGCCGAATACAGTTTGACCAGATCTTCGGCGATTTCGTGCACATGCTTACGTGCTTTCGCCTTGGTAGCAGCCCAGTCGGATCCGCCCAGTTTGTTGAGTTTTGGAGCGTCGGCACCGATGTATTTGCTGACTTGGTCAAGCTGATCGGTGGGGATGAACAGTTTGTCGGCAGGTGCGCCGCGCTTGCTGGATGCGTATTCGATGACCAGATATTCGCGTGTTGTCTGGTTGGCGCCCGCTCCGATGGTACGCTGTCGCATTTCGAGGAACCGGCCGATGCCATGCTGCTCATGCACCACGTAATCGCCGGCTTTGAGCTCCATAAGGTCAATGGCCTTACGGCGACGTTTCGGTGTTTTTGCCTGTCCCGCGGCCGATGTGCGTCCGGTCAGGTCGCGTTCGGTAAGCAGTGCGACTTTCGCAGCATTATCGACGAATCCGTCGATGGCACGCGATCTGATGCAGTCGAAGTTGGCGATTCCCGTTTCGTTGATGGCACGCTTGAGTCGAACAAGAGTACCTTGCGCTCCTGCAGTGACGGTGACGGCATAGCCGGCATCAAGAAGACCTTCGATACCGGATGCGGCTTTGGCTTCATCTCCGCGATATTCGCCGGGATTGGCAGCGTCGAGCTGAACGTGTCCTTCCCTGCTTGGGTCCACGCCGAAACTCGTAAGCTTCCATACGTCGTGCCTTGAGAAAACCAGCGATGAAATCGTTTCTTCAAAATCGTAGAAATTCGCCTGATCGAACGTGATCGGAGCGCCGGCACCATGACCGGATGCTGCGACATGCCAGCTGGCCGCAAGAAACTCATTGGCGGTTTTTGCGAGATCGTCAGCCGAACGACGCAATTTTTCCGGATCAGAGAGCATGACCAGCGCATGCTTGGGCAACATGCCCTGCACCGGCTCCATGTCATCGACCAATGCGGGAAGTAACGATTCCATACCTTCGACCGGAATGGCGTTGGCAATGGATTCTAGCATGTCTTCGGCATTGGGAATGGATCCAATCAAGGATTTCGCACGCTTGCGCACCTTGTCAGTCAATTGCAGTTCACGGCATGGCGTGGCCCAAACAACAGGAACATTCCCGCCATATGTACGCTGATCCGAAGCGTGGAACTCCCTGATGGTGTCAATCTCATCACCGAAGAACTCAATACGCACAGGATGTGGCAATGTCGGTGGGAACACGTCGATAATGCCTCCTCGCACCGCGAATTCACCACGATCCATCACCAGATCGACTCGAGTATAAGCATTTTCCACCAGTCGACGCGACGCCTCGTCGAGCGCCAATTCCTCGCCTTGAGAAAACACCAAAGGCTCCACGTCGGCCAAACCTGCAACCACTGGCTGGATCAGGGATCGCACCGGCATGACGAGAATGCGGATGGGGCCGAACAGCTTGCTTCCCTCTTGAGGGTGCTTCAGCCTGCGGAACACCGCCATACGGCTCGCCACGGTATCGGCGCGTGGCGAGAGGCGTTCATGAGGCAAGGTCTCCCATGCTTCGAGCTGTGCCACGTCGTTCGGATCGCCGGAATACCACGAACGAATCGTCTCGACCGTCTCTTCGGCTTCGCGGCCGGAGGCCACCACAAATACAACCGGCCGTGTTCCCGATGCTCCAGCAGCCAGTGCCGGGCGCAATCCTTCGGGAATGCCAACGGTAATGCTAGGGTCTATGTCGGATTCCGGCACCTCGATCTCACCGGAAATCAGCGCACGAAAATCCTCGTCGGTTTCGAGTACGTCAAGAATGCCAGCCAAGGAACCTGAAGTCGGCAACTGCACCGGTTCAGCGGCCATTGAATTGCTCCTGAGCTTTGGCGAGGCCATTGAAAATGATAGTTTCGGCGGCATCAGCGCCATCGGCGAGGAATTCCGGAAGCTGCTTGCGCTGATCCGGTCCGAATCCGCCCAGCACCCAGTTCACGGTGTTGTCGTGGGCATGGGCACCTCGCTGCGCGTGTCCAACGCCCATGCGTACACGGGCATACTTCGGAGTTCCCAAGGCGCGGTCAATCGACTTGATGCCATTATGTCCGCCTGCGGAGCCGCCTGCCTTGACTTTGATACGTCCAAAATCAAGATCCATGTCGTCGTGAATCACCACGATATGGTCCGGTTCAATCTGGTAGTAGGCGCTGATGGAAGCCAACGCATTGCCTGACTCGTTCATGTAGGTGAGCGGCTTTGCCAGGAAGAATTTGACGTTACGACCAGACAGGTTCATCACACCCTTGCCGAGCATGGCAAGCCCTTTATGGTCGGAAAAGTTGACCGACCAACGTTCAGCAAGCAGATCAGCTGCCATAAATCCCATATTGTGACGGGTGCCTTCATATTTGGAACCCGGATTGCCGAGTCCTGCGATCAGCCAGAAATCAGATGCCATTGAAATCGTTCCATTCATTCATACATACGATTGCGCGCATTCATATTGCGCCGCGTTGTCTCGTCTTAATAACCGCAAAGATTGTACTTACAGGTCGAGATACCAGTAACTCATGTCACGCATGGTGCCGGTGGAATCGGTGGCGGCGGTTGGCATGAGGCCAAACTGTGTAAAACCGAACCGTTTCATCAGTGCGATCGAACCGGCATTGTCTGCGAAAATAATGCCGCATGCCTTACGCATATTACGCTTTCGGCATTCTTCAAGCAGTTTGGTGAGCGTATATGTGCCGACTCCCCTGCCCTGCCATTGCGGGTCGATGTAGTAGGCAAGATCGGTGACGCCATCATATCCCGCGCGATCATAGAAAACGGAAAGCGCGCTGAATCCAATGATCTGTCTCTCTCCGTCATCATCTGCCGTTTCCGTAACGAACACCGCGTACGGATCATGATGCGATTCAACCCATGCTTTGCGCTGTTCGTATGTGCGTGGGGTTATATCGGCCGATGATCCACCTCGTATGACTGCAGCGTTGTAAATGTCGGTGATTGCTTGAATGTCGTTTTGCGTGGCGATGCGGTAGGAATACTCACTCATGTTTTTGAGCATACCGGGCATATGCAGAAGGCGGAAGACCGGTTCCATATATGAGGAACCAGACTCCCGCCTTACGCAAACAGCAATCGTACGGAACTTGTGCGGAAACTACTGCTCGAGTTCGAGCGCCTTGTTCAACGCTTCCTGAAGTTTCTTCTGCGCTTCGCCATAAGCGGACCAATCGCCCTTCTTCATGGCCGCGTCGGAATCCTTCATTGCCTGGGATGCGTCGTTGAGGGCGCTCTTCAGATCGCTGCTCATCGTGCTGGAACCGCCAGTATTGCCGGAACTGCTGTCATTGTCGGAATTCGATCCAGATGACGAGTCAGTACCGTCGGTTCCGGAAGAACCGTTAGCGGAGGCATCCCCACTGGTACCGGCAGTATCGCTCGTGTCGGTCTTACTGCTGGTGGAACCGTCGACGTTTTCGGCATCGCCCGCGGACGCGCCGGAGTTGCCGCCGAACACCTGATCGAGCGCTTCGTCCAATGTGTTGGCGAATCCGACCTGGTCGCCGAAGGCCACCAACACCTTCTTCAACAGCGGGAAACTGGTGGAACCGGAGGACTTGACGTACACCGGCTGCACGTACACCAATCCGCCGCCGAGCGGCAGTGTAAGCAGATTGCCTCGCTGCACGTTGGTGGAGCCGGACTCAAGCAGGTTGAGTTCCTTCGACACGTCGGCCGACGCATTGAAGTTGTTCTGCGCCTGACCGGGGCCTGGCACATTGGAATCCTTCGGCAACTCCTGCAATCGAAGCGTGCCATAGTTCGCACCGATCTTGCCTTTTTCGTTGCCCGCATCGGAATCGACAGACAGGAATCCCGTCAAAATCTCTCGGGTTGACGTGCCTGCGGGAATATATGAGGACGTCAACGAGAACACCGGCTCGTTGGACCCACCGGTCTGCAACGTCAAATAATACGGCGGCTGCAGAATGTCGCGTTCCTGAGCCTGCTGAGATTCGGTCGGATCGACCGGAGTCTGCCAGAAATCCTCACCGGAGAAGAACTGGCTGGCGCTCGACACATGGTACTTGGTCAACAGCTCGCGCTGCACCTTGAACAGGCTTTCCGGGTAACGCAGGTGGCTCATCAGATCGCCGGAAATTTCCGACAACTGGTGGTACTGGCCGGGAAAGATCTTCTGCCATGCCTTGATCACCGGATCGGATTCGTCCCACACGTACAGGTCCACGGAACCGTCATACGCATCGACGGTAGCCTTCACGGAGTTGCGAATGTAGTTGGCGTTCTTCGAAGCCAGCTCACTCACCGTGGCCGAAGATTCCGTGGTGGAATCCTTGGAGGCTTCGCCCAGATCGGTCATCTGCGAATACGGGTAGGCGTCAGACGTGGTGTAACCGTCGACGATCCACTTGACACGACCATCCACGACCGCCGGGTACACACGGCCGTCAAGCGTCAGGTATGGTGCGACCTTGGCCACACGCTCCTTCGGGGAACGATCGTAGAGAATCTGTGATGCGGAATTCACACGGTTGGAGAACAGAATCTGGTCGGAGCCGAAACGGATGGCATACAGCAGTCGGGAGAAGATATTGCCGATCTTCGGGCCGCCATTGCCGCCGAACGTGTTGGTGGCGCCTTCAGAGCCGGTCGGGTAATCGAACTCCCACGACTGCGTGCCTTCCGGAGCGCCCACGATCGAATACTCGGAAGCGTTCGGCGAGAAGTAGATACGCGGCTCATACTGTTCGGATTCGGTGAGCTTGCCTTGGGTTGGGATGCCCGCCTCGAAGAACTTCGGCTGGCCGTCGGCCGTCACCTTGTTGCCGTAGGCGGCCACCACACCATAGCCGTGCGTGTACACGGTATGGTCGTTGACCCAGTTGCGATTGTCAAGACCGGCAAGGTCAAGTTCTCGTGCTGCGATCACCGTATCTTGGCTCTCGCCGTCGACCTCATACTTGTCGACGGCAAGAGTGTCGGCAAATGTATAATACTGCTTGGATTGCTGCAACTGTTTGAACGTTGGGGAAACGATCTGCGGATCGAGCAGTCGGATCTGCGCGGTCGATTCCGCGGAGTCGGCCAGTGCGCCTTCCTCGCCTTCGGTAGTGGCCTGGTATTGTTCCGTCTTCACATTGTTCAGACCATAGGCTTCACGAGTGGCGTCGATATTGCGCTGAATATATGTTGATTCCATCTCCTGCGCATTCGGGTTCACACGGAAACGCTGCAGCAGCATCGGCCATGCCACGGTAAGCACCAGGCTCACCACAATGGCGGATGCGATGGCCACGGTCGGCACCTTCCACGCCTTGAGCGCTTCGGAGGCGCGCACCGCGATTGGGGCCTGGCCTTCCAGCGCATGCGATTTCATGATCCACACGCCGAGAACCACACCAAGAGTGGCGGTGATGGCGGCCATGATGAAGGTAACGGGAATCGTGGCGTTGACCGTGGTGTAGGTGGCGCCGGTGATGCGGCTACCCTCCTGCGTGAGGTGAGAGAACACACCAAGCACCTGATTCGCCGCCCATGCGAACATATTGAGCATCAGCCAGATGCCGATCTGCCTACGCGCACGCTTGGTGATGTGGAACAGTCCACGACCATGCACTGGCATGGTGATGCGAATGCCACCCATCATCACATGCGTGACGATGGAGAAGATAATGCCTGCAAGCAACAGCAGCGACACCGCCGACATAATCAACTTCAAACCAGGCAACACGAATACGTAGAAACCATTGTCAATGCCGAATTGCGGATCAGTGGTGCCGAAACTCTGCGCATTGAACATCAGCAGAATCTCAGACCAATTCGCATTAAACTGCGATCCGAACATCAAACCGACGATCAATGAAATCACCACTGCCACACGACGTGCACTCTTTGAGCTCACGCCCTTGCCCACTTCGATGGTGTCGCCATTAATACGAATGGTAGAACCATCGGCAGCATCGGGGCGAGCCCAGATCGCCAGCGACGCGGAAAGGAATCCGACCGCGGCGATCAGCAGCGCATACGCCACCCACAGGCCTACCCTGGTACCCAACTGCGTCCAAATCACGCTTTGGAAGCCAAGCTGCGCATACCACATGACATCGGTGATGAACTGCGCCAAGCCAAAGAACAGTCCGACGATGATGGCAAGCGCCAGCACCACACCGATTAGAATCTTGCTGCCGTTCGACGATTTGCGCGGACGGTTCGGCTGTCGTGTGATGCGCGGACCGGACGGACCTCTTGGAGGCATGTTCGCCGAAGACCGGGTGGTGTTATCGCCATCGGTTTCGACATTGAGAATGATGGGATCATCGTTGCCGGATTTATTGGCACGCTGCCCTTGGGAGCGGCTCGGGCCGCTTTCCGGGTCGAACATGGGACCAAACATATCAAAAAAAGACATACTAATAGCCTATCGACAGGCACGGAACGTGCTTTATGCCACTGGCCTAATGTTTACGCAATTCACGAACACGAATCCACCCGTTCTTTTCTTATGCGATCGTATTCGCCATCACTGGCATGTGATAGATAATGACACTATGAAGAGGGTTCACGTTCATTTCGCTCGTTGTGCTGCCGCACTGTGCGCCATCGCACTGCCGCTATCGTTCGCTGGGTGTTCATCCAGCGCGAGTTTGAATGCTGACTCCAACCAATCCGAGCAATCCAATTCGCAGCAGTCCGACGCATCACATGATGCGCTTGACAAATCCAACGTGCCAAGCGTGATGGACGACTCTCCGCACGGCAAAGCCGTGGCTGCAGTCAATGCCATGAGTCTTGCAGAGCGTGTCGGTCAGCTCGTCATGGCACCTCTCTACGCGGGATCCGATCCTTCCTCATTGCAAGATCTCATTATGAACCAGCATATCGGTTCAGTGCTGATCATCGGCAACTGGAATTCTGGAACGGCCGGTGTCGCCGCAGCCACATCCGCATTGCAATCGTATGCGCCGGCCAATAATCGGCTGTTGATGACCACCGATCAGGAAGGTGGTTTGGTGCAGCATCTTCAAGGCTCTGGTTTCGACCAGATGCCTTCCGCCACCGATCAGGGAACGATGTCGACCGATCAGCTTCGTCAGTCGGCGGCCGTATGGGGTTCCCAGCTTAAGTCAGCTGGCATCAATGTCGATTTGGCACCGGTGGTGGGTACGGTGACGGTGGATCGCGCCACGAACGACCCTGTCGGAGCGTTGGATCGTGATTTTGGATTGGACGCGGCCGGTAATGCCGGCCATGCCAAAGCGTTCATTCAGGGCATGGCGGATTCGGGTATTGGCAGCGCCATCAAGCATTATCCGGGACTTGGTTCGGTAACCGGCAATACCGATTTCACCGCCGACGGCATTCTTGACACCACCACCACGTTGGACGGTGCGGAAATCAACGCGTTCAATAGCGCGTTGGAGGCGAACCCTTCCATGGTGATGATGTCTTTGGCCACCTATCAGGCCATTGATCCGAACAATCCCGCCGTGTTTTCCAGCACTTTGGTAACAGATTATCTACGTAATACGGTTGGTTTTCAGGGTGTCATCACTTCGGATTCCCTCTCCGCCACTGCCTTGAGCGGTGTTCAGCCGAGTGATTTGGGTGTGCGATTGGTTGAAGCCGGCGGTGATCTCGCCTGTATTGGCGCTTTCGATTATGTTCAGCAGGTTTTGGACGGTTTGAATGCGAAGGCCGCGGCTGATTCTGCTTTTGCGGACAAGGTGAAGCAGTCCGCGATTCGCGTGATGACGCTGAAATACGATATGGAACTCGCCAAATAATCGCGGCCCACTGCGACACGGCCGAAAGCCGCGCTGTTACGCAAAAGCTTTCATGAGAATACCAGCTGCACCAACAGCATGTAAGCAGCGGTGCCACCGGCGATCGACAGCAGCATGTTTCTTTTCCATACGTGCAGCAGAACGATCACCATAATCGCAAGCAATTCGGGAATGCCGTGGCTGCCGGACAGCAGATGCACGCCCTTGAGCGAATACACGACGAGCAGACCGGTCATGGCGTACGGCAGCACCGTGCCCAGATAGGTGATGAAACGCGGCGGTTCCTTCGATTCGGGGAATACCAGAAACGGCAGGAAACGGGTCAAAATGGTACCAAGTATCGCCATGATAATAGTGACGACGCCCTGCCAGGTGGTCATGATCATCATGCGCGTGCCTCTTTCTGCATATCGTCGGACGTTACGCTGCCAGCTCCGCCGGCTTCATCCGTCTTGTCGTTTTTCAGATCGTTCAGATACGGCCGCAGCAGAACGAACATGACCAGCATGCCGGCAAGCGAGGGAATCATGAAATTGTCGGCGCCGAAAACTCCCAAACAAATCGCAGGCACGACGATGCCGGTCAACGCCGCCATATGGCTCTTATGTTTCGTAGCCAGCCACTGGTCTGCGAAGATCACGGCGAACATGGCGGTCATAATGAAATCGAGTCCGGAGGTATCGAACGTGATACGTCCGCCGAGAATGCCTCCAACCGTGGCACCAGCCACCCAGGAGAATTGGTTGAGGAATCCCACGAAGAAGTAGAACCAGCCTCGGTTGACGCCTTTGGGAATGACAGTGCCGTTGTCGATGGCGAAAGTCTCATCACACAGGGAGAAGATGAGATACGGTTTTTTCACCCCCATGTTCTTGAACCGGCCAAGCATGGAAATGCCGTAGAACAGATGCCTTGTGCCTAGCATGACGGCAAGCATGAACGTGGCGAACGGATTGAACGCGGACACCAGCAGATTCACCGTCACGAATTCCATGGAACCGGTGAAGATGAACGCGCTCATGCACATGGGCCACAGGAAAGAGAAACCACGCGTGCCCATCAGCACGCCATATGACAAAGCCAGAAGGAAGAAGGTGATACAAACCGGCAACGTTCTGGGCAAAGCGGTTTTGAAGGCTGTGGATGCGACCGCCTTCCTACCTTGTATTCGCGAGACCAAATGCCTTTCCTTTCAATCCTCGTCTCATCTCATGGCATGCCGACACCTACCATCACGCCGGCCATCATACTATCGCGCTCCCCGACAAACGCCCTTGGGTCCATCGGCTCCGGTTATGGCCGATTGCACTCGAAACGTAACGGAAAGGGCTATTATGCTGCATACTGAAAATCGTCGGACAGTTAAAAGGAGTATGCATGAAAACGCTGGTTCTGGTGTTCCATCCGCATCTGGAAAAATCGCAGGTCAACCGCAAGCTTATGGACGCGGCCAACGAAACCGGAGACGTGACCGTGGTCGATGAATACGCCGCATATCCGGATTTCAGAATCAACGTCGAACATGAGCAGAGGCTCATCGAAACGCATGACCGCATCGTGCTGCAGTTCCCGTTCTACTGGTACAGCTCTCCCGCTCTGCTCAAGCAGTGGGAGGATGACGTGATCAAGGCCGGTTGGGCTTATGGCGGCGGCCGCGCCCTTGAAGGCAAGGAGTTCATGCTGTCCGTGTCCACCGGATCTCCAGCCGATTCCTACACCCGTGAAGGCAGCCATGTGCGCACCATGAACGAGCTGCTTTCCCCGTTCGAGACCACGTTCCGTCATACGCATGCGACGTATCTGAAGCCGTTCCTCATCCAAGGCGTTGCCACGTCCACCGAAGAGCAGATCGACGAGGCCGTGTCCAAGTATCCTGCCGCACTGATCGGCTGATCGACCCATATCGGATCCACTGCCGAATGGGCGGCCAGGTTTCGCTTTGCACGAACATGGCCGCCCGTTTGACTTCGAGTGCTTGAGGTTTCTATGCTCTTCCACCGGAGCACATGAAGGAGCACATGAAGGAGCATATGATGAACATCCCAAAGACACTTGAATCCAACGCCAATCAAGACATTCCCGAGACCCGTCAGGCGCTTCTCACCGGCGAGCGCGCGGAGTTTTTTGCACATGACCGTCATTATGTCGACACGATTTTCGATGATGGCGAGTCGCCGTTGAAGCATGCACATGCTATTGAGCTTGAGTCGAGTTCGTTCAAATGGAAGTATCCGCTGTGGTATTGCTCGGATATTTCGGCGAAGGATTGCACGTGGTTCGAGATGGCACGCGCAGGCGTGTGGTATACAAACAACATTCGCGTCGAGGATTGCACATTTGAAGCGCCGAAGAATTTCCGCCGTTGCCGTGATGTTTCGTTGAGGAACGTTGATTTCGTCAATGCCGAGGAAACATTGTGGGCTTGTTCGAATGTCATGATGAATAATGTAAGTGCGCGCGGTGATTATTTAGCAATGAATTGTTCTGACATCAAAGTCGATAATTTGCGTTTGGTTGGCAATTATCCGTTTGATGGCGCGCGTAATATTGAGATTTCGAATTCTAGATTGATTTCCAAGGATTGCTTCTGGAATTGCGAAAATGTGACTGTGCGCGATTCGTTTATTTCCGGCGAATACTTGGCTTGGAACTCGCGTAATGTGACGTTCGAGAACTGCACGATCGAAAGCCTGCAGGGCTTGTGTTATGTGGACAATCTGGTATTGCGTAACTGTCGGCTTATCAATACCACGCTCGCGTTTGAATATTCTTCCGTGGACGCGGACGTGCATGGCGCGATCGACAGCGTGTTCAATCCTGCGTCCGGTACGATCCGCGCCGATGCGATCGGTGAGCTGACGCTTGATCCGAAGAGGATCGATCCGTCAGCAACGACGGTCATCACGGCCGACGTTACGGAGCGGTAGATAGAATCGACCATATGACCTACGATTTCGATACTCCAATCGACCGTTCCGGCACCTATTCGCTCAAATGGGAGGAGGCCGGCGACGCATTGCCCATGTGGGTGGCGGACATGGATTTTAAGACCGCACCCGAGATTCGCGAGGCGTTGCGTCGGCGCGTAGAACATGGCGTTTTCGGCTATTCGATAGTGCCGCCTGAATGGAACCAGGCGTATGTGGATTGGTGGGGGCGTCGCCATGGGCTTGTCATCGACCCTGATTCGCTGGTATTCTGCACTGGCGTGGTGCCTGCCATCTCCAGCATGGTCAGGAAGCTCACCACGCCGAATGAGAATGTGCTTATTCAGACGCCGGTTTACAACATTTTCTTCAATTCGATTCTCAACAATGGTTGCCGGGTACTCGAATCGCCGCTTGCCTATGACGGCGAAGGCCGTTATTCGGTCGATTGGAACGATCTCGAGACGAAGCTTGCTGATCCGCAGACCACGTTGATGATCCTATGCAATCCGCATAATCCAATCGATCGTATCTGGAACCGGGAGACGCTGAATCATATCGGTGAACTGTGTTGGAAGCATCATGTGACAGTGATCAGCGACGAAATCCACTGCGATTTGACCGATCCGGGTTTTGATTATGTACCGTTCGCCTCCGTGAGTGAACATTGCGCGATGAATTCGGTGACCTGCATGGCGCCGACCAAAACCTTCAATATCGCCGGTCTCAATTCCGCTGCCGCGATGATTCCGAATCCCGTGCTACGCCATAAGGTGTGGCGTGCGCTTAATACCGACGAAGTGGCCGAACCGAACGCCTTCGCCATGACTGCCACGCTGACCGCATTCAAGGAAGGCGAACCTTGGCTGAATGAGCTGCGCGCCTATCTGGCGGGTAACAAGGCCACCGCGCGTGCGATGATTGACGCATACAACGCATCCGTACCGAACGACCGACGCGTCATCATGATCGAAGGCCATGCCACTTATCTGCTGTGGGTCGATTGTTCAGCCATCACGCACGATACAGACGCGCTGTGCGATTATCTTAAGCGCGAACACAAGGTGATGTTCTCCGAAGGTTCCGAATACGGTGGGAACGGACACGATTTTGTACGCATCAATGTGGCATGCCCACGCTCGCGTATGATCGAAGGGCTCGCACGGTTCATCGACGGCCTGCTCGCATACCGCACGAAGACATCCCCGACGGCAGCCGGTTTCTAGATTCGCGATTCGCATATGTCCGTTTCAGCGCGTCTTCAAGTTGGAACAAACGGATTTTGGTCTCCAAATCCTCCCGCATAACCGGTGATACCGCCAAGTGGTGAATCGTAATGGGACTTCCGTGCAACATCCATTTCCATCACATTCCCAATATAATTGTCAACGGACATCAACGAAGGAGTTGGCATGGGATACGTGCTTATCACGGGAGCGTCCGGCGGCATCGGGCGCGAATTGGCGACGTTGTTCGCTGCGGACGGACATAATCTGGTGATTACCGCCCGCAGCCAGGAGCGACTTGATACGGTGAAAGAACGGCTCGAACAGCGTTTCGGCATACATGTGGTGGCATTCGCCATTGACCTGAGCGAATCCGACGCGCCGAAGAAACTCCATGAATTCACCACGTCACAGGGCCTTGTGGTCGACCATCTCGTCAATAACGCGGGTTTCGCAGATTGGACCGGGTTCCTTGACGCCGATTGGAACCGGCAGAATGAGATGATGCAGCTCAACATGCATGCGTCCGCCGAATTGACGTACCGGTATGGCTGTGATATGCGTACCAACGGGCATGGCAGGATTTTGAATATTTCGTCAGTCGCGTCAATGATGGCAGGACCGTATATGGCGATGTACTTCGCCTCGAAAGCGTTCGTACGCTCGCTGTCGGAGGCTGTGGCCTATGAGCTGCGCGGCACGGGTGTGACGGTGACCTGCGTGTGTCCTGGCCCGACCACCACCGGTTTCGAAAAAGCCGCCAACATGCATGGCCGTAACTTCTTCACTATGACCAAGCCGGCCACCGCACGGCAATTGGCGGTATATGCCTACCACAAAATGATGCGCGGTTCCGCTCTCGCCTATCATGGTCCGCTCACCAAGGCGGGCGCAATCGCGGAACGCACACTCCCCCGCGCGCTCACCCGCAAAATTGCCGCCTTCATGAATGGCGGGAATCCGAATCGAAGGTCGATTTGTAGAAAGCCATAAAAAAGGACTATGACGTTTTCGATTCTCTCTTGACGTTGGGTGGAGGCTACGCATTAGTATGAAAGGCATGACTGAAACCGTTTCAACCGCATCCAACGCGGCCGGCACGTGGACGAATCCGCTGCGCGATCCGCGCGATCTTCGACTTCCACGTATTGCAGGCCCGTGCAGTATTGTGATTTTCGGCGTGACCGGCGATCTGTCACGCAAGAAGCTGCTTCCTGCCATTTATGATCTGGCTAATCGTGGTCTATTGCCGCCAAGCTTCGGTCTGACGGGGTTCGCTCGTCGTGATTGGACCGAAGAGCACTTCAAGGATTTTGTGAAGGAGAATGTGCAGGCGCACTGCCGTACGCCATTCAAGGAGGCGACATGGAAGCAGCTCGCCGACGGCATTCGTTTCGTGCAAGGCACGTTCGACGATCCGAAGGCGTTCGAACGACTGTCGAACACTGTTGCCGAGCTTGACCGCGATCGTGGCACGCGAGGCAACCATGCGTTCTACATGTCGGTGCCGCCGCGCGCGTTCCCGCAGGTTTCCCGACAGTTGGCCGATTGCGGTTTGGCGAAATCGTCTGAAGGTGCTTGGCGTCGTGTGATCATCGAGAAACCGTTCGGGCATGATCTGGCAAGCGCCAAGGAGCTGGATCGTGTGGTCTCCGAGGTGTTCGATCCATCGAGTGTGTTCCGTATCGACCATTATCTCGGTAAGGAGACCGTGCAGAACATATTGGCACTTCGTTTCGCGAACGCGATGTATGAGCCGATCTGGAACAATAATTACGTCGACCATGTGCAGATCACGCATGCCGAGGATATCGGCGTGGCGGGTCGTGCCGGCTATTACGACGGTATCGGCGCGGCGCGTGACATCATCCAGAACCATTTGCTGCAGCTTATGGCGTTGACGGCGATGGAGGAGCCTGTTTCGTTCTCCGCTTCCGATCTGACGGCGGAGAAGACGAAGGTGCTGTCCGCAGTGCGCTTGCCGAAGGATCTGGCGGCGCATACGGCGCGCGGCCAGTATGCGGCCGGTTGGCAGGGTTCGCATGAGGTCGTGGGGTATTTGGACGAGAAGGGTATCGATCCGGAGTCGACGACCGAGACGTATGCGGCGATCCGTTTGGATGTCGATACGCGCCGTTGGGCCGGTGTGCCGTTCTATCTGCGTACGGGCAAGCGTTTGGGCAAGCGTGTCACGGAGATTGCCGTGGTGTTCAAGCGCGCCCCGCATCTGCCGTTCGAGTCGACCGCGACGAAGGAGCTCGGCAAGAACGCGATCGTGATCCGTGTACAGCCCGATGAGGGTGTGACCATGCGGTTCGGCGCGAAAGTGCCGGGCGGCACGTCGATGGAGGTCCGTGACGTGTCGATGGACTTCGGTTACGGTCGTTCGTTCACCGAATCGTCTCCGGAAGCCTATGAACGTCTGATTCTTGACGTATTGCTGGGCGATCCTCCACTGTTCCCAACCACGCGCGAAGTGGAATTGAGCTGGCAGATCCTTGACCCGATCGAGGAATTCTGGTCCACGCTCGGCCAGCCGCAGCCGTATCGTTCCGGAACGTGGGGCCCTCAGGAAGCCGTTGAAATGCTCGCCCGTGATGGACATCGTTGGAGGATGCCGTGATCATTACCATGAAGAACACCGAAACCCGTGAGATTTCGGCGAAAATCGACGAATTGCACGAGGAACGTGGCGAAGCGGCTTTGGGTCGCGTGCTCACACTGTTGATCTCCACGAATGAGACGTCGCTGGAGCATGATCTTGCCGTAGCGAACAACGCCAGCCGAGAGCACCCTTGCCGCGTGATCGCAATCGCACCGAATTCACGCAAGGTGGATGCCGTTGTCGATGATGGCAAGCCGCACACCTTCCTCGACGCGGAAGTGCGATTCGGCTCCGATGCCGGCGCAGGAGAGATTATCGTGCTGCGTCCGCTTGGCGGCTTGGTGCATCATCCGGATACGCTGGTGATTCCATTGCTGGTTCCCGATGCGCCGGTGGTAGCTTGGTGGCCGAACGAGGCTCCGGCGAACCTGTCCACCGACCTGTTGGGATCGATGGCCCGCAGCCGTATCACGGATGCGATGCATTCCTCGAATCCGATGCGCACGATGGATGACCTGCGTCGTAATTGGTCGTCGAAGAACGTGGATATGTCGTGGACCAGGCTCACCGTATGGCGCGCCATGCTGGCTTCGATGCTCGACCAGCCTCCACATCTGCCAGTAAGCGGTGTGCGTGTGACCGGCAAGAGGGATTATCTACCGATGGACCTGTTGGCCGCATGGTTGCGTTTGCGCCTCAACGTACCGGTGGTGATAGAAGACGATCCGAACGCAACTGCGGTGACCGGCGTGTATCTGACCCGTTCCGATGGCGTGCTAAGTCTGGAACGCCCTTCCACCGATGATGGCATCGCAGTGCAGAACGTGCCTGGTCAATCACCTCAGACCATTAGCGTGCCCGCACGTACGCTTGAGGAATGTCTGAGCGAGGAACTGGGACGTCTCTATCCGGACGAGATTTATGCCGAAGTGGTGACTCAGGGTTGGGATCTGATCAATCCGAAGCGCTGAATCCGAAAAACCAGTCGCTCTGCCCATGACCCGGCGGGGCGACACCGTATAAGGAGCAAATATGGCAGAACGCAAGACCATTGTGTATCCGAATCCTGAAATGCTGGCGCAGGCTGTGGCCGCACGCACATTGTTGACCATCATCGACCTGCTGGCCGAACCGGAACGTCGTCGCGTGGACATCGCAGTGACCGGCGGCACCGACGGCAACCGCGTATTCGCCGCGATGAATGCTAGTCCGTTGAACGATGCCGTGGACTGGAACCGCGTGCATGTGTGGTGGGGCGACGAACGCTTCGTGGCGGCCGATGACGACGACCGCAATGCGAAGCAGGCTCGCGAAGCCTGGTACGGTGCGCTTGTGGAAGATGGACGCATGCCTGCCGGGAACGTCCATGCGATGCCTGCCGACACCCGTAGCGCCACCGAAATCGCATCGGCCTCCCCCGAGCAGACCGATGCGGTGCTGGCCGAGGCCGCCGCCGAATACCAGCGTGAGCTGGCTGCGCAGCTGGGAGAAAATCCGGCATTGGATATCGCGATGTTCGGCATGGGGCCGGACGCGCATTTCGCATCCTTGTTCCCCGACCATGGCGAATCCGAGATCGCCGACCCCCACGTGCTGGTGGCGGGCGTGCGCGATTCGCCGAAGCCGCCGCCGCTGCGACTGACGCTGACCGTGCCGATGATCGCCCGTTCGAAGCATACGTGGGTGTTCACATCCGAAACACGCAAGGCCAACGCGGTCAAAACTGCCTTCGCGCAACGCAACAACCCGCATGCCCCAAGCTCCTACGCCGACGGCGAGGAACTGCTTTGGCTCATCGACAGTGGCGCCGCCTCCGAACTGTGATTCTCTAAACAGTTTCCAGCGGCGGAAATCGACTCTGATGGGAAAGCCCCGCAATGCATGGTGCATTGCGGGGCTTTCCCATCAGAACGTCACACAGACGGATGATCGTTTCCGTTGCATCCTCTAGCTTGCATCAGGCGGATTTGGTTCCGCAAACTGCCATATCCGCCTAGTCGCCGATGACGATGGTGGAGAACGACCAGGCCGGCGCAGCATAGACTCCACCGGTTAGATCCACCACGGTTTTGACTGGGCTGGTGGGCGATTCCTCGCCGGCCCGGCCGGCATACGGGTCTTCGCCCGTCAGAATGGTAGCTGTCGCACCCGCTGCGGACTCCGAGGAGACGTCCAATGCGGCAAGAATCCGGCTGATATCCACTTCGGCCGGTTCAGCCATGGCATTGACCACACGCACATAGGTCTCCCCTCGTTCGCCGCTACGCGATACGGTGACGGTGCGTCTTGGCTCGTCTTTAGTCTCCGTTCCTTCGGTGACAAGCGTTCCATCGATGTACAGCTTCATGGACTGTCCACGATCCGCTATCTCGACGTGCATACGCCATGTAGTGCCCGGCTGCACGTCGTTCATGGACCATTCGGTGCCGCCGAGCGCGTAAGCGGTGCCGTCACGTACCACTTTCACTTCATGGCCGCGCCCCAGAGAAGTGACATTATGGTTCTTCCCGTCGATATCCCCGCTGACGAACTGTATGCCCCACTTACCTTCGTAATACACCACCGTCGCATCGATGCAGTACGAATCGGCATGCAGATCGACGGGCAAGTCCATGGCGCTGCCCCGGTACTGCACATCGCCGAGTTCGACCCGCGCCCCAGACGCGGTGGTGACGACGAGATCATTCAAATCGGCTCTTGCACCGCCCTCGACGCGTAGCCTGATGCCGTCCGGCAGGTTGCGGCGGAACGTAGTCGCCCCTTCCACACCGACTGGCCACGCGGTGTCTGCGGTGGTGGCGGCGTACATCTGCTGCACCCAGTAGCTATACGGCAGATAGGTGCGTTCGTTGTCGAAGTAGATGAGATCCGGATCCCAGCTGTGATGACCGTTTTTTGCGAACAACGGGGCATAGGAGGCCATGGCCACCACGTCGCCGTTGAGTTCCATACGGCCCATGAAGGCCGCTTCGGACAGGCCGTTGATGAGCTGCGTATCCCAAGAGCCGTATTCGCCGAGATAGACCTTCGGCCCCTTTCTCTCGATATGGTCGTAGTGGTCGAGATTGTGGAACCACCAGCTGGACGACTGGTAGGAATGCTCGTCCACAATCGGGATGCCGGCTTCACGCGCATACTGCCAGCCCGCTTCATAATCCGGGCCGCTGGGCGCCGTGCCGACAGTGCCGACGACGACGATGTCGGGATAGGCGGCTTTGACCGCATTGAATATCTGCTGGAAACGGTTCTTGAACACATCATCGATGAGGTCCTCATTACCGATGCCCAGGTATTCGAGTGCGAATGGTTCCGGATGACCCATGGCGGCTCGTTTGGCACCCCATTCGGTGGTTTCGGCGTCTCCGTTGCAGAATTCGATGAGATGCAGTACCTCATCGATGTAGGCGGGCATATCCTCCTGGGCGACTGGCACCGGCCCCTGGCTGGTGTTCTGGCAGCTTACCGCGGCGGGCAACACCGGCAACGGCTTGGCACCAATGGTCTCGCACAGGCACAGGTATTCGTAGTAGCCGATGCGGAACGACTGATGGTAGCCCCACAAGTTGAAGTTGTGCGGCCGATGCTCCACCGGCCCGATGGTGCGATCCCAGTGGTACATGTTATCCATGCCGAGACCGTGGGTGATGCAGCCGCCCGGGAAGCGCATGAACCTCGGGTGCAGATCGGCAAGAGCCTTCACCAGGTCAGGACGGAAGTGCTTAAGCCCCCGGTACGTGGTACGCGGCTCAAGGGTGACGAAATCGAGATCCACAACGCCTTCGGCCCCGAAGCTCAGTCGCAGAGCCCCCTGTCTGGCCACCACCGAACCGGGTTCCGCCCCCGTGCCGTCGCTGTTCGCCGGCACGGTCAGCGACGCTTCGCATTTCGTCCATGCCGCATGTTCAATGTCGATGGTGGTTTCGGCGATGCTGTCGCCGTCATCGTTGCGCAGCGATACGGTCAACGGCACCGCCACACCGGACTGCAGGCGCAGCCAGGCGGAGAAATCATAGGTCTCCCCCGCTCGGAACACCATGCCGTCCCAGCCGGTGTTGTCCAACGCAGCCGGGGCGTGTTCAATTTCGATGCTCGCATAATGCGGGTTTTCGATCGCCACCGGATCGCCGTCGCGCACGCAGAAAGCCGCAAACGATCCCTCCGGCACGATCTTGCGCCAGAAGCTGTAGTTGCTCCAATCCACATTGTCAGCACGGCTGTATTCGAAGGCTCCATTCTGCACGAGATCGGCGTTGAGACCGCCGTCGCCGGAATAGCTGATGTCTTCGAAGAAGATGCCCCACAGGTCGGTGCTAATGTTGCGTACGCCCGCCTTATCGAGCGTTGCAGTGAGTTTGTCGGTCATGTACTGTCCTTTGCGTTTCCGTATGTTGTTTTGAATACTGTGAATAACCGTCGTGGCGCTATCTGCGGGCCCGAATCGCTTTACGAATCGCATCCTGCTGCGCGGCAACGGCCTTGTTGCGGGCAAGATAGATCGCCAGAGTGACGGAATACAATGCGAGTCCGATCAGATCCATGGTTCCGAGGGAGAAGACCATGACAATCACCAGCCAGATGATCACCCACCGATTGACGGTTCCCGGAGCGAGGCAACGCATGGCCGTGATGAAACTGACGATGCCGATGATCAGCACCAGCAGAGCGTAGATGTTTGTCACCGTCGAGGCGTTGTCCACCGCGGAATAGTCCGTCTGCAGCATGCCGTTGCGTTCCAGCACATCGTATGCCCGCCCCTTGAACCAGCTGCCGAACATGAACAGCGTGACAGACGCCATGATCACGTTATAGGAGGCGGCAACGATCATCAGCACCCGTTCGGCCTTACGTGCCAACGGGGCCGGCAGGCAAGCGCCATTGCTTTGCGAATTCATAGTGTTCCTTTCCGTTTGCCGACTTGACGATACTATCATTTCAACGATAGAAAAGGGAAGGATTGGGACTGCTCGTTTCCGATAGCAGCCCCAATCCTTGTGCCATATCCGAAGCGGCTCAGCCCTTCAGACCGGATGTGATGTTCAGCGACTGCAGGAAGTACTTCTGCGCGAACAGGAACAGAAGCAGCGTCGGCAGTATGGCCATGCAGGTGGCTGCCATCAACGAACCCATCTGGTTATACTGTCCCATCTGGTTGCTCAACAGTTGCAGACCTGCGGTGACCGGCATCTTATTGATATCGTTGAACACCAAGGTCGGCCACAGGAAGTCATTCCAAGCGCCGGTGAAGCTGAAAAGGAAGATGACAATCAGAATCGGACGGATGGCCGGTAACATGATGCGGGTGAAGATCTGGAAGTCGGACGCGCCATCGATTTCGGCGGCTTCATCCAATTCCTTCGGAATACCCTTCATGAAGTTACGCACCAGGAAGATGTTCGCCACATTGCCCAGACCCGGCACGATGCAGGCCCAGTAGGTGTTGACCCAGCCCAGGGAGGCGATGATGCGGTACTGCGGGATCATGTTGACGACAGCGGGGAACATCGAGATAAGCAGCAGGACGAAGAAGAGCGTATCACGGTACTTGAAATTGAGTCGCGAATAGCCAAAACCCGCAAGGGCCACGATGGCCACGGACAGCACGGCGAACACGGTCGAGATGATCAGCGAGTTGCCGAGCCAGTTCAACACAGGATAGCTGGCAGACGCTTCAACCAACGTCACATAATTATCCAACACCCACTTCGCCGGCAGGAAGTTGAACGCGTTGGAGGTAAATTCGGCGACCGACTTGAACGATGTCGTCACGGTGTAGATCACCGGCAGGAGCCATACGACCGCCAGCACGATGAGCAGCACATAGACCGCGATCAGCGACGGGGTCACTTTCTTCGTCTTATTCTCTGGAATCGCCGGACGCGAGGCTTGCATTGTTGCAGCGGACATCGTCAGTCCTCCTTGTTCATGAAGATGAGCTGGATTGCGGCAATGGCCATCAGGATGATGCCCAGCAGCAATGCCATTGCGGAAGCCATGCCTGCGGCTGCAGGACCGGCGGGGAATGCGAGGTTTCGAATATCCATCAGCAGCACCTGCGTCTGGTAGTTCGGCCCGCCGTTGGTCAGCATGACCGGCTGGCCCCACACGTTGAACGCACCGGTGGTGGTCATGATGGTGGTGTAGAACAGCGGCAGCTTGATCTCCGGCAGAGTGATGGAGAAGAAGATCCTGATAGGACCCGCACCATCCACCTTTGCCGCCTCGTACAGGCTTTCGTCCACACCGGACAGCGCGGAACGGTAGATGACGAGGTTGCCGCCGATGCCAGCCCACAGCACAAGCACGAAGATGGTGATCCATGCGTATGGGTTCTTGCCCAGCCAGTTGATGTCGGTGTGGAAGGTGGTGTTCAGCAGACCGAACTGGGAGTTGAAGACCATGCGCCAGACCAGTGCGCCGGCGGCGATGGAAATCAGACCGGGGATGTAGAAGATTGCTTGGAACAGCCCGGCGCCCTTGAGTCCCTTTTTGCCGAGCGCCACGGCAAGCAGCAGCGGCACGATGATGGTCAGCGGCACGCTGATCAGCACGAAGATCAGGGTATGCCAGAGGTCACGCCAGAAGATCGAGTAGAAGTAGGTGCTGGGATCGAAGATCTTCGCGAAGTTCTGCAGTCCGACGAATTGCGGAGAGCCGACCATGTTCCAACGGGTGAACGCCAGCCCGATGCCGAAGATAATCGGGATGATGCCGAACACCGCGAAGATGATGAAGTGCGGTGCGATGTACGGCAGAGCATGCCAGATGGAGTTTTTGCGCTTCATGGATGATGCTGCGGATCCGATCGTAGATGTTTTGCTCATCACGATTCCTCCTGAATCTCGATTTGGCCTTGGGCCATGAGGTCGAGGGTCTTCAGACCTTCCTCAAGACCGACATTGCCGTAGACGATGTCGTTGTATGTGCCCCAACCGGCGGTCGCGTAGCCGCCATACAGATAGTTGGAGGTCTTGATGGCGTCACGTTCCTTTTTGCCGTTGGTAAAGGATGCCTGGATGAGCTTCTGGTACTCCGGATTGTTCAAATCGCGGTAGGCCGGGGAGATGGAGCCGACTTCCGACCAATCCATCCAGTGCTCGTACACATAGTTGACGAAGTCAGCCGCCGCCGCGGATTTCGCCGCGGAACGATGCGGGTCCTTGAGCTGCATCCAGTTGCACTGGTAGAAGAAGTTCACCGGATTGTCGGCGTCGTATTGCAGCGTATTGGCCTCAGCGATCTTGTCGGCGCCCAACGTATCGGACATATTGCCCTGCGCCCAGGTGCCAAGCTGCGCGAACACGGCCTTGCCGGAACCGAACGCCTGCTCGCCGTCGACGTCCATCGGGGCCACTACCCCGGTGTCGTATGCGTCCTTGAGCTTCTGCATCGGCTTGCGCCACACATCTTTGGTCAGGTCGTCCATATCGTTCTCGAGCGTGCCGCCAGCACCGTACAGCAGCGACATGAACGCCCATGGAAGGTTGCCGTAGGTCAGCGCATACGTACCTTCGGGCAGTTTGCCCTTGAGGTCCTTGATCTCATCGATGGTCACGTATCCGTCATCCAAGATGTATTGCAGATTGTACTTTTTAACCAGGTCCTTGTTGTAATAGATGGCCATCTGGAACAAATACAGTGGAATGCCGTACGCCTTGCCATTGACGGTCACGCCCTTCCATGTGGCGGGCAGGAAGCTGCTCTCCTTCAGTTCAGGCGCCGCCTTCTGCCAATCATCCATGGTGTTGATCAGCCCTTGGGACTGCAGCACGGCAGTTTGAAACTGGTCACCGATGATGATGTCGGGGATGTTCTTGCCGGTCTGCATCACGGAGTAGATCTTCGTGGTCAAATCATTGCCGTTCATAGGCTGGAATACGACTTTGTAATCGCTTTGCCTATTGTATTCCTTAACGATGCGCTGCATGGCCTGACCATCATCGCCGACCAGATTGTTCCAGAAATAAATGGTCTTGTCTTCGCTAGAGGCCGCACCGCAGCCTCCGGCCGCGACCACAAGACCCAACGACGCGCATACTGCAACTGCGGCTTTTGCGAAACGCCGCAGTCCCGCGAAACGTCTTAAGGGGGACATTGTTACCTTCCTTCATTTTTCTCGACGATCCTTCGATGGATAGTCTCACGTTGCGTTTCCGATAGAGCGATTCCTTGGATTCGCTGGGCCTCGCCGCCCATTTGCAACGTTGTAATTTTAACTATACCGCTTTTTTCATCGTTGTACAAATCTGCGACACGCTGAAAGAAGCGATTGCTCTGCCACAAGCCATTCGATTATGGGAAGCGACATTCCAGTTCAACGCGCCGTCGGCATTCCGGCAAGCGGTCCGCCATCAGCCGGTAAGACATCGGTTGTGGTCGGAGTCCATAGATCATCCGGCTCTGGCACACCGAAGTCGGGCCCGTCCGCAGTCCATCGAACCACGCCGACACGCGCGTGGCGGTTCGGGTCGAACAGCGGGTCGCCCTTGATTTCCGTATAGTTACGGCAGTGGTAGATCATCAGGTCTTCAGTGCCATCCTCGGACTTGGTGAACGAATTGTGCCCTGGGCCATACTGACCGTTCTCGGCGCAGGTCTTGAACACCGGCACCGGGCTCTTGCTCCAGGAAGCCCTGTCCAGCAGATCGCTGCCACGCTTGGCGGTCAGCAGCCCCACGGCGTATGGAACGCCGGTGCCGGAGGCGGAGTACGTGATGTAGATCTTGTTCCCATGGAGCAGGAAGGCCGGCCCCTCGTTGACCAGGAAATCGATGCATTCCCAATCGTATTCCGGCTTGGTGAGCATGACAGGCTCGCTGCCCAGCGTCCACGGATTGGCCATCCTTGCGATATACAGGTTGGAGTTGCCCTCGATGGCGGGATCCTTCTGCGCCCATACCAAGTACTGCACGCCATCGATCACTTCGGTGGTGGCGTCGAGTGCGAAGGAATCAATCGGAGTGATGACCTGCCCCTTCTCCACCCAGTTGTCGGAGGTCGGGTCGTCATCGGTGTTCTCCAGCACGAATATGCGGTGCGTCGGCAGGCCGGACGCTTCGAAATCCGTCGCGGCGCCCGCGAAGTAGATGTACCACGCGCCGTTGATGCGATGCAGCTCGGGAGCCCAGATGTAGATGCTCGCCGGACCGGATTCGTGCTTACGCCACACCACCGTCTCGGGGGCCTTTTGCAGACCGTTGATGCTTGACGCATGGCGAATGGCGATGTAATTGTATTCCGGATCTGAAGCGGTGAAATAGTATTCGCCGTTTTCCTTGATTACCCAGGGGTCCGCGCGCTGAAGCACGATCGGATTATGGTAAACACCCATGTTCAGTCCTTTCCAATCCGATGTTCCAGTATTTACAACGTTGAATATATCATTCTTACAACGTTGTAACAACTCGGCGAGTCATTCTGCAGAATTCATATGGCAGAGCTGCGTATCCTCGCGCGGCGGCATCATAGGCTCATGCCGCTGCGCGAGGATACCAAAGTGGGAGATTCCGCCGGAAACCGCCTTTACGTGGCGGTTGATGTTCCCCTTCAGAAAATCAGGGAGTCGCCCAGTTGCCTAGTGGACTGCCGCACCACCAAAGACGAGGAGACCTTACGGAATATCTTTTCCCCTGGATGCCCGGCGTTCGGATCACGGCCATCGATGCGTTCCTTGAGCACTTTCACCGACAGACGGGCGACCGCTTCAAGCCCAGGCGCAATCGAAGTCAGCGAGGGAGAAAGAAACTGAGAATCATCGGAATTATCAAAACCGACCACGGAAACATCTTCGGGGATGCGCAGACCGCGCATCTGAATCGCATGCATCACACCAGAGGCAAGCATATCGTTCAACGCGACGACGCCATCAACATCGACTCCGGAATCCAGCAGTGCGTTCATGGCCCTTACGCCGTCGCTGCGGTGCCACATAATCGACGCCGCCACCAATCTATCGTCGAAATCCACGCCGAACTCTTCCAGCGCTTCCAAATATCCCCGATAGCGCAAAGCCGCAGAACCGACCTTCTCCCCCGGATGCACGCCGACTACCGCCACATGCCGGCAGCCGGTCTTCAGCAGATACTGGGTGGCGCGCTTGGCCCCCTCCACGTTCTCCGTGGCGATGTGATCGACGGCATCGGTGAAGATACGCTCACCGATCAGCACCAACGGATAGTCCACGTTCAGCTGGTCGACGTCATCCTGCCCAAGCTCCAGTGGTGAATAGATCAGCCCATCGAGCATCGTCTGTTGAGTGCCGTGCAACGCCTCGAGCTCGCCTTCGCGCGAATACTGCGTCGGCTCCACAATGACGCGCAGCCCCACCTTCTTAGCTTCCGCAATGATCAGCGACGACAGCTGCGCGAAATACGGCATCTGCAGATCGGGAATGGCCAGACCGATGATGCCGGTCTGGCCCTTTCGTAGGTTACGTGCCGACATATTCAGCGTATAGCCGAGTTCGGCGATCGCCTTGTTGACCTTGTCTCGCGTGGCTTGCGAAACGAATTCATAATCGTTGACCACATTCGAGACCGTTTTGACCGACATGCCGGCCGCCTTGGCAACGTCCCGCATAGTCACCACATGTTCGACGTTGCCGCCAGTCTGCTTTACCATACCTTTCTCCCTTCCCCACCACCCGCATCTCGTACAGGCGCCTTTGGCGCCGAATGTCAGCGAGCGGTAATTTCCATCGTTATATCAGCATAACTCGGGTCAAGTTCCTCATCTGACTGCATATCCAAAATCGGCATGCCTTCCGCGGACCAATGCACGCGCCGCACCTGTGCGTCACGGCCGCCGTAGCACCCGTTGTCATACTCGGCGTTATGGAACACATAGATGAGATTGCCGTCCTCGTCGTGCGACCACATGCCATGACCGGTGCCAAGCTGCCAACGGCCGTTGTACACGCCGGATTTCTGCAGCGGATAATCGAGTTTCGTCCATGCTGCAGGGTCGGTCAAATCGGCATTGGCTCCGGCTGGAGCCGCGACAAGGCCCGTCGTGTAGTCGATGCCGACCAGCGAACCGGAATAGATCAGGAAGATCCTACCCTCGTGGACGATAGCGTTCGGCCCCTCGGCGATCATGTTGTCCCACGCGAATTCCGGTACGACGATCTGCCTGGGCCTGCTGGTGAGCCGCGACGGGCAGGATGGGTCGAAGACGGCGATCCAGATGCTGCCGACCTGCTGCCACGCGTAGTACCAGCGGCCGGAGTCGGAGATAACGGTCATGTCGAGCGAAATTCGTTGGACGGGGTTAAGCGTACCACCATCCGGATCGAGAATCGGCTCAGGAACCGTCCAGTTCTGCGGATCGCGCGGATCGAAGTCGGTGCCATCGGCATGCTGCTTGAGCTGCATGATATGGCAGCTGCCGGTCCACATGTCGGGTTTGCCGGCGCGGTCGTTCGGCGTGCCATCAGGATTGTGATCTGCCCCGTCGAAACAGGGCATGAACAGAATGCTCAGTTTCCCGCCAATCACATGCAGCTCCGGCGCCCAGAAGCAGCCGGTCATGCGACGGCCTTCCGAATTGAGATCGCCGCACTTAAGCAGATCAATCTCCCGGGCGCGACCGCCGGCCTCGTCGGACAGTGCCTCGATGGAATCCGCGACGCGCAACGGCATGTGGGTGCGGCCCTCATGCGGGTCCACACAATTGCCGTCGGTATCGTCGGTGGCGATGAACATGAACATCGGTTCGCCGTTGAAGTCCCATGCGAATACGGACGGGTCGGCACGCTCCGTGGCGAACGGCACGGGGTAGACCGTCTGACGGATTCTGCCCTCGATAGTGCGGGTCTGACCGACTCCGAACGTTCCTTCGGCCGCCTCTTGCGCGACTGCTTCGATCTGCGCCTCATCCCAATCCACCGCACGTGCGGACTGCGAGCCATCGCTATAGACCAGTTCCGCGCGGGTTTCGTTCAGCTTCAGAATCGCGTTCCTTGCGGCTTCCCCACGTTGCGTCGCATCAGCATATTGCGTCGGCACGCACGCACCGACGTTGCGAATGCGACCGAATCGCTCGTCAAGCCGTTTCGCCTCCACTGCGGTGATGGCGACGACATTGCCGGGAATGGCGTTCGGAATGCCGCAATCGTCCGCATATCGAGTTTCTTGCGACCGGACCGCCCGCGCAACGTCGAGAGGTTCGTTCGAGCCTGCCGCAGCCTCGATATCGTGCGTTTGCGCAACGTATGGTCTGCCGTCATCGCCGGTCCAGGAAACGACATAGCAAGCAGTTGCAGCATCGTATGCGACGGACGGGCGATTGACCCCGCCGCGAGTGCGCAACGTCACCAGTCCGAGCTGATCGAATGCCGTCATATCATGGCTGACAGCCAGCAGGAAAGCCGATTTTTCGGAGCCGTCCGGTGCGCCGCCGCGATCGGTGCGAGTGGCTGCGATGCCGAACCGTCCATCCGCAAGACGGAACAGAAAAGGGTCTTTCAATGATTTCAACGTGATATCCACACCGGGCATCACCGCGCCATAGCCCACGGCTTCAGAAGCCGGCTGCGGCGCCTCGTATGGATCAGCGGCGTATTGCGCCGCGGCGGTACATGCGCGGCGGGATTCTTCGGGCACGGCGGCGATAGGTACGCCGGCAGCGAAAAAAATCCCGTAATTCTCATTAAGCGGCCGCCATCTGGCGCCATCATCATCCCCAAGGCGCAGCGCCAAGTGCATGCTGTAGGCGATATCCTCGTTGTTCGCCTCTTCACGGCCAGTGGCTTCACGCGTATAACACAACAGGGAATAGGTATTCGGCACGAGCTTCTCCCTTGACAGATAGTTGGTTTACATCGATGTACTATACCGTCTTTTACATCGTTGTACAACTCGTGTGCCAGTCCATTCCAGAGCCACACCAATTGCAGTCCAAAAGAAGCCAGATATGAATTCTTTCAATCCACAATTGGCATGAAGGAACCCGTTGCACATAGCGGGATCCTTCATGCCTTCACATCAGATGCAGGACATCAAGCTTCGATTTCCTCGCGGCCCGGCTCGGCCCACAGGGTGTGGAACGCACCCGGCTGATCCACACGCTGGTAGGTGTGGGCGCCGAAGTAGTCACGCTGGCCCTGGATCAGGGCGGCGGGCAGACGCTTGGAACGCAGGCCGTCGAAGTACGACAGAGACGAAGCGAACGCCGGGGTCGGCAGACCGTTGAGCGCGGCTCGTGCCACCACGTTGCGCCAGGACTTCTCGGCGGTTTCGATGGCGTTCTTGAAGTACGGGGCGAACAGCAGCGACACGTTGGCCTCACCGGATTCGAACGCTTCGGAAATACGGTTGAGGAACTTCGCGCGGATGATGCAGCCGCCACGCCAGATGCGTGCCACGGCAGCCAGATCGATGTCCCAACCGTATTCCTTGGCGGCGGTGGTGATCTCGTTGAAGCCCTGGGCGTAGGCGACGATCTTGGAGGCGTAGAGGGCCTGGCGGATGTCTTCGATGAAGGCCTTCTTCTCCTCGCTGTTCAGGTTCAGTTCGCCGTTCGGGCCGGCGAAGCCCTGCTTCTGGGCTTCCTCACGCAGATCAGCTTCGGAGGAAAGACCACGGGCGAACACAGCTTCGGCGATGCCAGTGACCGGAACGGCCAGAGACAGTGCGGTCTGCACGGTCCACGTACCAGTACCCTTCATGCCGGCATGGTCGACAATCAAATCAACCAGCGGTTTGCCGGTCTTCTTATCGACCTGATGCAGCACTTCGGCGGTGATTTCGATCAGGTAAGAGTCAAGTTCGGTCTTGTTCCATTCCTCGAACACGTCACCGATCTCAGCCGGGGTCATGCCAAGGCCGCGACGCATCAGATCGTAGCTTTCAGCGATGAGCTGCATATCGGAGTATTCGATGCCATTGTGCACCATCTTGACGAAGTGGCCGGCACCGTTAAGTCCGATATGGGTGACGCACGGCTCGCCTTCGGCCTTTGCTGCGATGGATTCGAAAATCGGCTTCAGCGTCTTCCAGGATTCTTCGGAGCCTCCCGGCATCATGGAAGGTCCAAGCAGAGCGCCTTCCTCACCACCGGACACGCCGCATCCGACGAAATGCAAGCCGCGAGCGCTGATTTCCTTCTCGCGACGAATGGTGTCTGGGAAGTAGGCGTTGCCTGCGTCGACGATGATGTCTCCCGGTTCCATCAGGTCGGCGAGCGCGTTGATCATGGCGTCGGTCGGCTCTCCGGCCTTGACCATGATGATGGCGGTACGTGGCTTGACGAGACTGTCCACGAACTCTTCGAGGGTTTTCGCCGGGAAGAATTCGCCTTCGCTGCCGTGCTCGTTCATGAGCTTTTCGGTACGACCGTAGGAACGGTTGAACACGGCCACTTTGTTGCCGTGGTGTGCGAGGTTACGTGCGAGGCTACCGCCCATTGCGGCAAGACCGACTACGCCGACGTTTGCTTCAGCTGACATGCTTACCCCTTCCATCAGGAAAAGTAGTACTTTATGAACCGTTCTTTAGTGTAGACCCGAGCTACCCCAGGACCATGGACCGTCTCAAGTCTGACATTTTGTCAAAGCTACTACCATGCCAAATCTGACGTACCGTCAATCATGTGGCGTGATGGTGCGCACAAAACGCATGGCTTCGGCAGGTGTGAGCGACGGCACGTAGGCTTGCGCCACAGCAAGCGATATTTGCGGCAGTTTGGCCGCGTCAGGATAGCAGATATACACTTTCTCTTCGTCGGGGTGGAATTTCAGTTTGAAACGGAACAGTGAGTGGAATCCGTATGCTGGCTCCATGATGTCTGCAACCATTTGCAGTGCATGACGTAACACTTCGCTTTCCTCGTGTTCGCCTTTGTTGGATCCCATACCGGCCAGTGGCGCCGCCGATAGGCTCATGAATTCCGCGTTGCCTTCGTCGCGCAGTCGTTCAGCCATGCGTGCAATCAGGAATTCCATGATGCCGTTGACGCTGTCGGTGCGATGCCTCATGAAGTCAAGCGTCCAACCGATGATTGTGCCGTCGCGATAGGTGGGCAGCCAGCTGGTTATGCCAAGGACTTTGCCGTTGCCGTCGACCGCGTAGAGCAGGCGTACCCGGGAGTCGATCAGTTCGTCGACGCCACCCAAGGTGAATCCCATTTCCGGCAGGGCCTTTTTGCCGGCCCACTGTGCGGAAATCTCACGAATCTGCGTTTGTACGGAGAAGGGTGCCTCCTTGAAAGTGGTGAGCACGTCGGTGATGCCGTCTCGTTTGGCTTTGTTGATGGCGGTGCGCACGTCCTGCCATTTCTTACCTCGGGTTTGCCATTCGTTGGGATTGACGATCATTTCCGTGCCGACGTCAAGTGAGTCCCATCCGGCTTTGGCGAGTTCGGCTCGCTGTGGCTCGTATACGCTGTAGAACACGGGCGTCCAGGAATGTTGTGTGCAGAATGTTGCGAAATCAGTGAGATCTTCCGTATATTCGTTTGGATCTCCGAATGGTCCTGTCACCGTCAATGCGATACCGTACGACACTCGATAGGCGATTGCGGAACGTCCGGTTGCAGAAAACCAATAATCATTGCCTTCCCAAGTTGCCATGAATGACATGGATTCGCCGCCAAGCGAAATAATCGCGTCAACACGATGGCGCGAAGCGTCATTCACCATGGAACGATCCCGCAAACACTCCCAAACACACAGCAGAGCGATAATCCAAAACGCCGGACCGACGCACTGATATACCAGCAAGGAGATTTGCCCGACGGGTACAAACTCAGGTTCGATACCACTCAGCAATCCGATCGGCAACAATCGTTGCACATAATCGGCAAGCAATGCAATCAATTGCGGGCTTTCGTTGAAATCTTCGGGAGAGGCAAGCCCATACCCGACATACATCAATCCCAACAACAGAAAAGCCGACAATGCACCTGCCACAGCAGGCAACATAATCTCACTTCTAGTGCGAATCGTAAAACACTGACGGAACGCAATGACGATAACGATAAAAATCAACGGCAATGCCATAGTGGAAAACATCGCGTGAAAAGCACCGTGACGAGCCAACGCAGGCAACGTATCAGCCTGCGAATCGCCAACATATTGCAGCGGAAGCACCACATAAAACAGCATCGCAAGTACCACCGTGCACGCATTGAACAGCACACTTAACACGGCGGCAATGCGGCGTCCGCGATACAAACCCCATGCGATCAACAGCAGCATCAGCGTCGGCATCAACGACACCAGCCAGTTTCCGGGCATGGTGAATCGCATCATACGATATTGCGCGAAACAGTTGGCATGCGAGGAACCGTTGAGGCAATCCAACACTTGTTCCGTGTCGAATTCCGTGGAACCGGTCAGCAAGCCGAACATGGAGAGCAATCCGAATGATTGTCTTGAGGAAACGGCAACCAGCGAACCGAACGCCTGCACGCCGGCAGCCATACCAATCAGCCTGCGCATCTCGTACAAGGCGCCATGCCTATACACATCGCCTTGACTCTCGGACGCCATCAAATAGCCAAGCACATGACCGATCAGCGCGGCAGCCAGCAAACAATAATCGCCGGCTTCGCCACGGTATAAGAACATGATCAGCACCACGCTATAGCCGATCACACGAATGCGCCGACGCCACAGCATGGCGGTGAATGCGCTGGCACACATCAGCGTGCCCACCACAACAACCAGCGGCCCCAGAATCGCGCCATCATGCGAAATCGCATGCCATTGCGGACTTTTGCCTGCGAACAGCGAGCATAATCCCATACCGAGCGCTATGCCGCCAAGCGTGGTGATCAGCGACACCCATGCCGTCTTCGCCTTTCCAATCACCGTTTCGCATAAGCCGAATGCGATGAGTATCAGTGGAATGTCGATTAGCAGACGACCCAAATGAGGCACCGACAGCAGTGAGATCGGCGCGGTATACCAACGCCCATGCGCGAGCGCGTCAAAACTCACGCGCGACAATTGCGGCGGAAATTGCGTATGTCTGATGCCGCATACGAGCTGCATGCCGACATTGAACAGCGTGATGAACAGCACGAAGCCCAAGGTCATACGGTGCCGACGAATCCAGTCGACAAGATCGGATATGAGCGCGCGAAAGCCGAATAATGGTTTTACTGCTGATTCCTGCGATTGCGTCGTCATAACAATGCTTCCATTCGATAATTCGGATTAATGATTCGATAGATGATTCAGATTGATACTTGCGATTGCGAGTTGCTGACGCTTCAAAACGACATGTCAGATCGTGATGCGTTTAAGATTCGGATAGTCAGCCAATTTCGGCTTAGCATCACTCAGTCCCGTGTGATAACCGAATACGACAAGCCCATACCGCAACGTGTCTCGCACGGCATGCCAGTCATGCGCATTGCCGAGCGATTCGACTGCCGTAACATGCATGCCCTCCTGTTGAGCAACCGGTGCGATGAGTTCGACATTGCGCACAGACTCGCGATCACGCTCCCCCGCGCCGATCACAAGCGTCTGGTTCGAAGGCGCATGGTTGCGAATGGCGTTGATGGGAATCTGCTTCTCATATGCGGTGCGATCGCCGTGAAAGAACCGGCTGATCATACTGCTTTCACTGCCATTGGTCGGTTTGAGCTCGCTGCCGGTGGGGATGATGGTGCCGAACAAATCCGGATGGTTCGCACCGATTTGCAGCGAACATGTGGCCCCCTGTGAAAAACCTGCGATCGCCCAATCTTGTGCTTGCCGTGCCGCAGGAAGATTGGTTTTCACCCAGTCGACCACATCTTTCGTCAAGTAGGTCAACGCCTTGCCATACACCGGCGAATCCACGCATAGGGTGTTATGCGAATCGTCTCCCAACTGGTCGGCCGCAATAACAATGGGTGCGAGCCCGTCATGATGCTGCGCGTAATCGTCCATCATGGTTTGAATGCCACCCGCGGCAAACACGCGCCCCGGAGAGCCCGGCTGGCCGCTCATCATCAGTATGACCGGCAACGCCGGCTTGTGTTTGGCTGTGGCAAGCGCTGCAGGCGGCAGATATACCAGCGCCTTTCGTGCTTCGAAATGCGATGCTGCGGCTGGAATATTTACTTTACTGACTTCGCCATGTGCGGGAATATCGCTGATGCTACCGTCTGCCGCTTCCTGCCTCCATTGCGTGACGCTAATCAAATCGCTGCGTTTCGCCATTCCCGTCAGGTCGGCTTCGCGATAGGCGTCTTGGCCGAACAATGATCCGATGGTGGCATATTCTCCATACGCCTGATCGATGCCGGTGGCGGTGGAAAACACTGCGCATACCACCAGTATTACGGCGACGGCACGCAACACTCCCCTATGCAGCATCGCATGGCTGACCGCAAAACCGATGATCGCGCAACCGCAACCAGCCCACGCGATCACACGCGGGCCCAGCTCAACACCGAACACCACAAACACGTCCGACAGCAACCAGGCAATCACCAATCCGACAATGCCGGCAATAACCGCAATCACCATCGGACACGCAACTACGGCAATTGCACGTTTACCACCGCCACGGCTTCCGCCAACCATCTCCCATATTGCAATACCCAGCAGTATCGCCGCCAGCACCGCGGTTATCGAAAACAACGTTGCCGGAAACCAGCCATCCACCAAACTTATGTTCATCAACCATGCACGCATGCTCACTTCTTGCTTTCATATTTTTCACTTCCAACGTGCCAGTTGTAGTCCACGAAACATTGGCACGACCTCATCCTTGAGACTGATTTTCCTTGGAATATCAACGAAAAACACTGTAAGCAAGCTGAATGAATGATGCTATTCAGTAGCGTTCTTGCCTTTGCCAATCACGCCTCGAACGCCATCATGTGCCGCATTGACGGTGTTTTCCGGATTGTCTGCCTGCACCACGTCGAGCAGATTGGAGATGATCATGTTCATGCGGTCCACATCGAATCTCAGCTCATTCAACGGCTCATCGATGGACTTATCTCGCTTATGGCGGAATTCAATAAGATCGGCTCTTGTATAGAGGATGGCGAGCAGTGTTTTCAATTCGTGACTGGCAGACGCAATATTCCCATGCAATGTGATCCAGCTTAGAAGACACTAAGAAACGCATCCAATGCTTCCGACCGGCAGCCAAGCGGTATGGTGTTGGATTATGCAGTATGTTTTTTCGGCTTCGAATGTTTCCTGTGTCGTGCCTGTCGATGGTGAGCAACGCACGATTTTCAGCGGATTATCCGTTGATATGAAGCTTGGTGAGATTGTGGATTTGGTCGGCCCTTCCGGATCGGGCAAGAGTAGTCTGCTTACCGCTTTCGCACGATTGAATCCGAATGCGAACGGCGATTTTCAGCTTGAAGGGCGCTCTGCCAGCGAATTCACACCGCAGCAGTGGCGTAGTCAGGTGGCGTATTTGCCGCAGAAGCCAGTATTGATCGGTTCGAGTGTGGCCGAGGCGATTCGTTTACCGTTCACATTGGCTATTCGTGCGGGCGAAGGCAAGCAAGGATTCGGCAAGAAATGGTCGTCCGGCAAGTCTCTCAAACCCGCCGATCTACTGCCGGATGCTCGCATTCGAGCCACGCTTGACGCCATTGGCTGCGCGGATATTGACTTGGGGCGTGCTCCGCATGACTTGTCTGGAGGCCAGGCCGCCCGCGTGAGTTTGGCGCGCACCTTGCTTACTTCGCCAAAAGTGCTGCTTGCCGACGAGGTTGATGCCGGTTTGGATGATGAGAACGCCGATAAGGTGGCGTCCATCATGGCTCAGGCCGCAGAGCGGGGCATGACGGTGATCCGTATTCGCCATCGTCCACCGGATGGGCGTGCCACGCGTATTCTTACACTGGCCAATGGCGTATTGCAGAGTGCGAATGCTCCGCGAACCACAGCAACCAATGATTCCAATGATTTCGCGGCACAGTCCGATTCGATGCAAGGAGCGCAGGCATGAGCGGCAATTACTATTCCATTGATATTTGGGGTCTGCTTATCGCATTGGTTATGGTTGCCGTAGCCGCGGGCATTTCCGAAGCGATGCGCATGGGCATTGGCAAGACACTGCTATGGTCGGCGTGCCGCGCGTTGCTGCAATTGTGCGCCATGGGTTTCATTATGGAGTTCGTCATCAAGTCGAACAATCCATGGCTGGTGCTGCTGCTGGTGATGTTCATGCTGATCGCGGCCGTGCAAATCACCCTGTCTCGTGCCAAGGGTGTACCAAAAGGCTTGGCCGGCCCCGTGTTTTTGAGCTTGGTCATCACCATGCTCATTATGATTTCGTTGGTCACTGAATTGATCATTCGACCGCAACCGTGGTATGCGCCGCAATTGGTGGTACCGTTGACCGGCATGCTGCTTGGCAATACCGTGTCCGCTTTGGCGGTTGGATTGAGCCGGTTCTTCGAAAGCATGAAGGAACGCCGTGACGAAGTGGATACGCTGCTGGCGTTGGGTGCGACCGCTTGGGAGGCCGCGCGCCCGTCCATCGTCTCGTCGATTCGTTTGGGTTTGCTGCCGACTACCGCCTCGCTGGCTTCCAGCGGCATTGTGACGGTGCCTGGCATGATGGCCGGTCAGATCATCGCCGGCGGCAATCCTATCGATGCGGCGAAATACCAGTTCCTGATTCTCGCCGCCATCGCAGCGTTGACGCTTCTGGCTGACAGTCTCATTATGGTGATGGCGTACCGTAAGTGCTTCACTGCAGACGACCAATACAATCCGATTACAGGCTGAGCAACTTTTCATATAGCCAAGCAAATTAATAGATGATCAGATTTAATAGAAAACGGTGTCCGCCAAAAGTTCATAGACTTTGGCGGACACCGTTTTCTATTGTTTACCAGCTACGCAAGCTTTGATTTTGCTTTTCAGCAATCAACGCATACGGAATGGCGCTTTCCTGATGTTCGCATGGCGATGCCGTGACTGCCCTGCATGCTTGTCGTGACGTTCGCCACGGCCGCCACGCTTGACTTCCGTATGACGGTCATAGCGTTTCGCATCCGAGGAACGCTCGTCATACTTCTTGCCTTTGGACCGACGATCGTCGTCATATCGACGCTCGGCACGGGCTTCAGACTTACGCTGCTTCTTGCTTGGCGCACCCTGCTTTTTCGCAAGCTGTCCGGACTTCTTCTTTCCCGGCTTCCTGCGATTGTCGGTATTGCCGTAATCGCCGTCGTTCCTACGCTTGTTCGTTGTTTCGCGCTGTTCATTGTCGCTGCGCTGCTGCTCATGCAGGCGCGTGTACTTTTCACGACGTTTGTTGTTGCGCTTTTCCTCGTGCTGTTCGCGGCGTTCCTCCTGAATTTCAGGATGTTCCCAACGATGTTCACGAGCTTCGAATTCACGATTGTCACGACCTTCGAACTTGGCGGCACGGCGTTCCGCACGGTTCTTCTTCGGCTCAAACTTCTTCGCGCTGTCGTTACGCTCCTCACGCTGGTCGCGATCACGACGATCCTTACGTTCGGACTTAAACGGCTTGCCGCCCTTGTCTTTGCCGCGATCCTTGTTACGCCCGCCGGAACGGTTCGGCCTGCCGGAACATTCGCCGTCGGCACCCCCCTTGCCATTCTTCCTACGGCGCGGATTTCCTGCCGGCTGCGACTGCTCAAGCGTCCAGCCGAACACCGGCTCGGCCACTTCGCCTACGAGTTCCAACACTTCCGGCGAATCAGGGGTCACGTCGATCGGTTCGACCGTCAGTCCGGCCTCACGCATCATGCGACGGGTTCTGCGGCGCTGGTTCGGCAGAATGATGGTCACCACGTCACCGGAATGACCGGCTCGCGCGGTTCGTCCGGAACGATGCAGGAAGGATTTCGGATCTTCCGGCGGTTCGACCTGCACTACGAGTTCCACACCGGAAACATCGATGCCTCGCGCGGCCACATCGGTGGCCACCATAACGTTCACATCGCCGGAGTTGAAGGCGGCCAGATTGCGGTCACGCTGATTCTGGCTCAGATTGCCGTGCAATTCGGCCGCAGGAATGCCGTTCTGCGTTAAATCCTTGGCAAGCTTCTGCGTCTGGAATTTGGTACGTGTGAACAGAATGCGACGGCCCTTGCCGGAAGCGAGGGTGCGCACCAGCTCGTGACGGTTGCCCTGCGTGGTCTTGAACACATGGTGGGTCATCTCGTCAACGGTCGCCGTCGCAGAATCAACGCTATGCACCTTCGGATCGGACAGGAAGGTTTCCACCACTTCGTCCACGCCATGGTCGAGCGTGGCGGAGAACAGCATGATCTGCGCGTCGAACGAAATCTGGCCGAGCAGTCGCTTGACTGGCGGAAGGAAGCCCATATCGGCCATTTCGTCGGCCTCATCAATAACCGCGACCTCAACCTTGTCCAAGGTGAGCGCGCCCTGTTCGATCAAATCCTCAAGACGACCTGGGCACGCCACCACAATATCGGCACCGGCCTGAAGGTCACGGATCTGGCGGGCATAACGTACGCCGCCATACACGGTGGTGGTGTTGATGCCGTATATCTGGGCAAGTGGCATCAGCACGTCGTTGATCTGGTTGGCAAGCTCACGGGTTGGAGCAAGCACCAAGCCACGCGGATGAGGCACGAAATCATCGGCGCGCCGCTCCTTGGCATGAGCCTGCTTCACACGATCAACCTCATGGCGGAACTGGCTCATATTCTCATATTCGTTGGCATCCACTTCACCCAGACGAGCGACCAGCGGAATCGAGAACGCCAACGTCTTACCGGAGCCGGTACGACCGCGGCCAAGAATGTCTCGCCCAGCCAACGAATCGGGAAGCGTGTCGGCCTGAATCGGAAAAGCGGTTTTCTTGTCATCAGCCGCAAGCACGCGGACCAGCGGACCGGGAACGCCGAGTTCGGCGAATGTCAGCGGGCGTTCCTCTTCCTCGCCCATCACTTCGGAAGCGGCTGCGAGGGTATCTTCATCAAAAACGGTATCGGGCACAATGGCCTTTCATGTCAAATATTACGCACGTTGCGCAAACCTAATAACTGTAGCCTATGCCCGATACTTTTTCTTACGTTCCTTCAATCCTTCATATCCGTTATATTCACGCCGGATTGCGGTTGATTTCGATATCGGTGACGGTCAGATTCGCTTCGTTGACCAGATTGAACAGAATCACTTCGGCCAGTTGGTTGGCACGCATGAAGGTATGCTGCTTTTCTTCTGAAACGTAGTCATGGCTGTCACGGTAGAACGAGGTGTCGATGCCACCCGGATAGACCCCCACGATTTTCACACTGGTCCCCTTGTATGCGGCCTGCAAACTCTTGGTGTAGCCCTTCTCACCCCACTTGGTGGCGCAGTACACGGATTCGTTGGGGTTGCCTCGCGTTGCCGCAGTAGACATGACGTTGGCGATTTTGAGATCCCGCTCACCGTCTGCTTTCAGCGTTTCCACACTCCACAACACCATGCCTTTCAGCCCCTTCAGACACTTGTCCACATCGGCCGCCTCGTATGCGGTCGGGACTTTGAACGAAGGCTGCCCGGCATTGTTGATCAGCAAATCGATATGACCGATTTTCGAGATTGCGGCAACAGAGTTCTTCACGAACGATTCGTCGGAAATATCCCCCACAAAAGCTCTGTATTCGTCGGCAGCAAAAGCCTTTGACAACTCCGCCTGACGTGCGCCATTGAAATCAATACCAGCAACGAACCATCCTTTGGCGATCAGCTGTCGAGTCAGCTCATATCCCAATCCAAGCGCGGAACCGGTGACGATAGCGATCTTCTTTCCTGCTGCAGTGCTCATCATGCCTCCCTTGCCGCATGCGCATTCACTTACACGCACCATCATAGAACCTGCTCAACGAAACACATTGATCGATTGACAAAATATGTTGGAACGTTTGTATGGAAACACGTACAAAAAGAACCCGCCGGCCATAAGACCGACGGGTCCGATACGGCTGATTGCCGTCCGTCACAGAATGTCCGGATCGTCCTTGGCAATGGTGCCGGTAGCCTTGCCGATGGCCTTCAGGCCGTGGTAGGCGACGAGGACCACGATGGTGCCGATGGCGATGCCGTTGAAGGAAATGCCATTGAAAGCGAACGCGAACTGGCCGATGGCGATGATCATGGTGATTGCGGCAACCATGATGTTCAGCGGCTTGTCGAAGTTAACCTTGTTCTCAACCCAAATACGGATGCCGACCATGCCGATCATGCCGTACAGCAGGGTGGTCACGCCACCGAGCACGCCAGCAGGAATGGTGTTGATGATGGCACCGAACTTCGGGCACAGGCTCAGAATCAGCGCGAACGCGGCGGCGCACCAGTATGCGGCGGTCGAGTAGACCTTGGTGGCTGCCATCACACCGATGTTCTCACCGTAGGTGGTGGTGCCGGAACCGCCGCCGAAGCCGGCGATGGTGGTGCCGAGACCGTCGGCGAACAGGGCGGTGCCGATCTGGTCGTCATAATCGCGGCCGGTCATCTGGGACACGGACTTGACGTGGCCGACGTTTTCGGCGATGAGCACGAGCACGACTGGGATGAACATCGGCAGGATGGTGAAGTCGACCTGCGGCAGACGGAATTCCGGCAGGCCGATCCATGCGGCCTTGCCGATGGCGGAGAAGTCGACCTGACCACGGAAGCAGGCGTACGCATAGCCGATGATCACGCCGATGAGGATGTTGAGTCGGCCGAGCAGACCCTTGAACAACACGGCGACGAGCAGCACGGCCACGAGGGTGACGATGGCGGTGTCGGGAGCGACCTTGAAGTTGTTCCACACGCTCGGAGCCAGGTTGAAGCCGATGATGGCCACAATGGCACCGTTGACAACCGGCGGCATGATGATGTCGATCCACTTGGCGCCCGCGTAATGGACGAGCACGCCGATCAGGGCCAGCAGGATGCCGGTGACCATGATGCCGAAGGACGCGACAGCGAGGCCCTTGTGGGCGCTGGCCACGGCGGCGATCGGCGCGATGAAACCGAAGGATGAACCCAGGTAGCTCGGCAGCATGTTCTTGTTGATCAGCAGGAACAGTGCGGTCGACATGGCCGTAAAGAACAAGGTGGTGGACGGGTCGAAACCGGTCAGAATCGGCACGAGGAACGTGGCACCGAACATGGCGATGACATGCTGTGCGCCGATTTCGGCGGTGCGCGGCCAAGTCAGGCGCTCGTCAGGCTCAACGACTTCGCCCGGCTTCAGCGTCTTGCCGTCACCGTGGACCTGCCACGTGAACAGATTGGACATGTGATTGTCTCCTTAACTCTCTTTCGCGGCAAGCAAAAACGCGCCGCGTGTCACAGCCATTGTAGTGAGGCGTGGACACGAGCGCGTTGCGCACGCGAGATGGGGGCATCAATCGTCGATATCAGCCAATCCGATCATGCAATCAACAGACCAACACACATCACAGGTGACGGTCAACCGCATGAACAACGTCCACCAAATCGCCATTCGACAACACTGGACGCTTGAATTCACGCCAATCGTCCACTTTCACCGCCCAACGACCTTCCGCATCGTCGAACACCGGGCGGGCGGTCTGCTCCCAACAGAACCGCTTATGCGTACGCCCGGTCGCCGGATCACGGCGCGAATAATGGAAGCACGTACAATTAGTGATCTTCCATTCGTCGGACGCCGCACGGTGCATAAATTCCTCGTCGGACAAGTCCTCCAAAGTGAGCATAAGCGCCAGCATGAGGTCGCCGTGACTGACCATCACCACGGATTCTGCGTCCGACTTGCGGTTCAGGGATGTGAGCAGATTATGCACGCGGTTTTCGGCCACATCGGCGATCGATTCGCCCGCCGGCGGACGCCAATACAGCGGATCAGTGTTCTTGAACATCCAGTTGCGCGCGTAATTGGTTTTGAAATCGTCTTTCGTGATGGTATTGATCTCACCCCAGGAGCGTTCGCGCAGCACGCGTGTCTCCTCCCATTTCGCCTTAGGCAGGGCCATCGTGGCAGCCGTCTCACGCGTGCGCACGTACGGCGAGACGAGGTAGCGGTCGAACAACGGCTGCTGTGAGACCAGCCAGCGGCCGATGCAGTCCGCCTGCTTGCGGCCGGTGGCCGTAAGCCTCCACGAACGGTCGGGTACGGTGACGTTGTCCTGCGTATACAGCGAGTTGTCACCCTGTTCACCGGCGCTGATAATCACGTTCGCTTCGGATTCGCCATGTCGAATCACATACAAATCAAGGGGCATTCCCATATTCGTTTATTCCTTTACTTTCATCCACATCCTGCGCGCGTTTCCGTTCTGCCGTTCATTCGGCCTGCGCGCATCATCATTGAATACTTTCACCGTAGTCGATTCGAACGTATGCCACACGCGAAACCACATCGATTTCACGATTGGCACACCCGAAGTTCGCGATGTCGTTACGTCCGGTTCACCGCATCGCCCGCGACACGCCGAGGCGCTACTACTCCGGCCAAATGCCGTTCTGTGAATACTTGGCGCGGTACTCCCCCGGTGTCATGCCGCTATGTTTTTTGAACACTTTCGAAAAGTGGCTTTGCGACCGGTATGCGAGGATCTGTGCGATCTCATTGAAGCTGTATTCCGAATATTTCAGCATGTTTTCGGCGGCTTCCATACGTTTGTCGGTAATGTATTGCGACAATGACGTTCCCGTTTCGCGTGCGAACAGTTCTGACAGATACGTGGGATTCAAATGCACGTGCTGTGCCAGAATCGCGACAGTGATTTTCTCATGCAGATGGTAGTGGATGTAGTCCATGCATTCGTTGACGGCTTTGGAATGGGTGTCGGTTTTCTGCATGTCGGCCATGGCCCAAGTGAAGAAGGTCATCATGTCGGTGTGCAGTCGGCGCACGTCTTCCGGAGTCTTGCAATTGTCAAGATCTTGAATGTACAGATCGGAGGCGTTGTATGCGTCTTCCTCGTCCATGCCACCTTCAATGGCGAAACGCGTGGCCAAGGTAATGGTGGTGACGAAACGGTATTTCGCGTTTTTCAGAGGATCGTCCGACAGATGGCCGTATAGTCCGGAATCCCACAGTTTCGCGCTTTCCGAAATGGCATTGATGTCGCCGGAGCGCATCATGTCATACTGTTTCATTTCCTCAACGTAGCGATGGTGGCGTACCCGATCCTCACGCGAAAGAAAGTCCAGATACCCCAGTTTCGCCTCATCGACAATCGCCATTGCTCCCCTGCCGTTTTGTAACTACCTTCTTTCAAGGATATCTCCATTGCTCACAAAACCGATCTGTTTTGCTTAGAAGTAGGTGCTCCAGCCAAGCTTGACGGCGAGGATGATGCCGGTAAGCACAGCGGCGGCGCGCATGATGTTCTCCGGAATATGGCGGGTGACGGGTGGTGCGATCGCACTGCCGATCGTGCAACCGAGGCACATCATGATGGCGAACGGCCAATCGACGGAGCCACGGATGATGAACATGACTGCTGCAGAAATGTTCGCGCCGAACCCGACCACCGTTTTCAACGCATTAATCTGATGGAACGGACCGATCTTACCCAAATCGAGAATCGCCAAGGCAAGCGTACCTGCTGCGGCACCGAAATATCCGGAATAAATGCCGACAAAACTTACGCCAAGCCATAGCCACCACGGATCATGCAGTTTGCCATCATCAGTTTTGTTGGCGATCTGTGCAGCCCTTTCGCCTTGCTGCGATTGAGGAAGCGCTTGTGCGACGGCATCTCGTGCAGCAGCTTTTTTCCGAGGATTGATAGCTATGATTAACGCGCTGAACAGAATCAGCGGTGGCACCGCGCATTCGAACACTTCTGCCGGCAGTTCCAGCAGCAACAGTCCGCCAATAATGCCGCCGGCCAGTCCGATGCAGGCGTAGACGGCCACGCGCACGCCTTGGCCTCTGAGCTCCCTGCGGGCGGAAAGCAGTCCGCCGATGCCCGTACCGCACACACCCACCGTGTTCGTGGTGTTGGACAGCACAGGCGGAATGCCGAACGCCAGCAACGCCGGATAGGATATCAGCGAGGATGCGCCGACCGCGTATCCAACGAATCCCGCCCCGATGCCGGCTGCGAGCACCAGCAGCAATGTGGTGATGGACACTCCCGCGATCATGACCGTTTCTCCCGATTTCCCGACTGATATGACAACGGGAGCCAAGCGTAATGGTTTGGCTCCCGAAAATATCGGTTTTGTTCAGAACGTGGCTGACTGCCGCGTTTGAACTATCGGTGTTCAGTGATTGCGCTTGGCAATCAGCGACTCGGTCCAGTAGGCGGCGAGCGGGATCAGCGCCCACTGCAAGGCGAGTCCCGGCAAACCGGCGGCCAGGTCGCTCGTCCATGTTGCGGCGACCGCCTTGCTTGAGCCGAACGCGAACACAACGATCGCAGTGGCCGCGGTCAGCACCACACGGCCGGCCAGCTGGGCGATGACCACCTTCGCAAGACTCGGCAGCTTGACTTCGCGCAGCAGACCGGCCACAAGACCATACGCGCACAATTCCACCATCATCAGCGGCAGCATCGCCAGCATCGGCATGCCGGACAGCAGGAAGCTGGCGAGCGGCGCGGCAGCTCCGGCGATGGCGCCGACGGCAGGACCAGCAATCAGGCCGACAAAGATGATCGGCAGATGCATCGGCAGAAACGCTACGCCAAGCATGGTGCCCTGCCCGGAAACGGCACCGATGACATGGAACAGCTGCGGCAATGCGACCGCGGCCACAATGGCCAACACGGTGGCCGCGGCTTTGGTGCTCAGGCTCAGCTTCGGCAGGTCGGTACGATGCAAAGCGCGCACGGACATAGTTGCAGAATCAGACATATTCATTCTCCTTTTGTTTTCTTCTCTTCAATGATCGTCATACGTTATCCGGCAATGCAGTGTCGACGATCATGTCGGCAGCCGATTCGGTTCCGGTCTCTTCGAAATAACGGTTTTCCAACGGAATCCACTCGTCGACGAAACGTCGCAGCATGCGCGGATTACGTTGCTCAAGCCGACGCAGTTGCTCAGCAGGCGTAATCGCAAGACAGATCATGCAATCGTAGTACCCGCGCAGATCGGGATGCATGCTGTAGCTGCCTTCCACGATGGTCAACCGAGCCGGTTCGACGGTACGAGAGACCGCGAAATCGCCCGAATGACAATCCCATGGACGGTATTGCACGGTTTTTCCGGCAAAAAGCGGAGCCAATACTTCCGTTTCGAACCGTTCACGGTCCACGTTCCCGCCGGGTTGCGCGAATCGTTCCGGCGTGCGCTGCTCGGGACGTAGAAAAAAATCGTCCATATGCAGCACGTTGCCGCCGAAACGCTTGTTGACGGTTGCGGCGAGCATGGTTTTGCCGGATGCGCATGGCCCGTCTATCGCAACGAGCACATGGTCGCGTTCGGCAAGCAGCGCTTCAATATGGGCTCTTACGACACCGCCTGTTCCCGCCGGTTTCGTGGTCATTACGGACACTGTCAGTCGAGCACGGTCAGACGGTACGAGCGTGAGCCGATGCCGAGTTCTTCGGCGTATTCGAGCGTGTGTTCGCCGTGGCGGGATGCGATGCGTTCGGTGACGGAAGCTCCGTCGGGGGCAACGTGGATAAGGTCCACGCATGCCTGATCGAGCGCCACCGGGTCAAGCGATGACAACACGCCGATATCGTGCATGTCTGGTTCGGATGGGATGGGTAAGCAGTCGCAGTCCACGGACAGGCGGTTCATGACGTTCAGATACATCATGTTGCCATGCATGTGGCTGATCACTGCTTCGTTGGCTTCGGCCATCGATTCGAGGAAGTCATCTTGGTCGGTTTCCACCCAGTGGTCGGTGGCCACGCCCGCGGAATGGATCCAGCGTTTGCCGTTCGACGATGCGATGCCGATGGACACGTTTTTGAGCGCGCCACCGAAGCCGCCCATCGGATGCCCCTTGAAATGCGAGAGCACGAAAATGGAATCATAGTCGTCGATATGCTTGCCGACGATGTCATAGGCGATATGACGGTGCTTGGCTACCGGAATTTCGATTTCACCGCCCATGTCCATGATTTGGATCGGTGCGATATCCGCGTATCCACGTTCCTTGAACACGGCAAGGCTTTTCTCAGGCGTTCCGCGATTGCCATCGTATGCGGTCGCACATTCGACGAGCGTGCCGCCGATCTCCTGCACGAGATCCTTGACGAGCGCCGGATTGAGGTTATTGGATTTCTCCGATTCGCCGGAATGGATTTTAATGGCCACGTTGCCTTGAGGCTTGCGTCCGAGCGCATGATAGGCTCTGATCAGGCTTTCCGGCGTGATCACAGATGTGAAGAACACTTCGGGCGCGGAGGCATCATCAGTGCGATGATCCAATTCGTCCAGCTTCCTTGCTTCGAAATCAGCCATGAATTCTCCTTATTCTGTTCGATTTTGCTTCCAGAGCCAGATTACCAACTTCAAGTCGGCTTGAAGCAAACCGACGCAGCGCAACGGCCACATGCCACACCGATAGTCATATATCGAAACAGTCCACGCATCAACCATGCCAATCGGGTTCACTGGTGCGGTGTTTCGCATGACACCTATGAAGGAAGGACGTGTATCCATGGCCGAGCTCATCACAATGGCGTTGTTCTGTGGTGCGTTGATCGTCTGCATTATCGCCGGCATTTCCATTATTCCGGCGTTGTTGGCCGGCGTGGTGATCTTCCTAGCTCATGGGCGTCTTACCGGGCATACGTTCACCGCCATGATTTCCAAAGGTTTCGCGACCATGCGTGCCGCCAGCATCGTGGTAGTAACGTTCGTTCTGATCGGCCTGCTGACCACCCTGTGGCGCGCCGCAGGCACTGTGTCGTTTATTGTGACGAATACGGCAGGTCTGGTGCATCCTCATGTGGTGGTCCTACTCACGTTCCTACTCAACTGTCTGATGTCTCTGCTGACCGGATCATCGTTCGCTTCGGCCGCGACGATGGGTGTGATCACGATGACGTTGGGCACTTCCATGCAGGTTCCACCGGTGTTCCTCGGTGGAGCGATACTGTCCGGCATCTATTTCGGCGACCGCTGCTCCCCCGTATCCACCAGCGCCCAATTGGTCAAAACGCTGACGCGCACGAACATTTTCGACAATATCCGACTGATGTTGAAAACCGCCGCGGTACCGTTCGTGCTGACGTGCGCAGTGTATGCGACATTGGCGCTGTGCACGCATCCTTCCAACAGCTCCATTGACATTGCCGGACTGTTTTCCAACGCGTTCGATCTTGATTGGGTCACCGTCCTGCCCGCAGTGGTGTTGGTCGCGCTGGCGATCGCCAGGGTTGACGTGCGCATCACCATGACCGCCAGCATACTGACTGCATTGCCGATTTGCGTTGCAGTGCAACATATGGATTGGACCGCGATTGGCCACGCACTGGTATTCGGATTCCACTGTGCTGACGCGCGCGTCGCACCGCTGATCGATGGTGGCGGAATCGTTTCAATGGTCAAAGTGATGCTAATCGTATGCATTTCATCGTCATATTCCGGCATTTTCCAAGAGACGGAACTGCTGGATGGCGCGCATCGGATGGTCGCATCGCTTGCCCGGCATATCAGCGTATTCGGCGCCACGCTGGTAACGTCTCTCGTGGCGAGTGCCGTCGCCTGCAATCAAACGTTGTCGATCATGCTGACAAATCAGCTATGCGACCATCTGGAGTCCGACGAGCATCGCAAGGCCATCAATCTGGAGGATACCGCCGTGGTGGTGGCTCCGCTGATTCCATGGTCCATCGCCGGAGCGGTGCCGCTCGCTTCGGTGGGAGCGCCCACGTCCAGTCTGACATTGGCAGTGTTCCTGTACCTGCTGCCGATCGCGCATTGGATTTCAGTATCGTTGGCACGGCGCTGAAGTCATCGCTTTCCGCACCATACCGATGTCCGAACCGGCCGGAACACTTGAGACACGTGATTGATTTTTGCAAAACATGGTGGGCTCGCATAGCCACCAAGGAAATGGTTTTCGTCGGCATCGTCACTTTGGCCGCCTCACTAGTGGCTTCGTGGCTTAAACAGTTTCCGGGATTCAGTCTGTTCGGCGCGCTGATCATCGCATTGCTCATCGGCATGGCGGCCCAGTTTCCGATTCGCAAATGGTATTCCAGCCGTTCCGTGGAACACAGGTCCGGCGTGAAGGACGCAGCAGGACTTATTTCCAATAAACTGTTGCGTCTGGGAATCATTCTGCTCGGATTCAAGCTCAATCTGACCGTATTGTTCACCCAAGGCATCAAGTGTCTGCCCATCGCGGCCGTGGTCGTGACACTCACCATCGTGGTGTGCTACGCCATCGCCCGCAAATTTGGCGTCGACCCGCAACTCGCCATTCTGGTGGCGGGCGGCACCGGCATTTGCGGTGCGGCCGCCGTCATGGGATTGTCTGGCTCCATCAAAGTACCGCCGGAAAAAGAGGATGAAAAAGCCAACAACGAAGTGATGGCCGTGGCCATCATCGCCATCATGGGCACCATCTTCGCGTTACTGGAAATCACCCTTGGACCATTGACCGGTTTGAGTAAGACACAGCTGGGCATTACCGCCGGAGCTTCCTTGCACGAAATCGCCCATGCCGTGGCGGCCGGCGACGCGTTCGGCGCGGTGGACATCGCAACCATCATGAAACTGTCGCGAGTACTGATGCTGGTGTTCGCAGCCATCGTCATCGCCGTTTGGTGGGATAAAAACCATTCCGAAATGCCAGCGGACGGTAAACGCAAAGTGTCGTTCCCATGGTTCATGCTCGGTTTCATCGGCGCTTCCATCATCGGCACGTTCGTGCCGTTCATCGGTGCCATCGCACCGAATCTGGTCGATTTCGCGTACATCGTGCTCGGCATGGCCATGGCCGCGCTTGGCATCAACGTGAATTTCAGCGCCATCGCCAAGAAGGGACAGAAGGCGTTCCTCGCCAGTTTCATCACGTCCGTGCTGCTGATGTGCTTTGCGGCCGGAGTCTCAGCGCTGTTCTTCTAATCGGTCTTGCGAACCCGATCGCCTAGGATATGGACGGGCGACCGGGTTCGCAAACGCTATGTTTCCCGACGGCCCACACCCCGATTTCGCCATTCGTATCCCCTCTTACACTTCCATCCGTCATGGCGTCATATTCTCTGATGTCATAATCGTCGACGTTTTTCCGGGAAACTTTAGACGCACGTATGGAAGCAGCACGAGGGAGAATCGTCATTGCGCTTTGGACGCCTGTCTGTCCACCCAATTCTCGGCCACATCGATGGCCTCATCGAGCGTGACTTTGGCGGCCTTGTAGTACTTGGAATCCTTGATATTGCTGTTTTCAATGAGTTTTTGACCGGAATCCACAGCTTTGGACAATGCGGACAGCAGTTTACGGCCAGTCAACGTCAGTGTTTCGTCCTTGTCAAGCTTGTTGACCAATTTGTCCGCCTTATCGAGCGACTGCTGCAGTTCCTTCTTCGATTCATCCAACGATTCCGTGGCGGAAGAACCGTTCGAAGGAACGTCGAGCAATTGCCCCGATGACGTATTGGACTGAGTATTGGAGGATGGTCCGTTCGTTGTCGTGCCATCCGAATCGTTCCGCGAATCCTGCAGCGCATTCGTGCCGTTCTTCTCCCGAATGTCCTTCAGGCTGTTATTCAGGGAATCCGTGGCGCTGTCTAGTGTTTTGGCGATGAGATTGAGCTGCGTGATGGTGGCGTCCGCCTTACAGCCTTCCGTATCGACCGTGTTCTCTGCGCTGGTGGCCGCGTCCGCGAACGCGTCGATGATGTCGTTCACGCCGAGCGCACCACGGATCAATTTCTGCAGCTCGCTACCGTTTTCGGATGTGTCGAGCACGGCCTTACGGGCCGAGCTGAATTCCGCAAGCGATTGCCGGCATGTGTCCAACGCCTCCTGCCGTTTGTTGTGGTAGACGTACACTCCTGCGCCGCATGCCACAGTGAGCGCCACGACCACGGAAAGGACAATCGGCCAGGTTTTGCGGGGATTGGAAGGCTGTTCAACGGCCTGATACTGATAATCCATATGCGTCCACCCCTTGCGAATCGACGGATGTCATCGTTCTTCGTCTTGTTAACCTCACCTATTTTACGAGTCCGAAGATGGGAAAAACCTGAATGGACATCCCACGCACGCCGACGCGCGTATGCGTGCACGACTCCAGCAACGAGCCGTACCCGCCGTTAGATGGCAGGCTTCAGTATCGTGACGCCATGCGTTAGCGTCACCATGCAACGATAGGAACACACTATTCAATAGTGCATCATGAAGGCGTGACGTTGCCCTTGCGCAGGTGCCGTAAGACTCCGCGGACAAAGCAATGAGGCTTCCCCCGCGAGAAGGGAAGCCTCATATTTCATTCATTCTATTCAGCGATGATGACGCCGAATCACCGATCATCCTTTGGGAACAGCGCGTCGAAGGCATGTTCCATCACGGACTTACGGCGGATCACACCGACGAGTCTGCCATCACCATCCACCACCGGCAGTTTCTTGAACTGCTTCTTGGCGAGGATTCGGGCCACCTCTCCAACATGCTGGTCGGGCGTGGCGGCAACGACCTTACGCGTGGCGATGTCCATCACCTTCTTGCCGGAGAGCGCCTGCACCTTGGAGGCCACGGTTTCGTCGTCGAACACCACCATCGTCGAACCGGTGCCGGTGGGAACCGTACGGGATTCATAGGTGGCAATCGATTTCATGACATCGCCGTCGCTGACGAAGCCGACGAGCCTGCCATCGCCGTTCACCACGGGAAGGCTGGAGACGTTGAGGCGGATGAACTCGCGCACCACATGCGTGATGTCATCGCTGTCCAGGCAGCTGTAGGGCTGATCGTCCATGATCCCGCCGATGGACTGTTCCTGGGCCTGCTTGAACAGGGAGGCGGCGGGGGCCACGTATGCGCCGGCGTAGTGATGCTCGGCGGGCTGGCCTTCAGTGGTTTCGACCGCGACTTCGGCGGAGGCTTGCGCCTCGTAGGCCTTGGCGTTGCGTGCGGCCTTCTCCTTGGCACGGCTGGTGACGGTGAAGATGCAGATGATCAGGGCGACCAGCGAGATGGCGGCGCACAGCAGGTAGGAGAACGCGATGCCGCTGGCCGTGGCGGACTTCACACCCTGGGACATGTGCGAGGCGGTCACGGATGTTTCTGCGGTGACCAGAAGCGAGGTCGCAATGGCTGCCGCGATCTGGCGGCCGGTGTTGGCGATGGCGTTGCCATGGGCGATCATGTCGTTCGGCAAAGCGTTGACGCCCCAAGTGTTGATCGGCATGTTGGCGATAGCCTGACCGGATGCCTGCAATGCGCAGAACACGGCGACAAACAGCACTGATGTCCTGGTGTTGATGGTGCCGAGAAGACCAAGAGAGATGGTCATGAGCGCAAGGCCGCCGATGCCCACGCCGCGCGGGCCGAATTTGTCGAATGCGGCACCGGCGACCGGACTCAGGATGATGCCGACCGCCGCGGCAGGCAGCATGACCATGCCGGTGACGGTGGCGGATTGGCCGAGTACATTCTGGATGAAGATAGGCAACGTCACGTTGGTTGCGGCGACTGCGGCGTTAATCAGAGTGACCAGAATCGCGGAGTTGCGGAAGTTGCGGGTGGCAAGGGTGTCAACGCGCAACAATGGCTCATCGAGCTTGACTTGCTTGTATACGAATGCGACGAAGGCCACAAGACCAACGACGATTGAAATAATGACGACCGGACTGGTCCATCCCATCGTGGAAGCAGACGAGAAGCCATAGAGCAGGCCACCGAACGCGATGGTCGAAAGGATCACGGACAGGATGTTGAGCTTTGGGTTCTTCAACTCGCCGACGTTCTTGAGCATCATCGTGCCTCCGACAAGGATGACCAGTGCCACAACTGCGATGCCAATGAACATCGGGCGCCATCCGAAACTGTCAATCACCAGACCACCGACAACCGGGCCGATAGCCGGGCCGGCGGCCATGACGATACCGGCCATGCCCATGGCGGTGCCGCGCTTATCCGGCGGATAGACGAGCATCGGCACTACGGCGACCAATGGCAACAGCACGCCGGAGCCGGCGGATTGCAGTATGCGTCCGACGAGCAACAGCATGAAATTCGGCGCGACGGCACACAGCAGTGTGCCGACCATGAAAGTGGCAAGAGCTCCGGCGAAGAGCTTTCGGGTGGAGAATTTATCAATCAGATAGCCTGAAATCGGCACCATGATGCCCGAGACCAGCATGTAGACGCTGGTCACCCACTGCACGGTGCCGGTGGTGATATTGAAATCACGCATCAGTGCCGGCAAGGCCGGTGACATGACGGTCTGGTTGAGCAGCGCGATGAACGAGCCGACGACGATCACGCCCACGATGATGAATCGGGCGTGCGAATCAATAGGCTTTACGGAACTGGCGGCGGACCCGAATTCCGCGGTCTTCTGTGAGGTCACAGCATTTCCTTCTGTTGGTAACGGCATGTATGGACGATCCGGCCCCATACTTGTGTCAAGACGCGGGGACACTGATGAGTCCGGGGTAAAGGAAAAGCCGCCATCCGTTCCGCATTCATATACGGCAAACGATTCGCGGCTTTGCGTAAGTTGATGGCTATGGTGAGCGATTCATGCGACGTCGACTGCGGATGGGCCATCGGTACATCCCGGCATAAGGCGTGTCCCCGCTACACCAGCATCGAGAATAGGGCCATTTGCGGATTGGCAAACAGAACATTGCCGACGAACGACCCACGGCAGGCGCGTGCGATGAACATCGCGTAGCGATACAGGTTCATGGCATCTCCTTGATGGGTCTTCATACGGCAGACATCGAGAAGCCTATCATCATTCAAATCGACGGTGAAAACCACGTATGCCCGACAATACACAAAATCTTCACAAAAGGATTGGGCTTACCGCATACGATCCGCCTGAATAGCGGTCCGAGAATGGATCAGGGGCGAGCTAAGGGTTACGTCTCGCGTTTCCGTCATGCTGTCTGGCAAAATAGTGAAGCTGAACATGCGAGGCATCGACCGGAATCGGAAAGGGGCAAATCATGCGAGTTCTCGGCAATATCCTGTGAGTGGTGCTGGTCGGCTGGTGGATGGCGCTCGGCTATCTGGGAGCCGGCGTGCTCAACTGCATCACCATTATCGGTATTCCGTTCGGATTGCAATCATTCAAGATGGCCAAGCTTGCGCTCTGGCCGTTCGGCGCGGAAATCGTCAACCTGTAGATTCCAAATACTGCAAAGCCGCCAAAGCAACCCTTGACGAGGCGGTCACCGACGTCAACAATTGGATTGACCAGCAAGCCGCCAAGGCCGAATAATAAAACACACATTATGCTGCTGCAGCAGCCAGTCCTTGCAGAACAATGTCATGACAAAGGCCTGAGAAGACGACTTCTCAGGCCTTATCCGTGCCGCTCCTCAGTCGCTTGTAACGACAGCTCCCCTCAAAGAGGGGAGCCAGAGAAACACTTACTTTTTGGAGACGTTGAATTTAAATTCGACGATATCGCCGTCCTGCATCACGTAGTCACGGCCTTCCTGGCGTAGCTTGCCTTCCTCCTTGATCTTGACCATGGAGCCTTCGGCAGCCACGAAATCGTCGTAGGAAACGATGTCGGCCTTGATGAAGCCTTTTTCGAAGTCCGTATGAATCACGCCGGCAGCCTGCGGCGCGGTATAGCCCTTGTGGATCTGCCATGCGCGCACTTCCTTCTCGCCTGCGGTGAGGAAGGTGGAAAGGCCGAGCGTATCGTAGCCGACTCGCGCCAACTGATCCAATCCGGACTCCTCAAGACCTGCGTCCGCAAGCATCTCGCGAGCGTCAGCCTCGTCGAGTTCGGTCAGATCGGCTTCAAACTGCGCGTTGAGGAAAATGGCCGGAGCCGGAGCCACGGATGCGGCGAGCTTGGCCTGCATGTCTTTGTTCTGCAGTTCGGCATCGTCCACGTTGAACACGTAGATGAACGGCTTGGCGCTCATCAAGTGCAAATCGTAGACGGAGTCCTTGTCGAAACGACCTTCGCGAGCCGCCTTATCAATGGTTTCGCCGGCTTCAAGAATGGTCTTCGCCTGCTTGACGGCCTCCATGTAGGCCGGTTCGATCTTCTTGCCGCGCAAATCCTTCTCCAACTTCGGCAGCGCGTTCTCGATGGTCTGCAGATCGGCGAGGATCAGCTCGGTGTTGATGGTTTCAATGTCGTCGGACGGATCGACCTTGCCGTTGACGTGCACGATATCATCGTCTTCGAAGGCACGCACGACCTCGCAGATCGCGTCGGCTTCGCGAATGTTGGCGAGGAACTTGTTGCCCAGGCCTTCGCCTTCCGAAGCGCCCTTGACGATGCCTGCGATGTCGACGAAGGTGACGGTGGCCGGCACGATCTTCTCCGTGTGCACGAGCTTGGCAAGCACTGGCAGACGGTCATCCGGCAATGGCACGATGCCGGTGTTCGGTTCGATGGTGGCAAACGGATAGTTTTCCGCCAGAACGTTGTTACGGGTCAATGCGTTGAACATGGTGGACTTGCCGACGTTCGGCAGTCCGACGATTCCGATAGTAAGAGACATGGTTCCTTAGCTTAGTATTAGGCTTCGATGGCGTCGACCGCTTTGATCACGGCACCACGGAACGCGCTTTCCTCCAACGATGCGACACCCTTGATGGTGGTGCCCCCTGGAGAGCAGACAGCGTCTTTCATGGCACCCGGATGCGTTTCGTCGGCCAAATAGAGCGCACCCACACCTTCCACCATTTTGGCGGCCAGACGATACGCGGTGGCACGCTGCAATCCATATTTCACACCGGCATCGCCCAATGCTTCGATGTACATGTCGGTGAAGGCCGGCGCACAGCCGGCAATACACATGCCGATGCCCATGTGTGCGGTGTCCACGCGTTCGATCAGGCTGATTGACGAAAACAGGTTTTCGAAGGTTTCCGTCTGTTCCTGCGTGAGCGTGTTGTCGATTTCCGTGACCAGCACGCCTTTGCCGACAGCCATCGGCGTGTTCGGAATGGTGCATTGAATGTGCGCCTGTTCGAAAGACGTTCCGAACAGGTCATGGAATTTGTTCAGATCCCAGCCTGCCGCAATGGACACGACGATGGTATTTGGCTGCGCCAGCTTGTCAACGATCGGTGAGATCACCGCTTCAATCTGATACGGTTTGATGGCGATAACGACCACGTCAGCAGCTTCGGCCACTTGTGCAGCGGTATGCACCGCTTTCGCACCAAGTTTGGCGGCGTTACGTTCCAGCTTGTCATAGTGTGCCGCACAAGCCACAATGTCGTTGCCGCTGATTGTACCGGCATTGACCAGGCCTTCGGCGATTGCCTGCGCCATATTGCCGTATCCGATGAATCCGATGGTTGGATTGGCCATGTTTCTTTCCTTTGCTATCGATGCTCGTCGTTGCTGAACGATCGTCAGAACAACTCCGCCAAATCTCCGCGGTTCAATGCTTCATTGAACAGGTGCCTGAACACTGTTGAACCATGCACGCCGTCATGTTCAAACTCATTGGTAGTCCAATAATGTGAACGACCGACGCGAGACAACGTGTCGAGCTGCAATCCAGAATCTACGTACATGTCGTCAAAATAGACGGCAGCCTGCAGCGGAACCTCATTGCGCGCCAACTGGTCGGCATCGTAGATCGTGCCGAAATGCGTGTCTTCCATAAGCACGTCCATGGCTGGTTTGAACGGACGCAACGCACGTTCCTGCTCGAACATCCACGGGAACATGGCCTCGCCGGTGAAATTAAGCGGACGAATGTCACCCGCGAATTCCGGATGCTCGCCGCGCACGCGCTGGGCGGCCCAGCAAATCGACGTTTCCAGCTCACCGTTGGCGTAGATGAACTCCTGCAACGGCCAATACAGCGGGCGAGATGAAGTCGCATTCATCACGGAAGACAGGAATTCGTCAGACAGTTCCGCCGAGGTTGAGGCCGAACCGTCGCCGTCAAGGAATGCCTGGTCAAGAATCCAATGCACGCGTTCGAAACTTGGCTTCATGCCGAAATCGGATCCCAAGCATTGGAAACGTTCCACCGTGAGCGGATCGCCGTTCGGCAATGCGACCTTGCGCGACTGCAGAATGTCGGCGACGGCCGCGGCACGTTCGATATCGATCGGGTAACGCTCGTAGAACTGCTTCGTCTTTGCCACCATGCGTGGGAACGTATGACGGTACACGTCGGTCGCATCGGCGGGAACATGCGGAATGCCACCCGTGGTGAAACTGGCGATAACTCCTTGCGGAAACAGCGAAAGATACGTCAGCGTCAGGAATCCGCCATAGCTTTGACCAAGCGTGACCCAACGTGCGCCCCCGAATTCGGTACGACGCAGATGCTCGAAATCACGAACGATCGAATCGGCGAGGAAACGCTTCAAAAACGCGGCACCTGCCTTGCCGTCGCCATCCATGCCCTCAATCACATGCGTATCGACACGAGACGAACGCCCCGTACCACGTTGATCCGGCAACACCACGCGGAAATGCTTGATGGCCTCCTCGATCCAACCATCGGAACTTGGGCCGAGCGGACGCGGACCGGAACCACCGGGACCACCCTGCAGGAACACGAGCAGCGGCAGGTCGTCATGCACATGTTCGGGAGAGGTGACCACACGGTAGAACAGGCTGATCGATTCGCCATCGAACCCATGACCAGGCTCGTGGCCCGTCCAATCCAACGGCACCTTGATGGAACGATCCTCAATATGCAATCCGGGCACGTAGTATTCGCTCAGCAACGTCATGCATTCACCTTTCCCTTGGCATCATCGGCATGTTCAATGCGGGTAGTGACTTTTTGATGGCTTCCATCTCACCCACATGCGGAGACAACCTTACCTCACAAAAGCGGCTTTATTTTACCGCTATTTCATTCCTGCGCATGATGGCGTCACAGCATATCTGGCGCTAGGGTGGAACGTATGTCGAATCTCAAGCAGCGTCTCTTGTCATGGATGCATGGCCATGTTTTCGCCGGCGATCTCATCATCACGCTTGTTATAGGTGTTCTGCTGTTCGGCGTGACCGGCAGCATCACCTATAATCCGGGATTGCTGTTTGACCTTAAGCCTTCCACGCAGATGGCATGGGAAGCGGCAATGCTTATTCCGCTGCTAATCCGTCGATGGTGGCCGCAGACCGGAGCGTTGCTCTGCGTGGCATTGACCTTGGCGCATCTCATATTCGGCCCTTGCCTGTTGGGCGCCGATATTCTGGCATTGTTCATGCTGTATTCAGTGATCGTCTACGGCAATCCCAAAAACACGAAAGCCTTCATTATTCTGGCGTTGACCATCGGTCTTCTGGCTTCGGCGCTGGTGGCATGGACCATGACCAATGGACCACTGCTCACCGGAGGCAAAGTGCATACATGGAGCAGCTGGAATGACCCAAATCCAAATGGCGTTATGGTCACGGAAGACACTCTCGGCTCCATCTACACAGGAACATCCATGTCGGAAGTCGCCGACATGATGACGCAATACATGCTGGTACTGACGCCGATTTTCGAAGTATGCATTATTTCCACCGTCATTGTAGCGTTCTGGCAGCGTGCCCGTCTGACAACCATTCGCATGATGCGGGAACGCAATGAGGCAATCGCCGCGCGAGACCAGAACGAACGCGATATCGCCACGTTGGCGGAACGCGCACGCATCGCACGTGACATGCACGATGTGGTGGCGCACACCCTGTCAATCATCATCGTGCAGTCTGATGGCGGTCGCTATGCAGGCACGCATGATCCCGCGGTAGCCAGAAACACCATGGAGACGATTCGACACGAATCGGAACGCGCACTGCATGACATGCAACGTCTTCTGGGAGTATTCGGGGGTTCACCGCACGCCGATTATAACGATATCGGCAATCTTGTGGAACAAGCGCAAAACGTCTCCCCCGACATTCGAATCCGACGGAATATCACCGGCACCGCCAGCCCAGAACAACTCGGCGAACAAGCCTCGATAGCTTCCTACCATGTAGTGCAGGAGGCACTGACGAATATCCGCAAGTATGCGGGGCCGCACGTCGATGTACATATTAAAGAGTCATGGAACAACGGTTTGCTCACTTTGACCATCACCGACAATGGTCATGGCGCGGCGGCCAATATCGACGGGCATACGCCAGGTTACGGCCTGCTGGGCATGAAAGAACGCATCGAATCGGCCGGAGGCTCGTTGCAGGCTGGCCCCCAACTCGGCGGAGGCTTCGAAGTCATGGCCACCCTGCCTTACGGCGGTAAAGAACAGGTGACAGAAGAAACCGGCGAACAGTATGCCTCGGAACAGTCCGAATCGTGCAACACAACTACCATATCCAGCAAAGCGAAACTATCCGACGAAACAATCGCACCTCACACAGTCGTCAACATATCGGCGCGAATCCCAGATCAGCCATCGGAGCAAACGCAGGAAACCAACCAACCGACCGGTCGCGATCATCGTTCGAATGCCCTGCAACATTTGCGCATCACCGCACCCAATCTGCATGATTTGCTCAAATCGTTGAAACTGAAATCCGTAGAACTTGCAAATACATCCAATTCGCGAGGGCTGAATTGGGTGGAACGTGTTTCCGCGTGGACGCAGCACCATTATGCGCTCATGGATTCCGTTGGTGCCGTGGCATTGGTCATGCTGCTGAATCGCATGTCGGTTACGCTCTTTTTTGATAGTTCACCTCAGGCGCAGCTCTCTCATGCGATCGCCGCATGCTGCTTGCTGGCGCTGGCTCTTCGACGCAGGTTCCCCGAGACTTGCGCGCTTATTGTGTTCGTATTGTCGGTTGTGCAATTGGTGTTTTTGGGATCGATTGAGGTTGGACATATCGTAGCGTCGCTGTGTGCGCTGTATTCAGCCGTATTGTATGGGCGTGAACACGCATGGCGTTGGACCGGTCTTGCCGCCGCTACCTGTTCGGTGCTGATGGGCTTAAAAATCGCGGCTGATCAACACGGATACACTACCTTGTTCGGCGCCATCGCCGCTTTTGCAGGCTTGACGAAACCGGTTTCAGTCACGTCAAGTAATACGGCGGCGTTCTTTACCGGCGTTATGTATACGGTTGCAGTGCTGATGCTGTGCACCGGCATTATAGCGTGGGCACGTTGGGCTCGTTCCAGTGATTCAAACGCACTGGTGTTGCAGGCGCGAGAGGAAGCGCTGGTGGCCGAGCAGGAGAAGCAGCGTATTCTCGCGGCGAATATGGAACGTGACCGTATCAGTGCCAGCATTCAGGCTGAAGTCACCGCCACGTTGAACAGCGTGATTAGTCAAGCCGTCGATGGTATCCGCATGCTGGATAGCGCCGAAGCACAAGGCAAAGAGCCTACCGCCGACGAGATTTCCGCAGCGTTCAAAGCCATTGGAGAACAGGGGCGCGCCGCACTTAAGCGTATGAGCGAACTGCTTGGTGTGCTTCGTGAGACTGGTTTCAGCGATGACGCTCATGCCGGTAGCGCGAGCGAACTGCAGTTGAGGCCTGCAGCACCGCTGGAAGAGCAGCTGCAGCGCGCGTCTCGATAGCCGGTTCAAGTTTTTCAGGGAGATTTAAGGGTTTGTTTCGCGCTGTGAGCGGAACAATGCCGATAAGGTGGAGAGTATGAGTGAAGAACAGAAGATTCGTGTGGTCATTGCCGATGATCAGGAATTGGTACGTGCCGGTTTCGCCATGGTGATCGGCTCCCAACCTGATATGGCGGTCGCGGCACAGGCTCGCGATGGCGCGGAAGCCTTGGCGTTGGCGGAAACGCTGCATCCTGACGTGGTGTTGATGGATGTGCGTATGCCTGGCATGGATGGTATCGAGGCGACTCGGCAGATCAGTGCGTTGCAGCATCGCTTCGCTGCCGATGGAACGCAATCAGAAGTCGCCCGTACCAAAGTGATTATTTTGACGACATTCGATTTGGATGAATATGTTATGGCTGCGATCACTGCCGGAGCTTCCGGTTTTCTGCTGAAAGATACGGAACCGGAAACGTTGTTGAATTCGATTCGCACGGTTTTTCAAGGTAATGCGATTATCGCACCGTCCGCCACGAAACGTCTTATCGAGAAAATGATGGAAGGCGATTTCATGGCTGCGAATGTTGGCGCACATGGAAATTCCACTGCTTCTTCCACTTCTGATTCGACGTACACCGATCCGGAATTAGATGAACTGACCGATCGCGAGCGCGAAGTGCTTATTGAGATCGCGCATGGATTGTCGAATCAGGAGATTGCCGACAAGCTTTTCATCAGCCTGCCAACGGTGAAAACGCATGTGGCTCATATTCTGGCGAAGATCAATGCGCGTGACCGTGTGCAGGCGGTGGTGTTCGCTTACGAAAACCATTTGGTCTGATTGATTTGTTGTTTTGCGTATGCATGATACGCAAAAGGACTCCTACCATGTTTGTGGCAGGAGTCCTTTTCGTTGTGTTTGCTATGAAGCTTAGGCTTCGGCGAGTGCCTCAACAGGAGGCGTGCTCACTGCCCTGCGTGCGGGGAATACGCTGGCGAGCAATGCTGCCACGGCTGCCACGGCGAGTACGATGCCGTTAATGCCCCATTCGAACGGGAACACCACTTTGCCGTACATGCTGAACACCACGTATGCGCCCAGCCAGCCGAACAGGGTGCCAAGTAGTACGCCCGCGATGCCGGATACCAGCGAGATGAGCAGGGCTTCCACCGCGAGGGAGCGTCGCAACTGGCCTCGAGTCATGCCGATGGCACGCAGTGTGGCGGATTCTCGGGTGCGTTCGATCACTGACAGCGACAGCGTGTTGGCTACGCCGACAAGTGCGATGAGCACGGCCACGGCGATCAATCCCACCAGAAGCATCATCATGGAGTCGATCATGTTCGCCCATACGATGCGTTCGGCGATCGGTCCGGTCACTGTCGCATCAGTGCTCTTTTCCAATGCGGACTGCATGTCGTTGTAGATGCCGTCGACGGAAACTCCCGACTTGTCAGTATCTGCTTTGACCAGCAACACATGGGTGGCGGCATCAAGGTCACCATTGGTGAAATGACTTTCATCCACGAATCCGACAGCTTCATACTGTGCGGATACGCGACGGTAGTCAGCTTGGTTTGCTTGCAATGTCAGCGAACGCGTAGCGTCGCCGTCCTGGTTCCATTCGGTGGAGAAATCAGCCGTGCCATTGGCGAACTGCAGCTCCTTGCCGGTTTGCGCATTGTATGTTGGCATGAGAACGCTATCACTGTCGATGGAGGCGTTACCCAAGTTGGCACGCATGACCTGCTTGACCTGATCGATGTTCTTCACACCGACCAGCAATGCGGACGTAGGCCGGGTTCCATCCGCTTTCTCCAAGGTCGCGGAAACCGCCGGCGCATACAACGTGTCGGACACGCCGTTGATGTCGGCTACATCCTTGGCCATTTGCTGGCTGATGTCATCGCCCATGGCCACGATGTCGACGCTATAACGGGTGGCGAGCGCACCATTCATAGTCTCTTTGGCGCTAGCGGCACCGGTTGCGATGGTGGAAACCAGGGTGACGCCGATGAGCAGAGCGGCACCGGTTGCTGCGATGCGTCGCGGATTCTTCTGAATGTTGGCGTGCGCAACCGTTGCGGAAGGGCCTGTCAGTGAGGCCAACGCTCCAACGCCCTTCATGAGGGTCGGCATCCAGAACACCGCGGTGACCACCATGCCGAGGAACACCAGTGCGGCGCCGGCGATGGCTATGAGCAGAATCATCGTGAATTGATCGCTGTTCGCTTCCTCGCCGCCATTGGTGGCTTGTACCTGCCAGATGGAAAATACTGCCATGGCGATACCGACCACCACCATCAGAATACCGATTATGGCTCGAGTGAGGCTGGAATGACGGTTGTCGGTCAGTTCAATCGGGCGCAATGCCTCCAATGGCGTCACCGCAGTAGCGGAACGTGCGGATCCCAAGGATGCGAGCACCGTCACCACAATACCGAAGAGAATAGGTACGACGGCGGCCTGCCAAGAGAAATTGAATCGCATACCCTCTTGCATGATGTCACTGACGCACATGCCCCACATGAGCAGACTGCCCAGCACCACGCCAAGCACGGATGCAACGAAGCCAAGCACTGCCGCTTCGAACAGCACGGAACCATACAGCTGGCCTTTCTTCGCGCCGATGGTGCGCAGCAAGGCGAGTGTGCGGCGGCGTTGCGCCACAAGCACTTGGAACGTGTTGGCGATCACCAGTGCCGCCACGAACATGGCAAGCACGCCAAAGCACATGAGGAATGTGGTGACGATGTTGGTTTGGTTGCCGCTTAAGGATTTGATGCTTTCGTCACTGACCTGCTGTCGCGGCATCAAATCGAAATGCTTTGGCAGCAACGCTTTCACACTGTTGATGGTTTTTGCGGATGCGCTGTTTCCATCCAAAGCAAGGTCGAGATATACCGTTGTTGTTCCGGTGGTGTTGAAATCGTCCGTTCCCTGCATTGCGGCAAGCAGATTGTTGGATCCTACAATCGCGCCACCATAGTACGAGTAAGCGCCGTTCGGATCGGAGGTGAGTCCAACCACGCGCACGTTGTCCGCTTTGGCTTTGCCATCGGCGCCTACCTCATATCGGGAGGTCAGGCTTACAGTGTCGCCAATGCCGACGTTCAGCTGTTTCGCCATGTCTTCCGGCAGTGCGACTTCGTTGGAGTCCTTCGGCTGGTCCCCTTCCGTAATATTCACGGGAAGCATGTTCTTCTGTGCCGCGGTGGAGATGATCTCACCGCTGATGGTGCTGTCTCCCTTGGAAACGCTGGCGCCGGTTTCCACCGAAGCGCGGACGCCGTCGACTCCTTCGATGCCGGCGATCTGGTCGAGATGGAAGTCGCCGACAGTGCTGGAGTACGCTTCGTTGAGTTCCTCATCACTCAGGTCGGAGCTGTTGACGGTCACCGCATAGTTGGCGTTTCCGAACATAGCGGTCAGCCGCCGTGTCAGGGAGTCGTTCATGGCATTGCCGAACAGGAAGGTGCTGGCGATGAACGCCGTGCCGATCATGATGGCGATGCCTGCGGGTATGAGCATGCGCTTGGTTTTTCGCATGAGTTTCAAAGTGATGGACCACATGGTGAATTCTGTTCCCTTCTTCGAATGCTTCTACAGTGCGTTTAGTGGGAATGTCTCGCGGAAACCGCATTCATTGTGGCGGCTTCGCGTTCCTTCATCAACAGTTCACTCATCTGGTCTGCTGTCGGCTTGTTCACGTCCGCCACAATCTGGCCGTCGGCAAACACGAGCGCACGGTCGGCGTAAGACGCGGCGACCGCATCATGCGTGACCATGATGATGGTTTGGCCAAGTTCGTTGACGGAACGTTTCAGGAAGCTCAGCACTTCAGCGCTTGATACGGAGTCAAGATTGCCGGTGGGCTCGTCTGCGAATACTAGTTTCGGCTTGGTGATCAATGCCCGTGCGATGGCCACACGCTGCTGTTGACCTCCCGATAGTTCGTTCGGACGATGATTGAGACGTTCCTTAAGGCCAAGTGTTTCCACCAGCAGACGCAACCACTGTCGGTCGGGTTTCGCTCCAGCCAAGGTCAATGGCATGAGAATGTTCTGTTCGGCGGTGAACATCGGCAGCAGGTTGAAGCTTTGGAAGATGAATCCGATGTCGCGGCGGCGCAGCAACGTAAGCTGGTTGTCGTTCATGCGCGTCAGATCGTCGCCATTGAATATGATGTGCCCGCCGGTTGCGGAATCCAGTCCTGCCAACGTGTGCATCAACGTGGATTTGCCGGAACCAGAAGGTCCCATAATCGCCGTGAATTTTCCTTTTTCAAAAGCGACGTTGACGCCACGCAACGCATGCACCGTGTTATTCCCGGAACCGTAGTCCTTCACAAGATCCACGGCTGCAATGGCCGTATTGGTAGCTTTGATGGTGTCCCTGATATCCATGCTGTCATTCCTTTCTTTGGATTACCTCCAAAATTACGGAAAAACAGCTGATTCGAATATCATGCGTTGGTCTGAATTATCATCTCATCCTTGAGAATGAGCAAAGACGGGGCGCATAATACCATTGATCCATCAATCGTCGAGAAGCACGCCGTCGCGGGGAGGCTCAAGCCAATACGACTCTTTTTCCACGCTGACGGTGGATGCCCACCAGGTCTGTTCCACGCCTGGCAACGAGCGAATGGATTCGTCTACCACACGCCACAGATCCCCGTCATCTCCGGCGATGATTTCGATGAGGTAGTCGGCTCCGTTCAATCCGACGCCGCTCATCGCGTACGTCACTTCATCGATTTCCAGCAGTTGTTCGGCATCAAGCCGATACGGCGGCTTCACACCGATGCCGAGAAATGCTTGGCGGAATCCGCCTAAACGCATGGGGCTGACCGTGGCCATAATGCGCATCACACCGGAATCCTCCAGTTTTTTGACGCGCCCACGAATCGCGGTGTGCGTCACGCCAAGATGCTCCCCTAGCGTGGCGTAGCTTGCCCTGCCGTCTTTCTGCAATTCGTTGAACGTGTGCACGAATCGCGAGTCCAACCGATGCACGGGAATATCGGTGCCGACGCTGGCCTCACGTTTGGTCATGAATCCAGTTTCGCCGCGTTCGGCCAGCAGACGGTTGACCACGCTGACATTATGGTCGTCAAGCACCAATCGACCGCAGGAGAACACTTGCAGACGGGTCAATCCGGGCAGTGCGCGCAAATCGTACTTCAGGAAATGGTCCATACCTTCGGCTGAATACACCACGGCTTCGGCAATGATGTCGGCATCGCCCAACGCGCAGACCACATAGGTAACCTGAGGCATGGCTTTGAGCATGGCGAGTGCCTCGTTGCGATTGCCGTTGATGCGCAGTCCCACAAGCACCTGACTGTAATTTCCAAGACTCAACGGATTGCATACGGGCACAATGGTCATGATGCCCGCTTCGGTGAGCCGTTTGTAGCTTTCCGTCGCCGCATATACGGAAATGCCGATTTTATCGGCAAGCGCCTGCATGGTCATACGTCCGTTGCATTGCAGCGCCGATACCACCTTCAAATCACGTGCGGTGATTGTAGTACGCTCCTCATCCTGCGTCATCACACCCCCTATGACAGCCATGTCATCAACCACACGCTGCCTGCGGTGGCGGCGATGGTAATCACGAGAATAATCCAGTCGGCAATTCTCATCGTAAGGTTGACCCGATATGTGCGTTTCACGCCGTTCCGATTCAGGTTGAGTCCACGCGATTCCATGGCCCAGCCCACGCTTTGGCTCATTTTGTAGGCGCGGATCAATACGGCGATGATGATCGGCAGATACGATTTGAACCGGTCTACGAGACGTACGAATATGTTGCGTTTTTCACCTGCCGCATTGACTTTGCCGCTCAGATCAAGCCCTCGCGCACGCTGCGCTTCGGACACGGATTGGAAGATGGAGAAGAACACGGGAATATACCGTAACGCGGTTGCCAGGGTGAGCCCGGCCTTGTAGGGCACACCGAGCGAGGTAAGGCCACGAACCAGTTTGGTCTGGCTGGTGGTGAACAGCGTGATGAAGCATGCAAAGCCGAGCGCTGGAATGCGCAGACCCATCACTGCCGCCATGAGCAGGTTCTCCTGCGTGAGACGCAGCCATCCCCACTGCCAGAGCACGTGCGTTCCACTCTGGTCGAAGACCGGCCAAAGCACCACAATGAACACGATGAGCACGGCGAGGATCTTCCACACCCATCCAATGCGTTCGGCGGGCACACGGTCGGTGGCGAGCATCACATGTTCGAGAATGAGGATGCCGAGAATGAACGCCCAGTTACGCCATACGAGGCAAAGGGCCAGCATGACGATGGAGATGAGGAATTTGACGCGCGGATCGGTGCGATGCAACCATCCGTCGCCTGGCACATACAGGTCGGCATCCATCAGCATTCCTCCTTGTCACATTCATCCTTGGCGATTTTCAACAATACGTGGGTCGCTGATACCGGACCGCGCGCCTTGTGCGGCTGCCGCGCCTGTCGCGCGGGCGATTGTTGCGCTTCCTGCGATTTGTCGATCGGCCCATATTGCGCAACATGACCGTCTTCCAATTCGAGCACGTGCGTGCAATATCGATATACGGCACGCATGTCATGGCTGATCATGATGACGGTGACGCCATGCCGGTTGAGTCTTTCCACGGTTCCAAGGAATCGTGATGCGAGACGATGGTCGAGACCTGCCGTAGGTTCGTCGAGCACGAGTATCGGCGTGCGCATGGCGATCACCGAAGACAATGCCACCGCACGTCGTTCGCCATAGCCAAGCGTGGCCGGTGAAACGTCCTCATACCGATGCAGGTCGAACAATGTCATCATTTCGTCGACACGTTTGAACACGGTGGCCGCATCAAGTCCGAGCGCGGTCGGACCGAACGCGATCTCCTCTTTGGTGCTGGAGCAGAAGATCTGATGGTCAGGATTCTGGAATACGAATCCGACGTGCGCGGCCATTTCGCCCACGCTATGCTTCGATACGTCGAGCCCATCCACAGTCACGATTCCCTGTGTGGGTTGAATCAGCCCGTTCAGATGCTTGGCGAGCGTGGTCTTGCCTGACCCGTTGCGCCCAATAAGCCCCACGAAGGCGCCCTGTTCGATATCCAGGCTGATATCATCCAATGCGGGAGACGCATTGCCGCCCTGTCCATAGCGATGCGTCACATGGTCCAGACTGATGATCGTATGCTTCGGCTTGCCGTCGTTCCTTACCGGCAACGCCTTGATGACGGGGGATGGTCCGTCACTCACCTGCACGCCGGAGGATTCCAACAGTCTACGTTCCCGGGTAAATAGGCTGGCGTCTCCATTACGCACCACTTCACCGTTGACCATGAACAGCACCTGATCGGCCCAGTAGGCGATGTGTTCGGTGTCCTGCCCGGCCATGATCACCGTCATGGAACGGGTTTGGCGAATACGTTCGAGCGCGTCGAACACTTCCTGCTTGCCTTCGGGGTCGAGAGCCGCGGTGGGTTCGTCAAGAACAAGCACATCGGGTTCCGCTGCAAGCGCGGCAGCGATGGCCACGCGCTGCATCTGGCCTCCCGACAGGCTGGTCGGTACACGTTTGCGGTATCCGGCCATGCCGACCAAGTCGAGCATGATGTCGATCTGCTTGTCGATGATGTTCGGGGCTACTCCGCGGTTTTCCAGCGGGAAAGCGATCTCATCCTCGACACTCGAACAGAACAGCTGCGCCTCCGGATCCTGTTGCACATAGCCGACGCGCTCCGACAGTGCTGAGACGGAGTGCCTGCTCGTATTCATGCCGTTGACCTCCACGACACCGCTCATGGTGCCGTCGGCCAGGTTCGGAATGATACCGGCCAATGCCATGCATAGCGTGGATTTGCCCGCTCCGGTCGGTCCGATGATGCCGACGAAGGATCCGGACCGGATGTCGAAACTGACGTGCTTGAGGCCTTCCACCGGCTTGCCCCCGTCGGTCAGTGGCGCGTACTTCCATCCTAAGTCGCGAACCGTAATCATGACGTCCACCCCGTGCTTTCACGCATTTTTTCCGCAGCCGACAACCGCATTTCACAATAAAACCCGTGGAATCGCCTTTCATCGGCAAATCCACGGGCCTGCCTTCACATGATATTAATGTATCACTCCCCCGCCTTAATACCGAGGTTGCCCAAACGTACCAGCGGCGGATAGGCCTGACGGACGGCGGTGAACAGCGCGAAGCCCACAATCAGACCCACCACCATCTGGAAGGAGTTGCCCGCGATCTCGCCCAACGCCGGACCGAATCCAGAAAGGATTCCGCCTGCGATGAAATAACCGAACACCTTCCATACGCCTGCGATCACCGAGCCGATGATGATGTTCACCGGATTGAATTTCTTGACGAGCAAGCCCACGAGCACGGCCTGCAGGCCATCGATGACGAACGTGAAGATGGCCCACTGCGGATAACCGGAGATCAAATCGCTCAACGCCGGGCCAAGACCGCCGATAATGCCGCCCACCCACGGTCCGAACGCATACGCGCTGAAATAGATCATGGTGTCGGACAGGTTGAGGTAGCCACGGATCGGGGTCGGGATCTTCACGAGCATGGTCAGCACCGTGGTGACCGCGGTCATAATGGCGATCAGCGGAATGGTATTGACCTGCAACGCCTTTTTGATATCGTTCTTGACTTCTTGGGCCATGATCTCTTCTCTCTTTACATTATTCTCAATATCATCAGTAATGCTTGTATTTTTGAAAGAATCCAATGTTTTTTTCTTTCAAAGAAAAGAATTGAGATATTGCTTTTCGGAACAATCGCAAATTCTATACCAGCTGTAATACATTGAGATGACATCGCTTGCAGATACGACGAAACGGTCTGCGACGCCGCCCTTCTTTTCGGCGTCGCAGACCGTTTCATTTGTTTAGGATGGCGTTATTTCGCCGATCCGATTCGTTTCACTTGGCGAGGCCAGATTCACGCAGAGCCGTGAAACCACCCTTGAGATCGTCGAGGATGTCTTCGATGTTCTCGGTGCCGATGGACAGGCGGATAGTGCCTTGGTGGATGCCCTGATCCTCGAGCTCCTCCACTGTCTCCTGGGAGTGCGTGGTAGAGGCCGGGTGAATCACGAGGCTCTTGGCGTCGGCCACGTTGGCCAACAGGCTGAACAGGTGCAGGTTGTCGATGAACACGCGTGCCGCGTCCTTGCCGCCCTTGATGTCGAAGGTGAAGATGGAGCCACCACCATTCGGGAAGTACTTCTTGTACAGCTCGTTGTCCTTGCGGCCTTCGATGGACGGGTGGGAGATGGACTCGACTTCCGGAACGGTCTTCAGGTAATCGATGACCTTCAGCGCGTTCTCAACGTGGCGCTCGACGCGCAGCGACAGGGTTTCGGTGCCCTGCAGCAGCAGGAATGCGGCGAACGGAGACAGGGTGGCACCGGTGTCGCGCAGCAGGATGGCGCGGATGCGGGTCACGAACGCGGATCCGCCCAGGGCCTCGTAGAAGTTCAATCCGTGATAGGACGGATCCGGCTCGGTCAGGGTCGGGAACTTGCCCGGCACTTCGGCCCAGTTGAAGTTGCCGCCTTCCACGATCACACCGCCGAGGGTGGTGCCGTGGCCGCCGATGAACTTGGTTGCGGATTCGACCACGACATCAGCGCCGTGCTCCAGCGGGCGGAACAGGTACGGGGTGGCGAAGGTGTTGTCTACGATCACCGGCAGATGATGCTTGTGGGCGATGGCGGTGATGGCTTCGAAGTCCGGCAGGTCGGCGTTCGGATTGCCGAAGGTCTCGAAGTAGACGAGCTTGGTGTTCTCCTGGATGGCGTCCTCGAACTCCTGCGGATTCTCGGCGGAGACGAAGGTGGTGGTGATGCCGTCACGCGGCAGGGTGTGACGCAGCAGGTTGAAGGTGCCACCGTAGATGTTCTTGGCGGCGACGATGTGATCGCCGGACTGGGTGATGTTGCGCACCGCGTATTCGACCGCGGCTGCGCCGGATGCGACGGCCAGACCTGCGGTGCCGCCTTCGAGGGCTGCGATGCGGTCTTCGAACACGCTTTGAGTGGAGTTGGTCAGGCGGCCGTAGATGTTGCCTGGGTCCGCCAGCCCGAAACGGGCCTCGGCGTGGTCGAAATTATGGAACACGTAGCTGGTGGTCTGGTAGATCGGCACCGCGCGGGAATCGGTTGCCGGATCGGCCTGCTCCTGGCCGACGTGAAGCTGCAGGGTTTCGAAGCGGTAGTTCTTGGAATCTGCCATGGTTTCTGCTCCTTGTGTGGAATGGTTCGTTGCCTGTCTTGCTGGCCACCCGCCTTGCCGTGTATGGCGGCTGGTCAGGTGTTGGTAGCGACAATAATCCGGCCGCGCTCCGCAATGCAAGCCAAACGTTATCGCACTTGCCTATATCCCTTTATAAACCGTTGGAATCATTGCCATTCATGCTCTATAAAACCGTTCTGACAACCGTCTGAAAATCTGCGACACGCCGGCAAACGGCACTGCGGTGATACACCGTACAAAGCATCGTGGCTCCGAAGTCAGACGGGCGGCTAAAGTCGTGGTCAGACAATCGCAAGAGAGGGTTTCAACATGGATGACGTGATTCTGTATGATCGTGATCCGCATTATGTTCCGCGCGTTGCGGCGGTGCATGACATGTGCGGATACGGCAATTGCTCGCTGACGGCGGCCATTCCGATCCTGTCGGCGGCCGGATGCGACGTATGTCCGGTGCCGACCGCGCTATTTTCGGCACACACGCGCTACAGCGTATTCACCTTCCACGATACGACCGAGATTTTGGACGGCTATCTGGACGCATGGCGCAAGGAAAACGTCGATTTGGACGGCGTGTATTCCGGTTTCCTTGGCTCCGCCGAACAGGTTGCGATCATCAAACGCCTGTATTCGCAATATCCGCATGCCTTGCGTTTAGTGGATCCGGTAATGGGAGATGGAGGCGAAATCTACGCCACATACACGCCGGAACTCTGCGAAGCTATGGGCACGCTGGTGGATGGCGCCGACGTACTGATGCCGAATTTGACGGAAGCATCCATATTGACGAAACGCACATATCCAGGGCGCGATCTGAGCGATGCCGAAGTAAATGACATGATTGACGCATTGCTTGATTTGGGTGCGAAAAACGTGGTTTTGAAAGGCATCGATCATGACGATGGTACGATTCGCAATTATGTTGCCTCAGCTGCTTCGGGGGCTTCCGGCAAGCAGGAGCTTGCGCACAGCAAGCTGCCGTTCATGACGCATGGTACCGGCGACGCGTTCGCTTCCGCACTCTGTGGTGCGCTGATGGCGGGCAGGCCGTTAGCCGAATCAGCGCATATCGCAGGCGAGTTTGTGCGTCATGCCATGGAAAACACGCAGTATCAGCCGCATCATGATGAACGTGGCGTGAGCTTTGAACTGAATCTTGACGAGCTGACGCAGTTGGTCCGTCACTGAGCATTCCGATCGCATACGGTTTCGGACGTTCCATAGCCATTGGCCCCGTGGAGCAATGTGAATAACGGCAAGTTATCCACCGACTATCCCAAACACGCCCGAAACCGCATCCTTTATCCACATTTGCCGTTCACGCTTGCTTCACGCCGGTTCTTTCTGCTGGACTTGAACCATGAACGGCAATACAACACATGACGTTCCGACCGCAATGCAGCGTTCGGAACAGCTTCTTGATTCCATCGCACAGCGATTGCATGATGGTACTCTGTGCGCACGGCAGCTCGGAGAACTCGGCGAGCAATATGCGGCCGCATGGCTGGAAAGCCAAGGCTGGCAGACGCTCGACCGCAATTGGCACTGCCGGTATGGCGAACTCGACATCGTCTCACGCGACGATGCGGGAATCATCGTCTTCGTCGAAGTCAAAACCAGGCGGACGCTCCGCTACGGCACTCCGCAGGAAGCCGTAACGTCATCCAAACAGATCAACCTGCGCCACGCGGCCGTGCAATGGCTGTCGGACAGCGACCATCGCACACCACATAACGGCGTACGCTTCGACGTCATCACCGTCATCGTACGTAGCGGCAAGCCGCTTATGCACCATATCGAAGGAGCGTTCTGATGGCTATCGGAAGCGCACTTTCCGTGGGACTGATCGGACTGAAAGCCTTCATCATCCAAATCCAGGCGTTCGTCTCCCCCGGACTTCCTTACTTCTCCATCATCGGGCTTCCCGACACCTCGCTTTCCGAAGCGAGGGAACGTGTCAAATCCGCATGCCAAGCTAGCGGCGCAAAATGGCCGGAGACACGAGTTACGGTCAATCTTTCGCCGGCATCCATGCCCAAACGCGGTTCCTCTCATGATCTGGCGATCGCAGCGAGCGTACTCAGCGCATCTGGAACGATACCCCACGATTGCCTGAACGACACCGTCGTGCTCGGGGAAGTGAATCTCGACGGCACGGTGCTTCCCATCAACGGCCTACTGCCGATTCTGTTGCACGCACGCGATCAAGGCGTCTGCAAGGTGATCGTGCCGCATGCCAATCTGGATGAAGCCACCCTCGTGCCCGACGTCAACGCCATCGGCGTGCGCCACGTGGGCGAATTGATCGAACTGATGGGAGGCGCCACAAAATACGAGATTCCCGATCTGATCAGGGACGTGAACCCCAACGACGGCACCATGTCGATATGTCCTCCTCCAGGAGACATGAATGAGGTCATGGGGCAGGAAACGGCCAAATGGGCATTGGAGGTGGCGTCCGCAGGCGGGCATCATCTGATGATGACCGGCCCTCCCGGCACCGGCAAAACCATGCTTGCCTCGCGCATTCCCGGCATTATGAGCCCGTTAAGCGAATCGGAACAGCTGGAAGTCGCATCGATCCGCTCCCTATGCGGCACATTGCCCAGCTATGGCATCAGCGACATTCCACCATTCGAAGCGCCGCACCATACCGCATCCACCGCGTCCCTGGTCGGCGGTGGCGCAGGGTTGGCGCAGCCAGGCGCGATCACACGAGCACACCGAGGCATTCTGTTCATGGACGAGGCACCCGAATTCTCGGCACGCACCCTGCAAACATTGCGCGAACCCTTGGAATCCGGGTACGTGGCAATATCGCGCGCAAAAGGCACAACCTATTATCCAGCGAGATTCCAACTGATCATGGCGGCCAATCCCTGCCCCTGCGGTTACGCCTACGGCAATGGAGAGCGCTGCACATGCAAGGAAAAAGACCGTATCAAATACTTCAGCCGACTGTCCGGGCCGATCCTCGACCGCATCGACATTCAAATCGAAGTGCCTCCCGTGGAACGAATCAATCCGGGAATGACACCTTCCGGCGAATCCAGCCATGCCATTCGCCTGCGGGTCATCGTGGCCAGGCAAACCGCGCAGGAGCGTTTTCGTGAATTCGGGTGGGTCTGTAATGCGCAGGCCACCGGAACATGGCTTCGCGCCAACACGTCCACAAAAGCCATCGAACTGGTGAACCATGCGTTGGCCAGTGAGCGGCTCAGCCTCAGAGGGGCGGACCGTGCCATGCGGCTCGCATGGACCCTGGCCGACCTATCAGGCAAAACCTCTCCGGGACCGGAAGAGATGATGCAGGGAATCTCCATGAGAACGAAGTTGACATGAACGAAAATACGAATACGAACGGCAACACAACCGCCATCGACGACGAGACCCTGGCACGTGCGGTGCTCACCTACTGTCTGGACAGCGCCGACGCAATGATGTACGCGCTGATCAAAGGCATCGGATCAGCCACGCACACCTTGCAACTACTCGCCGACAGCGGTCCAGGCAATCACGAAAACGTGGCCACAGCCGCTTGCAAAACCCTGGATGCGGCGTTCATCAACGGCATCACGCGTTGGGGACGCAGCATCAACTCCAGAGGTATGGCCTCATTCCACGGTGCGATGGTCTCCTGGCAGCATCGTTTGACCACGCTGCCCAGCACAGATCCCGATGAGCTCAAGGACTGGTTCACAGTAGGGGGCACACAGTGGATCGTCGCACCACACCATCCCTGCTGGCCTTCGCAGCTCGCCGACCTCACCATGTATACGGACTGGGCCGCCCCATTATGTCTCTGGGGGCAAGGCAACCCGCAAGCATTGGTATCATGTCCGGAACCGATCGGCGTCGTCGGGTCACGCGGAGTGAGCGAATACGGAAGGCAAAGTGCACACGAGCTCGCCAAACAGGCAGCCCGTGCCGGGCACCTCATAGTATCCGGGGGCGCATTGGGCACCGATGCGGCAGCCCACTGGGGTGCCATCCAAGCCATGGACGAAATCGGGGCTCCCCTCGCAGGCCGCACCGTCGCGGTATTCGCCGGAGGCCTCAACCATATCGGGCCGAAAAGCAACGAACGTCTTTTTGAAACCATCATCAGCCATTCCGGCGCACTGATTTCGGAACTGTGCCCAGGAACCGCTCCGGAAGCCAGACGATTCCTCATTAGAAACCGTCTGATAGCGGCCTTGTCATCCAGCCTCATCGTCGCCCAAGCGCGCGCACGTTCAGGCGCGCTCAACACCGCGGGATGGGCCGGCGAACTCAACCGCCGCGTATTCGCAGTGCCAGGAGACGTGACCATGCCACACAACACGGGCTGCAACCGGCTCATTCAAGAAGGACGAGCAAACATCATCTGCTCACTGACCGACATCGATGAATTCTGCCATGCTTCGCACCGACCGCAACCAATCGTCATAGACGGCGAACAGACGGAAAAACCAGCCGACGACGTCCTGCCGGAATCAGACGACACCACCAGAATCATATTGAAAGCCATACGAAAATGCGACGCGAAATATGGCCATGTCTCCACTGACGGGCTGCTCGCCATACTGGCAGAGACCAATCCCGAAGAATATCCGATCTCACGAATCGTATTGGAACTCGGTGTACTGGAACTCAACGGGCTCATCAGCACGCAACACGGCAACATCACCATCGTCAACGCAAACACCACTCAACAGCGCAACTGACACCGCCAATCGTCACAGCCACCGACGAACAAACACGCAAGAACATGTGAAAACACGCATACGACAACATGCCCGTCATCCAACGAACCACAGCGAGGTCACACCTTGTGCGAAAATCGTTGGTATGAGTCCGAAGCATGTTGAAGATATGTATGATGCAGTAATCGTCGGCGCAGGAGCGGCAGGTCTTTCCGCAGCGTTAGGGATGTTACGAAGCGAACAGATCCAAGAGCTGAAGGAAGCCGGCATCGAACCGAATATTCTGGTGATTTCCAAGCTCCAGCCGTTACGTTCGCACACCGGTTCCGCAGAAGGCGGCATCGCGGCCAGCCTCGGCAATGTCGAACACGACGATTGGCATTGGCACTACTACGACACTGTCAAGGGCGGCGATTGGCTGGTCGATCAGGATGCGGCCGAACTGTTCGCGCAAGAGGCTCCGGCAACGGTCATCGAACTGGAACATGCTGGCGTGGCGTTCTCCCGCACCGAAGACGGACACATCGCACAGCGTCGTTTCGGCGGGCATACCAAGGATTTCGGCAAGGAACCGATTCGCCGAGCCGCATACGCCGCAGACCGCATCGGCCATCAGATCCTCTTCTCGCTGTGGCAGCAGTGTGTGGCGGAAGGCGTCGAATTCGCAGAAGAATGGTATGTGACCGATCTGGTGGTCTCCGAGGATGGCACCAAAGCCGAAGGCGTGGTGGCGTTCGACACCCATAAGGGTCAAGTGCACGCCATTCATGCGCACAACGTGCTTCTGGCCACCGGAGGCGCAGGCCGCCTGTTCCACACCACATCCAATTCGTGGGATCTGACCGGCGACGGCATGGCGCTCGCACTACATGCCGGACTGCAGCTGGAAGACAGCGAATTCGTGCAATTCCACCCGACCGGTTTGGCACATACCGGCATTCTGCTGTCGGAAGCGGCCCGCGCGGAAGGTGGCGTGCTCCGTAATGCCGATGGTGAAGCCTTCATGGAAAAGTATGCTCCCGGGCACGCCGATCTGGCCGCGCGAGACGTGGTCAGCCGCTCCATCACCGCTGAAATCGACGCCGGACGTGGCGTGGCGGATCCGAAGGATCCAGATGGCCCGAAGGATTGCGTGTGGCTCGATATGACCGGCATTGATGCCGACCATATGCATGAAGTGCTGCCCCAGGTGGTGGAAACAATCGAAAAGTACGCCAATCTTGACCCGACCAAGGATTATGTGCCGGTCAAACCGACCGCACACTACACCATGGGCGGCATTCCGATCACCACCAACGGCGAAGTGTACCGTTGGATTGACGGCGAACGCGCCATCGTTGACGGCCTGTTCGCAGCAGGCGAATGCTCGTGTGTATCCGTGCACGGCGCGAACCGTCTTGGCGGCAACTCCCTGCTGGATGCCTGCCTGTTCGGCACTCGTTCCGGCAAGGCGCTTGCGGAACGTATCGCCGCCGCTCCGGTGAATGATCCGATGGCCGAAGCCGTTGAAGATGCCGAAGATGGAACAGACGATGTGCAGCAGGCCGCCGATGCGCGTTCCTCTGAATTGAAAGATCTTCTGACGCAGCTTCCTGAAGACGACGAGCACGCTTCAGATAATCCATACCAACTTATGGCCGATTTGGGATCCGTTATGGAAAAAGCGGTCGCCGTGCGCTGCGATGCGAACAGCATCGAGCAGGCGCAATCCGTATTGCGTAGCGATCTGGAAGCCCGCGCCCAGGTTTTGCATGCGCATTCCGATTCCGCCACGTTCAATCAGGAGATCACCGCCATTTGGGAGGTGCGACATCTGCTTGGGCTTGGTTCGACCATGCTTGCGGCATCCGGCGCTCGTCATGAGTCCCGCGGCTCATTGAAACGTCTCGACTTCCCGGAACGTGATGATGAGCAGTTCCTCGCGCATTCCATGGTGAATGCTTCTGGACAGATCTCCTGGCAGCCGGTGCATATTGTGAACATGCCGCCAAAAGCCCGTGAGTACTGAGCCCTCTGGGCACGGTGTATGGCAGACTTGTTGTCGGTTTTTATTGGAAAGGCGAGTAGATGAGCGGTACAGAAAACGGCATGAACACGGTGACGTTGCGGGTCAATAGGTTCACCCCGCGCCCTGAACGTGCCCGCGACCGCGAACGCGGGGGCTCCCCGTTCGCCAAGAAAAGCTCTCCGTTCGGAGATTCCGGCGCGTCGGCGCGCCGCCGTCCCCGCGGCAAGCAGTGGGTGCAGGATTACACGTTGCATGTGCGCCCGGAAGACACGGTGCTTGATTGCCTGTTGAAAATCAAGCGAACCGTCGATCCGACTTTGGCGTTCCGCTATTCCTGCGGTCATGGCATGTGTGGCTCCGATGCAGTGTCCATCAATGGCACGCCGACGCTGCTGTGCACCGCTTCCATCAAGGATTGGGCCAAGCAGCCGAATACCGTATTAGTGGACAATGAGGGATTCCGCCATACCGGAGACGCAGATGCGTCGCTTGCAGATGACGCCGTTTCCGTTTCTTCAGGCGATCTTGGCGTGATCGAGCTCGCTCCCCTGCCGGGTTTCCCCGTGCAGCGTGATCTGATTGCTGATATCGATCAGATGCTCGATCAAATCAGGAAGCTTAAGCCGTATTTGCAGGCCAATAACGAATTAGCCACCACCAAAGACGGAAAAATCAACGCTTTCGAATATCTGCAGAATCCTCAGCAGCTTGCCAAATATGAGCTGCTCACCAATTGCATTGCTTGCGGCACTTGCGAAGGAAGCTGCCCAGTGTACGCTGGAGGCGAGGCGTTCATCGGTCCAGCGGCGTTGATTACCGCGTCCCGCTTCATCAATGATTCGCGAGATGGTCAGGCGAATGCTCGTATGGATGCCATTGATTCCGCGGACGGTATCGCAGCATGTCAGTCGGTTCGCGCCTGCACCCGCGAATGTCCACGTGGCATCGACGTCGGCGAGGAAATCTGGCAACTGATCGCCCAAGTCAAGGAACGCTGAACCCATGGATAGAACGTCGTACACCAATCTCGCCAAGTCTTGGGAATACGTTGAAGATCATGCGTTCTCACGCCAGTCAACCAATCTGAACGCCATTCGTACCCACGCCGAAGAAGCGGGCATTCCGCAGGGTTCCGCGGCACAGGCGGAGTTGTTGCGCATGCTGGTGCATATGGTGGATGCGTCGTCAGTGATTGCCGTCGGTACCGGTTCCGTAGTGGAAACGTTGCAGCTTGTCAATGGTTTGGATAACAAGGGGCAGCTTACCGCGGTCGATTCCTCTTCCCAAGGCATTGCGCTGATTCGCACGTTGTTCAATCGTCTTTCCGACGAGACGCAGACCACGCTTCGTGCGGTGAATGCTCCTGTCAACGTGTTTCTTCCGCGTTTGAACGCCGAAACATACGATTTGATCGTTGTTGCTGGCGACGCCGAAAATTATGCTGCCTCTTTTGAACAGGCTCCCCGCCTGCTGAAGAAGCATGGTGTGATCGTATTCACGGACGTGCTCGCTTTCGATGCTGCGACTTCCGCAGGTGGCGTATTGAATCCCGCCAACCGCGACGCCAAATCCATTGCCATGCGTACCCTGCTGGAAACCGTGGAATCCGATGAACGTTTCATCACCGCGCTCACTCCGACCGGTACAGGTCTGCTCGTAGCGGTCAAACGCTAGTATGGCTGTTTCCACCGATCTGCCGTTTCCTTACACAACAAAAGCCGACGCTCACGATATGTGATAAGCGTCGGCTTTTTGCGTGTCTGGCATATGGCACGGAATGCCATAGCCGGAACGTCGTTATTTGACCTTTGGATGTGTATTGATCATCTGGCTGACCACAACGGTGCCATCTTCAAGCACAGATTCCACTTCCCCAGCAGCGTCCTCGTCGGCAGTATGATGCTTATGTTTCGACGATGCGGCAGCGATCAGTTCGAACTTCTTGGATTGACGGCTCAACAAAATACCAGAAATCACCGCTGCGACCATGGAGCCAACAAGCACGCCAAAGCGTGCCTCCGCAGACAATTCGGCATCCTTATATGCGAGCGAGGAGATCAGGAACGACACGGTGAAACCAATGCCGCAAGCGCAGGCTGCGGGGAACATGTCACGCACACGCAGCCCCTTGGCCATCTTCAATCCAGCCACATGCGTGGAAAGCCAGGCCGTGATCATGATGCCTAAAGGCTTGCCGACCACCAACGCCACCATGACGGCGACAACGACTGGCGAAACGAACAGCGCCAAAGTCAACGATTCAAAATGCACGCCTGTGGCGAACAGCGCGAAAATCGGCAAGGCCAGCAACGCGGAAAACGGTTGCAGCTTGTCCGCATAGCGTTCGGCGCGTGGAGTCTTTTCGCCGTAGCATTCATGCGCGGGAGTAAGCAGACCTACCAACACGCCAGCCAGAGTGGGATGCACACCAGCTTCAAACATCATCACCCAAGCCAGAATACCGACGATGGCCACGGCAAACCATGGCACTTTGCGCATACGCACGAGGAAATACCATACGACCGCGCACACGGCGATGCCGACGAACCAGTACCATGCGTTCACCGAAGAGAAGAACACCGCGATCAAAATGATGGCAAGCAGATCGTCCACCGTAGCCAATGTCATCAGGAACGCGCGAATGGAGCCTGGCAACGCCTTGGCGAACAAGGCAAGCACAGCCAGCGAGAACGCGATATCCGTAGCTGTAGGAACCGCCCAACCGTGGGACATCTCGCCAAATGTGAAACTCGTTCCGGAAGCGATGACCAGCGGATTGGAACCGAAACCAGAGAACAGGAACAGCGTTAATAGGAATAGCACCGGCGGGGCCATCATGCCACCGACCGCGCACAGCATCGGCACCGCAGCCGCCTTGGGATTCGACAGCGAGCCGGTAGTAAGTTCCTGCTTCAATTCCAGTCCAACGGTCAGGAAGAACACCGTCAGCAAACCATCCTGCACCCAGTGGCCCAGTCCCATGTCGATATTGGTGTGTGGAATGGCGATGCGGAAGTTCTCCAGCTCTTCGAACGTATGTGCCGTGAATGGCAGGTTCGCGAGCAGCAGACCGGCGAGTGCGAAACCGAGCATAATCAAACCCGATATGCGATCGGAAGCGGCGATACGCCGAATAGTTGCCCAGGTTCCCCTCTTCGATGCGGTCATTATGCTCCTTGTCTTGCGGCCGATATCGTTCAGCCACATGGTAAACGACGCATGAGAAAACATGCATGAAAACGCCCTCCAGTATACCGAAAGGTCTTGGCGTTCTTTGTAAACGCATAGCGTCTATGCCCAATACGAAATGGTATACAACATAGGAGCTTTTAATAAATTCGACGAGACCATAGACCCGTAAGAAAACGAAAGCCTCCCCCGCATTTCGCGAGGGAGGTTCATGTGCGCGAGACAGGATTCGAACCTGCGACCTGCTGATCCGTAGTCAGCTGCTCTAATCCGCTGGGCTACTCGCGCAACGTTGCTTGTTTTCGGCAACTCGTATAAGATACACCCAAATGGCCACGCAGCAAAATCTCGGCGTGTCGCACTTGTTTCCGCGGATTTCAGGTATGGATTGCAATTGCACGAAACCCTACGAAATCTGAAATCTTACGAATATGTATGCGACACGCCGCACACGCTATGCGGTGCGTCTGCGGGGAATCTCCTCCGTCGAAACCTTCAGCAGTTTCGGGGTGCCGGATCCATTGACGGAAGCCTCATCCACCACCACTTCCGACACGCCGGTCATACTTGGCAGCTGGAACATCGTATCTTCCAAGGTCTTCTCAATAATCGACCGCAAGCCGCGCGCTCCCGTGCCCCTGCGAATCGACGTGGCCGCAATCTGCCGCACCGCATCCTCGGTGAACGTCAACGTCACCCCATCGATCGCAAACAACTTCTGATACTGCTTGACCAGCGCATTTTCCGGTTCGACCAGAATGCGCGCCAAATCATCCTCCGTAAGATCCTCAAGCACGCTCACCACCGGCAATCTGCCGATGAATTCAGGCAATAAACCGAAATCGGCAAGATCGTCGGCCGAAGCCTGGGCAAGCAGCTCACGCTTCGGCACCTCGCGCTCATGCCAGGCCGCACCAAATCCGCTTTCGCGAGCACCCAGGCGCTGTGCCACAATATCGGCGAGTCCAACGAAAGCACCACCGCAAATGAACAGAATGTCGCGGGTGTCGATCTGCACCGTTTCCATTTCTCGATGCTTGCGTGAACCTTCCACAGGCACGGAAGCCACAGTGCCTTCCAAAATCTTCAGCAGGGCCTGCTGCACGCCCTCACCTGACACATCGCGTGTAATAGACGTGCTCTCGCCGCTTTTGCGCGCTATCTTGTCAATTTCGTCAATATAGATGATGCCCTGCTGCGCACGCGCCACATCGCCGTCAGCAGCCTGGATAAGGCGTTGCAGCACGGTTTCCACATCGTCGCCCACATAACCGGCTTCGGTGAGCGTGGTGGCGTCGGCGATCACGAACGGCACGTTCATGACTTTCGCCAGCGTCTGCGCAAGATACGTCTTGCCCACGCCGGTAGGCCCCAGCAGCAGAATATTCGATTTGGCCACCTGCACGCCAGCCAACGGATCGTCGTTTTCGCGGGTTGCACGATCGCTTAATTCCGTGGATTCGCGCATTTCCATGTTGACGCGCTTGTAATGGTTGTATACGGCTACGGAAAGCGTACGTTTTGCCGATTCCTGCCCAACCACATAGTTGTCGAGATAGGCGCTGATCTGGGCCGGTTTCGGCAACTGCAACGTGTTCAGCTGGGCATCCTTGACACGTTCTTCGGAAATGATGTCGACGCATAGCTCGATGCATTCGTCGCAAATGGCCGCGCCCGACCCGGTAACGAGCTTGCGCACCTGATTTTCCGTTTTACCGCAGAACGTGCATCGTGACACTTCGTCGTTGTAGCTGACCACTCGTCCCATTCGCACCCCTTTGTTTTTTCGTACCTGCCATTGAATAACTGACGCCATGCAATCGTCATTGAAAACACAATACCCCTGCCGACGCCTGGCAGGGGTATTGATTTGTGAAGATGCGCAACTCGACCTTCGGCCAAGATTGCCGCAACGACTGCTCAGCCGCGGTGTTCCAGCACCTCGTCGACGATACCGTATTCCTTGGCCTCCGGAGCGGTCAGGAAGGTGTCGACCTCGATATCCTTGCGAATCTTCTCCACATCACGACCAGTATGCTTGGCCAGTGTATTTTCAAGCCATTCGCGCATACGCAGCATTTCCTTGGCCTGGATTTCGATTTCCGTAGCCTTGCCAAAACCCTGGTCGATGGCTGGCTGGTGGATGAGTACGCGGGCGTTTGGCAGCATCAGACGCTTGCCCTTGGCACCGGCTGCCAACAGGATGGCGGCCGCAGAAGCGGCCTGACCGAGGCACACGGTCTGCACGTCCGGCTTGATGTACTGCATGGTGTCATAGATGGCGGTCATGGCCGTCATGGATCCGCCTGGGGAATTGATGTACATCATCACATCGCGGTTCGGATCCTGGCTTTCGAGCACCAGCAGCTGGGCCATGATGTCATCGGCGGAAGTGTCATCGACCTGCACGCCCATGAAGATGATGCGGTCTTCAAACAGACGGGTGTATGGATCCTGCCTTTTGAAACCGTACGGGGTCTTTTCTTCAAACTGCGGCAAAACGTAGCGGTTCTGCGGTGTGAAAGCGGCTTCGCGAGCGGCCGCTGCCCGGAATCCGACCACTCCGGCCGGACCTGCAAGTCGCTCTGCGCGGGCTACGAACTGGGATTCTTCGCTTGCCATGTTCACTCTCCCTTGGTGGCGTTCATCGTGTCGTGCGTGGAAACGAGCTTGTCCACAAAGCCGTATTCCAACGCTTCCTGCGCAGTGAACCAGTGGTCGTACTCGTTGTCGCGGTAGATTTCCTCAACCGTGTGGCCGGTCTGCTCAGCCGTCAGCTCGCTCATGGTCTTCTTCATGTCCATAATCAGCTCGGCATTGATACGCACATCGGTTGCAGTACCGCCGATGCCACCGGAAGGCTGGTGCATGAGCACGCGGGCGTGGGATGTCAGGAACCTCTTGCCCTTAGTGCCAGAGCTCAGCAGGAACTGGCCCATGGATGCGCACATACCCAAGCCAACGGTCGCCACGTCAGGCTCGATGAGCTGCATGGTGTCGTAAATGGCCATACCTGCGGTGATGGATCCTCCCGGAGAATTGATGTACAGCCAAATATCCTTCTTCGGATCTTCGGCGGCCAGCATCAGCATCTGCGCGCAAATGCGGTTGGCCATCTCATCTTTGACTTCCTCGCCCATCCAGATGATGCGGTCTTTCAGCAGACGGTTGAAAATCGGATCGGCGGGCCCTGCCGGCATGTCTTCGCCGGCCATAACGGGCAGAGGTGCACTGAAGTTGCTCACCTTGTCTCCTTTTCCTATGTTCTCTATAGCTTCACAGCCTACCGCTTCGAAGCGACTGGGAACGAAATTGCGCTGACAGTGGAGTCTTCGCGCACCTCGATATGCGTCTTTGAGGGGCTGCTTAACGAACCTATTTGACGATGGTGTTGTATTCGGGAACGCCCATATAGTTGTAGTTCACTTCCACGCCTTTGGCCGATGCCGCGGTCACGTTGGTATACCACAAAGGAATCACCGGCATATCCTTCAGCAACACACGTTCGCTCTGCTGATACAGGCTCACGGCCTTGTCCAGATCGGTTTCGGCCGCAGCCTGATCAATCAGCGCATCGAATTCATCGCTCTTGTAATCACCGTTGTTCAAGCCCTTGCCGTCCGCCGCAGAGGAATCGTATGCCTGCACCAGATAGCCTTCCGGATGCGGGTAATCGGATTGCATGCCCGACTTGAACGCCGCATCGATGGTACGCTCCTGAATGGCGCTCCTCAGCTCTTTGGACGTGGCGAATGGGTAACTTTCAGCATCGATACCAAGAGCGTTGCGAATGGAATTGGCCGCAGCCTCCACCCATTCCTTGTCGGTGCCATCGGCGCTGTATGCGATGCGGAACGTTCCGCTCCATGGCGAAATCGCATCCGCCTTCGCCCACAATTCCTTGGCTTTCGCCTCATCGTACGTAAGCACGCCATCAGCGTCGAGATCGGTATCGTATCCCTTGATCACGGGAGCGAGGAAATCGGTGGCGGGCGTCACGGTACCGCTGAAAATCGCGTCGGCGATGTTCTCACGATCGATGGCATGCGCGATGGCCTGACGGCGATACCTGCCTTCCTCACCTTGGAAGTGCTTGAGATTCTGCGAAATCGTAAATGCCGAAAAAGACGGACCGGGCTTGCTGACGGCTGTGATGTTCTTTTCGTTCTGATAGGTTTTCAGCGCGGAGGTAGGAATGGAATCAAGCACGTCAAGATTGCCTGCCAGCAGATCCGAATAGGCCGCGTCAAGGCTTTGATACACCTTGAAATCGATGCCTGCGTTCTTGACTTTGCGCGGTCCCTTGTAGGAGTCGTCTTTTTCAAGAATGATTTCTTCGCCGCTCTTGTACGCCTTCAGCTTGTACGGGCCGTTGCCGATCGGTTTTTGCCCGTATTCCTTGGGGTTTTTGATGACTTCGGACGGCATTGGCAAGAAGGCGATGTCTCCGATTTTGTACAGGAACGCCGAGTTCGACGCTTTGAGCTTGACCTTCAGCGTGGTGTCGTCGACCACGGTAAGGCCGGATAGCTGCGCGGCTTTGGAGCCTTCGGCATCCTGCAAATCATCGTAGCCCTGAATGTCTTCGAAAATAGAGGCTCCCACCTGCCCGTTGGCCGCGTTGGCCGCGAACGACCAGCTTTTCGCATACGTGTCGGCGGTGATCTTCTCACCATTGGAGAACGTCAAATTCGGCTTGAGCACGATGGTGTATTCGGAAGCGTCATCATTCGGCGTGATCGATTTGGCCTCGACCAGTGTTTCATTGCCTTCCGCATCGAATGTGACCAGACCGTCGTACAGTTGGCTGACGATCTTCCAGCCGGACATGTCGCTGGTGTCGCTTGGCAGCAGACCATTCGACGGTTCCGTAACGTTGACGCTGACCACCTTATCGGCGCTGGTGACTTCGGTCACGGTATCTTTCGCTTCCACGGATCCGCAGCCCGCAAGCAGCGCGACGATGGAAAGCGCTGCCGTGATTGGCTTGAGCAGGCCGGTGGTAATGCTGCCATGCAGGCGTTGGTTGTCCATTGCTGTCCTCTCGATAAATGGTAGAGACAGCATAGCAAGCCAGCATTTCCCAACGAAGCGCTTTCCTCACATTACGCTACAGGCTTTTTCTATAGCCGGTTATTTACGTTTTGCGCCGATTCGGAACGCCGCAATCAGGCAGCAGATGGCTATGGAGACGATGGCAATCATCATGGCGAACGTCCAACTTCCGCCAACCGCCGTGGCATGACGGAACGCATCACTGCCCTCTTCGCCTGAACCGGCCTGGGCCACCGACAGAATCGTGGAAAAGAGCGCTGTACCGGCGGCACCACCAAACTGCAGGCAGGTGTTGAACACCGCATTGCCGTCCGGCATGAACTGAGGCGCGATATTGCGTAACGCATTGGTCATGATATTGGAAAAACCAAGCGAATAGCCAAGTCCGAAAATAAAGTAGAAACCGGCAAGCATGACGGGTGTCAGTCGCATGGAAAATACCAGCAGCAGAATCGGCCCGCAAATCGCGGCGAAAAACGCGCCGAGAATCGGACGCACCGGCCCGAAACGGTCATATAGCATACCTCCAACCGGTGCGAAAAACGCGCCGATCAACGCACCCGGCAGCACCAACGCGCCGGACAGGAACGCGCTGGCTCCCAACGAAAGCTGCGCCACATTGGTAATCACATAACCGAAACCGATGCCGACGATCGGCAGCAACATATAGGCGATCAAATGCAGCAACACCATCGGGTCACGCAGCCAGCCCAAACGGATCAGCGGCGAGAACGAACGCTTCGACGACCAGCCAAAAAACAGCAATGCCCCCAATCCAACGATCAGACTCACCACGGCGAACACTGCCGACACCATGGCGCTGCTGCCGGAAACCGCGGCGCTGACGGACACTCCAGCTTGATTTAGGAACATCACCAATCCACACAATGCAAGCACAATCGACACGAACTGCAACGAATTGAGACGTGCCTCTTCCGTCGGGCGATGCTGTTCGATGCATTTTAAACCGACCGGCAACGAGATCAGCAGAACAATCGGAATGACGATCACGAAAATCGCACGCCATGGCAGAATGCTCGACACCGCGCCACCGACGGTCGGGCCAATTGCCGGAGCGACGGTGATGACCAGCGAACCGACGCCCATCAAACGACCGACTTTGCTCTTTGGCGACTGTTCAAGAATGATGTTGATCATCAACGGCGTGGCCACACCGGAACCCATGCCCTGAATCACACGGGCAATGAGAATGACCGGGAACGCATGACCGACGATCATAATGAGCGAGCCAAGCACGGCAAGAGCCACCGCGGCAAGGAACAACGTGCGGTGCTTGAAACGACGGTTGAGGTATGACGACAACGGCATGGTGGCCGCGACCACCAGCAGGTAGATGGTGGTGATCCATTGCACGGTTGCGGTGTCGACGTTGAATTCCCGCATGAGTTGCGGGAAGAGCACCGTCATCACGGTTTCGGTGAGAATGCCGATGAAGGCGAGGGAGCCGACCGCCACGATGGCTCCAATGAGCTTGCCGGGAATGCGTTCGTCCGGCATTTTCCTGACGTTTTCGTTACTGTTTCGACTGATATGGCTGGTGGTTTCGAGCGTTGTATTCCGTTCTTGCATAATCACTTTCCGCGCACTTTTTCCTGCGGCCATGTGCGACGCCGCGATTGATGCATGGACCTTGCTCATAGCAAGCAGGCATCAACCCCAACGAAGAATTTTAGCGGACCCCTAGTCCAACGGCAACGAAGAATGAGAACCGGCACCACACTAGGCTCGATTAGAGTTGCCGGTTTGACTACCATTCTTCTCATGCAGAATCTTCCGAATTTTCTCCAATCTCGGTTTGATCTCATGCTCGTAGCCGCGGTCGTTCGGATGGTAGTATTCCCGCCCTACCAGCTCGTCCGGCATGTATTGCTGCGGAGCTACGGCTCCTGGCCAATCGTGCGCGTACCGATACCCCTCATGATTGCCCCAACTTTTCATCAGGGCGGTCGGCGCATTCCTCAAATGCAATGGCACTTGGCCGATCAATCCCGCGTCCACATCGGCGAGCGCACTGTTGATGGCGTTGTAGCCGGCGTTCGATTTTGGCGCGGTGGCGACAGCGAGCGCCGCTTCTGCGAGAATAATACGCGCTTCGGGCATGCCGATCATGGCTACGGCCTGCGCCGCCGCTACGGTTACCTGCAGTATTTGCGGAGCCGCCATGCCGACTTCCTCGGAAGCTGCAATCATAATGCGTCTGGCAATGAACCGCGGATCCTCACCGGCGCGCAGCATGCGTGCCAAGTAGTGCATGGTGGCGTCCGGGTCGGATCCACGCATGGATTTGATGAATGCGGAGATCACGTCGTAATGGTCGTCGCCGTCTTTGTCGTAGCGCACGGTGGCCACGTCCATGACCTGCGACACCACATCGGGAGTGATGATCGGCCGTTTCGCGCCTTTTTTGCGTGCCTTGTCTCCGGTGAGCGCCCCTGCGGCGGCTTCAAGGATTGTCAGTGTTTTTCGCGCGTCGCCTCCGGCCATGCGCACGATTTCGTCAACGGCTTCGCCGTTGATTTTGACTTCGTTTTTAAGTCCACGCTCGCTTTCGATGGCCCTGTTGATGAGCGTTTTCAGGTCGTCGGGTTCCAGCGATTCGAGTTTGACGACCACGGATCGGCTCAACAGCGGTTTGATGACCGAGAAGCTTGGATTTTCCGTGGTGGCTGCAATGAATGTGACGTCACGGTTTTCCACGCTTGGCAGCAATGCGTCCTGCTGCGATTTGGAGAATCGGTGCACCTCGTCGATGAACAGTACTGTTTCCTTGCCTTCCGCGACAAGACGATCATGGGCGCGTCTGAGTACATCTCGCACATCTTTGACGCCGGAGGCGACTGCGGAAAGCTCTTCGAAGACTCGACCTGACTGTTTGGCCACAATATAGGCGAGCGTGGTTTTGCCGACCCCGGGAGGCCCGAACAGAATAATGGAACTCGGTGCCGTCAGCGAGCCTTTGGACGCCGGATTGGCGAGCCTGCGCAGAGGAGAGCCCTGCCCTAGCACCCGCGACTGGCCCACCACCTCGTCCACGCTCGACGGACGCATGCGCACGGCCAGCGGGCGTGTCATATCTTCGGGAGCGTCCATCGCGCCAAACAAATCCTCAGTCATAACTTCTACTGTACCGCAACATACGCAATAATTCGAACACACGTTCGACATTCGAGTTCATGCCAACCGCTAGACTGGCAATCATGGCTGACGATACGAATTACGGTTCTCTGGGCGCGTTGGCGCCGAATTGGAGCGATGGCGAGCGCAACATCGACACGGACGAGATCTACGAGCGATTTTTCGAGTGGGTGGCGGACATCAAGGGTGTTGAGCCGTGGCCCCATCAGGAAGAGGCCATCATGGACCTGCTCGCGGGCGACCATGTCATTTTGAACACGCCCACCGGATCCGGCAAATCACTGGTGGCGTTGGGCATGCATTTCGCGGCGCTGTGCACGGGCCGTCGCTCGTATTACACGGCTCCGATCAAGGCGTTGGTGTCTGAGAAGTTCTTTGATCTGGTGGAGGTGTTCGGTCGTGAGAACGTCGGCATGATCACCGGAGACACGCACATCAACGCCGATGCGCCGATCATCTGCTGCACTGCGGAGATTCTCGCGAACCAGGCATTGCGTGAGGGCCGTCATGCCGATGTCGGCTGTGTAGCGATGGATGAATTCCATTATTATGGCGATTCGGAGCGCGGTTGGGCCTGGCAGGTTCCGCTGCTGACATTGCCGAACACGCAGTTTTTGCTGATGAGCGCCACATTGGGCAACGTCGATGCGATCGCCGACAAATTGGAGGACATGACGGACACGGACGTCGACATCATCGCCGATGCGCCGCGCCCGGTGCCGTTGACGTACGAGTACACGCTTGACTCGTTGGAGAAGACCGTCGAACTGGCGTTCGGCAGAGGCGAAACGCCGATTTATGTGGTGCATTTCTCTCAAGACGCCGCATTGGAGACGGCGAACGCCCTGGCAAGCACAGGTGTGTCCAGCAAGGAACAACGTGCCGCCATTGCGGAGGCGATCAAGGGCACGAAGTTCACCACTGCATTCGGCAAGATTTTGCAACGTCTGTTGCGCACCGGAGTCGGCATTCACCATGCGGGCATGCTCCCTCGCTATCGTCGTTTGGTCGAGCAGCTCGCACAGCATGGCTTGTTGCCGGTGATCTGCGGCACCGACACGTTGGGCGTCGGCATCAACGTACCCATCCATTCCGTGGTGTTGACCGCATTGACCAAGTTTGACGGCACGAAAATGCGCAAACTGCGTGCCCGCGAATTCCATCAGATCGCGGGACGTGCGGGACGTATGGGCTTCGACACGGAAGGCTTGGTCATCGCCGAAGGGCCGGAATTCGAAATCGAGAACGCCAAAGCCCTCGCCAAGGCAGGCAATGATCCCAAGAAGCTCAAGAAAGTCAAGCGCAAGAAGGCGCCAGAAGGTTTTGTCACATGGAATGAGAACACGTTCGACAAGCTGATCGACGCGGCCCCTGAAACTTTGGTACCACATATGAAGGTCACGCATTCCATGGTGTTGAACGAAGTGGCGCAGGGCGGCGACGCACGCTACCGTATCGATCGCCTAATCGACGATTCAGCGCAAAATCCGGAACAGAAGGAGCATCTTCATGATCGTGCCGACGAGATCTTCCAAACGCTGTTCGACACGAATGTGATCGAAACGGAAGACCGAGATGATGGCGGCAAGGACTATTTCATGACCGTCGACATGCCGGATGATTTCGCGCTTGACCAGCCATTAAGCCCGTTCCTGCTGGCCGCGTTGGAACTGCTTGATCCGGAATCGGAAAGTTACGCGCTTGACGTGATTTCCATGGTGGAAGCCACGTTGGAAGATCCGAAGCAGGTGTTGCGCGCGCAGGAACGTCAAGCCCGCGATGCGGCGATGATCCGCATGAAGGAAGATGGCCTCGACTATGACGAGCGCATGGACCGCTTGCAGGAAATCACCTATCCGAAACCGCTGGAAGACATGCTTCAGACGGCGTTCGACGAGTACCGCCATGATGTGCCTTGGGCCAACGATTATTGGTTGAGCCCGAAATCGGTGATCCGGGACATGGTCGAAACAGCCTCCGATTTCACCGGTTACATCGCGCGCTACAATATCGCCCGCTCTGAAGGCACGCTGCTGCGCTATCTGTCTGACGCATATCGCACGCTGGCGCGTACCGTTCCTTTGGAGAAGCGCAACGAACAGTTACGGGACATCATCTCTTGGCTTCGTGTGGTGGTTCGTTCCATCGACTCCTCGCTGGTCGATGAGTGGGAGAACGCAGGAGCCGGCACCGACGATTCCGAAGCCGCCGCGAACCTGGCCGCGCCCGGCGCGAAGCAGGCCGTGGTGGAGGATCGTCGAGGCCTCACCGTGCTCATACGCAATGCCATGTTCCGCCGTGTGCAGCTTATGGATCTCGACAAGCCCGATGAGCTCGGTGCGCTTGACAAAGACTGGGGTTATGGCGTGCACGAATGGGAGGACGCGCTCGATGACTTCTACGATGAGCACGAATACGTCAACACGGATGCGAAAGCCCGTAGCGGCGAGCTGTTTATCCTCGACGATTCCAAGGAGAACAGCGAACACAGCTGGAAAGTGCGTCAGATCATCGACGATTCCGATGGCGACCATGATTGGGCCATTACCGGAACCATCGATCTTGATACCACACAGTCGAGCGGCGAAGTCGTGTTCTTCGACTACAGCGTTTCCAACTGACGCCGCATTTCATCGGCATCGACCTCCAAGGGCGGCCAGATCATATTCATGTTCTTCAACGTGTTGCGAAGAAGTTCAGACACGACCGCCCTTGAATACCAACGATTGTCGGCAGGCACCAAGTACCAGGGCGCCTGCTCGGTGCTCGTACGCGCGAACACGTCCTGCCATGCTGCCATGTAGTCGTTCCAGCGGGCGCGAGCTTCAAGGTCGCTCGGGTCGAACTTCCAATATTTGGTCGGATCTTCCAGTCTGCTAAGGAAATGCTCCTTCTGCTCTTCTTTGCTCACCACAAGGAATATTTTGATGATGGAGCATCCGTCCGCAACCAATTGCGATTCGAATCGGTTAATTTCGTCATATCGCGCCTGCCATACTTCCTCCGGATATGTTTTGTAAATACGCGGCATGACAATATCTTCATATTGCGATCTATCGAAAATGGAAATCCAGCCATTCTTCGGCAGTTCGCGTTTGATGCGCCACAAATAATCGTGGTCCTTTTCCTCACCTTTGGGTGCACCGAAACCGTGATAATGCATACCCATAGGATCGCCTTGGCTGAATACGTGACGTACGATGCCGCCCTTGCCGGAAGCATCCATGCCTTGCAGAATAATCAGCAGACGACGGCGAGACCCTTTCACACCATTGGCATACATCAGCCGCTGATATCGTGCGATTTCAGAAGAACTAATCGAGATGAACCGTTCCGCATCATCCTTGTTGCCATCAAAACCCGGCGTGGAATCGCCGTCGATTTCGGCAACCCTCGTATCGTGGTGGAATCGCAGCAACTGACTGGGCGGAAGCGTCCATACGGAACTGAGCAACTCGCTTGCCTTGGCAACATTCGCAAGTCCTTCGGCAACGGAACTGCAGTTCTTCCCCTTCTCAAGTCTGTCCTCAACCTTGTTCAACGTCTTCGCAATGGACGATATCTTCGCATCCTTGTCTTTGTCTGGCATGACAAGCCTCCTTGCTTATCCCCTGATAATAAGCTATGCGGCGATTGAAACGTGGCATCGCCACACCCAATCGCCGCATACTGCTTTTCTTACGTTTTGTCTGACTTCTTTCATGCAATAGGGCGCTGATTCCTCGCTCTCTGCAAGAAATCAGCGCCCTATGGTCTTCGCAGATCAAATGACGTCACTGCTTGGGCTTATCGCCCTTTGATTTGTCGGACTTCGGCTTATCGAATCTTAGCTTGTCCTGCTTGGCCGTATCTTTGATCGGCCTGCCGTTCTTGTCGAACTCAACCTGGCTTTCCGGATGCGTCTCGTCGAATCCCTGAACGTAGCGGGTCTGACGCCAATGGCGGATCGACGCGTTGGAACCACGATGATGCACATGGTACAGGCGTTGGGCGCCGCCAAGCGGCACGCCTTCCTTGGCCACAGCGATCTGGTTCACATTCGACGGATCCATAATGGCGATTGGCGCAACTGGTTCCGGTTCAGCAGGTGCCGCGGTGTGCTTCTGCATGCGTTCCGGCAGCCATTCCGCAAGTCGGCTCAGCAGCCAGCACGCGATGAAGTAGATGACGGCGGCAACAACCAGCGTCTGCAAAATATTGAAATACATCGAACCGAGACGACGTGATTCCTGCAACAGATCGGTATACATGATGATCGAGCCGAGGGCAGTATCCTTCAGCACCACCACCAACTGCGTCACAGCGGCAGGAAGCATGGCGTAAATGGCCTGCGGTACTTCGATTTCCATCAGCGACTGCGTACGAGTCAGACCCAAGGCGAGCGACGCCTCACGCTGGCCGTTCGGCAGGTTGCCGACGCCGGAACGAACAAGCTCAGCCACCACGGAACCGTTATAAATCACCAATGCGAGCACAACAGCCCAATATGCCGGGCTTGCCAGGCCGGCAAAAGCGAACCAACGCCAGAAGAAGATCATAAGCAACAGCACAGGGACCGCGCGGGCGAACTCAACGACGGCGCCGGAAATCGCACGAATCACGATGTTCGGAAGCAGACGGCCAATACCGAACAGCAAACCGAACAGGACCGCGCCAATCACTGCCAGCACGGAGGCGCGAATAGTAGCCCACAATCCCGGCAAATAGAAGTCGGTCCATGCTTCGGCATCAAGAGCCGGCTTCCACAGTTCCCAGCTCAGCTGGTTCTCGCCATCCGGCGGATTGTGAAGCCTCATGAGAATCAACACAACCACGATCGCGAAGGCGATGCCTGCGATCCAATTGACGATACGAATGGTTTTACGGCTCTTAGGACCGGGCTGGTCGAACAGCACCGCGCTTTCATTGCTTGCCATGGTGCGTCACCTCCTCACCGCGAGCTTGTTGGACAGATACGTGGTCAGCATGCCGATCGGAATGATCAGAATCACATAACCGAACGCGAAGATAAGGAAGATTGGAATAATCACGTCGGAACGGTATTCGATCATTTCGCTCATCAACGACGAGGTTTCGGTGGCGACGGATGCCGCGGCCGCAACCGTGGAGTTCTTCAGCAATGCGATGAGCGTATTGCCCAACGGCGCCACGGAGCCGCGGAATGCCTGAGGCAGAATGATCTGGGTGGCGGACTGCATGAAGTTCAATCCCAATGCGCGGCAGGCTTCAGCCTGGCCGAGAGGCACCGTGTTGATGCCGGATCGCAATGATTCGCATACGAACGCCGCCGTATACAGGCTCAAGCCGGTGACGGCCAGCCAGAAGAAGTTCGTGGCGAACGTGTCGGAGAAGCTGAGCTTCAGCTGTGCATAGGCGCCCAGCACCATGAACACCATGATGATGGTCAACGGCAGGTTCTTAAACAATTCGACATAAGCGCCCGACACTATGCGCAACGATGCGACTGGAGAGATGCGCATCATCACGAGAATGACGCCAAGAATCGTGGAGAACAACGCCGACCACAAGGTCAGTTCGATGTTCACCAAAAACGCAGCCGGCACATTGTACTGGCTGAACAATGAGATGAACGCTTCCATTACTTCTCCCCCTCAGTCGGCTCCGGCGGATTGTACTTCGCGTTCGGCGTGTATGCAGTGCCCTTCGTGTTGTCGGAAATGGCACGCTGCCAGGAACCATCCTGAATCATATCGGCGATGGCGTTGTTAATCCGGGTGGCCAGCTGCGTATCGTCCTTCTTGATGCCGACGCCGTAATACTCCTGGGTGAACGGCTTGCCGACCACACGCAGACGGCCACGCGAAGCGGAGGCAAGACCCGCCAGAATAATATCGTCGGTGGTCACCGCATCAACGATGCCCGAGAACAGTGCGGTAGCGCATTCCGCGTAACCCGGCTGCTCCATGAGCTGCACTTCGTTGGCGAACTTCTCCTTGACGGTAACCGCGGAAGTAGAACCGGTCACGGAGCACAGACGCTTGCCGTTAAGATCCTCCGGACCCTTGATGGAGGTTTCATCCTTACGTACAAGCAGATCCTGACCCGCAACGAAGTACGGTCCCGCGAAGGAGACAACCTTCTTACGTTCGTCAGTGATGGAATACGTTGCAACGATGAAATCGACATCGCCATTCTGCAGCATAGCCTCACGCTGCTTCGACGGTGCCTCCTTCCATACGATCTGGTCTTCGGAATAGCCAAGTTTCTTCGCAATGTACTTGGCCACATCCACATCGAAGCCGACATAGGTGCCGGACTTCTTGAATCCCAAACCAGGCTGGTCGAACTTGATACCGACGCGAATCTTGCCATCGGCGTCGTCCGCGCCACAGGCGGACACTGCGAACACGCATGCGCATGCGCAGAAGGTCGCTATAACCCTGCGCAGCATACGCTTCGCCCTCATAGAAAGTTTCATATCGAAAAACCTTATTCCGTCTTATTCCCGTCAGTCATTTCAGTGGGTGAGAATCTTCGACAGGAAGTCCTTGGCACGATCGGTCTTCGGATTTTCAAAGAAGTCCTCCGGCGTGCTCTGCTCAAGAATCTGGCCGTCAGCCATGAACACGACCTTGTCAGCCACCTTGCGCGCGAAGCCCATCTCGTGGGTCACGCACAGCATGGTCATGCCTTCGTGAGCCAGCTCCACCATGACGTCAAGCACTTCATTGACCATTTCCGGATCAAGTGCGGACGTCGGCTCATCGAACAACATGACCTTCGGCTGCATGGCAAGCGCTCGTGCGATAGCAACACGCTGCTGCTGACCGCCGGAAAGCTGCGACGGCATCTTGGAAGCCTGCGAAGCCACGCCCACTCGGGAGAGCAGATCCATGGCGAGATCCTCGGCCGCCTTCTTATCCATGTGGCGCACCTTGATCGGTGCGAGCGTCACATTCTCAAGAATTGTCTTGTTGGCGAACAGGTTGAACGACTGGAATACCATGCCAACCTCAGCACGCAGGCTGGCGAGCTCCTTGCCTTCCTGAGGCAACGGTTTTCCATCAATGCGAATATCACCGGAATCAATGGTTTCCAAACGGTTGATGGTGCGGCACATCGTGGACTTGCCGGAACCGGATGGACCGACGATGACCAGCACTTCGCCCTTCTTGACGGTGAGGTTGATATCCTTGAGCACATGCAAGTCACCATAGTGCTTTTCAACGTGGGTCAATTCGACCAGCGGTCGGTCGCTGTCTTCCGTGCCCGGCATAATCGGGCGCGTCTCTTGCGTTTCTTTGATATCTGTCATACGGATAGTATATGGAAGCCATGTTTCCGCGGCTGTTACCGTCCCCTGACGTGCTCGAAATATGAGACAGCGTTGTCTCAAAATGCATCATAGCGCGTTACCGACCGCAATACTGATATCTCATATCTCACGCACCATGATGGCAGCTACCACAATCGCGGTAATTCGATAGCCAGCACGGATATTACGAACAATACAACCACCGCACCGAACACTACCCGTTCGGAAACCTTGAATTTGAAACCGTCCATAACGCGGCGACACATATCACCAATACTCATGTATTCCAACGTAGGAACACCAGGCAACGAGAAAGAGCAAAACAGGCGAACGCAAGATGAATTTCATCCTACATTCGCCTGTCTTTTACATGCAGATTCGTATGCGAACCTTTACGATGGCGCAACCATCACGTTACCACCGTAATCCGCATGCCACCCTGTCAAAACCGTCAGAGCACTTTGGAAAGGAATGTCTTCAGACGTTCGCTCTTCGGATGGTTGAAGATCTCATCCGGAGTGCCTTCCTCTTCGATCACGCCCGCATCCGTAAAGATCACACGGGTGGCCACTTCGCGGGCGAAACCCATCTCATGGGTCACCAGCACCATGGTCATTCCCTCTTCGGCCAGTTCACGAATGACTTCGAGCACATCTCCGACCATTTCCGGGTCGAGCGCCGATGTGGCCTCGTCGAAAAGCATGACTTTTGGGCGCATGGCCAAGGAGCGCGCGATGGCCACACGCTGCTTTTGACCGCCTGACAACGATTTCGGCATAACATCGGCCTTTTCGGCCAATCCCACGGTTTTCAACAATGCCATCGCATGTTCTCGTGCCTGCTCGTCGGTTTTCTTGTGCACCAGTTTCGGCGCGAGAGTGATGTTGTCGATCACGCTCATGTTGTTGAACAGGTTGAAATGCTGGAACACCATGCCAACCTGCTCACGCACCTGATCGATGTTCACGTGCGAATCGCCCAAATCATGGCCGTTGACCACAATCTGGCCGCTGGAGGCTTTTTCGAGTCCATTCAGGCAACGCAATATGGTGGATTTACCGGCACCGGACGGTCCGATGATGCAAATCACCTCGCCCTTGCGTACCGTAAGATCGACGCCTTTGATGACTTCCGTATGACCATAGTTTTTATGCAGATTCTTGACGTCGATGATCACTTCGCCATCATTGTTGCCGTGATTGCCGTTCTCGCTCATCGATTCACCTTCCTGTCGACAATATTGGCCAGCCATGTGAGGATGGTGATGGCCACGAAGTACATCACACCGACGATCAGCAACGTTTCGGTAACGCGGAAGTTCGCCGCATACAATTGCTGCGCCTGGTACAGCAATTCACCGAAGCCGATGGCCAGCAGCAGCGAGGAATCCTTGATCATAATGACCAGCTGGTTGATGATCGACGGCATGGCGATCGCAGCGGCCTGAGGCATGATCACGCGCGCCATGGCCTGATGATGGTTGAGGCCAAGCGAACGTGCGCCCTCCATCTGACCAGAGTCAACGGACTGCACGGCGCCACGCACGATTTCCGCCAGATATGCGCCGGAATTGAGCGACAGCGTCAACGCACCCGCAACCCAAATGTTCACACTGTGCCCGATCAGCTGCGGCACACCAAAATAGAAGAAGAACGCCCATACCAGAATCGGCGTGCCACGAAACACTGCAATGTAGACCTTGGCTATGCCTTCCAGAATCTTGTTTTCAGACACCTTCATCAAACCAAAAGCGACACCCAGAACCAGCGCGATCGCAAATGACAGCAAGGTAATCAGCAACGTGTTCTTCAGACCGGTCAGCAAAGCCGGCATCGACTGTTTGACAAGCCCCCAAAAACCGACTTTCTTCTGAGCCGCATCGTCGGCACCATTGTCGGTGACCTTGCCGGAAATCGCCTCGACCTGTTCCTTCGCGCCGGCTTCGCCCAAATACTGCGCGACGATCGTCTCATATTCGCCCGAAGCGATGAGCTTGTTCAAACCATCGTCGATGGCGGCTAGCAGATCAGCGTTCTTGCCTTTATTCACGGCTATGCCATATTCGCCGTGCGGCACCTTCGGTGTCACGATCTTCAAACCGTTATTTTGGGAAACACCATAGGCAAGCACCGGATAGTCGTCGAATACCGCGTCCGCATTGCCGGATTTGACCATCTCGTACATGGTTGACGACTGGTCCACAGAAGTCACAGTGTAGCCATACTCGCTCGCATGTTGCTTAGCGTAGGATTCACCTTCCGAACCGGTTTTCGCGACAACGGTTTTACCGTCAAGATCCTTGTAACTGGTAATACTATCGTTGTTTTCAGCGATGGCCATTTGAATGCCGGACTGGAAGTAAGGATTGGAAAAATCGTAGGTCGCCTTGCGTTCGTCGGTGATTGACATGCCTGCGATCACCACATCCACCTGATTGGAGCTCAAAGCCTGCAATGCCGCATTGAAACCCAATGATTGGATGGTGACTTCGAATCCTTCTTCTTGGGCGATGGCACGGATCAGTTCCATATCGATACCGGTCATCTTGCCGTTCTCCCGATATTCGAACGGTGCGAACGTGGTATCAGTACCAACCGCGTAGGTTTTGCCCTTGACTGCGGAGGGATCTCCGACTTCGGCAGCGTTAGCGCTGACTGGGGATGCGACGAGTGCGCTCACCGTCACAATCAGTGTCATCGCCAACGTGAGAAGCCGCATCCAGACACCATGAAAATCATGTTTTTCCAACGATTGTTTCAAATTCATACTACAGATTCAGCTCTTTCTCATAATATTTCAAATACTCATCTTTGCTCCACCATACCGGTAGCAAGAGAAAATAGACAGCATATACAATAAAAACAGGCTGTCCTCGCACGGTCTCTCATGCAAAGACAGCCTGTTATCTCAAAGCGAAAACGCTATCAGTCTTCGTCTTCTTCCGGATCATAATCAACGCCGGTTTCCGCACGCTGTTCGTCGGAAATCGGAGCCGGAGCGCCGGTCAGCGGATCACGACCACCGCCAGCCTTCGGGAAGGCGATGACGTCGCGGATGGAGTCGGCGCCAGCCAAGATGGCTGCGGTACGATCCCAACCGAGAGCGATGCCAGCATGCGGCGGAGCGCCGTACTTGAAGGCTTCAAGCAGGAAGCCGAACTTGTCGGCAGCCTCTTCAGGAGTGATGCCGAGCACATCGAGCACACGATCCTGAATGTCATCGCGGTGGATACGGACGGAACCGCCGCCCATTTCGTTACCGTTGCACACGATGTCGTAGGAATCGGACATGGCGTGTTCCGGATCCTTGTCGAAGGTGTCGATCCAATCCTTGGACGGCATGGTGAATGGGTGGTGCATGGAAGTCCACTTGGAGTGGCCGACCGCCACATCGTCATCATCCGGATCGTCGGCGGCCTTGAACAGCGGGAAGTCCACAACCCAGGTGAACGCGAAATCGTCGGGCTTGAGCAGACCGGCACGATCAGCCAATTCCACACGCACGGCACCCAGCAGCTCCTGAGCGGAGATGCGGCGGCCTGCGGCGAAGAACACGGCATCGCCGTCTTCCGCGCCAACGGCTTCCTTCAGGCCAGCGCGTTCCTCTTCAGACAGGTTTTTGGCAACAGGTCCCTTGAGCTCGCCGTTCTCAGCGAACACCACGTAGGCAAGGCCCTTGGCGCCGCGCTGCTTGGCCCAATCCTGCCAAGCGTCGAACTGGCGGCGAGGCGTGGCTGCGCCACCCTTGAAGAGCACCGCGCCGACGTACGGAGCCTGGAACACGCGGAACGGAGTGTTCTTGAAGTAGTCAGTCAGCTCGATCAGTGGATTGCCGAAACGCAGATCCGGCTTGTCGGAGCCGTACTTATCCATGGCTTCCTGCCAAGTGATGCGCTGAATCGGCAGCTGGATCTCATAGCCTGCAGACTTCCAAATGGCGGCGATGACCTTTTCGGCCATGGCCATCACATCTTCCTGATCCACGAATGCCATTTCCATATCAAGCTGGGTGAACTCCGGCTGTCGGTCAGCACGGAAATCCTCATCACGGTAGCAACGTGCCAGCTGGTAATAGCGTTCCACGCCAGAGACCATGAGCAGCTGCTTGAGCAACTGCGGGGACTGCGGCAACGCGTACCAGGAACCCGGCACCAAACGGGCCGGCACCACGAAATCGCGGGCGCCTTCCGGTGTGGACTTGATCATGGTCGGAGTTTCGACCTCTTCGAAGCCCATCTCCTCCAGAGCGTGGCGTGCGGCCTTCGACATCTGGGAACGCAACTTCAGATTGCGCTGCATGGACGGGCGACGCAGATCGAGATAACGGTACTTGAGACGAACTTCCTCACCCGGCAGCTTGTTCTCGGACTCGTTCTCCAAAGCGGTGGACACCTGGAACGGCAGCGCATCGGACTTGGCAAGCACCTCGATGCTTTCGGCAACGACCTCGATCTTGCCGGTGGCCAGATGATCGTTCTCATTGCCGTTCGGACGCAGGCGGACCTCGCCTACAACCTGAATCACAAACTCGGAACGCAGCGGACGTGCCATGTCCTCGTCATAAATGACAACCTGCACCAAACCAGTGTTGTCGCGAAGATCGATGAAGGCCACGCCGCCGTGGTCGCGACGACGATCAACCCAACCGGAGAGCGTCACCTTCTGACCGACGAGTTCCTCGGTCACTTCGGTTGCATGATGTGTTCTATAAGCCGTCTGGCTCATGCTTCCCCTATTCCTTATTCTCTTGATTGAAGTCTTGCGATTTCAGGCTTCTACAGTAACGGTTTGCTGGGCATACACAGTATCCGGCTCCCAAGACTGTGCGTCGGCCGGCTGCTGGTCACCTGTGATAATGTTCTTGACTTCGTCCGAAGCGTCTTGCGCGGACTCGTCTGCAGGGAACCACACGTACGGAATGCCGAGCTTGTCGGCATACTTGATCTGCTTGCCGAGCTTGGCCGCGGTCGGAGCCACGTCAGCGGCGATGCCACGGGCACGCAGCTGGTTGGCGATCAGGTTGGACGCGGAACGGTTCTCCTCGTTCCACACGGCCACGAGCACAGAAGCCGGGGACACACGATTCGCGTGGGCACCGGCGGTGTGCAGCATGTACGAAACCAAGCGGGACAGGCCGATAGACAAGCCCACACCCGGGTACTTCTTGCTGCCTTGCGATGCGAGGTTGTCGTAACGACCTCCGGAGCAGATGGACCCGAGCGAGGCTGCACCGTCAAGGAACGTCTCATACACGGAACCGGTATAGTAATCCAAGCCGCGAGCGATCTTCAGATCCGCAATCACGGAACCCGGGCGAATACGAGCGGCCTCGTCAACAATCATCGCCAACGTGTCAAGCCCCTGACGTGCGAGCGCATACGCCTCGGAATCATTGGCGATGTCGTGTTTCTCGCACAACGCGTCGAACTTGCTGGACAGTTCCGCACCATCGGCGGCGGTAAGCTCCGCGAGCTCAAGGCACGCACGAGCCTGATTCTCGTCGGCTCCGCAACCTTCCACCAGCAGCTTGGCCACTTCGTCGGCACCGATTTTGTCGAGCTTGTCGATCTCACGAAGCACGCCTTCGATGTCATTCAGGCCCAAACCACGGTAGAAACCTTCGGAGAGCTTGCGGTTGTTCGCATGCACGGTGGCCTTCGGCAGACCGAACTCGCGCAGACGTTCCAAAGCCGATACCATGACCAGCGGCAACTCAACCTCATAATGATCCGGTAGATCACCATTGCCGATCACATCGATATCGGCCTGCACGAACTCGCGGAAACGACCTTCCTGAGGACGTTCGCCACGCCAGACCTTCTGAATCTGCCAACGCTTAAACGGGAACGCCAAATCACCCGAATGCTCAACGACATAACGGCTCAGCGGAACAGTCAAATCAAAATGCAGACCAAGACGATCTTCAATCGGAGTGTCGGACTCATGACCGACCTCCTGAAGACGGCTCAGCAAGTAAATCTCCTTGCTGGTTTCGCCTTTTTTGAGCAGGCTCGAACCCTGCTCAACCGCACGAGTTTCAATGCCTATGAAGCCATTGAGCTCGAATACTTCACGGAGCGTGTCGATAACACGCTGCTCCACAACACGTTCAGAGGGGAGCCACTCTGGAAATCCTGAAATAGATGCGCCTTTTGCCACGATTCCCTATAATAAATGAGGTTGCGGAAAATGCATCGCGCTTTTCAGGCTTTGGAAGCACGTTCGTACGATCCGCATCCCCTGCACTACATGAAGCTTACTTAAAGGAGCTGGCCATGGCCGACGAGAATGTCACCGCGTCCGAGAACATTAATGAAACCACCGAGCAGGCGACGACGCCCGCAGTCAAGGCCAGCAAACCGGCCGTTCCGAGCCCTGCTTCAATGAAGCCGCACGCTCCGAGCCCTGCGGCCTTCGCCAAGAAGGCTCCGCAGCACACCGCCCCGGCTGCAGCGTCCACCGGATTCTCCGATGCTGATGTGAAGGCCGCCGAAGCGTTCGGCCGTGTCGCCGATGATGGCACCGTGTTCGTCAAGGACGGCGAAGGAGAACGTGAGGTCGGCCAGTTCCCTGACGCCTCCAAGGAAGAGGCGCTGGCCCTGTATGCCCGCCGTTACCTTGATCTGAAGGCCAAGCTGGACCTGTTCGCCAACAAGCTCAAGGCCAATAATGTGAAGTCCCGCGAAATCGACGAAACCATCAAGGCGTTGTCCGCGGAAACCGAACAGCCGGCAGTGGTGGGCGATCTGGCCGCTCTCAAGGCCCAGTTCGAGGCACTGAAGGAGGAAGGCGCGGCCAAGAAAACCGCATTGACCGAGGCACGCAAGGCTGCCATCGCCAAGGCTCGCGAGGAGCGTACCGCCATTGTGGAGAAGGCCGAGGCATTGGCTGATTCCCTTGACGAAAACACCAACTGGCGTTCCACTGCCGACAAGTTCCGTTCACTTTTCCAGCAGTGGCAGGAACACCAGCGCAACAACATCCGTATCGACAAGGAAGACGCAGACGCCCTGTGGGCCCGCTTCTCCGCGGCCCGCACCAAGTTTAATTTCGCCCGCCGCAAGTGGGTGCAGAGCCGTGACGAAGAACGTAATTCCGCCAAGGCGGCCAAGGAAGCCATCATCGCGGAGGCCGAGGCGCTTCAGGATTCCACCGCTTGGGTTGAGACTTCCCGCAAGTTCACCGAGCTGATGGATCGTTGGAAGAAGGCCGGTCGCGCCGGTCGTCGTGATGATGACGCCATGTGGGAGCGTTTCCGCGCCGCCGCAGACGTATTCTTCAACGCGCGTCAGGCCGATCGTGATCAGATCAGCTCCTCTGAGAAGGAGAATCTCGTCAAGAAGGAAGCTCTGCTGGTCAAGGCCGAGGCGCTTGTTCCCGTCAAGGATGAGGAAAGCGCCAAGCAGGCTCGTCAGGCTCTCGCCGCCATCCAGGAGGAGTGGGATCAGATCGGCTATGTGCCGCGCGACGAAGTACGCCGCATCGAGGGTCGTCTCGACGCCGTCGACAAGCAGATCAAGGCTGTCGAGGATGCCGCGTGGAAGCAGTCCGATCCGGAAGCCGACGCCCGCAAGTCCTCCTTCGAGGAGCAGCTCAACGCGCAGCTTGCCGAGCTTGACGCGAAGATCGCGGCCGAATCCGATCCGAAGAAGAAAGCCAAGCTTGAATCCGAGAAGGCCACCAAGGAGCAGTGGCTGAACGCCATCAAGTAAGTTGCAGATGCTGATATTTGGTTGTGCCACAGAGATGCGGCCAAATATCAGCTGGACTTCACTCAGGCATAATCAAGAAGGCTGGTACGTAACGAAATCTGTTACATACCAGCCTTCTTCGTATAATCGCACGTATTCTCACATGTGCAATCACCATACAGAATATTCAACTATCATTCGCCGAATTCGGTAGCACAAATATCGGCCACCGCATCAATGCAGGCATCGACGATGAGCTTACCTCGTTCGGCGCTGGAACCTGCCGGAGTGGCCAGTCCGCCGTAATCCGGAACGTCGCCCTTGCGCACCGGGTAGCGCACGTAAGCCTTCGGTGTAACATTGCCTTCGTCGATCACACGGTCCATATGTACCAATTCCGGCTCATAATGCATCATCAATGAGGTTTCCGTCACTGCGGCATGTTCCAACGCCCAACCGGGGAACACGAGTCCGTCGAACACCTGCTCGACCACGTTTTCCGGCAGCGGATCCCACCAATTGGTTTCGACGATGGTGGCCACTCCCCCGGTTTCGCGGGTGATCAGATCGATTGCCTCGATAATGAACGCCTCGTTTTCGAAATGCGCATTCATCACCACGATTTTGGTGAAACCGTCCGCAATCAGCTCACCAAGCACATCATGCATTTGATTGATCACCGTCACACCGTTCATATCGATGGTGCCGGGGAACAACGGACCGCCTCCGGAAAGCGGCTTCGACTTGTACCCGTAGTTCATGGTCGGTGCCATGATGCCGTCGATGCGTTCGGCGAGATCCTCAGACACATGGCTGGCGATCATGGCATCCACGCCAAGGGGAAGATGCTGGCTGTGCTGCTCGGTGGAACCGATCGGCACAATAACAGGCTTCGACTTCGACGCTTCGATTTCCGGCCAAGTCATATGGTCCATTCGACGGATGCTGCTCATGATTGCTCCTTTATGTGCTGTTGTTGGGTTTGCGTTTCAACGGTTGATAATGGTTGCGATGATGCCGTTCCCGCGAATCGATATTGCGGTCGATGCTTCAGGGACGGCGTTTATTGTTTCGAGGAATTGTTGCGTAAAACCGTTTCTTCTCAGATGTGGCTCAGATCCTTATCCGTGTTTTCATGGGAGAGGATCATGGCGACCAGTGCCACGGCGGCTACAGCCACCATGTACCAGGCCGGGGCGATGCTCGAACCGGTGGCGTAGATCAGCCAGGTTGCGATGAACGGTGCGGTTCCACCGAAGATGGCATTGGCGAGGTTGAAGCTGAATGCAAAACCGGTGAAGCGAACCGAAGTCGAGAAGGTTTCGGTCAGGTAGCTCGAAAGCGTGCCGTCATTGGCGGTCAGCGTAGCGCACATGGCGAGCTCGACAATCAGCACCGGCCAGAACTGTGCGGTGTTCAACACCATGAATGCCGGAACGGTGAGCACGATGAAGGCCACACAGGCGCCGATCAGCACCTTCTTACGTCCGAACATGTCGGAGATGTGACCCATGCCGAACACCAAAGCCACGTACAGCACCAGGCAGATGGTGGTGATGGTGGACGACTGTGCGGCGGCCATGCCAACCGTGTCGCTCAAATAGGTCGGCAAATAGGTGAGCACCGTGTAGAAGCCGACCGCGTTGAGCATGCAAGCGCCGAAGCTGATGATCATAGCCTTGAAATGGTTCTGGAACAGCTCACGCAGCGGAGAGACGCGCTTGGTGCTGGAAACGGACTGCTGCTTGTCGTCCAAAGCTTCGGTCATGGAAGCGTACACCGGCGAATCAGCCAGCTTGGTACGAATGAAATGCACGATTAGGCCAAGCGGACCGGCCATAAGGAACGGAATACGCCATCCCCAAGAGGTCAGTGCGTCAGAGCTCAGCGAAGCGGTCATCACGGTGGCGAGCGTGGAGCCTGCGAGCAGACCGATGGCGGTGGATGCCGGAATCAGCGAGCAGTAGATGCCACGCTTCTTGGTCGGCGCGTATTCGCCAAGGAAGGTTGCGGCGCCGGCATATTCACCGGAAGCGGAGAAGCCCTGCACCATACGAAGCAGCAGCAACAGTACCGGAGCGAAAATGCCAATCGCGGCATATGACGGCAGGCAGCCAATCAGGAACGACGCGCCCGACATGAACATGATGGAAATCGCAAGAGCGTCTTTGCGTCCCTTTTTGTCACCGAGATTACCCCAGAACAGCGCACCGATCGGACGAAGCACGAACGACAGTGCGAACACACCGAACGTCTGCAGCATGGCGACCGTATGATTGTCAGACGGGAAAAACACCAATGCGATGGTGGTTGCGAAGTAGGAATAGGATGCGTAATCAAACCATTCGATGAAGTTGCCGAGAAAAGACGAGACGGCCACTTTCTTGACCATCTTCTGCTCTTCGGACTGTTCAGACACGGAAGCCCTGTTGGCGGTTGCGATTGTTGCGCTGGCACTCATCATGTCACCTGCTTTCTTCTGCTGAATCTGTCAGTACGTTCGCGTGTTCTTCGTACCCGGCGAACGTTGTGACTCTGACTATCACCCGAAGTATTTGCGCCAAAGTGAACTGTCTGTTAAACCGCAACCGTTTGTTTTTGACGTTTTGCCAAGTTCCCCTTACTCACAGCACCGAAGTGGAAGATATGGTGTGATTACGTTGGGATTTCGCCATTTTTGCACCCAAAAGCAACATTGACCAGCTGATTTTATCGGTTGGCGCTATGCCCACGATCTGTGTCACTTTGTCTAACCGGTTGTACAGGGTCTGCCGTTGAATGCCTAATTGCTCACACGCGCCGGTCTTGTTGTCAAGATTGTCGAAGCAGGCGCACAGGGTGTCAATCAGCATGGTGTTGTGTATAAGCTCATATCCCACCGTCTGAGTGATCACCATGCGCATGGCCTCGTCGGTACGCTCTACACCCAGTATGCGTTCCAGCAACGAGGAATCCACACATTCGAGGGTTCCATACGGACATTCCCCATCGTTCGAAATGCATGTTCGAATCGCACTACGCAGCGCACCAAACGCATCCATCAATGAAATCGTGTCCAATGCGGCGCGACCACGCACGGTATACACAAATGAATTTGCAGCAACGTACTCCAACGCATGCAGGCAACGACTTGAAAATGCCGCCACATCGCCGCCGCCGTCTTGTGCCGCAAGAAAACCGATCATCAGATCGCCTTCCAGCAAACAGATCGACTCACAGCCATCATTGGATTCGAAATCGTCAATCATCGACACAACTGCCGGCATGGCGTTAGCCACTGACGCAAGTTTCATCACAAACGGCATGTATACGCCCGAAGCGGCGAATCCCAGCGCTTCAAGCATGGCATGGCCCTCACGCGCTTCCATCGACGAAACATGCACGCCATCTTCTGGACCCGCAATCAGATGCGCCACCATGCCAACGCGTGCTCCCCCATCGAGATACAACGCCAAAACCGGAGAGACAATCTGTTCAATCCTTCTGCACATCGCCTCACCGAACACCGTGTTGCGCTGACTGATCTCCAATGCTCCCAAAGGACGTTTCTGTTCCTCCAACGCAAGCACAATGCCGCAATCTGCAGCAGTATTGATATTCTGTCCAGCTCTCGCAACTTCAAGACCATCCACGTCGAATATGACTACATCCTCACCGAGCAGATTCGCAATACCATCGGCAACAGCTTTGGGATTGGACGCTTGGGTAAGTTCAGAACGCAGCGAAGTTGACATAACGTCCACTTGCATCTGCATACGCATCTGACCACGCACAATCATGGTGTTGACGCTCTGGCAGATATCGACGAAAGGAATGCGACGATGCAATCCAATAATCGTCAACCCTTCGCGTTTGGCAGCTTTCACCAACATTTCCGGCAGTTGGGTAACTTCCTCAACCAACTCAACCATCAATGCCACAATATCAGCATTCACTAGGCTTTTCACATATTCGTTCGCACGTTTTTCACGACCGCCCACAACTAAAGATCGCCCCTCCACCACCAGAAGCTCACCTCCTGCCAGGAATGAGGCGACGTCCTCGCGTTCGTTGGTGAACACCCAACGCACCGGCTTATCCAAGCTATCGCCAGCAACTTCAACTTGTGGTTCCGCCGTCGCAACCAAGGTATCATCAAGCACTTCCCTCACCGTCACAGCCATACAAACCGTCCAATCCGAAGTAATACACATGTCACATCAAGTAATGTGACCGCAAAGCAATACGCCGACAATAGCCGTCAACGATTACGCCAAAGGTTCCCCGTCGTAACCTAATGAACATATGACAAAACGTCTGCCGGAACCAGAAAATCCGTATTGGAAGGAGCGACCATGAGCACTCAACTCTTCACCAACGCACACATCGCCACCGGCATGCCAAGCAGCACCGCAGCCGACACCGTGGCAATTCAAGACATTCTCGTTGAAGACGGCAAATTCGTCAGCATTGCGCCCAATCTCAAAGCAACACTCGAAGCGCAAGGCCAAGATAGGGCGAGCGTGGAAGTTATCGATTTGGGTGGAAAGCTGGTCTGTCCGCCGTTCTGTGACACCCATCTGCATCTTGATTACGTATTTACCGCACGCAAGCCCGGCGCGGTGAACGAATCCGGCACCCTGTTCGAAGGCATTCAGCGTTGGAGCGAGACCAAAGCCGACCTCACCGTTGACGAAATCAAGGAACGGGCGAAAATCGGCATAGCAAAGGAAATGCGTCACGGCGTGCAATTCATCCGTTCCCACGCCGATGTCACAGATCCAAACCTCACTTCCTTGAAGGCCTTGCTTGAATTGAAGGAGGAACTTAAGGATACCGTCACGTTACAAATCGTCTCCTTCCCGCAGGAGGGCATGTACTCGTATGAGGGTCCTCATGGTGAATCCGGCGCGGATTTGGTTGAGGAAGGCTTGAAAATGGGCGCTGATTGTGTCGGTGGCATTCCGCATTTCGAGCAATGCCATGAGTTCGGTGAACGTTCCATGCACACCGTGGTTGAACTGGCATCGAAGTACAACAAACTCATCGACGTGCATTGCGACGAAACCGACGATCCAAACTCACGTTATCTTGAATTGCTGTCCGCACTCGCCTATCGCGCTGGTATTGGTTCGAAGACCACGGCAAGCCACACTTGTTCCTTGGGATCGGCCGACAATGCCTATTTCTTCCATCTGACCAAGCTGTTAAAGGCCGCACATATCAATTTCGCCTGCGCGCCTACGGAGAACCTGTATCTACAGGGACGTCAAGACACATTCCCGAAGCGTCGAGGCATCACGCGAGTCAAGGAACTCACCGAGGCCGGAGTGAACGTGTCACTTGGTCAAGATTCCATGCAGGATCCGTGGTATCCGGTCGGTAACGGCAACATGATGCTGATTCTCGATTATGTGCTGCATTTGGCGCAGATGATGAGTTTCGAAGAAATCGATGATGCGTTGAAGTTCCTGACGGTCAATGGTGCGACCACGCTCGGTATGCGCGATTCGTATGGTCTTGAAGCAGGTAAGCCCGCGAATTTCATTGTGCTTGACGCTTCCAGCGTGTTCGGCGCCGTATACGAGCGTTGCGACGTGCTTCGTTCGGTGCGCGAAGGTCGTACGCTGTTCACCCGCAACACGTCGATCACTACCGATCTCGATCTACTGACGCTGTAATTCGTCAAGTTTCGGAATACTTTTGGTATAGAAAAGGCCTTGAAATCATTACGTATGATTTCAAGGCCTTCCGTGTGTTGCGTTACCTGCGCGCCGATTGCTTGTTTATTCAGCAGATTCCGCGGATTCCGTCGATTCGGCAGGCGCCTCAGCTTCAGCCGGTGCAGCTTCAGTTTCAGCAGGCTCCGTGTTCGGCTCTTCGAACGCCTCACCGGTAAAGGTGAACTCGCCCAGAATGCCTTCGCCTTCCGCATCGACCTTCACGCGCTGGCCATCTTCAAGTTCGCCCATCAGAATCTTCTCCGAAATGGCGTCTTCGACGTCGCGCTGAATCACACGACGCAACGGACGCGCGCCCAGCAGCGGGTCGAAGCCCTTCTGCGCGAGCAGATCCTTGGCAGCGTCAGTAAGCTCGAGCGACATGTGGCGATCGAACAAGCGATCATTGAGCTGCTTGACATCAAGATCGACGATCTGACGCACTTGCGGCTCGGTGAGCTGCTTGAACACGATGATGTCGTCCAGACGGTTCAGGAATTCCGGACGGAACTGCTGCTTCAGCTCCGCGGAAACCTGATCCTTCATGCGCTGGTAGCTCGACTCGGTGTTGGCACCCAAGTTGAAGCCGGTGTTGGCGGCCTTGGCGATGTCACGAGTACCAAGATTGGTGGTCAGAATGATGATGGTGTTCTTGAAGTCCACCTTGCGGCCCTGGCCATCAGTCAGATGACCATCATCCAATACCTGCAGCAGCGTGTTGAAGATATCCGGATGGGCCTTTTCGATCTCATCGAACAGCACCACGGAGAACGGCTTGCGACGCACCTTCTCGGTGAGTTCGCCGCCCTCTTCGTAGCCGACGTATCCCGGAGGAGCACCAAACAGGCGCGAAGCCGCATATTTCTCGGAGAATTCAGACATGTCGACACGAATCAGCGCGTCCTCGTCGTCAAACAGGAATTCGGCGAGCGTCTTGGCCAGCTCGGTCTTGCCAACACCGGTGGGGCCAGCGAAGATAAACGAACCGGACGGACGCTTCGGATCCTTCAAACCAACACGTGCGCGGCGGATGGAGCGGCTCAATGCGGACACGGCCTCATCCTGGCCGATGATGCGCTTGTGCAGCTCGCTTTCCATGGTCATGAGCTTCTTGGACTCGGCCTGGGTGAGCTTGAACACCGGAATGCCGGTGGTCTGGGAAATCACTTCGGCGATGACATCCTCATCTACGACCATCTTCACGTCGGATTCGCCTTCACGCCATGAAGATTCCTTCTGCTTGCGTTCGGCTTCCAGCTTCTCCTGCTTATCACGCAGCTCAGCAGCCTTTTCGAAGTCCTGGTCTTTAATGGACTGGTCCTTCTCCTCGGCAAGCTTGGCGATCTTCGTGTCGAGTTCCTTGAGTTCCGGCGGAGCGGTCAGTCGACGGATGCGCAGGCGCGCGCCAGCCTCATCGATCAGATCGATGGCCTTGTCAGGCAGGTGACGGTCCTGAATGTAACGGCTCGACAGTTCGGCCGCGGCCTGCAACGCACCATCGGTGATCGTCACATGGTGGTGGTTCTCGTAACGGGAACGCAAGCCCTTAAGGATCTCGATGGTTTCGGCAATGCTCGGCTCGTGCACCTGGATCGGCTGGAAACGACGTTCCAGAGCCGCATCCTTCTCGATGTACTTACGGTACTCGTCGGTGGTGGTGGCGCCAATGGTCTGCAGCTCGCCACGGGCCAGCATAGGCTTCAGCATGTCGGAAGCGCCAAGAGCACCATCTGCGGAGCCAGCACCCACTATGGTATGGATCTCATCGATGAACAGCACAATGTCGCCGCGGGTCTTGATCTCCTTGAGCACCTTCTTCAGGCGTTCCTCGAAATCGCCACGGTAGCGCGAACCAGCCACCATGGATCCCAGATCCAACGAATAGACCTGCTTGCCCTTCAGCGTCTCCGGAACGTCACCGGCGTTGATCTTCTGCGCCAAACCTTCGACCACAGCGGTTTTGCCGACACCCGGCTCGCCGATCAGCACCGGATTATTCTTGGTGCGGCGGCTCAGCACCACCATCACACGCTCAATCTCACTCGAGCGACCAATCACCGGATCAAGCTTGCCGGCGGCAGCTTCAGCGGTCAAATTGCGGCCAAACTGGTCAAGAATCGCGGAACCGGTCTGGTTACGACGATCCTGTACGCCACCGGCGTTGGCCAAATCGCCCTTGCTGTCGCCCTTGCCGTCACCGGAATTGCCACGAATCAAGTCGATAGTGGCGCTGCGCAGTTCACCAAGATTGACATCCATCTTGATCAGCACTTGAGTGCCTACGCCTTCGCCTTCATGAATCAGACCGAGCAGGATATGCTCGGTGCCGATATAGCTGTGCCCCAGCTGCAACGCCTCACGCAGCGACAGCTCCAACACCTGCCTGGCATGCGGGGTGAAGGGAATGTGGCCGTTCGGCGTGGCATTCCCCTTACCAATCATCTCTTCGACCTGTTTGCGGGTGTCATCCAAGGTCACACCCTTTGAGGCCAGCGCCTTGGCTGCAACGCCGTCACCCTCGCGAATCAGGCCAAGCAGCAGATGCTCGGTACCGATGTAGTTGTGCTGGAGGGTACGAGCTTCTTCCTGCGCCAGCACGATCACGCGCCGCGCACGGTCGGTAAACCGTTCGAACATGCTTGTCCTTCCACTCTTGTTAGTCCTTCAATACTCTACCGATTCGCGGTGACGTTTGTTTCATCCGCGCGTAAATTGCGCTCTCGACGCAACCAAACAGATATGCTTGGCATATAGCAACAAACAAGGAGGTCACCAAAATGAGCGACACCACCCTAAATGCGACCGGCTCCGAATCGATCGCAGACACCCGTCTCCATGACATCGTCGTCGGCGTTGACGGTTCCGACGAATCCTTCGCCGCATTACGCTGGGCGCTGAACGAGGCATCGCTTACAGGTCAGCAGGTCAATGCGGTGTTCGCCTGGTCCCATTCTTGGGATATGGGATCAGAGCCGGAAGACGAAGAACAATGGGCCGAAGTCCGTCACGATATCGCGCAGAGGCTTCGTGATTGGGTTTCTGAGGCTTCGCAAGGCATGACCCTCAATGAGGATCATGTCAAACTAACATCGGTAAAGGCCACAGGAACATCCGCGTTGCTGGAGATAGGCAGGGACGCGCAGCAGATTGTGGTAGGACGCCGTTCCCTTGGCCGTGTGGCGCGCTGGTTCCTCGGATCTCTTTCGGCTTCGCTCGCCGAGGCTGCGGAAGTTCCAGTCACCGTGGTGCGCATTCTCGACGACGAGGAGTCCAACGTGCAGGATGCCATCGCCAATGCGCTTACGCCCTCGGAGAACACCGTGACATACGACCTGCCGGGTTCCCCGCTGCCAAGAAGCCAGCGTCCGATTGTGGTCGGTGTCGACGGATCGGAAACATCACGACACGCCCTGCGGTTCGCCATCGATCTGGCTGCGCTGCATCATGCTCCCCTGCAGGTAATGTTCTGCTGGCAGCTGAAAGATCTCGGTGTCATCGAGGGGTATGAGAACGCCATCGCGCCAATCGCCGTAGGTCAGGAGCGCGCGGAACGCATTCTTGACGAGCTTCTCGATTCGGTGGAGATTCCCGCGGCCGGCATTCCCGACGATTTCCAGATCGAATCGCACGCCTTCCACATCTCCGCGGCGAAGGGACTGATCGCAGCTTCCCGTTACGCACGCCATTTGGTGGTCGGTTCCCGCGGACTGTCTGGATTGGATGCGCATTTCCTCGGTTCCGTCTCCAAGCAGATCGTCAATTTCGCCGATTGTACCGTCACCGTCGTGCACTAAACATTCGCAACGTTTGCAGATATGAGAGAAGCCCGCTTCCCCAAGTTTGAACCGCACCCCGATTGTTGGACTGAAGAAATTCAGATTCGATGATCGGAGGTG